>Ga0209064_1000905_pt1 | contig 57774 bp, 37 predicted proteins | sample Inofromicrocosms_FD_187498 | JGI IMG/M metagenome (GOLD analysis project Ga0209064, IMG submission 187498) | Mouse cecum microbial communities from Vienna, Austria - Inoculum for glucosamine and mucus D2O microcosms (SPAdes) (version 2) | ecosystem: Host-associated > Mammals > Digestive system >...
CCACTGTAACGGATGGAAAGGAAAGAACGTAGTCGGCTTGGCTCATGTAAAACTCCTCTCGGTTGTTCAATAAGCCAATTTTTCACCTTCGCTAGAAAATATTCATCACAGTCATGGGAACCTTACGATTTAGCCAAGAATTCTTTGTCTTTTAATTCTGCGGTGGCGGCGGCAAGTGTCGCCTGGTTCATCATAACTTCATAGGCAACATGGTTTTCGATATTGTCGATAACTGCCGGGGCTGCATATGCAAAACCTAAGCGCATGCCCGCCATTGCAAAGATTTTAGAGAATGTCTTGAGAACAACCAGGTTGTTGTAGCCTTCTTTAATCAATTCTCCGGCGGACTTGAAGGACGGATCGTTAACGAATTCTGCGTATGCTTCATCCAAGATGAAGAAAGTATTTTTTGGTTTAGTTTTGATCCAGTCGAACAAAGCTTGTGTGTTGACGATAGTCGATGTCGGGTTGTTCGGATTGACGATATAGACAATCACATGCTTGCTCTTAGCCTGCTGAGCAGCAAGTTTGCGGAGAGCGGCAAGATCGATGCTCCAGTTCGGACCCATCTTAACTGTCTTAACCGGAATATGATTGCGCTTGGCAACGTCGGCACCATCGCTGTAAGTCAATTCCGGGTATACAAAAACGGTTTTGCCCGGAACGTTGTAGGCTTCGACGGAAGCACGAATCGCTTCTGCCGAGCCGTGAGTAAGAAGAAGGTTATCCGGCTGAGTACCCATGTATTGGGCCAATTCTTTTTTAATAGCGCCTACTTGAGCAAACGGATAACGTGAGGCTCGTGATGTAGATTCTTCGATAGCTTTTTTAGCACCATCGCTCAGACCGAGAGGGTTTTCATTGAAGCACAACAGCATAGGTTTCTTGGCTGTCGGAGGAGTGAACTCCGGTTCTGCAGCAACGGTTGCATCCATTGCAGAGCCGAATAACATGGCCCCGAGGGAAGAACCCGCGAATTTAAAAAGACTGCGTCTTTGCAATTTATTTCTCCTAAAAAATTTTGGCTGCAAAATAATTATTAATCCAAAAAGTGCCTTGTAAGAAGAATCTTTTCAGAATTTTTCTGTTCTTGACTATTTTGAGCGTTATGCGACTTGCGTATTGCCGAAAGGAAAAAAAATGGACTTTCTGAAGTGGGAATCTTTTTCTCAGTAGTCTTGAGGAATTCCTATAAGAAAGGAAGTTCCAAGCTAGTTGTTGGTTGATGGTTCTTTTGGCAAACCTCAACTAAAATGAAAAGATAAAGCCAATTCAGAGATGCGACGATGGACGAGAGAAAAATAAAAGATTTACCGCTAGGAACATCTGATTTCATAGCCTTGAGAATGGCGGACCAGCTTTATGTCGACAAAACTGACCTGGTCTACAAAATTGCCTCGGTAAGAAGAAAGTATTTTTTTTTCTCGTCCGAGAAGATTTGGTAAATCTTTGCTTATTTCTACATTCGAAGCTTTATTCAAATATGGAGTCAAGTACTTTGAAGGTCTGGCGATTGAGAAACTCTGGAAAGAGCACAAGGAGTACAAGATCGTTAGATTGGACTTCTCTGAGATCAAGCCTCTTTTCGGATTAAATAAATTTTGTAAAGATCTTACGGGCCTGATTATTGATAAATTTTCATCTTTGGGTTTCGAATATAAATCTTCCGAACTTTCTCTCTTCAGACAATTGTCTTCTTGGATGGAAGAACAGGAACCTTCTTCTCTAGTCATTCTCATCGATGAATACGATGCTCCTTTAACGTCGTGCCTGAATGATCCCATTCTATTTGAGCAGATCAGAAGTCTTTTGGCAGAGTTTTATTCGGTCATTAAGGCAAATGACAGTTCGCTGCGTTTTGTTTTTATTACCGGTAATACGAAGTTCAATAAGACGAGCATTTTCTCTGAGCTGAACAACCTTAAAGATCTAACGCTGGATGTTGGATTTGGAACGTTGTTAGGTTATACGCATGACGAAATTCAACGGTATTTCTTACCTTATTTACATGAGGCGGCATCAACGTTGAATATCAGCGACAAAGAATTATTGGAAAAACTTACTCGGCAATACGACGGTTTTTGTTTTGAAAGAACAGCAAGCAAACATGTTTTTGCTCCGTGGTTATTGCTGAATTTCTTTTCTTATCCTGAGAACGGTCTGGTTGATTATTGGTTTGAAAGCGGAGGAAAGCCTTCCGTATTAGTGGAATATCTGAAGTCTCACGCCTTACGACATCCGGAAGAATATAGTCGGGAGAAGACAATTTCTCTTTCGGAATTGTCTGGTTCAGCCGATATCCAAACTGTTTCAGATTTGGGATTGTTAGTGCAGGCTGGCTATTTAACAATCAAGTCCGTTGAGTACGGAGATACGGTTTACCTCGATTATCCAAATCTTGAAGTGCGCCGTGCCATGGCCAGGCTATATTTGGAAAGACTTTTGAGCGGTAGAGTTGCAGGCCAAGTGGGAGCCGGTCCTATTGTGAAGGTTCTAAGTGAGGAAAATACAGAATCTTTGTTCCACATTCTTAACCGCCTTTTTTCTTCAATTGATTATTACAAATATCCGGTAAGAGACGAGGCCTCCCTGCGAGCCTATGTTCAGGTGTATATGGCTGGTGCAGGTCTTGAGCCGAAGATAGAGCATCACAATGCCTTTGGAAGAAGTGATTTAGAAGTCAGAGCCGGTGAAAGACACTGGATTCTAGAACTTAAGATTGATCGAGGGGAAGAGAGCTCCAAAGAAAAGCTGAGAGAAGGTGTTGCTCAAATGCTCAGCAGACATTATGGGGATGAGGCCGTCTCAAAAGAAAAGATAAGAGCAGTACCCGTTTATTCCATCGAGAAAAAGCAATTTGTGAAGTGGCAGGAAGTGTCATCATAAAAATAATCAACGGTTGACATCTTTTCGGCTTATCTTTCCTTACGATCGGCTGACTAGGAGGAGTTGATTTTTCTGGATGCAGTTGTGTTGCTCGTTTCTCATCGACTTTTTCTTAGAATTCTATATTTCAAGCGGCTGATGAAACAGCTTGGAGGATTTTGTCCGAATTATTCGAATCGGAACTACAATTGTTTAATACTAAAAACCGAAAAAGCCGAATAATAAGGAAAACAAATGCACCTCCCATCCGAGTTGAGAACTAAATTGTCGTCTGTAAAAAGCAAAATTTTGATCCGTGCTCTTTATGTACTCATTATTGTTTATACAGTTTTTGTGACGATAAGTATGTGGAGAGCAAATCAGCATACGGTTGATATGTTTGAATATCCGTATCAAGTCACTCGGAGCGTCAGCGAAATCCAAGCTCGTCTTAATGAAATGGGCCACACCATTCCATTTATTATGGGCAATACGGACTCCTTCGAAGATATTGTGGAAGTGCTGAAAATGCAGGAAGAAGAACAAAACCGTTCTTTGGAGTTCTTGGAACACCACTTCCGCGGAGATCCGAAAGAATATCAGCAGCTGATGCAGGACTTCTCCAACATTAAAGAACAAAGACGCAAATTAGCCCTCGAAACCGTGGGCAAAAATAAGGACGAAGTTCTTAGGATGTATCAAGAACAGGTTGCCCCGTATTTTGATGTTTTGGATAAGACCCTCAATAAGGTCAGTGCAAATGCCGATGCAAGAAGTGCGGAAATTAAAGCCCAGGCTCAGCGTCTAATCGATTCCGTTATCATCACAACTTGCTTATTCGGACTTCTTCTCGTTGGATTTCTTTGGTATGTTCTGAACTCCGAAGAAAGAGCTCATAAAGCAATTCGCCATCGAGAACAGCTTTTTAATATTCTTTCCCATACCGTTGATGAAGTATTCATCATTTTTAATAAGAAGCTCAAACCCGAGTTCATCAGCTCCAACAGCGAGCGAGTCTTAGGAACCAAATCAAATGATCTGCTCCGTAGTAAAGGCGACTTTGCTGTCCGTTTAATGGAAGATATAACCGCCTCACTAAGCGATCAGATCAATCTCGAAGAAGCTTTTCAAATCAGAGAAAAAGATTTTCAATGCGAAGGAATTAACCGTCAGTTTAAGATACGCTTCTATCCAATCCTGGAAGCTTCCGGTGAAGCAGGCTACATCGTAGTAGTATCTGATGAAACCGAAGCCCAGGAGCAGAAGCGGATTCTGAGTGATTCTTTGAATAATGCCTTGTCGGCAAGTGTTGCTAAGAGCCGCTTCCTTTCTCACGTTTCTCATGAAATCCGTACCCCGATGAATGCCATTATTGGTATGGCTACCATCGCACTGGCAAAAATTAATGACAAACCGAAGGTAGAAGACTGCTTGTTGAAGATATCTCAGTCATCTCGTCACTTGTTGGGACTCATCAACGATATTCTTGATATGTCGAAGATCGAGGAAAACAAACTGACGATCGCTGCCGATGAATTCAAGTTCAGTGAAGCAGTCACATCCGTCGTGAATTTAATTGCCCCGCAGGCAAGCGAAAAAAATATTAAATTCGACGTAGTTTTCAATGACGAGATTGAAGAGACTTTGATTGGCGATGCAATGAGGCTTAATCAGGTTCTTATCAACATTTTGTCCAATGCCGTAAAGTTCACGCCTGAAGGCGGAGAAGTCAAGCTCATTGTCAACAGACTTTGGATAAAGCAGAACACAGTTTATTTGCAATTCATTGTTAAAGACAACGGTATCGGAATGAGTCCGGAATTCCAAAAGAAAGTGTTTGATCCGTTTGAGCAGGCTTCCGTGAAAATTTCTTCTATTTACGGAGGTACTGGTCTTGGTCTCTCCATTACCCGCAACTTAGTCTTGTTGATGGGAGGCTCTATCTCCGTTCAAAGTCAGGAAGGTCTCGGGTCAGAGTTCTCCGTCGAGCTTCCGTTCGGCTTTACTAATGAAGAGAATACCGCCCCTCATGGCCTCGGTGAATTCAAAGTGCTTGTCGTGGATGATGATATTGGCACCTGTGAGCACGCATGCTTGATTTTGAAGCGCTTGGGCCAGAACACTGAGTTTGCTCTTGACGGTTATAAAGCCGTTGAAATGGTTAAAGAGTCCCGCGATGAAGGACATCCTTACGATGTGGTCTTTATCGACTGGAAGATGCCGGGAATTGATGGAGAAGAAACCGCAAGAAGAATCAGAAAGCTCGAGGGGCTAAACCTGTTAATTATCATCATGAGCGCTTACGATTGGGCGCCAATTGAAGAAAGCGCCCGAGAGGCCGGTGTTAACAGCTTTGTTGCCAAACCGTTCTTTGCTAATTCGCTGAAGGCAGCATTGATGTCGGTTGATAAAGAGGTGCAGACCAAGACGGCCTTGGCAGCCCCCGATATGTACGATTTCACCGGTAAGAGGGTCTTACTGGTGGAAGATAATGTATTCAATCAAGAAGTGGCTCAAGAATTCTTGTCAATGGCTCATGTGGAAACAGACACGGCTGAAAACGGCCAAATCGCAGTTAAGAAGTTCTTCGAGTCTCCTGTAGGATACTACGATGCGATTTTGATGGATATTCAAATGCCTGTAATGAACGGATACGAGGCCACCAAAAAAATCCGTGCATCTTCCCATCCGGATGCCGTGTCGGTTCCAATCATTGCCATGACGGCAAACGCCTTTACTGAGGACGTCTCGTTGTCCTTAAGTGCAGGGATGAATGCTCACTTATCAAAACCGTTGGATATGCTGTGCATCTATAAACTTTTGGAACAAACCTTCAAGGGTAAAGAGAAGACAAGTTCCAACGACAAAAATTTTGAAAAAGGCGCGAAGTCAGAGTAAACAAGAAAATTAAAGCGGCTGGCAACCATCAGGTTTTCAGCCGTTGCTCTTAAACGATTCCTTTAGTTGATAGAGTTTTTCTTTTCATCAATATCGAGCGGCGAAAGATCGTCCGGATTTTCTCCAATTTGCTCGATAAGCTGCTGCATCATGCGGGCGATTTTGTCTTGATCTTTGATGCCTTCAAGCTTTGCCTTTTCAAATTCGGTAAGGGAGTCATTTAAGGTTTTCAGAGAGGCCGTCTTCTTTTCCTCCGGCATCTTAGGGAGGCTGGTGGTAAGGTAGTTGGTAAACAGACGGACGCCGAAAGCAATTGCCATGAAAAATGGCAGAGGCACTAATGCTCGGGAAGTGGATTTCTCACTCTGACGTTTCGGATCTCTGGCAATCTCGATGTCTTTTAGCCCCATTTGGCCTTGCTCAAGGATGGAATGAGAGATGAAGATTGTTTCCGAACGCATGAGAGGATCATCAATATATTTAATCGAGTCTTCCATCACTCTTCCTGCATCAACGATAGCAGCAAAGGTATCAATTGAAAGCGGAACCTGGATAGGAAGAGATTCAAACTCTGTTGTTTTCTTAGATCTTCTTGTTGCCATAGTATTGCCTTCGTTGAACGATTAATACGTGCGATAGAAAATAGTTTTGCTCGGTGTGACAATCACGAACTCAGGATTGTCATAGATAATTTTAACTAGTAAACAAAACCCGCCGTTGAGCAGTCAAGAGCGGGTTGGGAACAATCCTATATTATTTCTTCTCAGGTTCGACATAACCTTCTGGATGGGCTACACCTTCACCAAAGAAGTGAGCTTCGATCTGTTCCAAAAGCCATTTGCGGGCTTTCGGATCAGCCATGGAAAGTCTGTTTTCATTGACTAACATGGTCTGAAGTCTTTTCCACTGTTCCCAAGCTTCCTTGGAAACATTCAAGTAGATTTTTTTTCCTAATTCGCCTGGAAGCGGAGGCAGTTCCAAACCTTCAGCTTCTCTTCCTAACTTTACGCACTGAACCATACGGGCCATGAGCCTTCTCCTTTAAATTTTTCAAGTAGTCTAAACTAATCAGGCTGAAATCTTCAACTTAAATCCATTTTCAAAATTTAACAGTTTGTTTGACTTCCTTATTTTCTTGTACTTGCCAAGCTTTATCAGGCGCTGTTTTTACACTTTTCTGAGAAGCTCGTGCAGAAACGAGTTTTTCCTCGAATAGGACGCAAGCGAATTAGCTAAATTTTCTTCTATTATCACGGGCAGATTTTGAGAAAAAAGCTGCCGAAGAGCACCGCTTTTGGCAGTTAAAAAGAAAGGAACAGAAATGACAAAAATCAAATTGGCTGTAGCTTTAGCCATTTTGGCAGCCTTGGGAGGCTGCGCATCTGCAGATAAGGCGGTCGATTCGCAAAACCAATTGAGCAGATCGTCTGCGGTTAACGGAACTTGGAACTTAGAATCCTACTTAATTGATGGTCAAACAACAAATTTCGATGCTACGGCTCAATTCAAGTTGAGATTTGATGCCGCCAACCAAGTCTTCAGCATGCGGACGGATTGCAACACGATTAACGGCATGTACCAAGTCATTAACGGCAAAATTCTTTTCCACAATGCACTGGTTACGGGAATGGCATGCGACAAAGAAATCGTCGAGCACAATCTTCGTCGGCTCCTCAACGCTCCTAAGGCTTTTGGTGTTGTTGCTGGATCAATCTTCAAGCTCACTTCACCGAATATTGGATCGGCAAATTTCGTAAAACGAAATGACGATAAGAATCAGGCAGAGCTGCAAATTGTTTCTCGAGAAGAAGACAGGCGTTTGCAAGATTTATTAGTCGGCAAAACTTTTATCGGTGACGGTAAAGGAGGGGGTTTAGCCGTAAAATTAACGCTTCATTTCAAGAAAAACCGTGCTCTTGAATGCTCTTCCGACTTCTATCAAGCCTTTCCAAAACCTGTAAAGACAATCGGCTATTACAAGGTTGAAGACCAAGTCCTCACCGTTGGATGTCATCCTCAGGAGTTTGAGAAGCCAATAGTCTGGGACTTCACGGTTAAAAACAATGGTGATGAACTTTTCTTCAATCACTCTGACCTTGAAGCCGAAGGCTCCATGAAAGATAACTGGATGTCTTTGAAGAAACAGTAAAAACAAATTGAGCGTAACGGAGAATCATCATTATGCTCAATTTACAAGTAATTACGTTCAACTGGCACTTAAAGGTCTTTGATAAAAATCTGAGATCTTCTCTGCCAGTTGTAAAGGTCTCGCTTTTTGAGCGGAAGTTCTTCTAACGACGCGGTTCTGAAGCCTTTCTTCAAAAACCAGTGAGCGGTTCGGGTTGTTAAGACAAATAAACGGGTAAGACCTTCTTTCCTGGCTTGTTTTTCAATTTGTCTTAAAAGCTTATCGGCTTCGCCTTTACCTTGATAGTCGGGATGGACGGTCAAGGCTCCCATTTCACCGATTTTTTCTTCCGGAAAGGCATATAAAGCCGCGCTGCCGTAAATAATGCCGTCGTGTTCGAGAACAATAAATTTGGAAATATCAGCTTCCAATTTTTCCCTCGGACGCTTAACTAAAGTACCGTCTTCTTCCAACGGTTGAAGAAGCTTAATGAGACCTTGAAGATCGTCAATGGTTGCGGTTTTCATGGATTCCATATGTTCTTCAGTGATCAGGGTGCCTACTCCGTCATGCGTAAACAGCTCTCCGAGAATGCCCCCGTCGAGGAAGTACGGAATAATGTGCACGCGGTCCACGCCTTTTTTGATGGCTTTTAAGGCGTAACCGAGATTGTAGATGTCCTCTTGATCAACCAGGCCTTTCTCTACAAACTCTTCGGCTTGTTCAGCGGTCAGTTCGCTGATGACCTCTCCGAAGCGTCTTACTCCGTCAACATCGGAGAGGAGAACCAGCTTGTCAGCTTTAATTGCACCTGCAATGGAAGATGCAACATCTTCCAAAGTAAGGTTAAAGGCCTCTCCGGTCGGAGAAAAACCTAAAGGTGCAACAAGTACGATATTCTTGTTATTAAGCTGCTGATGAATGGCTTCGGAATCAACTTTGCGGACAATCCCCGTTAATTTGAAATCTATGCCATCGATAATTCCGAGAGGGCGGGCAATAACGAAATTGCCGCTGACGACTCTCACATGACTGTGCGCCATCGGAGTGTTTGGCAGACCCTGAGAAAAAGCAGCTTCAATGTCTAGGCGCACTTCGCCGGCGGCTTCTTTGACGCAGGAAAGCGTTTCCGGATCCGTAATACGAATGTTGTTGGAAAGGGAAGGCCGGATATTCTGCAGCTTTAAGAGTCTTTCTACTTGCGGACGTACACCGTAAACTAAGACTAGTTTGGAGCCGAGAGCGGAAATAACGCTGACATCATGAATAAAACTTTCCAGCTTGCCTCGTTCAATCATTTCTCCGGAAACGGCGATAACGATAGTCTGATTTTTAATAGAGTGGATATGCGGAGCAACTCCTCTGAACCATTGCACCCAGGGAGCAATGGACTCTTCCTCTTCTTGGAGCTCCTCTTGTTCTAAGTTTTTCTCTTCTTGTGTGTCCGTCATGAGTCTTTCTCAAAAAAGATTGCCGAATTCAAATAATTATAATGAGCTCGTTATGAGAAAAATTAAAGCAATGAGTTCTTCACTCCAAGATTTAAAAGATAAATGGCAGGAAGTTAAAGCAAAACAGCCTGAAATTGAGGCAGCGGCTTCTGCTCAAGAAACGAATTTCACGAAGAAGAAAAAACTACAGCCTAAGATGGTAGTTTCCGGCGCAAAGCAGGCTACATCCGAACAGCTCAAAGAATTAATGGCTTTTGCAGGCAGAAATAAACCTGCCGCCGCCAAGGGAAGGGGACAGGCGCCGAGCAAGCAGCCCCTCCCGCAAGAAGATTCGGATCTTAAAAAGCAAGAAAAGACCCAGAAATCTGAAGTTCGGCAAGAAAAAAAGAAAACAAAGCCGGTTCCCGGCCAAGAAAAAGGGAAAAAGTTAACTTCTCTAGCTGATTTAAAGAAAATCGAGGTCAAGAAGACCGGTCCGGTTAAACCGGATAAGCCCGAAACAGAGAACAAATCGAGACGCGTACGAGTAAGGGGAGAAAAAGAAACCAGTGAAATCTTCCGAAACGTCCCTGCAAAATTAGAGTTGGCAGAAAACCTTCCTGTTTCTGAAAGGGCCGATGACATCCGTGAAGCCATCAAGAATAATCAGATTGTGATTGTTTCCGGAGAAACCGGTTCGGGTAAGACCACACAGCTTCCTAAAATCTGTCTTCAGCTGGGAAGAGGACAAAAGGGACTTATCGGCCATACGCAGCCGAGAAGAATTGCTGCCGTATCTATCGCAAAAAGAATTGCCGAAGAAACCGGAACAAAAGTTGGTGAGGTCGCCGGATATCAAATCCGTTTTAAAGACGAGATGGAAGCCGGTGCCAGCATTAAGCTCATGACCGACGGTATTTTGCTTGCGGAGACACAAACCGATCCTCTTCTTAAAAAATACGACACCATCATCATTGATGAAGCCCACGAAAGAAGTCTCAATATTGACTTCCTGCTGGGCTATCTTCGTCAAATTCTGCCGAAGCGTCCCGATTTAAAGGTCATTATTACTTCTGCCACTATCGATTCGGAACGTTTCGCGAAGCACTTTGATCAAGTCAACGGCGGCAAGCCCGTTCCCGTTATCAATGTCTCGGGAAGACTGTATCCCGTGCAAATCCGCTATCGTCCGGTTATCGAAGAAGACGAAAACGATGACCGTACCTTAATGGAGGCTATTGCGGATGCATGTGACGAACTGCTTCACTCAGGTCCCGGAGATATCTTGGTATTTCTGCCCGGAGAACGGGAAATTCGAGAGGCGGCAGATGTATTAGGCAGAAATTCTAAGCCCGGCTTGGAGATTCTTCCTTTGTTTTCTCGCCTGAGCATTGAAGAGCAAGACAGGATTTTTCGTCCGAGCGGAGCTCGAAGGATTGTGCTCGCTACCAATATTGCCGAGACTTCAATTACGGTTCCGGGCATCCGCTATGTGGTGGACTCCGGCCTTGGCCGAGTAAAGCGTTATTCCTACCGTAATAAAGTAGAACAACTTCAAGTCGAACCAATCAGCCAAGCAGCTGCTCAGCAGAGAGCGGGCCGCTGCGGCCGCGTCTCCAACGGTATTTGTATTCGTCTGTATGACGAACAGGATTTTGACAAGCGCTCCAAATACACCGATCCTGAAATCTTAAGAAGCTCCTTAGCTACGGTCATTCTGCGAATGAAGTCTCTGCATCTTTCTGATGTCCGGGAATTTCCTTTTGTAGAACCGCCGATGCCAAAAGCTATTACCGACGGCTACGATTTGCTGATCGAATTAAACGCCGTAACGGCTCGCGAAGGGGAGTTGACAAAGGTCGGCAGAGAATTGGCAAAGCTTCCCGTCGATGCCAAAGTAGCCCGTATGCTTCAGGCTGCTCAAGATAATCAAGCATTATCTGAAGTCCTGATCATCGCTTCGGCGATCAGTGTTCAGGACCCGAGAGAACGTCCGTTAGATAAACAGACGCAGGCTGACCAGGCCCATAAGAAATTTTCAGACGATAAGAGTGATTTCTTGAGTTATCTCAAGATTTGGAACTATGCACAGGATGCAATAGCAAATAAAAAGAGTAATCGTTTGCTGGAAAGACAGTTTCAGACGAACTTCTTGTCTGCTAGAAGACTGCGCGAATGGAGAGACGTGTACCGTCAGCTCAAAGAAATGGTCACCGAGCTCGGCTGGAGATTAAATACTGCGCCCGCAACCTATGAACAGCTTCATAAAGCGTTATTAAGCGGTTTGCTCGGCAGTATCGGGAATCGGATTGTTGAGCCCGATTGGAGAAGCCCTCCCTTTGCCGGTGCCCGGGGAATCAAGTTTTGGCCATGGCCCGGTTCTGCACTGGCTAAAAAAGCCGGTAAGTGGATTATGGCTTCTGAAATCGTTGAGACTTCCCGTTTGTATGCCCGTACCATAGCTAATATAGAACCCGAGTGGCTGGAAAAAGTCGGTGCACATTTAATCAAGAAATCTTGGTCGGATCCCCATTGGGAGAAAAACGCCGGAAACGTGATTGCCTTTGAGAAAGGGACGTTATACGGTTTGCCTGTTTACGGACAGAGACGAGTGAACTTTGCGCCTAAAGATGCGAAGTTAGCCAGGGAAATTTTCATTAGAGAGGCTTTGGTCAATGAAGATTTTGATTCTCAGGCGCCTTTCTGGCAGCACAACAAATCTCTTATCAAAGACATCCGAGACATGGAACATAAATCTCGCCGTCCGGATGTTTTGGTCGATGACGAGCAGATTTTTGCTTTTTATGACTCTCGTCTCGGTGCAGAGGTTTGCAGTGTTTCTACGTTAGAAAAGTGGAGAAAAGAAAACGAAGCTAAAGAGCCGAAACTGCTTTTCCTCTCTAAGAAGGATTTGATGAGACATGATGCTTCGGGCATCACTATCGAATACTTCCCTAAGAAGATTGAGGCTGCAGGCATTCCTATGGCCGTCAGCTACAACTTCGATCCTGGCTCTCCCAGAGACGGTGTGACCTTAACGGTTCCTCTCTACGCTCTGAACCAAATCAGCGAAGAGCAGATGGAATGGCTGGTGCCGGGAATGGTCAAAGAAAAAACGGCTGCTCTTTTAAAAGGGCTTCCGCAAAGACTGCGCCGTCACTTTGTTCCGATTCCTGATTGGGCAAAGAGTTTTGCGCAGGCTCATGAAACCCCGGAGGGCGGTCTTCTTGAGGCCATCAGCCGGGAGGCGGCAGAGCAATTCCGGATTGAAATCAATAAGACAGATTTCAAGGTAGAAAATCTTCCGCCTCATCTAAGGATGAATTACAAAGTTGTAGATGAGCACGGCCGGCAAGTTGGAATGGATAGAAGTCTTCCGAAGCTTAGAAGTGAATTCAGCCAGCAAGCCAAGGATTATTTCCAGCAAGTGGCTTCCATGGATTCCAGAGTAGCTGAAGACTTGCAGGAAGAAATTGTGGACTGGACTTTCGGAGAGCTTCCCGAAGTGATGGAAATCCGAAGAAAGGGCGTTTCCTTGATTGGACATCCTGCTATTGCTGATCGCGGTGATTATTGCTCCATTGAAGTGTTTGATGAACCGGAAGAAGCCAAAGAAGTTCATAAAAAAGGCATCAGAAAACTTATCCGTTTCCAGCTTAAAGAGCAAATCAAGTATTTAGATAAGAGTTTGAAGTCTCTCCAGTCTGCCCAGATTGTCGGTTCAAGTTTGCCATTTGCAAAACAAGCTTTTGAAAGCTTTGAAAATTTAAAGTCTCAAGTAATCAATGCGGCCATTGAACAAAGTTGCTTACTAGGGAAATTGCCTATTAATCAACAAGAATTTGGGGTTATTTGCCAGGAAAGTAAGGGTAAATTGAACCTTATAGCCATGGAGATTTCGCGATTAATTGAACAGATCGTTAATCAAGCCGCAGGGGTAAACCAGAAATTAAATGCTTTTAAAAATATTAAAGAATTAAATGAAAATATTAATTCCCAATTAAAAGAAATGTTTTTTAAGAATTTTATAGAAAACAAGTCAATTAATATTTTGAGAAATTATCCGAGATATTTAAAAGCGGTTGAAGTTCGTTTAGAAAAGTACAGAAAAGATCCTTCAAAAGATGCGGAAAAAGCAGAAGAGATTAATAAGCTAACTATAAAGCTCAATCGAGAAAAAGCTGCGAGAAGGGGTGTAGAGGATCCGCGCCTGGATGAATTTGAGAACTTACTTCAAGAGCTAAGAGTTTCTCTTTTTGCTCAAGAACTTAGAACTCCCATGCCGGTAAGTGTTAAAAGACTGAACAAAGTTTGGGACTCGTTAATCGGTTCTTCTCGAGGCTTTTAATATTATTAATTTTTCGGCTGGAATTTATTAATAAATTAATATTTCCAGCCGTTACACTATTTTCTAGGTGTTTCTACCAAGTAATAACTATTTTGGTTTTATTTTCTTAAGGGAAAGTTCTCTTTTTAAGAAATAGTTTTATCCATTTTTGTAATTTTTTATATGGAGTTTAGTTAAGTAAATATAAAAGATGTCAAAATAAAAAAAGGAAACAAATAACTCGGTTCGGGAGAATATGTAAATGCGCACATGGGCGTCCTTTTTTTGTTCAGTTTTTTTAGCCTTTTCTCTAGCGCTTTCTCCCACTGCCGACGCGGCACCTCAAAAATCCAAGGCAACGGCAACTAAGACAGTCAAGAAAAAATCAGCAAAAGCAGTTAAGACAAAGAAGGTCTCTGCAAAGAAGAATGTTCGTAAAAAAGCCGTGGTAGCTGCTTCTAACAAGTCAGTAAGAAAGACTGCCGGTAAGACAACAACAAGCAGAAAGTTTGCTGCTTCCAAGAAAGTTTCCAAAAAGAGATATGCCGTACGCAAAGTTAGAGGTCCTTCTTACGCTCAGCTTCATGGACTCAGAGGATCTTCCGATCCGTTGGGACTTCAAACGACTGCGGTTCTTGCTTATGACATGGACAGCAATGAAGTCCTCTACGAAAAAAATGCCGATGAAAGACTTCCGATTGCTTCAATTACAAAATTAATGACAGCATTGGTCATCGTAGAATCCGGTGTTTCCTTAGACGAAAAATTCAAAGTAACCAAAGAAGACTTTGTTAGATCCAGTGCCCGAAGCAAATTGAGAAACGGTATGTATCTTTCCCGCAAGCAGGCGTTGCATCTAGCTTTGATGAGTTCTGATAATCGCGCAGCTCACTTTTTGGCGAGAACCTTCCCGGGTGGAAAAGCACGTTTTATTCGCGACATGAATACCAAAGCTGCCATGATTGGCATGTTTGATTCCGTTTTTTATGATTCCATCGGTTTGAACAATGAAAACAAGTCTTCTGCACTTGACCTTTCAAGATTGTTAGCAAGCGCAGGTGAGTATGACCTTATCCGCGAGCTTTCTACAACCCCGATGGCTCAGATTCCTGTCGGACGCCGTTTGGTGACGAGCCGCACTACCAACAGTTTCGTGGCTAACGACAATTGGGACGTTTCTTTGCAGAAGACAGGGCTGACCACAGCAGCAGGTTACTGCTTGGCAATGGAAACTGAGATTGGCGGCAAAACTGTAGCCATTATCTTCTTAGATTCTCCTAATAAAGCAGCAAGAAACCAAGATGCAGAAAAGCTTAAGGCCTGGCTGAGCGGTCAGTTCATGACAGCATCTGCCTCTGAGGATTCTAACTAGTCAGAGACAAAAAACAAAAAATTGCCCAGAATTTAGTGTTCCTGGGCTTTTTTGATCTCTTAAATAAAACTGATAGGCTAGCGGTAAGGGAGGCGGCTGCTATGAAGCATCAATGAAGAAGCCTCTCGCCTGGCCTCCATAAGCAACTCTCTCCCAAGTGCATTGAATGCTGACTATAGAGTATCGATTTTTGTATCGTGGACGGCCTGAATCACATTCTGGATCCTAGGATGTCTGATATTCATGCGTTGTGCAAGCTCTGTCCAATAGACGAATTGTTTGATCTTTCGGGTTAATCTAAAAACTTATTAATATATTTTTATCTATCTATCAATCGATTAATATATATCAACAAAATTGACTGATTTTGATAGATTGTGACATCCTGTAGTTCTAATATGTTGCTCTATTTATCAAAGGAGCCTTATATCACCGTCCTATAGGCGGTGTTTTGCTGACCTGTTTGATAAAAAACAGTGTGAGAATTATTTTCATGTGGAGAGTGTATTCTTGGTTTGGTTAGAGAAACTTAATATTTTCTCCAACGTCGGCTTGTATAGTTTGATAATCGGATTCCTAATTTCCTCAGGAGGCTCTTCGATTCTATTAGCCGACTCTGCTAATGAGAAGGTTCATTGAGATTGGAAGCGTGTCATCCGAATCATAAAGACTATCGATTCAAGCGGGCACATGCGCTAAGGAACAGATCTCGCTGACTTATGCACGTCCGTTGTGTGAAGTCACTGCTGGAATTTGACCAATAGGTCTACTGAAAAATCTTCGTAGAAGGTCTAAACTCGCTGTTTCTGAAAAGTTATTTCCTACTGGAGCTTAAAGCGTGGAAGAACCGGCATACGTGCGAGAAATTTGTTTTGATACTGAAACCACAGGGTTTAGAGCTAAAGAGGGCGACCGTCTGATCGAAATCGGCTGCGTCGAACTTTCCCGTTACGGTATCTCTGAAAATAAATTTCATCGCTTCATCAATCCTCAAAGAGATATTCCTGAAGAAGCCATTCGAATCCATAACATTACTAATGAAATGGTGGCCGATAAGCCAACATTCGAAGAAATCGCTGATGAATTCTTGGAGTTTATCAAAGGTGCGAAGTTAATCGCTCATAATTCTCCCTTCGATGAGTCTTTCTTGGATCAGGAATTGACCAGAATCGGAAAGGGCAAACTCCGAGATCATTGCGTAGATGTTATTGACTCTTTGGAAATCAGCCGTAAGGTGTTTCCTCAGCAGCAAAACTCTCTTGACGCTTTGTGTAAACGTTTAGGCGTCGATTTAACTTCTCGTAATGACGGCCACGGCGCATTAATCGATGCTCAGCTTCTTGCCCAGGTCTATTTAGTCCTCAAGCAGGATCAGGAGTCAATGGATATTGACAGTCTGACTCTGTCCGGTAAAAAACTCGATGATATTGAAGATACTCACATCGTCATCAAGGCCAGCGAGGAAGATTTGAAGGCTCACGAAGCATTTTTGGAACTTTTAGCAAAAAAATGCAAAGGCACTCCGCTTTATAAAATGGAAGACGAAGAGTTCAAAGCCCTACGCGAAAAAGAACAAGAGTCTATTAATTCTAAAAAAGCCAAAATGGAACAATTTATCGCTAGTCTCTAAGGAAATAGTCCGATTTAGAGACTTCAAGCAGACACAATGCGCAAAAGACAGCGATAATCAGAAAATTAATAAAAAGATTCAACTGTTAGGAAAACATTAAATGGCATTTCAAAACAAAGGCCGCAGAACTCCTTTTAGGCCTAAACATACGGCAAAATCAGCTGGCTCCTCAGGTATTAAAACTAGAAGTCCGCGTCCAGCAGGTTTTAAATCAAGCCAGGACGGAGAAACCGCCGATTTGCACCTGCCTGCCACCGCTTTTAGTCCTTCTGCTTCTAAAGGTCCGCGCGTCCCGGCTCAGGACTCTGCTCCTGCAGTAAGCGAAAAACTTCATAAAGTTCTTGCTGATGCCGGCCTTGGTTCCCGCAGAGACATGGAAGAGCTAATTACGCAAGGCCGCGTCTCCGTCAACGGCGAACCCGCTTTTATCGGACAACGCGTACTTCCGACGGATTTGGTCCGCGTAAACGGCAAGCCGGTCAGACGTGCAATGAAGCATGCTGAGAGCGTTCCTCAAGTTTTGATTTACCACAAACCGGCAGGAGAAATTGTCTCCAAAGACGATCCGGAGGGCAGGCCAACGGTTTTTGATCATCTTCCTCGTGCAAGAAACGGCAGATGGATCGCTGTCGGCCGTTTGGACTTCAATACCGAGGGTTTATTGCTCTTTACGACTGACGGAGAATTGGCTAACCGCTTGATGCATCCGAAGTACGAAATCGAAAGAGAGTACGCTGTCAGAATTCAAGGAGAGCTCTCTAAGGAAGATAAAGAAAAGCTTCTGACCAAGGTTATGCTCGATGACGGCCCGGCAAAATTTACTTCCTTAGAAGAAATCGGAGGTAAAGGATTCAATCGTTGGTATCAGGTTAAGCTCTCTGAAGGAAGAAACAGAGAGGTCCGCCGTATGTTCGAAGCTGTAGGTATGCCGGTGTCCCGCTTGATCCGTACTCGTTACGGCTCAATCAATTTGCCTTCCAACTTAAGTCGCGGCAAATTCGAAAGACTCTCGAAAGAAGTTGTTGAAGCATGGATTAAAGAATCCGGTTTGGATAAAGAGCCGGTTTCCAAACCGATTCCTTCCCGTCCTAAAGCCGGCCCCACCGGCGGAACACGCAGAACGGGCTCAAGTCCTAGAGCAGCTTCAGGGGCACCAGGAAGAAGACCTCCCGCCGGAAACAGACCTGCTGCAAAAGCTCCGAGAAGCGGAAGAAAGCCTGCATCCGGCACGCCGAGAGCCGGAAGATAGCGGATTTTCCGGTAAACTCAGCAGAGGCCTCAAAATGAGTCAGTTTTTAAGGTCTTTTCCATGCTTTGTATAAGCGAAATGGATAACTTTATGTTTAGTAAGGGAAATTTACCGCTTGACAAATAATAAAAAACTTTAGGAAAGAAGTGGTTTTTTATCCATTTTTACAAAAACTTCCGTTTTTTTAATAAGTTAGGAGTACAATGCTTGCAAATTTCTGGCAGATTATAAAAATTTGCCGGGTATTTCTGTATCTTTGGTATGGGAATACACCTGTCAAGGGTTGTAAATAGATGGGCTTAGCGCCCGTTTTTTTTTGGTTTAGTTAAGAGGTTGCAGCAGAATGGCGGTTCCATCTCAGGTTTTCGAATTAATTGAGTCGACCGTGGAAGGTCTCGGTTACGAATTGGTTGACGTCGAACGTCTTCCAAGAGGTCTTATCCGCGTCACTATTGATAAAGAAGGCGGCATTACGTTGGACGATTGCGAAAAAGTCAGCAATCTTTTGAATCCCGCTTTAACCGTGGACAACGTGGATTTCGATCGTCTTGAAGTCTCTTCCCCGGGTGTGGATCGTCCTCTCAGACGCGCTAATGACTTCGTTCGTTTTGTCGGCAGCAACGTTCATATCGAGCTCTATACACCGATGACAGGCGAAGGTTTGCCTGCCAACGGCAGAAGAAGAATGGACGGTAAGCTTCTTGCCGTAGAAGGCGAGGAAGCCAGCCCGACCATCACGCTCGAGCTCATTACTGAAAGATTGGGCCGCACCCCGAGCGAAATTGCCAAAGCTAAAGCTAAAGCCAAAAAATCAGGAGAAGCTCAGGCCGCTCCTGTCATCTTCAATATTCCATTTAAAGACATTGAACGCGCCTCTTTATTGGCCGATTTAGATTTTAGAGGTTCAAAATAAATGAATAAGAATCTGCTTGACTACGTAGAACTCCTTGCAAATGAAAAAAGTGTCGATAAGGAGCTAGTACTGATGGCACTTGAGAGTGCTATCGCCAGTGCTGTTAAGAAATCCGAGTTTCCGGGCGAAGACGCGGATATCGCAGTAAAAGTAGACCCTAAGACCGGTGATTACCAAGTTTGGCGCCAATGGCTCGTCGTTCCTGATGACCAGGGACTTCAGGAGCCTGATCGTCAGATTCTTCAGTGGGAAGCCAAGGAGGATTATTCTGACCAGGGCGAAATGAATGTCGGCGATTATGTCCGTCAGGAACTCAAAGATTACAGCGTGACAGGCCGTAGATTCGCTACTGATGCCCGGCAGGTCATTCTCCAGAAATTGAGAGAAGCCGAAAGAATTAAAAATCTTGAAGAATTCAAGAACCTCTACAAAGATCAGAAAATTGTTCACGGTCAAATTCGTAAGAACGTCGGGGGAGACTGGATTGTTGAAATCGGTAAGGTCGAAGCAAGACTGCCAAAGAGCGAATGCATCCCTCATGAATTACTGAGAACCAATGACCGTATCCGTGCCTATGTTTCCAAGATTGATCCGGCTTCAAGACAGCAGCAGGTGACTTTGAGCCGTGCCTGTAACGAATTCTTGATTGAACTCTTGAAGTTGGAAGTTCCTGAAATCAACGAAGGCCTGCTTGAAATTAAGAATGTAGCCAGAGAACCGGGCCAGAGAGCCAAGATTGCCGTCCAGGTCAAGGATAAGAGAATCGACCCAATCGGTACTTGCGTCGGTGTCAAAGGCAGCCGTGTTCAAAACGTCACTAAAGAATTAAATAACGAACGTATTGATATTGTTCGCTGGTCCGACCAGCCTGTTGAGTATGTCGTCAGTGCTTTGGCCCCGGCCACTGTTACCTCCGTTGTTGTACACGCAGACGCGGGCAAAATGGACGTTGTGGTTGACCAGGAAAACAAAAAAGGAGCTGTTGGTGCTTCCGGCCAAAACGTGAAGCTTGCTTCTAAGCTCACCGGTTGGGATATCAACGTGATGACTGCTGAAGAAGCTGCTGAAGAGAAAGAAAAAGAAATCGGAGAGATCCGCAGCAAGCTTATGCAGTACCTTGAAGTAGACGAAGAAGTGGCAGAAGCCTTGATCGAAAACGGCATCGACACTCTTGAAAACCTTGCCTACGGTCCGGAAGACGAACTCTTCGCAATGGAAGATTTTGACGAAGACACTATCCGTGAACTTCGCTCCAGAGCCCGTACAGGTCTGATTACTCAGGCTCTTGAAAGAGAAGAATTGTTAAAAACAGCTGACCCTAAACTTTTAGAACTTCCGGGAATGGAACACGATCTTGTGGCCCTGCTGAGCAAGAAGGGCGTAAAGACATTAGATGATTTGGCTGATTTGTCCACTGCCGAATTGGTGGAAATGACAAATATGGAAGAGCAGGATGCACAGAAATTAATCGTTGCAGCCCGCGCTCATTGGGACAACTAATCAATACGGTAATAGGAGAAAAAGAACTATATGACACAAAATACTGTATCTAGTTTAGCGGCAGATCTGAAATTACCGATTGAAGAAATTTTGGCTCAGCTCAAAAGTGCAGGTCGTCCGCAGAGAAAGGCCGATGATGAAATCAATGACATTGACAGACAGATACTGCTTGATTCATTGAAAGCAGCACGCGGAAGCACCAGTACCGGAAAGACAAAGATCACCCTGACTAGGAAAGAAAAGAAAGTGATTACTCAACCTGCATCAGGCGGTCGTACTCACTCCATCCAGGTCGAGGTCAGAAGAAAGAAAGTACTTGTTAAGCGTTCTGACATCGAGGCTAAGGCCCGCGAGGAAGCAGAAAAAGCAGCAGCTGAAATCCTGAGACAGAAAGAACAGGAAGCATTGGCCAAGGCCGCCGCTGAAAAAGCAGCTGCGGAGGCAAAAGCTAAGGCAGAAGCTGAACAAAAAGCCAGGGAAGCTGCTGCTCGCGCAGCTGAAGAAGCTAGAAAAGCCGAAGAAGAAAGAAAGGTTAGAGAAGCAGAAGCTCAGAAATTGGCTAAGGAAGAAAGCTTGAAGAAAGAACAGGCTGAAAAATCCGCACGTGAAGCCGCTAAACGCGCTGAAGAAGCCCGTAAGCGCGCTGCTGCTGAGAAAGCAGCTGCCGAAGCTGCCGCTAAGGCTAAAGAAGAAAGCAAGCGTTTGGCTGAAGAACGTGAAAAAGCCCGTAAGAAAGCTGAGGCTGAAGCCAGAGCTATTCGCGAAATGATGTCTGCCCCGAAACGTGTTTTAACTGCTAAAGCCGAAGAAAGCAAAGATGCTAAAGAAGGCCAGAAGAAACAGCATAAGAACAGCGTTAAGAAAGAAAACAAGGCTCAGAAAGACAACCGCCGCTCTGAAAACTGGGGAGACGAAAACCAGCATAAGAGAACCATGAAGATCAAAGGCGGAGAAAACAACGACGAAGGCAGCGGCTGGAAGTCTGACCGCAGAAACAAACGCGGCAAGCAGCAGAAGAACAATGTGCCGCAAAGACAGCAGCCTGCTGTCCAAGAACCTATTATCCGTGATGTTGTGGTTCCTGAAACCATTACTGTCGCTGAATTGGCCCACAAGATGAGCGTCAAGGCAACCGAAGTCATTAAGCAAATGATGAAGCTTGGTCAGATGGTTACGATCAACCAGATGCTCGACCAAGACACTGCCATGATTGTTGTTGAAGAAATGGGACACCGTGCAACAGCTGCTAAAGCTGATGATCCGGAAGCCTTCTTGGAAGAAGAAGCAAGCGCATTGGCTGAAGTACCCAAGGTGCCGAGACCGCCGGTTGTTACTATCATGGGCCACGTTGACCATGGTAAGACTTCTCTTCTTGACTACATCAGAAGAACCAAGGTCGCTGCAGGCGAAGCTGGCGGCATTACACAGCATATCGGTGCTTACCACGTTGAGACTCCCAGAGGCATCATTACTTTCTTGGATACTCCGGGCCACGAAGCCTTTACGGCTATGCGTGCCCGCGGTGCTCAGGCAACCGATATCGTAATTTTGGTGGTTGCTGCTGACGACGGTGTTATGCCACAGACCAAAGAGGCTATTTCTCACGCCAAAGCCGGCAACGTGCCTTTGGTTGTAGCCATCAACAAGATAGATAAGCCGGATGCCAATCCCGAAAGAGTTAAGCAGGAATTGGTGGCCAATGAGGTCATGCCGGAAGAATACGGCGGCGATGTTCCGTTTATTCCTGTTTCTGCTAAGACCGGTCAGGGTATCGACGATCTTCTCGAAAACGTTCTTTTGCAGGCGGAAATCCTTGAGCTCCAAGCTCCGGTTGACGCTCCTGCTAAAGGCGTGGTTATCGAATCCAGATTGGATAAAGGTAAGGGTGCCGTTGCGTCCGTCCTTATTCAGTCCGGTACTTTGAAGAAAGGAGATATCGTTTTGGCCGGTGCTACATACGGCCGCGTCAGAGCCCTCTTGGACGAAAACGGCAAGGCCGTGACTTCCGCAGGTCCTTCCATTCCGGTGGAAATTCAGGGCTTGTCCGATGTTCCGGCAGCCGGTGACGAAATCATTGTCATTAATGACGAAAGAAAAGCCAGAGAGTTGGCCAACTACCGTCAAGGCAAATACCGTGACGTTAAGCTTGCCCGCCAGCAGGCCGCTAAGCTTGACAACCTGTTCAAAGACGGGGATGAAGGTCAGAAGTCCTTGTCCTTGGTCATTAAGAGTGATGTTCAAGGTTCTCAGGAAGCCTTGGTCCACGCCCTTACCAAGCTTTCCAACAAGGAAGTTAAGGTCTCTGTGGTTCACGCAGCCGTCGGCGGCATCAGCGAATCCGATATCAACTTGGCTATCGCCAGCAATGCAGTAGTTATCGGCTTTAACGTTCGTGCTGATTCTCAGGCTCGCAAGCTTGCGGAAAACAACGGCATTGACATTCGTTACTACAACATTATTTACGACGCTGTAGATGACGTTAAGGCAGCCATGAGCGGTATGTTGGCTCCGGAACGCCGTGAAAACCACGTCGGTCTTGTCGAAATCCGTCAAGTCATCCGCGTTCCCAAAGTGGGAACCGTTGCCGGTTGTATGGTGCTCGAAGGAGTGGTTAAACGTAATTCACATGTACGTCTTTTAAGAGACAATGTGATCATTTGGACAGGAGAGATTAACTCTCTGAGACGTTTCAAAGATGACGTCAAAGAAGTTAAGGCCGGTGCCGAATGCGGTATTTCTTTGAAGAATTATGACGATATTCAAGTCAATGACAGACTTGAAATCTTCGAAGTAGAAGAGGTCGCAAGAACGATTGAATAATCCTTCTTAGAAGTCGAAAGCAGAAGGGCCGGCGGGCTCTTTTGCTTTTTAAATGAATGGAGAACAATGATGATTAAACCAAGCAAACCGGGTCGTGCAAACCGTATCGAAGAACAAATCCAAAGAGATTTGGCGACAATGATTCCGAAAGAATTAAGCGATAAGAGAATTGGTCTTGTTACGATTACAGGCGTTAAAATCACGCCGGATTATGCCCATGCCACAGTGTATTTCACTTCCATCGGCTCCACTCCGGAAGCCTCCGAAGAAGCTCTTAACAGTGCCTCTCCGATTCTTTATCAGAGAATCTTCAAACTGTTGAAGATCCACACCGTTCCTCAGCTTCACTTCGTCTACGACAAGAGCGTTGAAGACGGCTTTGAAATGGATCAGCTCATTAAGCAGGCCCGCGCTGAGGACGCAGAAAAAATTAAGGAGTAAATTTTGTCCCGCAGAAAAAAAGGAGACAAGATTGACGGTGTTTTAATGCTGGATAAACCAGTCGGTCTTTCCAGCAACACCGCACTGCAAAAAGCCCGAAGAGCTTTAAATGCTCAAAAAGCAGGTCATACGGGAACCTTAGATCCTTTTGCATCGGGGCTGCTGCCGTTGTGCTTCGGAGAGGCTACAAAATTCAGTGCTGATTTGCTTCACGCCGACAAAGAATATGTTGCCTCTATAAAGTTCGGAGAAACAACTACGACAGCCGATGTAGAAGGAGAGATTATTGAAACCAGACCGGTTGACTTCACTGAAGAACAGCTCCATAAGGCTCTGGAATCCCTTACCGGTGAGATTGACCAAATTCCGCCGATGTATTCCGCGTTAAAAAAGGACGGTGTCCGGTTATACGAATTAGCGCGTCAGGGACAAGAGATCGAAAGAGAGCCCAGACGCGTCACTGTTTACGAGCTTGAACTTTTAAGTTTTAACAAACCTGAAGCGTTGGTTAGAGTTAAATGCTCCAAAGGCACGTATGTGCGTGTGCTTGGCGAAGATATCGGCAAGATTCTCGGATGCGGAGCGCATTTAACAGCTTTGAGAAGAACAAAAATTGCAGATATCGACATTTCTGAAGCTGTCAGCCTACAGGATTTTGAAGAAGCCGATATTGCTCAAAGACTTGATATGCTCGACCCTCCCGACAGACTTCTTAGTCAATTAGAACCTATTGAATTAAAAGAAGAGTTAGCTGTTCGTTTTTTGCATGGTCAAAGTATTAGGATAACGAGATCTGAAAATTCAGAGAAAAAAGTAAAAGTTTACAGACTGTCGGACGGTAAGCGTGAGCTGCTTGGATGCGCTCGGCTGAGTACTGACGGCGTTCTTTCCGCGGAAAGATTAATTTCGAATAGTAGTAATTAAAGTAAATATATGAATCGCTCAATTAGAAATGTGGCAATTATTGCTCACGTGGACCATGGTAAAACAACCTTAGTCGACAAGCTTCTCCAACAGTCCGGAACATTCCGTGAGAACCAAGCAGTTGCAGAAAGAGTCATGGACAGTAATGACATCGAGCGTGAACGCGGCATTACCATTCTCGCAAAAAATTGTGCGGTTGATTACAACGGTACTCACATCAACATTGTTGATACCCCGGGACACGCTGATTTCGGCGGTGAAGTAGAACGGGTTTTGTCTATGGTTGACGGCGTTCTTCTGCTGGTTGACGCTGTTGAGGGCCCGATGCCTCAAACACGTTTCGTGACTAAAAAAGCTCTTGCACAAGGCTTGCGTCCGATCGTTGTGATTAACAAGATCGATCGTCCGGGTGCTCGTCCTGAATGGGTTATCAACCAGACTTTCGATTTGTTTGACAAACTTGGTGCAACAGACGAACAGTTAGACTTTCCGGTCATTTACGCTTCCGCTTTAGGCGGTTATGCCGGCTTTACCGAAGATGTTGAAGAACTCAAGAAAATCGGCAACATGAAGGCGATTTTCGATACTATCCTTGATCACGTCCCGGTCAGAGACGATGATCCTGATGGTCCTTTGCAGCTGCAGATTTCCTCTTTGGATTACTCAAGCTACGTTGGCAAGATCGGTATCGGCCGCATCAAGAGAGGCAAAATCAAACCTCTCCAGGAAGTTGTCATTATGAACGGTCCGGATTCCGTTCCTAAGAGAGCCAAAGTCAATCAGGTCTTGAAGTTCCAAGGTTTGGAAAGAAAGGTTGTTGATGAAGCTCAGGCAGGAGATATCGTTCTTATCAACGGTATTGAAGACATCGGTATCGGTACGACGCTTTGCGATCCTGCTGCACCGGAAGCCCTCCCGCTGCTTCATGTTGACGAGCCGACTTTGACAATGAACTTCCACGTCAATACTTCTCCGTTGGCCGGTAAAGAAGGCAAATACGTTACAAGCCGTCAGATTCGTGAAAGACTTGAAAGAGAACTCAAGAGCAACGTGGCTATGCGCATGAAGCCGACTGACAACGAAGGTGTTTTCGAAGTTGCAGGCCGCGGCGAATTGCACTTGACCATTCTCATTGAAAATATGAGACGCGAAGGCTATGAATTGGCAGTTTCCAGACCACGCGTGCTTTATAAAGAAGTTGACGGCGTGAAGATGGAACCGTACGAAAGCTTGACGGTCGACGTTGAAGAAAATCACCAAGGCCCGGTTATGGAAGAATTAGGCCGCAGAAAGGGAGATCTTCAGGATATGCAGCCGGACGGTAAAGGTCGCGTTAGACTCGAATACAAGATCCCGGCACGCGGTTTGATCGGCTTCCAGAACGATTTCTTGACAATGACTCGCGGTACCGGCGTTATGAGCCATGTATTTGACGAATATGCACCTGTTAAATCCGGTGACTTAGGCGATAGAAGAAACGGTGCCATCATCAGCCAAGATGACGGTACTTCGGTTGCTTACGCGTTGTGGAAGATTCAGGAAAGAGGCCGCTTGTTCATTGGTCCGGGAGAACCGATTTACGAAGGTATGGTTATCGGCATTCACTCCAGAGACAATGATATTGTCGTTACACCGATTAAAGGCAAGCAGCTGACCAACATTCGTGCTTCCGGTACAGACGAAGCTATTCGTTTGGTTCCTCCGATTCAGCTTACCCTTGAAAGCGCCGTTGAATTTATTAACGATGACGAGCTTGCGGAAATTACGCCGAAGAGCATCAGAATTCGTAAGCGCTGGCTGAAAGAATTCGAACGCAGAAGAGCTGCCCGCGGAGACGAAAGAGTTGGCCCGGGAATCTAAACCCAGCGATATGTGTCCTTGCGGCAGCGGAAAACTCTATTCCGACTGCTGCGGACGCTTTCATGACGGAAAAGCTGTTCCTGAAACGCCGGAACAGTTGATGCGTTCCAGATATTCTGCTTTTGTCGTGAAGAAGCCAATGTATCTTCTCGACACTTGGCATCCTTCAACGCGACCGTCTGAGCTTAATTTGGATGACCCGGTTAAATGGCTTTCTTTGAAGATAAAAAGCAGCGGTTTCAATTCACCCGATGAAGGCTTAGTTCATTTCATTGCCCGCGGCTTGATTGCAGGACGCGGATTTAAGCAGGAAGAAAAGAGTCGATTCTTGAAAGAAAACGGACGATGGTTTTATGTTGACGGGATCCTATCCTAATTTTTGAAGTTGCCTTCTGGCAGCTTTTTTTAGTTTTATGAACAGTAAAGATTCTTGGAAATTCTGTGTAGCTCCGATGCTGGACTGGACAGACAGGCATTGCAGATATTTTCATCGTCAGTTGTCAAGAGACGTCCGTTTGTATACGGAAATGGTGACAACCGGCGCATTGATATACGGCGACAGGCCCAGACATTTGGACTTTAATAAAGAAGAGCATCCGGTTGCCTTGCAGCTTGGAGGATCCGATCCGAAAGACATGGCAGCCTGTGCAAAATTAGCTCAGGATTGGGGCTATGACGAAGTTAACATTAATTGCGGATGTCCGAGTGAGCGTGTTCAAAAAGGATCTTTCGGTGCTTGCCTAATGTCGGAACCGGCCCTGGTTGCCGATTGTATAAAGGCGATGAGAGATGCCGTAGATATCCCTGTTACGGTTAAGCATAGAATCGGCATCGATAAAATTGAGAACTATGACTTCGTCCGAGACTTTGTTGGGACGGTATCCGAAGCAGGGACAAATGTTTTCATTGTTCATACAAGAAACGCTTGGCTCAAAGGTCTTTCTCCAAAAGAAAACCGCGAAATTCCTCCTCTCAAAAGAGAGTTTGCATATCAGCTTAAAAAAGATTTCCCTGAATTAATCTTTGTGATCAACGGGGTAATTCAAGATTTAGGCCAAGCCGAAGAACAGCTCAAGTTTGTGGACGGAGTGATGGTAGGCCGTGCTGCTTACAACACTCCTTGGCTTTTAAGCGATGTAGATGACAGAATTTACGGCGACAGTCATGAGCCGATTACTCGAGAAAAAGTAATTGAGGTCATGACGGAATACTTGAAGACGGTAGGGTCTGATCAAAGAGCGGTAAGGGCGGTTTGCCGCCATATGCACGGCCTGCTTACAGGATTGGCCGGTGCAAAGGCTTGGAGAAGGACATTGAGTGATTCAGCCGCCATCGAGCATGAAGGCTCAAATATTCTCAACTATGCCTATGCTAAAGCCGGTTGGTCGGACATAGAAAGATATTGGGACGCGGACGACGATAATTTCGGCTAGAGTTTTTTATAGTTCTATGACTGAACCGCATCCGGCCCAATCTACATCATCAAAATATTTGGCCATTGCAGCGGCGGCTTTGAAGCCGGTGCAATGGTTCAATCTCCAGCGTTTTACCTTAAATTCACTGAGCTTTTCCGCCCACAAAGGATATTCTCTCGGTGCAATAGCGCAAAGATGAGAACCTCCGACGACGGTATCAAATACTTCAATATTGAGCTCTTCAGAGATATATCTCATGATGTTGGGCAGACCGGCATGAGAACAGCCTAAAAGCAGCGACCAGCCTTTATTTCCTTTAACGGCGACTGAAACATCATCTTCAAAGTTGTCGGTCTCAATGGAGCCGTTTTCGTTAACTTCCCAAAGATTTCTGCAGCATACATAGTGCGGATTTCTTCTTGCTTTTGGAACGGTGAAAGCAAAGACGTCCGGAGCTACTTCCGTTATGCCTTCAATCGGACGGAATTGTCTTAGGCTTTGGATTGGAAATCCGCCGCTCAAACGTTTTGCGTCCGCATCTCCTCTTTTTTCAATAGAGACTGCCGGGGAGGCATACACATTAACCTGCGGCTGAATCCGCAGAATGTCCATTAGTCCGGAGATATGGTCGAAGTGACCGTGAGAAAGAATTACCGACGAGAGTTTTGTTGGATCCAAGTTCAAGAAATTCAGGTTGTGCGTTAGCACGTGGCAAATTCCGGCTGTGTCCAAAAGAATGTTGGTATCTTTTGTTTCCAGCCAAGAAGAGTAACCCCATTCAGCGAGTAAACCTTGTTTTTGGCAGAAATTATCTACAACAACGGTAAGTTTCATTTTTGTTCCTTGGATTCTTTACTGCTTTATTTTAATCCAGAGGTTTCTTCTCTTTCTCATAAGAATAGTGAAGATCAATTTATAAAAGATCTTAAATTTCAAAATAGGATTTTGAAATTTCTGGATATAATTATATGAGACATCACTGGAAGGAAAAAGAATGTACATACAGAGAGAGGAACAGGCTGTTGTAAATAAAGTAAGCGGACAATTTAAAACCTTGTTGGTTACTGGGCCTAGACAAGTTGGAAAAAGTACTATGCTAAAGCACGTAGCACCGGGCCGTCCTTACATCTCTTTAGATTTAATCACTGCCCGCGAGCTTGCAGACTCAGATCCGAGTCTTTTTCTCCAACGCTACAAACCACCTGTTCTTATAGATGAAATTCAGTACGCTCCAAACCTTTTTCCTGCTATTAAGTCAATTGTTGATCAAGATGAAAATAACGGTCTCTTTTGGCTTACAGGTCCTCAGCAATTCCATCTCATGCCGCATGTTTCAGAAAGTCTAGCTGGTCGCATAGCAATTCTTAGACTTCTTGGACTTTCTCAGAGAGAACTACAGGGATGGTTAAAACAAAAGCCTTTCCTACCTACGGAGAATTACCTAGAAAGTTGCCGAAAACGCACGTCAATTGCGTTAGATAAGGTTTTTCATTTTATATGGAAAGGCAGTTATCCCATGTTATGGACGGCAGATGTAGATTGGGAGATTTTTTATAACTCCTACTTTCAAACTTATCTTCAGCGTGACGTTCGTAACTTGACGAAAGTATCTAATGAAATGGATTTTGTTAGATTTGTAAGAGCAGTAGCAGGTCGGATTGGGCAACAAATCAACTTTAACTCTTTGGCGAATGATGTTGGTATAAGTCAACCCACTGCAAAAGCTTGGCTTTCAGTTTTGGAGGCTTCAGGTCTCGTATATTTTCTCCCGCCATATTTTAATAATCGTCTTAAACGTTTAGTCAAATCACCAAAGCTCTATTTTACGGATACTGGACTGGCATCTTTTTTAAGCGGCTGGCTTACTGAGCAAGCAATAGAGGCGGGAACGATGAGTGGAGCTTTTCTGGAGAATTATGCAATCATTGAAATTTTGAAAGGCTATCGCAACATTGGACGAGAACCAAGCCTTTTTTATTATCGGGATACTGACGGCAGAGAAATTGACCTTATTATTGAAGAGGCAGGAATGCTTTATCCCATAGAGATAAAAAAAACAAGTTCTCCACGAGCGTCTATGGTTAAAAGTTTTGACGTTTTGCCAAAGGAGGTTAGAGGAAAAGGAGCACTTCTTAGTTTTGTAAATGAAGACGTTCCTCTTTCTGCAAATGTTTCGGCAGTTCCGTTTTTTTATCTTTGAGTATTCCAATAGGAGGAAGTTGGACTTGAATAGGTTACTTGAAATCTTTTCATATCTTCGCCGGCATCTTCAAAAAGAAAAGATTAGTAGGCATAAGAGAAGCCGCTTCAGCACTGGATGGCTCAATCACAACCTATGTATGATGAAAAACAATCATTTGCCTAGAGCTATTTCCGACATGAGTTTCTAGCCAACTGTAGTGCAAGACGGCGATAGGGGGCGGATAGGTTAAAGTTGGGAACAGATTTTGCCCGAGCAGCAAGAGTTTCTCTATTTGCGGATATAAGTCTGAATTGTTGCCATTGTCGGCTCACAAATGGAAGTACTCCAGTTGCGCGACAGTCCAGGTCTTAGAGCGGAAATTAATTTGAAGAATATGGCGCTGAATTCCATCGTGGCAGCCTGTGGAGAGGCAGGTTCCCGCTCGAGCCGCAAAATTCGAGTGAAACCGGCCTTGGAGAAGAAGGAAGTAAGCTGCACGAAGAGGCCATCTTTGTTGAAAGTAACAGAAAAGCCTCTGTTCACAGTTTAGAGTCCAAAGTCTTATGGCTCACACCTGAATCGTTCTCTCCTTGTATGAAGATTAGTTTATAGGAAGAGACTGAGGAAGATATATTGGAGTGCAGAGAAAAATTGATGACGGCAAAACTAATCTGAAAAGATTCGTCTCATAATCTTTGCCTCTGAAACTTTTTTCATTCAAAGATGGTGTGCTTAAGTATTCCCTCAAATGTAATGAAGGACTCTCATAATTTCTCCAAGAAGAAAGAAGTCATACTCAATTAAATCGAGGGTCTTCGCCAATCTGTACTTTTTGTTTGAAAATATCCTCTTTTCTTCTTAGCTTAGAAACCACGGAATCTTTATACATCAGATAGCGGGAGTGCTCAGATACGGAAGAAGATCCTTCTTGGTGCTTCCTTACCTGAGAAAACCATTCTGAATCAAAAATATCGTCAGCAAGGACATATCGGATTGCTTTTCCACGGTAGCCAATTTCAAAATACATGAAGCCTTCTGCAGCAGAAGCCGGTGCAGCTGGTGCATTGCTCCGTGCCTTATCGGGATCGTAAAGGTAACGCCTTTCGCTGACCGCTCGTGTCAAGTATTCAAAACCGTCTTTGACGCCTGGCCCAGAATGGCCCGAGATGACGGTGAAGTCCTTGCGGCATGGAATTTCATTTGGAGACAAATCTTTTATAGCCTCTTTCATCAAACGAAAAACTAACGCACTGGCAATTAAAGCACGCGGGCCGGCAAAACGATAAAGATCATCTTCACGATATCCAATGATGCCTTCTGGTTCTTTGAAGATTAGAAAATCTTTGATATTGGAATACATTTTTATTTCAGAGCTGAAGGAAGGACTAAGGATTTAACATCAACTTTCTTTTCCATCATTTTGTTGTCGAATAAGAAATCTTGGTCTTTTTGAAGGCCCTCGATATCTTTCTCACTTAAGGTGTTGTAATAGTTAGACCAGGAAGCAAGTTTGCGGGCATCATCCATATCTATACCATGCTCTTTAGCTCCTAAACCGATAGCTTCTTCAGGATTCTTTTTAATCCAGTCCAAAGCTTCTCTCTGAACCTTTACTACTGTATCGAGAACCTCAGGATACTTCTTTGCAAAATCTTCTGTAACGGTGGTAACAAGGTTCACGTTAACCAAATCTTTTGCCGTTGTAATGACTTTGCTTCCGGATTTTTCGGCTTTGATAACGCCGCTTGCAGCTAATAATGCAGCATCCACCCTACCTGCCAGCAACGCGGCCAGAGCCGTTGGTTGATCCATGGAAATAAACTCAACATCTTTGATGCTCATTCCTTCCTTATTTAAAGCGGCAACGAGCAGCTGATGAAGCACAGTACCTTTTGGTCCTACGATTTTCTTACCTTTGAGATCTTTGATGGATTGGATGGCTTCTGGTTTTCCAACAATCGCGAAAGTGTCGGCCGGATGTGAAACACCGGTAGCAATTAATATTTTATTGCCGACACCATTAGCCATTAATAGAGAGGAAGTATTCATCACAGCGGAAATATCAATAGATTTTCCAGCCATAGCTTGAGTTTGTTTAGAGCCGGAGGTAATTGTTTTCCAATTTATCTTAATGTTGTCCTTTTCAAATGCTTTTTCAAGCATTCCTTTCTCTTTCATAACAATATTCTGTAGGTTGAAAGGAGCTTTGACATAAACGATATTGATTTCCTTTGGCAAATCGGCAGCGAAACAAAGGGAAGCAGAGAATAATCCTGCAAAAAGTACAGACAAAGAAGTTCTAAACATGGCTAATAAAACAATAAATGAAAATGATAATGATTATCATATCAATTATTTGAATAATTTCATATAGTAAAAAGACTACAGGGTTATTTCAAAAGAAACAGAAAGTTACGCTAGCTAACGGAAAGAGTCTTAAAAGGAAGGATGACGGTAGTGAGGAAAAAAGAAGCCGAGTTAGGAAGTATAGGCTATAACAAAAAGCCTCGCGGTCGGCGAGGCTTCAATGAAGGACGAAATGTTACAGTCCAAGAGCTTTTGTAGCAGCGTCAGCGGCTACATTGTTGAATAAATAGTTCTGACCTTGAACTGCTGCACCTTTGGCATAGTAACGGCCTGGTCTGAATACATGGTCGCCTTTAGCCGGTGCAATGAAGGCAATCTTAGCAACCCCGTTTTCATGAATCTTGAGGCCGCAGTCTCGCGGATCAACATTGGACGGAAGTGTTAAAACAACAGCAGAGGAGTTCTTGGTTGTGACAGCATTCCAGTTTCCGCTGGCAACAGCTGGTTCTCCTGTCGGCTTGCAGAAAATAGTGTCTCTTCTGACCGGAAGAATCTTGTATGTACCTGTTGTAGCTTTTGGAGCAGACGGGTCAAAGACGATGCCGTAGGCGTGAGAATCCATTCTGGATTCGTAGTTCAAACAGTAAGGAACGGTTCTGAAGTTCTCAATGATTTCTCGTGAGGCCTTAGCATTAGTAAAGGATTCGTTTACAGGAAGAACCATTTCACCATTTACGAATTTAGTAACGGCCTGGTAAGCAATTGAACCTTCCGGGAATTTAGAGTTTCCAACTTTTTCAGAATCATTGCTGGTTTTGCCGTCGCGGGTCTTGAGATAGTCTGCGATTTTTTGACCGCTGACGTCAATGGCACGAAGATTCAAGTCAATAATGACAGGTGTCTTTGGATGACCGAAAGTGAATTGAGCATCTCCGTTTTTAAGGAATGTAACTCCAGCGGCTTTATCCAAGGCAACTTTGCCGTTTTTGGTAACCACGTTGCCGGCATCGAGTTGGCTTCCAAATAAAGTGCCGGTACCTTCTTTCTGGACCAAGTTATAGCGTGTGCCCCGCTTAGTGGAGACTGGCACAACTTCCCAAGCAGAGACTTTACGTCCATCGATCGAATAAACTTCTTTTTGAAGAATCTGAGAAGTAGTCAACGGCAAAACGGCCGGTTCTTTAGCGGAGGAACCAAAAAGGTCGGAAAGAAAGTCAGCATGACTGGCTGGTGCGACTGCGAGCATGGCAGCTGCAATACCGGCTTGACAGGTAAGAACTTTAAACTTCATGAGTCATTCCTTATTCGTGTTGTAAAAGTGAGACTTTTTTATTCTGGCAATAATACTCTTTAGAAAGCTTCGCAGAAGCTTTTAAGAAAGAGCCGGCGGGCTATGACTGACTAAAATGGTTTTGAGGGTCAAGGTTATAAAGAGAAAATAACCCTTTTATGTAATAAATTTGTCATATTGGGTATCTAACATAGGGTGGTTAAGTTATTTCTAAAATTATTACTATATGGACACTTTTTTAACAGGCATTATGCTGTTCTTAATGCTTCTTGCCTCGTTTAACCTATTTGTGGGGGTAAGTAATGATGCGGTTAACTTTTTAAGTTCCGCATTAGGATCGAGAGCAGCTTCTTTCAATAGAGTAATGTTCGTCGCGGCTGCCGGTGTGCTTTTAGGCTGTACATTCTCAAGCGGAATGATGGAAATCGCACGAAGCGGTATCTTTAATCCGACAATGTTTACCTTCTACGACGTCATGATAGTTTTCTTTGCTGTTATGATGACCGACGTACTTCTCCTTGACACCTTTAATTCTCTTGGACTTCCAACCTCAACCACAGTTTCCATTGTTTTCGAATTGCTCGGCGGCTCTGTCATTACAGCTAGCTACAAACTTTGGATTACAACGGGATCTTTAGGAGGTTTAGGAGCCTATATCAATAATGAAAAAGCACTGAGTATCATCATCGGTATTCTTTCTTCTGTCATTATTGCTTTTACCTGCGGCGTCATTATCCAATGGATCGTCCGCATGGTATTCTCCTTTAAATTCCAGAAGGTATACCGTTATATCGGCGGTATTTATTCCGGTTTCTGTTTAACAGCTATTTTCTACTTCCTTGTCGTGAAGGGTGCAAAAGGTGCTTCTTTCATGACTCCGGAACTTTTGACCTGGATTAATGCTAATACTTTCGATATTCTTCTTTACACCTTCTTAGGCACGACAGTTGTCATTCAGTGCCTCATCTGGTTCTTTAATTACAATGCACTTCGTCTTGTAATTTTGGCCGGCACATTCTCACTGGCTTTCGCTTTCGCAGGCAACGACTTGGTGAACTTCGTTGGTGTGCCTCTTGCAGCTTTGCAGAGCGTACAGATAGCTGACGCGGCTCATGCTTTGAACGGAGCCCTTACTCCTGAAACTTTTTATATGGGCGGGTTAAAGGAGAGTGTTCAAACTCCGACCATCTATCTTGTTATTTCCGGCTTAATTATGGTTGGAACCTTGTGGTTCAGCCCGAAGGCACGACGAGTTGTGCAGACAGCTATTAACTTGTCTGCCAGCGACAGAAACGAGAAAGAGCAGTTCGGCGCCACTGTAACAGGCCGTGTCATTGTTCGCTCAGCCTTGAGCGTCAATAAGATTGTTAATCAAATTCTTCCTCGTTCCGTCCTAACAGCAATTGATAACAGACTAGAAAAGCCTCGTTTGCAAAAGGGTGAGATCCCATTGCCTTTTGATCAGGTCAGAGCGTCTGTTAACTTGGTGCTGGCCAGTATTTTGATTGCAACGGCTACCTCCCTCAAGCTGCCTTTGTCAACTACCTACGTCACGTTTATGGTAGCCATGGGAAGCTCTTTGGCTGACGGTGCTTGGGATAGAGAAACAGCAGTTTATCGTATTTCCGGTGTCTTAGCCGTTATCAGCGGATGGTTCTTGACAGCCTTTACCGCCTTTATTTCCTGCGGTATTGCTGCTCTTCTTTGCTTATGGCTCGGTGCGTGGTTCATGATTCCTGCGGGTTTAGTAGTTGTTACTTTGTTAATTCGTTCTAACTTCTTGGCTGGTTCCAAGAAAGAACAGCAAGCAGAAGAGTTTCTTGACGAAAATATGACCCGTGAAGAGATTAGAAATCGTCTTAACAATGCTATTGGAAAAAACCTCGAACAGACTATCAACATCTTCTCGGATGCCGTTAAGGCCTTGTTAGCAGAAGATTTGTCTGAGCTTGGACAATGCAAGAGCCGTTCTCAGGCTTTGCTGGATCATATCGTGCGTATGAGAAGTCAATACTATCTGATGATTATTCATGGTAAAGATGGTGATTACGATGCCCGAAACTATTACTACCGTACGTTCTCCAACATGAAGGACGTGGCTCAGCTTTTAACAAAGGTAGTGAGCCAGATGGACGATCACATTGCTAACTCCCACTCTGTCTTCAAGGGTGTGTTGAGAAACAATCTTCTTAAGTCCATTAGTGATTTGAAGAGTCTTCAGAAGACTCTGGATAACTTTATCCTTTCAGGCTCAACCTCTGACGAAGTATTGCTGAGGTTATCCAATACTAACTTAGAAGAGGTCAATCTTTATCAGCTTGAATTGATGAAGCAGATTGATATCAATCAAATGCCTTTGCACCGCTCTGAGCTCTACTTGGCCCTCCTACAGTTCTACAGAGAAGTCGTGAACCGTTATACCGTTATTGTTCTGCTTCAGAGAGAACTAAACCATATGCTGCAGGATGAAGGTAAAGGAAATATTTCTTCTCTAACTAATCCTGAAACGACCTAATTAACTCATTAGGAAAAACAAGCCGGCAGTTAAAACCTGCTGGCTTTATTTTAGTGCGCCCAGCAGGGCATCTCTCCATAGGGTGCAAATCCCGAACCTGCCCGGTGAGGGGAAAGGTTAGCGACTCGGCAAGGGTTCAACGATGACGTTAAATCTGAAGGAAGCTGACAGCAAAACGCATGTTCAACGGACAGGAAGCGGATATGAGGCGGTCTAGGCGTTTTTTTTTGAGGGGAGGGGGCTAAAGTACCCAACGCCCAATACTCATACAAGACCCTAGGACGTAGATCCGATGGACAGGCGGGAAAGAACGGCGTCATACCTGGGGAGGTCTGATTTAATGCTACCGGCTACAGAACTCGAGAGGGAACTGGATGTTAAATCAGAAGTCAGCCGAGGTCATAGTAGAGACAACTCGAAGGACTGAATATTAACATTGCGAGTAGAGGTGATTATTCTCACGACTGTTGCAGGAACTCAGACCAACGCTCTCAGAGCGTCTGTTACAACACAAGGCGGGCAGAACTGCGCAGTGCTGTAGACAGCCGAAGCAAGAGAAGCTAGTTATGGCGAAATCGCAATGACGGCTTAATGACAAGCAGTCAAATTCAGGAAGAAATAGTTCTTCGCTTCTTTTGGCTAGAACTTCTTTCCAATAAATAGATTGGCACCAATGTTGCGAGCTTTTCCGGAAGCAGCTCCCCAAGCTTCAAGTCCGCCGTAGACGCCAGTCTTTTGTTCTAAACTGACTCTTAAAGAGCCTTCCATGGAATCTTTTTGGAAACTGTCAGTTCCGGCAAAAAATCTCGGAGAAGCGTCGGCAAATTTTGTGCCAATCTTGGCCTCGCTCGTTGAATAGCTATGGCGCCAGCCGAGCCATATATCGGAAGTTATCGATGTTTGGATAATTTGAGTGCTGCCTTGAAATTTAAGGCCGATCAAGCTTGAAATGTTTCCTCTATGGTGTGATGCGATGGATTGCGGAATGCCCGAGCCTTTCTCTGTGAAAGAAGGTGTCCGTAGCCAACTGTAATCAACCAATGCAAAAGGACCTGCTTTGATAGTTTCTGATCCGGCTAAGAATTCCGCTCCTGCTTGAGTACTGAAACCAAAACCTGTCCAGTGGCCTTTATAAGCACTGCCGACTGATTTTCTAGTTGCTTTGGCATCATTAACGCCGACAAACATAGAGCCAAAAACTGTTAATCCATCAATTTTTTGGGGCAAGTATCTCGCTTCTGCTCCAATCAAAAATCTTGTTGAATCGTATTTGCTCCCGCTATTCTTTTCCTTCAGATTTAATTGAGCAGCACCGATAAATAGTCCGGATTTGACTTGGTCAGAAACTTTGGTTCTGTATCCTCCTAACACGCCGTACTGATAAGTCCGATAGCCGTTGAGATAAGTCGAGTTAGCGGTAGAGCCTCGAGTGCCTAAAACCTTAGTCCAATAACCGTTCTCGGTCTGAGCCGAGAAGAGAAGGTTATTAATAGTTCGAAGCTGTTCTAAGTCCGCTTTCTGAGCATTCAGGTATAAATTTGGCAGCGTGTCTTGGAGAATATTGGATACCTCATTGTTTCTGGGATCGGAAAAATCTACTAACTCGATTAAATTATTCAAACCGTTGCTTAAGGAACTCTGCGACGCAACGGCATATAACGCATTTCCCAAAGAAAACTGAGCTGGTGTCTGGGCATATTGCGTGTAACTGTCGGGCAATCTCAAAATTTTTAAAAAGATGGAGTTTCCTTTTCTTTCTAATTCAGCGTCTAAAGTTCCTGAATTTTTAAAAAACTTAATAGCTTCCAAATCTAAGGATAATTTTGAGGGATCGCTTACTTCGATAAGTTCCTGAAGCTGGATTTGATGAAGACTATCATTGACGTGAAAGCCTCTTTCTAAACCAAGTAAGATCTTGCCTTCTAATTTGGCTTCGTCAAGCACTTTCAGACTGTTGTGCTCGCCCTCATTACTTACAAAGAAAATGAGATTTCCCGACGGACTTTGAACGTAATGTCCAACCGTGAAAGGAGCCACAAAATCACCGGGAATAAAAGTACCATGATTTATTACTTTGTTGTTAACTGTGCCGTTGCCTAAAAGCGCACCTTCGTTTTGAACTAAGATGGAACTATGCACCAGCGTTCCACCGGAACCGTCGGCTCGTTTGCTAATGTCTAAAACGCCCCCTTCAACAACTGTCGGTGCGGAGTACGTGTTCGTTCCGGTTAAGACTAAAACGCCGCTTCCTTCCTTAATCAATCCGGGCTTTAACCCGGTGAAAGTTGTCGCCGCTCTATAAACACCTTCTTTGTATTCTTCGTGGTGGTACTTGTCATTCCAAAGGCTTTCGGAAATATCGTTGTTAAAGAAGGCTGTTTTTCCTTGGGTGTTAAATCTTTCAAAAGCAAACTTTTCGTTTCCGAATTCAGCATAGGATCGAATGTCTTCTGCCTTCATTCGGTTGACGTCTAAGCGTGCAATACCGTTCACAGCTTTGCCAACGTCAAGCATGCCTTGGCCAAACACTTCTTCTTTGGTGACTTTAACAAGTCTTACATACTTATCGTCGAACTTTTCTGTGCCGTCTTTTTCGTAATGGTCTTTGACGAAAAGGTCAATAAGAGTATTAAGAGAATAAGTTGGCCACGCAGCAGGATCGGCTTGGTATGTTTTGGTGATAGCCTGAATTAGTTGCTCTTGGGAGGGTCTGTCATTGGAAAAGTAATAAAAGACGAGAACTGAAGCAACCGAATTATCAAAACCGACAAGAATGTCCGGACATTCAATATTGCTGTTAGCCGTTGTGAGAAGCGTATCGGCTAGTTGCTTTCCTGTCATCCACGGAAAAGCTTGAGCTACTAGGGCGGCAGCTCCCGAAACCTGAGGCGCAGCCATAGAGGTGCCGGATTTTAAGACGTACTTTCCGTCAATTACATTTGCGGCCAAAATATTGCTTCCGGGCGCGGTGATAGAAAACAGTTCTGCACCGCGAGCTACATTAGAAAACAAAGAAAGGCCTGTTGGGCCGAAGACAATTTTTCCGTTTTCTCGACGCGTATCGAGAGGATTAGCTGAGACAACGGTAATCCAGTTTCCAAGTTCGGAACTGTAATAGCGAGGGAGCATTCCGGTAAAAGAAGGATGGACCCAACCGTCGTTGGCCGCGGCAATGACCGCGAGACTGTTAGGATTGTTTAGAGCCCAGTTGACGAGACTGCCTGAATGCGGACGCTCACCCATTAACTTGGAAAGCTTTTTCGCTTCGTTTATGCTGTACAGCTCACCTGTTGGAAGCTGATCTTTATTGAGCTCAGGTGAGGTCCAACTGTTGTTGAGAATTTTAATCTCAGGATGTTTTTGAAAGAAATTTTCGTTATCCGGATAATAAAATTCTTGAAGTCCAATGTAGACCTGTCCGACAACATTCGAATCAAAAGCAACACCGTGCATTCCGTTATCGTCTTTTTTTGCAGCCATGATGGAGGCAACATGGGTTCCGTGACTCACGGATACGTCCCAGACCGTTGGGAGAGGAAGTCTGTTTCCGTCCTTGTCAAAAGCTTGAACGACTTCAAACTTCTCGGATAATTCCGGATGATATGACTGCATCTCAGTATCTAATAAACCAATCAACACGCCTTTTCCAGTGAATCCCTGCGCATAAGCAGGAGCTGCATTGATTAAATCCAGCCCGTTCGAAGCGTAATACTCCGGCGTTTTAAAGTCTTGTTCAGTTGCGGCCAATGCGGCTAAAGGAACAAACAAAGCAGAAAAGAGTGCCAATACTTGGCGCTTTAATAAAGGAGACTTCTTATGTAAGAAAAAAAACTTAACAGAATGAGGTTTTGAACGGAAGATAGAGACTTCCTTTTTTTTATTCTTTTTTTGCATATAACGTGCCTTGGAAAAAGAGCGATTCTCCACTTAATCACCCATAGGTCGGTAACTGTAATGCTATCTAAAGATCCCTTGTTGCACCTTCAGGAATTTCCCGATGGAATATAAAGTAGGTATCTCCGTGACGGAGGATTAGGACATTTAAGGAAACTAGATTCATTGCGCGCCCAGCTTGAAGTTTTCAGATAGCTAGCGAAGAAATGCGAGAACATGATTAATCTGATGATTAAAATAAATCTGGCTTAAGAGGTGACAAGCAGGAACCACCTGTCCGGGTTCTCTCTGATAGAGAAATGAAGCTTTTCGATGGATTGCTGCTATTAGAAGATGCGAACTTATCCTGAACCTCTCAATGTCAGGAAAAATCCAAAACCATGTCATTGAAATTTAGGACTAGTTTGATTATTTGAGTAACCTCATGAAGACAGATGTTTTGAGAAAGGCGGGCACTTCTATAATGGTGAGAATAAAGTGAAGGGACTCTTATGAATACGGAATTATTGAAACGATTGCCTTTAGGCACATCTTCCTTTGAAGCTCTTCGAGAGTCGGATGAAATTTATGTAGATAAAACAAGTTATATCTACCGTTTGGCCTCCAATAGAGGAAAGTATTTCTTAGCTCGTCCAAGAAGGTTCGGAAAATCATTGTTAATTTCCGCCTTTGAGTCTTTGTTTAAACATGGTTTGAGAGACTTTAAGGGTCTGGAAATTGAAAAGCTTTGGAAGGACGAAAAGAACTATCGAGTGGTGAGGCTGGACTTTGCCAGAGTAAAGCCAGAAGGAACTTTCAAAGAATTCCAAGAATATTTTGATGATTATTTGGATACGCAATTTCAAAAGATAGGGTTTAAGAAAAGTGGGTCCAATTTTTTTACCAATCAGTTGGAAGCCTTTTTAGACGGATTGCCAGCTTCGTCGTTGGTATTATTGATCGATGAATACGATACCCCGTTAACAGAGTGTCTAGATGATCCTAAATTGTTTTTACAAGTTAGGAATTACCTTTCAAAGTTTTACTCGATCCTTAAATCTAACGATACAGCATTACGTTTTTTATTTATTACTGGAATAACGAAATTTAGCAAGACAAATATTTTTTCAGCATTAAATAATTTAACGGATATTTCGCTTTCGACAGAATACGGCTCCCTATTAGGATATACGCATAAAGAAGTAGAAGAGTATTTTTCCAAGTATTTGTCATGTGCTTCAGAAACTCTGAAAGTGGAGCGGGAGGAACTTCTGAACCAGTTAACTGCTCATTATGACGGCTTTTGTTTTGAAGAAAACGCAAAACAAAAGGTCTTTGCTCCCTGGTCTTTATTACATTTTTTCTCCTCTCCAGAGAGAGGATTGAAGGATTATTGGTTTGAAAGCGGTGGAAAACCTAGTGTTTTAGCCAAATACTTACAATCTCATACGTTACGGGATCCGATGTACTATGGAAAAGAGAAGGCCCTAGCGTTGAACATATTGAGCGGTTCTTCTGATGTTGAAAATTTGTCAGATGTAGGGCTTCTTACGCAAGCCGGTTACTTGACAATAAAAAGAATTCAGGGCACGACAGCGTATGTGGATTATCCGAACCTTGAAGTAAGAACAGCAATGGCTCAGCTTTATCTAGAGCAAATGTTAAGAGGCCGAACTGTAGAACAAATAGGTGCAGGCAACATTGCATATCTTTTGGCAAATGAGAATGCCGAGTCGGTTTATCACAATCTTAATCACTTCTTGAGAGGAATTGATTATCGGGCTTACAAAGACTTTAAAGAGTCCAGTATTCAGTCTTTCATACAAATATATTGCGCAGGCGCAGGTTTGAGAGCCAGAACCGAAGTCCATAATAACAAGGGCCGGAGTGATTTAGAGGTGAGGTCCGGTTTCCGTCATTGGGTGTTCGAATTCAAGCTAGTCAAAGATGGGGAGAGTCCGGAGAAAAAGCTTAGGGAAGCGGAAATACAAATGAAGGAACGCAGTTACGGCTTATCTGAAACTCATTTGGAAATTAAACGGATGGCCTTAGTTTTTTCTTTAAAAGATAGAGAATTCGTTAAGTGGGCAGAGATTTTGTAAGGATGAGAAGGGGAAAGGATGTAAAGGCATTGGAGTTTCCGGAGCCGAGGGTTCCGGGAGGGGATATAAAAAGAGAAACGAACTTAAATATAAAACTTGGAGAGGAATTTACTGAGGCAGTAAGTGTCCAAGATTTTGTCCGCAGGTCCACTGTCGGAGCGTCTATGGTCACGTCCTCGATAAGGCTTGGACGGAAGCGTTAAAAGACGGACACGATAAAACCAAGAAGATAGGTTCCTTGGACTTCAAGCACGGACTGGAAGATTACGGCCTCAAGCCATGGCTTCCGTCTACCTACAAACAATTGCAAGCAGAGAGCTAATGCCGGAAAATCTGCGGCTCTTATCGAGCCATGGGAACCTTACCAAACAGCAGATCGACTAAGCAAAAATTAGAGCCCGCGAAGAGCGGGCTCCAAGGTGCTTTTTGAGTTTCGGACAGACTATTATTTAGCTGTTGTCTGGACTTGTTCTAAAACGAACGGTTCGTCAGAAACTGTTTTCTTGATTCTCTTTCTGCCTAATTTTGGTTTCTGAACCTCAACAGTAGGTTCATCAGTTACTTTGGTAGAGACGAGCTCAAGTTTTGGTTCTGCAGATGCTCCAGCTTTCTTTGCCGGCTTAGCAGCTGGCTTTTCTTCGGCTGTTTTTGCCGGAGTGGGAGCTTGTACCGGGACAGTGGCCACTACAGGAGTGAGTGCTGCAGGAGCTTTTACCGGTTCCTGTTTAACTTCAGCCGCTTGTTTCGGTTCTTCCTTAACTGGTTCAGCCGGGATGGAAGATTCTGCCTTGAAGCTGATTTCATGCGCTGGTTTCTGAATTTCCTTCAAAGAAGGTACTTCAGGCTGCGGGGCCGGCGTAGCTTCTGCGGGTTTTGCTTCAGCAACCGGTTGCGCCTGTTCAGTGCTCTTCTCTGCTTGCTGCTTTCTTTCGCCTCTGCCTCTGCGGGTTCTGTAAGGGTTGTGTCTGAATTGCTTTTCAGGCTTTTCTTCGAGAGAAAGGTCGGCAACATTAACAGCCGGAACTTCTGCGGAAGGTGCGGAAACGGTAGCTGCTTCTTGATGCGGAACAAAAGCATTCACCTGATCCATAACGGCTACTTCAACTGCGGCAGTTACCGGAGCTACGGCAACCGGCGGTTTCGGAGTTTCAACCTGGTCAAAAAGTCCTTCTTTTTCTTTTCTGGAGCGTCTTGGCTTTCTGACCGGAGCTGTTTCAGCTGCAGGAGCAGAGACCTTGATGTTCTTGTCAGCTTCAGCAGCGTCAGGGGCCGGAACGGAAACGTCAATAGTTTCAGTTTGAGGTTTAACGGCTTCGGCTAATGGAGCTGCTTTAACTTCTGTTTCATCGTTGGCCGGAGCAATAGCAGGAACTTTAGCGGTTTCTCTGGAGCGTTTTGTCGGTTGAGCCTCTTTCTCAGCACGTCTCTGAGATTTGACTTCTTCCGGTTTGCTTTCTGCTGCAGTCTGCTGTGGAACCGCCTCGGCTTTCTTAGAAGTGCGTCTGTCTTCAGTTCTGTCTCTCTTGCCTTCGGCTTTTGAGGCGGAACGGGACGGCTTTTCGGCTTTTTCGGAGCGTTCGGCTCTTTCTTGCTTTGCCTGATCTCTGCCTTTGCCGGCGTTCTTTCTTTCGGCTCTGGAAGGTTTAGCTTTTCTTTCCTGACCTTTGGCAGCCTTCTGCTCTTTGCGGGTTTTAGCTTTTTCTTTCTTAACTTGTTCTTCAGTAACTTCCTCGCTTCCGGTAAAGAAACTGATGAGTTTCTGCCAGAACGATTGTTTATTTTCTTTCGGTTGAGCTTTGCTCTTGGAGTCAACATGCTTCGGAGCTTCTTCACGTGCAGGAAGTCCTTTAATAACAGGAACTTGCTTTGGTCTGTCCGAAGTATGCTGTTGAGGAGCTCTGGAATAGGGCTCATTGGTTTCGGCTTCAAAGCTTTCTACTCTTTCGTAGCTTGGAAGAACGGAATCAAGTCTTTCATCATCAGGACGAATTCTTTCGATTTGATAATGGGGAGTTTCTAAGTTCTTGTTAGGAATCAAGAAGATCTTGATCTTATGACGAGATTCAATCTTGGCAATATCGTTTCTCTTTTCATTGAGAAGGAATGTGCCGACATCAACCGGTACCTGAGCCTGCATAGCGGCTGTCCCATCTTTGAGAGCTTCTTCCTGAAGGATACGGAGAACTTGAATGGCACTGGATTCTGTGTCGCGGATAACACCGACGCCGTTGCATCTCGGGCAGGTAATGTGGCTGCCTTCATACAATGTGGGACGCAGTCTTTGACGGGAAATTTCCATTAAGCCGAAGCGGGAAATCTTGGCAGCTTGTACGCGGGCTCTGTCGTTTTTGAGCTCCTCCTTCATCTTCTGCTCAAGCTCTCTCTGATTGTTCGGATTCTCCATATCAATGAAGTCGATAACAATTAAACCGCCGAGGTCGCGCAGCCTCATCTGGCGGGCAACTTCTTCAGCAGCTTCCATATTGGTCTTGAAAGCTGTCTCTTCAATATCGGCCCCTCTGGTGGACTTGGCCGAGTTAACGTCAATAGCCACCAAAGCTTCCGTATGGTCGATAACAATGGCACCGCCGGAGGGAAGGGGAACTGTGCGGGAATAAGCTGTTTCAATCTGTTTTTCCACCAAAAAGCGGGTAAACAGAGGAATGTCGTCGTGATATCTCTTGACTCTGTCGACCATATCCGGCATGACATGGCTCATAAATTGACGGGCCTGTTCATAGATTTCGTCGGTATCAATGAGGATTTCGCTGATTTCCGGCTGGAAGTAGTCGCGGATGGCGCGAATAACCAGATTGCTTTCTTCAACGATCAAGAAAGGAGCCGGATTGACCCTCTTCAAAGGTCTGCCGTTGATGGTAGCGGTGTCGACTATGTTGCCTTTGCCGTCATCGTACTGCGGCTTAGCTGCGTCATCGATCGCTTCCCACAGTTTAAGAAGATAATCCAAGTCCCATTGAAGCTCTTCAACGCTTCTGCCGATACCGGCGGTACGAGCGATAAGGCTCATGCCTTTCGGATACTGAAGCTTGCTGAGGTTTTCTTTGAGCTCTTCTCTTTCTTCGCCTTCAATGCGGCGGCTGACGCCGCCTCCGCGAGGATTGTTGGGCATTAAGACAAGATAGCGGCCTGCTAAAGAAATGAAGGTCGTCAGAGCAGCGCCCTTGTTTCCTCTTTCTTCTTTTTCAACTTGAACGATGAGTTCCATGCCTTCGGAAACAGCTTCCTTGATAGTGGCTGTTCTGTAGTCGACTCCCTCGTTGAAATAGGCTTTAGAGATTTCTTTAAAAGGCAAAAAGCCGTGTCTTTCTTCTCCGTAGTCTACGAAGCAGGCCTCCAGAGAGGGTTCAACACGAGTAATAATACCTTTGTAGATGTTGGACTTTCTTTGTTCGCGGGCAGACGACTCCAGATCCATGTCGATCAGTTGTTGGCTGTCAACGATACAGACACGCAGCTCCTCAGGATGCGTGGCATTAAATAACATGCGCTTCATTGGGCACTCCTCGATCACTGACGCGGATCACAGGCGTGCTGAAAGAATATGTCTCTAGGTGAAAGATTGATGAGGACGTTTAGTTAAAAGGTAAGCTAGTAATTTGTGGGCATCCGCTGAGCCTTCCGTTTCAGATTTTATGCACGGGGAGATTGGCCTCCGAAGGATTCTTCGATCCCGGACCGTAAGTTCTCCTCTGTTGGAAACGCTCAATTACTTTCCTCTACCAGTTAAAAAACAATAACAACAACTACAACTTCTAGTTCTTCTCTGCCTGCAGCATCAACCGGACGCTGCACAGCAAAATAAAAAATATTCTTTTCAGCAAGACGTTCTAATAAAAGAAACGCCACCGAAGATCCACTGAGAAATTGTTCTCGAATCTCTCGGATTTATGTTCAACATTTTGCGCGATGAGCTGTTTGGGATCTCAATTTCCTAGCAGGCGGAAATTAAGGCTGTCCGAAAAGGCTACAATCAACGCTTACGAGCGACGAAAATTATTAGTGACAACAACGTGTCATATATCGAGCTTTGAGGCCTAAGCACAAGGACTGTAATAGTCTTGGCGGCACCTTCAAACGGCTAATAATTTGTCTCGGTGAGGATTTTAAAACAAATGAGCACAGAGCGCCATCCGCAAAAAAACGCAACGGACAAAGAAGTTACGAATAGAAAACGGCCTGAGGCAAAAGGTCGGACAAGAAAAGGTAAGGATATCTTGGAACAAATCCGTTCTGCCCAGAAGGAGCAGAAGCCGAGTGTCCAAAAACAAGAAAAAGCCCGCCGGTTGCCTAAACCAGAACCTCAAAATTTGAAAGCTCGTTTAGTGACCGTTTCAGCGGCCAATGAGGGGCAGCGTTTGGACAACTTCCTGATTACTTTGTTAAAAGGCGTACCGAAATCTCATATCTACCGTATGGTCAGGAACGGAGAAGTCCGAATCAATAAGGGCCGTGTAAAGGTGGAAGCTCGACTAAAAGCTGGTGATTTGGTTCGTATTCCTCCGATTCGTGTGGAAGAAAAGCCAAATAGCTACGTTCCGCCGATTAAGTCGGAAGACATGCCCAATATTCTTTTCGAAGATAAAGATCTTCTGATTGTGGAAAAACCGGCTGGTATGGCTTGTCACGGGGGAAGCGGTATCTCTTACGGCTTAATCGAAAGAATGAGAACGACTTTCGGATCGGACCAATTTTTAGAATTGGCTCACAGGCTCGACAGAGATACTTCAGGCGTCATTATTCTTGCTAAATCCAGAAGAGCTCTTGTCCGTCTCCATGAAATGATGCGTGAAGGCGAGGTTCAAAAGGTTTACCTTACCTTAGTCAAAGGGGACTGGGTAAACGACAGACAGCACGTCAAACTTCCATTACATAAATTTCTAACGGCCTCCGGAGAAAGAAGAGTCAAGGTCGATAAAGAAGAAGGTTTACCGAGCCACAGCATCTTTACTTTGATTGAAAGATTCGGGCAGGTTTCTTATTTGGAAGTTGAACTGAAGACAGGACGTACTCATCAAATTCGAGTCCATGCTCAAGCGTCAGGCTTTCCGTTGGTAGGCGATGACAAATACGGAGATTTTGACTTTAACGCCAAGGTCGAGCAAGGACTTTTGGGTGTGCCGTTTAAGAGAATGTTTCTTCACGCGCATCGACTGACATTAAATCATCCAATCTCCGGAGACAAACTTATCATTGAAAGTCCGCTTCCGGCAGAATGCAAACAACTTATTGAAGTATTAGAGAAAAATGCAAAATAAGAAAAAACTCCTTATTTTTGATTTTGACGGAACACTTTTTGATTCCATTAGATATTTGTCCGAGGCGGAAGTAAATGCCGTTAATGAAATGGGCTGGAACCCAATAACATTAGATTTTGCCCGCAAAACTATCGGTCTCAGTCTCTCAGTTATCTACGAGCAGGTATCGGGCGACAAGTCTCTTTCTAAACTGCAGGAATTCACAGACAGATTCAATAAGTATTTCTTCGCTCGGGCAAAAGAAGCAGGTTATTTCGATGGAATTGAAGAAATGCTTGCCTCTCTTAAAGAGAAAGGTTTTATTTTGACCATTGCGACGGGAAAGGGCAGAGCCAGCCTTGATCGTTTGGATGAGATGCTTGGTTTTGATAAATACTTTGATTTCAATATCTGTCCGTCAGAATCTGAACCAAAGCCATCTCCGCAGATGGTCAACAAATTGCTGAGGAAATATGACTTAAGGCCGGAAGATGCCGTTGTGATTGGCGATTCTGAGCATGATTTAAAGATGGCTCAGAATGCCGGAGTAGATACCGTTGCCGTTTCCTACGGTGCAATGAGCAGAAAAGAGCTGGCACAGTACCATCCGACTAAGATTGTGGACACCGTTCAAGAACTTCAGCAGACACTTGAAGTATTGTAGTAGCAAAGGTGCGCCTGTATCGCTAATAAATACAGGCTAACGGCTTCGTCCGGTCCGTTTCTGAGGCCCGAGGATCCCAAAAATTGAAGGCAATTTTGGAAGTTCAGGGTTTTCTTTTTTCCACTGTTCTACGGTTCTGGTTTTAATAAATTCTTCCGGGCCTGTAATGTCCATTGCTACGAGAACTCGCGTCTGGAGACTGCAGAAGGTCAGAAGATCTTTGAGCATTTGATTATTCCTATACGGTGTCTCAATAAAGAGCTGAGTCTCCCCGGATCCTAATGTACTTATTTTATCTAACTCTTTAATAGCTCTAGATCTTTCGGGTTCTTTTATCGGCAGATAACCGCTGAATCTGAAATTTTGACCGTCCATACCGGAAGCCATTAAAGCCAAAATCATTGAGCAGGGACCTACCAATGGACGGACCGGATAATTCATTTCCTGAGCTTTTTGTGCAACTTGCGCTCCCGGATCGGCAATCCCGGGGCAGCCCGCTTCGCTGACAATTCCAATATCATGGCCTGCGGCCAGGGGTGCAAGCCAGCTTTTAACCTGAGCAGGATCGGGCCGGTGGCCAATCTCTACGATGCTCAATTCCGCAATAGGTTTTGGATGTCCGATTTTCTTTAAGAATGCGCGGGCAGACTTGGCGTTCTCAGCCAAAAAATAATCCAAACGTTTTGCCGTTTCGATTGTTAGTGCGGGCAGAGATTCCTTTGCGGGGCTATCTGAAATCGGAACGGGAAGCATAAAGAGGCAGCCGGCCATGAGAGATTTCCTTATTTAAGTCCGGGGAGAACCTCGATGCCGCATTTTTCCAGCATAGAGGTCAATTCAATTAGACCTAAACCAATAATAGCTGTTGGGTCGTCAGACTGGAAAGAGGAGATCAAGCAGATCCCGAGTTTTTCTAGTTTAGCGGAACCGGCGCAGTTGAAGGGTTTTTCGAGATCAACGTAGGCTTCAATCGTTTCTCTCTTGAGCTTTTTCATCTTGATGGTAGTATCGACAACAGCAGAGTGGCCTAAACCACTTGCATCGATCACTGTCATTGCTGTATGGAAAATTAAGGTTTTACCAGCCATCTCCTCGAGCTGTTTGATGCAGTTTTCTCTGTTGCCTGGTTTGCCGACACATTTTCCTTCCAGATCCAGGACTTGGTCAGAACCGATGACGACACATCCCGGATGTTTTTGTGCAACGGCACGAGCTTTTAGGCGGGATAGACGCAAAGACAAATCTCTTGGAGTCTCCTCTTTGAGCGGAGTTTCATCCACTTGTGGGGAGTCAGTGGTAAATTTCACATGTAATCTTTCCAGCAATTCTTTGCGGTACGGAGAGCTGGAGCCAAGAATTAAAGAGGGTTTTGAAGTCATAGTTAGGTCGTTTGTTGTAAACAGGCCTTATTTTAAAACCGGAAAAATCGAAAAAAGGAACGCAAATGACAGAGTTACTCAAGTCGACCGACTATGTAGACGTATACAGAATGTCCAGGGATAAAAGAAAGATCGAAGGCAAAGTCAAAGTCGGCGATATGAAGAGATTGGCGGAGACTGCATCTAATCATGATGATATTTTTGATTACGTTATTACCGGTATGACAGGTAAGTTAGGCTGGTCCGGGGCAATTATGGAACTTCACGGAAAAGTCGCCGTTCCATGCAACCGCTGCAACAATCCTGTTGATGTTCCTATTGATAGAGAAGTAGTCTTTAGATTTGCTAAATCAGAGGAAGAAGCCGACACCATTCCTATTGAAGAAGATGACGATACCGAAGTTGTTGTAGGAAGCGAAAAACTTAATGTGATGGACTGGATTGAAGAAGAAATTATTCTTTCTATTCCGTTGGTTCCATCTCATGATTATGCATGCCTTGATAAGGAGAAGTTGAATAAAGATGATGAACCGCTAGAAAAGGAAAATCCTTTTGCAAAATTAAAAGGCATGAAATTTAACAAGTAATCTTCAGAAAATTTTCTTTTTTGTCGCAGGCTCAATTAGTGGGCCTTTTTTACGTGAAAAATCAGGTAGTCCGAAACTTAAGATTGGCAGCGAGTTGATAAATATGTCAAGAAACTGACCATGCTTTTAATTGTGCATTTCGCAACTCACAAGGATGAAGAAAGGATAAGCAAGAATACTGATTCGAATTTGAATCTGAACCAATTTTTGTATTAGGCAACAAAAATGCAAATGTGAAGCGGAAAAGTCTTTTGGCTAGATAGAGGTTTTACATTTTCATCAATTGCGAAAAGTTGCTTTAAAACAACTTTATAAAATTTGATTTGTCCGTTAAGCAAAATGACATTTCATTCAAATTTGTACCCCCTATAGGAACAATTTTTTATACAAATAATTTTGCATTTTTCCTAAAAAATAAGGAGATTTAATTTTTTGAATTTTATAAATAATTCCCCAGAATTCTCTTAAGCGAGATTGTTGAAGAAAAATTAAGGTAAAGACTAAAAGAAAATTCTTTTAATTTGTAAGATTGGTTCGATGAATAGGTCTCAATTGTCATACAAATATTAGGGATTATACAAAATTTTGGACAAAACCCGAATTACATCTTGCAACGTCTACACCATAATGGGTATGAAAAATAAAAGACTTATACCGTCTGAAATCTGAGGAATAGTTATGTCATTAGAAAAATCATTGCTCCCTTTGGATGGAAGACTCCCCTTTGATGAAATAAGATACAAGGGGGGGGGTATTCTAAATTATTCGCAGCTGTTTTAAGCGCAGCTTGTTTTCTTACACCTTCCTTTACACAAGCCGCAAATAAAGTAGATATTAGCGTAGGCGGCACAAAATCCGAAATAATTAGTCAGCCAGCGACCCGCTTTACTGGGTCGGCAGCAAACGCCCTAATAACGGGAATGCAGAGTTTTATTCAACAATTCCTCTCAAACTTATCGTTTCCGATTACCACTCAAGCTTGGGGTCAGTTTTTCACATGGGAAACTCCTATAACAGTGACCCATGGAATGCCAGCGAAGTTTCTTCGTCCCTATATCAAAAGATCTATGGCTTAAAAGACGGAGTAGAGGGAAACTTAGAGGTCGCCGATATTTACACTCCTCACGGTTTTGAGGCCAGGATTAATGGAAGCAAAGGCGATAAAAAAAATTCTTATACCCAAAATGCGCATGTAAAGATCGGAAATCTTTATGCCAGTGACTCAGGAGTTCATCTGACATATGACATGTCTGCAGACCCCCTTTCTTCTCCAAGTGGAGACGTCTCTCAACAGATTTTTGGTCATATAGAAAATTTAATAACGAATACTTATTACTTTGATAAAGAAGTAGACATGTCCGGCGTTGGTACGATGATGGTGCTGGCCTCGGCTCCGCATACAAAAACAGACGGCTCCAGAGCTGCAGTTGCTCAATTTGTCGAGTCTATCGGAAAAATTGGAAGTTATGCCGAACGTTCTTCTGAACCTCATACCCAATTGGCTTTAAGGGGAGCGGCTTTTCATCCTACATTGTCAGACTGGAGGGGAGATATGGACACTCCGATCATTGTTCAGCATCTTGGCAATGTCGGAGAGATTAATGCTATCGAAGCCGGCGTGTTGCATGCCGAAGGAAGGACAGCGGGTGTTCAGCTTCTAAGCAATGTGGGACAAATCAATATTGTTGGAGCGGGTTATACGATTCGCGGATCCGACACACCAAGGTTCTTAAACCATGCTTTTGGCGTGTACAACTGGGGAACGGCAGGTTACACCATTAAAAACAAAGTAAAAAATCTTCCCGTCCAGCAACAGGTTATTTTGACAAAAGGTATTTCCGTACGGGCCGCGCTTGGGAGTGAGACTGAGATAGGAAATTTTCAAAGCGAAGGCGGTCTTGACTATCTCTTGAATAAATCCGGTAGAGACGTCATCTGGGGTAATTTTAAAAATTATGAAAAATTCAATTCACAAAAACCTCAAGAGGGAGACCGAGAAAAAGCTGTTGCAGCCGCGATATACAACAGAGGCGGCGTGCAGGAAATATGGTCCGAAGCGTTTGATGGCGTAGTTATTTCCACGGAAGAAGATAAGTCTCTCGTCGATGGGAAGTACCAAAAACAACTCCAAAATGCGCAAGTTTTTTCTGTTCTTGTTTCTCCGGAGTTTAGACGAGAAAGTGGTATCTGGACATCGGGCGGAAAGGATAAGCCCCTTTCTTGGGATGGCATCAGAGAATATTCTGTTGAGAATGGTTTTGGGCTAGCCGCTTGGCAAGATCTTACGACAAAAACCGAGCTGTCCGGAAACTTTAGATTTGCTGCCGGTGACATTGTCGTTCAGCCTCACCAGCAGTTTGATAACATGGTGAAACTTACCTCTCACCAAGACTCTATCGACTACGTCAAAAATACCTTCGGCCAGGAGCTGCGTGCGGATGTGGTCCTGCAGTTTGCTGCCGCACGAGAAAAAGTGCCAGTTTATATGGATAACAAAAACAAAGAGGATGAACCATTAAGCGGAATTTGGTACTACGAAAAAGGAGATCTTAAAAAAGGTGAAAACGGAGAAATTTTTAATACTACCTGGCTTAATGATGAAGTAAACATCAAAGTATTCCCTGCTGTTGGATACTACGATGAAGCCGGTAAGGTTGCCTCTTTCGAAAAATCAAAACACTACTTTTTGCTCGGAGATTCGACAAAGGCTGACGATCCAGGCTACAACATTCACCTTGGTAAAAGAAGCGAAATTAATGTTAAGGGTACATATAGCGGGAACGGTACACTTTGGTTCGGCGTTGATATCAACAAAGAAAATTTAACCGTAGAAGCGATTGACAACCAAGGAAACAGCGTTCATGGATTAAACGGGGCCATTTCTGTAAACCGAAATCCTATTGTTCTGGATGACGTGGTTAGAGGATCTAGCCTGAATTTAGTTGTTAACCTTAGCAACAACCAAGCAGGCGTTTCTGCTCAACAGCTCAAGAATTATTTCAAATATGATGCATCTGGACGCGCTGGTCAGCTTTTGCAACAGGCCGCTAATAATGTGTTCATCGGAGACTTCATTGAGAAGGCTACGGGTCCCGGAACTTTAAATACACATGCAGGATTAGAGATAACAGCGGAGGACTTAGCTGACTTCCAAGCAAAACTTCAGGCGTCTGGGAATGCCCAAAATATAGAAATTACTGCCGATAAGACATTCGCACAAGGTATGAAGAATGAAGACATCTCGGTTAAATACGTTTGGCAACTTAATCAGCTTAAACAATGGGTCCAGGTACCGATTACTGAGAAAAAGATAACGGATGTCAGCGGCAAGATGGTTGCAGGCAAGGTTTCTATATATCTGGATGAAACATTATTAGAGCCGGCAGAGACTTTCTCGACGATTTACTACATTGAAAATTCTGAATGGGTTGCTAATCCAAATGATATTTCGGACTCACTAGCAACTGAGGATCGCGAACGCAATGAAGAGATAGCCTCTGATGATACTCAAGGTACGGGCAAAGCTCGCGCATATGCTCTTGCAGCAGCTGAACCTCAGAACGAACAAAAGGAAAACTCTGAAGAAGATCGTAAAGCTCATCAGTCCAACTTGGGAGAAGGAACAATTTTTGCACGTCCGGAGGAGCCGGATCCTACGCCCGTAATTCATGACCGGCCAGATGACTCAAGTTCAACCGTTAAGACTCTCAATTCTGCATCCATCATTAATTATTTCCTATGGAGGCAAGAGAATGAAACACTTTATCAACGTATGGGTGAAGTCAGAGACAATGCTAACTTGGAAGGTCTCTGGTTCAGAGGACTAGCAGGAAAGAATACATACGACAAAAATAAGTATTACTACAGAAACAAATACTACGGAATCCAGTTGGGTATTGACCACCTCTTGAAAAAAGAAAAGGGAGGAACGTGGTTGCTTGGGCTTGGCCTTACCTACACAAAGGGGGATAGCAAGTTAGGCAATGGAGGAAAAGATGACAACTGGATTGGAACTATAAGTGCGTATGCAACTAGACAATGGAATAACGGTGCCTACGTCGATTTCATTGTCAAAGGGAGCCGCTTAAATAATGACTTCACTGCTATTAGTGATTTGCTCTCAGACGGGTCACGCTACATCTCAAAGGGAAAATTCCACACTTACGGTCTCCAAGCAAGTGCAGAAGTTGGTAAGAAATATATGTTTGGCAAAGGATGGTATCTCGATCCTGAACTTCAACTGACTTATGGACACCTTCGTGCTGCCAAGTATCTAACTGATACAGGGGTTACTGCCAGGATCAAAAGCTCCAATAGTTTGATCGGAAGAGCTGGAGTCGGTTTTGGCAAGGAAGGAAAGAGCGGAAGTGCCTTTGTAAAAGTTGATGCATTAAGGGAATTCACAAACCAATTTAAGGCGCATTACACCTCAAATGACGGTGGCGAAGCTTCTAGTCGAATCAATATGAAGGATACCTGGGGAGAGATTACAGTAGGCGGTACCTATAACTTCAAAAAGAATGTTTATGGCTTTGCTCAGGCAAAACGGTCCTTCGCCGCTGATATTAAACAGGATTACCGGTTTGACGCAGGTATCCGCATCATCTTCTAGTTTTTACTACCTCTTTGTTTAAGCCCTTAATGAAGGTGGCTGAAGGATGGTTACTATGTCAAAAAATGAATTTTTTACTCTTAATAAACTCACAGCTAGCGTACATTTGATCTGTTTGATAGGATTTCTATCTTCATCTACTTTGGTGAAGGCCGAAACAATAATTTCTAACCCTTCGGCGCGTAATCCAACGTCTGAGGAAATGAGTAGTGACGGAGTATTCACAAGACAGTGGTCTTATCAAATAAGCGATCCTGCGGATAGCACAATAAAAACAACGGATTTCATATCGACCACTCTTCCGTTTTTAGGTCGTAATGAACGCTCAGAGATTACAATTAGTAAGGACGGGGTTTTATCCGGGATCAATAAAATCAGTGCCTCTGGCGGCGGTTTTCTTATGCAAAAGCAGGCAGTTGCAAACGCCGGCTCTTCAGATGTTAAAGAATACCGACAAAACTTTGATTTTGGGCCCAACACAATTCATGAAATTTATTTGGACAATGTGAAGAATGACAGTAGCACTCTAGGGAGTTATAAGGTGTCTCACGGAGTTTCTACAGTCTTTCTTCTCGATGGCTATGCGTTTGTTAATGGAACCAACTATAAGATATACCAAGGCAATGTTTTTCAAGAGGTTGGATCAGAAGGTTCTACCATTGAGAAATTATCTACGGGAAAAAATGGACTTGGCTATGGGATAGCCTTTAGAGAAGGTCAGGGTCAATTTGAGTCAAAGAAAGATGATCAGATCAAATCCCAAACAATTAATAGCGTGATTAAACAAATCGGAGATTCTGATTTTAGATTTAATATAGGCGTGCAAGCTCAATTTGATGAAGCCGCTGCAATTGGGAATAAGAATATAAAGGCGCAGCAGCATGTCAAGGAGATAGGAGATATTTTTGCGACAGAAGCAGGAATCGTAATCAGTCGAGGAAGAGGTTCTTTTTTTACTACTCAGTTGATCGACAAGGTAAATAACATCTTCATTAACAGTGATAATCAGACAGTTAGAGAGTTGGCGACAATAGCAGGCATTAGCACACAGTCCTCGTCTATTGGTGTAGTAGGTACTCTATCAAAAGATCCGGACTCCATGAAAGAAACTTTAGATAATTGGAGTTCAGATAACAATTTCGCCCAACAGGTAGGTATATCAGGAAAAATTGAAGTTAAAGGAAGTGTAAAACTCCAAAACCCACAATACGTTTTTATCACTTCAAATGGGAAAAAACCACTTTCATTCCGGGCTGCCATCGCTAACCTAGGAGGAACTCAAGAAATCACATCACTTGCCCAGCAAGTTACACTTGATGTGGGAGAGGGGACAACAAAGGACTTTGCGGTTTTGGTTTACCCCGAGTTTAATAGACTTCAGCAGTTACGTTTTCCTCCGGATGGTACAACTGTAACATTCGATAAAATTTCGAGTTTACGCAGTCTACCTGTTGTTACAACATTGAATGGAAATTTTGATGCAGTTCAAGGTCATGTAGCCGTTCTTGGGTTGATGACAGGAAATTATTCGGACCGTTATCAAAATCTTAAAGTTGCGTTAAATCTAAGGGCGAATTCCGGTCTAGGAACATTTAATTTTAACGATAAGGGTAAATTGCTCGTTACGAATAGAGCTTGGGATATTGACAAAGGCAGCATGCAGAGCAATTCAGTCAATTCCCGCGCGATTTTTTCTATGGGTTTAGGAGATTCTTCTCTAGATAACTATACAGTTCATCTTCCCTCGGAAGGAAATGCGGTCTATGTGGACGGAGAATTTAATGGAAATGGGACTTTCCTTTTAGGGTCTAGTTGGAAGAACAATCAAATTATCGTTAATTCCACGCCTATCATAATTAAAACGATAACAAAGCAAGGTGACGGAAGAGCTTCTCATCTGAATCTTCAAGTCGATGTTACGTCAGCCTTAGATGGCGCGGGCAAAACTTCAGATATCTTTAATTCAAATACAAGTACCGTGCTTCATATCATGAATCAGGCTGTTCAGAATTTAATTGTGGGGAGTGTCGAAGAAGGCGCCTTGGCTCTGGGAGGACTTGATGTGGCAGAGGCTATGGAAGTTGGTGCCAAGATGGACACTGAAAAGAATTTAGCTCTAAAGAATCCAGACTTAACCCAAGTTTCCTCCTCTATGAGGAAAGCAGCTGGTTATGTCACCCTTTCCTATAAAGAGGGCCTGATTACACCGGAAAATACTCTTTTTGCTAAATACTATTTTGATGACAAAGACGGCACAGGTCGCGATGTGAGTCAAGAAGTGGCTAAAGCAGAAGATATCCTGAAAGAAGTGGCCCAAAGTCTTCACTCTGATGCAGTAACATTGGCAGACGAAGATGTAGACCCAACAATATCTGCCTCTTACACTAATTCTGGTGTTGGTAGTGTGGTAAGTGACAAGGAACTTTCTCAAAACTTCGCTGCTGTAGACAATCCTCCTGGACCCGAGAACCCGGACGATCCTGCTGATCCTTCTAACCCTGCTAACCCTGCTAACCCATCTGGTCCTGGCGAAAACAAGCCGCAGAAAACCACCTCGACTATGGATTCAATCGACTCACTGGGTATGGCAAATTACTTCATCTGGCGTCAAGAAAACGAAACGCTTTATCAGCGCTTAGGCGAGGTTAGAGATGACTCAAGTGCCAGAGGACTTTGGGTGAAAGTACGCGGAGGAAGAAATAAATATTCCGAGGCAGGCAATTACTTTAAGAATCAGTACTACGGAGTTCAGCTGGGCCTAGACCGACCCTTGGATGAAGAGTGGACTTTGGGTGCGGCAGCTTCCTATACCTACGGGGACGGCAAACTTACTAACGGCGGTAAGGATGACAACTGGATTGCCAGCGGATCCATTTACGCTTTGGGCGCATTTGATGACGGTAGTTATCTGGATGTAGTACTTCGTGCTTCTCGAATTCATAATGATTTCACTGTTGTCAGTGATCAGGCAAGGTACATCACTAAAGGTAAACGCTCCGGCAATGCTTATTCTGCTTCCGTTGAATATGGACAAAAGATTCCTTTGAATCCTAATTGGTATGTGGATCCTCAAATTCAGGTGACATACGGACATATCCAAGGGTTGAGGGTTCTTCCCGGATTAGTGGGAAATTTGACATATCCAAGCAAATTCGTTATTTCACCAAGCCCCCTCCCGTCCCCCTTTTAGAAAAGGGGGAAGCGATTCGCCATCTGACGTCGGCCCCTCCGCCAT
>Ga0209064_1000907_pt1 | contig 57735 bp, 49 predicted proteins | sample Inofromicrocosms_FD_187498 | JGI IMG/M metagenome (GOLD analysis project Ga0209064, IMG submission 187498) | Mouse cecum microbial communities from Vienna, Austria - Inoculum for glucosamine and mucus D2O microcosms (SPAdes) (version 2) | ecosystem: Host-associated > Mammals > Digestive system >...
AAGGCCGGGCCGAGGGCCGCCACCATCCCCACCAGCTTGTGGGCCAAATCCGCCCCCGCCGCCAGACGGTAGGCCGTCCCCACCTTTAGGCAGGCCCAGCCGATGAACAGATAGGGGAGGTTGGGCAAAAGGTACTTTTTCAGCTTATCTGTCCTCATGGGCGGCCTCCTTTACGCGGTCTTTCCTTTGGGGCGCGGGCTGGCGCAGTATCTCGGCGGCGGCCCGTTTGAGCTGTTCCCGGATGGGTACGCGGTCAGTCTTTGCCTTATCCAGCACACGGCGGGAGTATTCCGAGAAACAAGCGGTGATTGCGTCCGCCTGCCCGCTCTTGAAGAACAGCAGATACTTGTCCGGCCCGGTCTTGTAAAAGGCATAGTCAACATTCCACTTCCGGGCCACCCGGTCAAACTCCTTGGGGGCCCCGGTAAGTTCGATGCTGTTCGTGGCCGCGCCGTGGGCCATCAGCTTTTTCACGGACTGCCTGCCGTGGGGCGTCTGGTGGGCCCGGTGCTCCTTTTGTATCTTCCGGCCAGCCGCCCGGAGCGCATAGGCCAGCACCCGGGCCGAAAGTTTTCCCGTTCTGATAGAAAGTGCTATCGTGCGCCGGGAAACATCCTCGTCAATCAATCAAAACCGCCTCCTTTCATGGGGGATAGGCCAGGTCGATCAGCCGGGGCAGAGGGACGGGTTGGCCCACCGGCATACGCTCCATCGCCGCCAGGCCCTCGAAAGCAGTTATCTCCGCTCCGTCCAGCTGCGCGAACCGCTGAGCCAGGGCATTCAGTTCAGGCAGGGAACCATTGTCCTGATCCAGGTGCTGGAATATGTCGTCATCCGCGCCGAAAAGCTCCCATCTGGGCGTCTCGCCGGGCTCCAGCCGCAGCTTTTCCAGCGTGTCCAGAAGGACATAGGGCTCGGCGGGGAGGGTAAGCTCCGCCCACGAGCCGCCCTGTGAGGACAGCTCCACCTCAAATACCTTACGCAAGCGTCATCCCCCCTTGCTGGGGCTGGCCCTGGGCTTGTCCATAGGTCCTGGGGTCGGCGGCGGGCGAGTCCCAGCCGTGCAGGCAGCCGCCCTCCATCGCACGCACCTGGGCCGCGCTGAGGCCGCGCTCCTGATTGTAGTTATCTGCCAGATAGCGGTTGGCTTCGGGCTTATCACTGCTGTCTTGAGCCCTCTGCGGCCCCTCGCCCTTGACGATATAGACCAGGGAGCCGTCCTCCGGCAGAACGGTAAAACACATATCAGGCAGCTTCTCGGAAAAGTGGGGATCGAAGCGGTCCCGCTCCGGCATGATGCTCCAGCCCTCGCTCTGCCAGAGGTGGGCGTAGATCTCCAAGCCTCCGTCCACCCGGATCTCCCGCTGCTCGAAGCCCTCGCCCATGCCGTCGCTGGCCTGTCCGCCGATGTTATTGATCAGGTACTGCAGCTCCAGCGGGGCCAGCTCGCCCCGGACACTGCACTCCGCCACACCCCAGAGCCGGCCGTCCCGCACCTCGGCGGTGAACCAATAGGACTGCACCTTCTGGTCTACGCTGCCCGGGCCGTTAAAATAGGCCATCAGGCCGCGCTCTACCTCCTCTGTATTGTGGTTATACCCATAATCCTCGATCCAGCGGCGTTCGCTTTGCAGGGCGTTGATGATATAGGGGGCGTACCGCGCCGCCTCGTGAGGATCGATGGTGATGTCCTCCTCCGGATCCTCCTCGTCATAGCAGGTCGCCGTCATGGGCATATACAGCTTCAGCGTCTGGAGGGGCGGCGGCGACACCGAGAAGGAGTCCTGCCCAACGATCAGCGGCAGCGTTTCCCCCTTGTCCCAGGTCACATGGAAAACCCCATCCTCACCGATGTGTTCCAATGTTCCCTTTGCGCCCGGTTTGAGGGTGTCGGGGGCGCCCTCGCCCGGTTTCCGGAGCTTGATCCGGCTGCCCACAGGGTACTGCTCCCGCAGAAAGTCCAGCCATTCTTTTTGGATGCTCATGGTTTTATCCCTTTCTGTTGTGATTTTTCTGCCGGAACTCCCTCCGGCTGGACATGAAAACGCCCCGTCCCTTTGGATGGAACGGGGCGCAGCGGCGTTTACGTTGGAACAGATTCACTTGGTACTTCTGGCCCTTCCTGCCCATGGGCTCACCTCCCTTCGCGATATTGACAGCAACAGTACCACAATACCCCATCGAAAGCTACCCGGCAGAACCAACAGACTTATCGCGCTCCATGATCCGGGCCATATCGGTACGAAGGCAGGTTTCCTTGTCCATGCGCCAGCAGACGAAGCCATGGCCGGGGTAGGGGCAGTCCGCGCACCGCTCAAAGTGGCCGGTGAGGACAGGGGGAGGCTCCCGGGGGACGGTGGTCAGGCATTCGGACTCGTAAAACTGCACCATGCGGTTCTTTTTATACCTCACTCTCACGGCGACAACCCCATTTCCGGTTCCGTGCCCGCTTTCTGTTCCGCCGCCTCCAGCTCCCGCTGGTTGGACAGACTGACGTGGTGGTCCAGATCGTCCACACTGCCCTCAATCTGCTCCGCCGCCCGCTCCAGAATTTCCCGCCGCTCCTTCGTCATGGGGTGCTCGTCCTCCAGCGCCTCACAGACGCAGCGGTACAGCTCGGTGAGCTGTTCGTCCGTAAACTGGCGGTGTCCATCCACCAGCCCCGCACGGCAGGCGAAGTCCAGCTTCGCGGCCTCATAGTGGTGGCCACCGTCGAAATAATCGCCGCTTTCCACGGCGGTGCGGTCCGGGCTGCGCCGCCAGGTGGCAAACTTATAGCCCCAGTCGCCCTCCAGCTCCTGTCCGGCCAGCACCACGCCGTTGAAGTCCGCCAGCAGCCGGAAGCCCTCATGGAGCCCGGACGCCACCAGGGGCGGCGCGGATGCCATGGCCTCGGTGTACTCATAGACCTCGCGGCTCAGCGCGAAGGTGAGGTCATAGACGCTGTCCGCCTCCGGGCCGCGCTCCACGTCGGCGTTGAAGACAACACCGCCCCTCGGCATGACCAGCACCGCCGTCCGCCCGTCCGCCAGCACGGGGAGGCAGCCTTTTTCCACCGGCCCGGTGGCGATGCCCTCCCGCTTCAGGCGGCGGGCCAACTCCGGGAAAAATTTGTCGTTCATAGCTCTGCTTCCTTTCTTCTTTTAGTGTACAGGGTCAGCCCATGCCGCCCATCTGCATCGTTGTCTCTGTGCCGCTGACGATTTCCTCCGCAGGAGCGGGCGGAGCCTCATAGATCGTGTTTCTGCCATAGGTGATCCTGGTGATGTCCTCCGCTGTATATTCCGCATGCCTGCCAAATGCTTCCTCGAATTTCCGGCGGTCGGCGGCAGGGATATGGAACGTGCTATAGTTGTTTCGGTGTCCCATCAAAGCACTTGCTTCTGTCTTGAAGGTCAGTTCCGTTCCGTCCTTCTGAATCGTAACGTTCACCGTTTTCCCGCCGCAGGCTTTTACTGCCTCCGTGATGTCCCGCATCCGGTGGAGGGGGCTGGCAGTGTCCTGGACCAGGGAGCGGTACTCCGCCAGCAGGGCCTCATTTTTCAAAAATTGCAGCAGAAGTTTCTCCTGGTTGACTTTGATATACCGCTCCGCCTCCGCCTGGGTGAACGCCTCCGGGTCTTCAATATAGGCCAGGAAAGTGGTTTCCGGCAGGTTTTCCAGCGAATAACTGCTGTGAAACCGGCCATCCGGCTCCCGGCCATCGAAGAGGCACCGGATGGCATCCTCCTTTGCGCCATACTGCTGATAGTATTGGAGGTCACGCGCCTCCTGCCAGCCGGTGAGTTCCTGGACAGGAAGGCCGTCCCGGTCATTGCCGATGCTCTCCTCCACGCGCTGGTTGACCCTGCCGCAAAGCTCATCCACAATGGAGGGGCAGATCACGGCCACCAGCGGGGCCTGGCCGTCCAGAAGGAGCGCCGCCAGGTGCTCCTTCAGATACAGCGCATGGCTTTTTATATCGTGTACGCCGCAGAATACCGGGCCGCTGTTCCAGGAAATGCTGCTGTCCTTGTCCACGGCGATCTGATATAGATATTGATAGTCCGTGTTCGGTTTCATTTCGAACTTGAAAACCATGGACGCGTTTTCCTTCGTGTGGATCGTCAGCGGTCCATTGCCCCAATTCAGCCACTTAAGAAAATCGTCACGGGCGGGCGCACACTGGATCAGATCCTTCATCAGTTCATACCCCCCATCGTGAAGCCCGGCCCCTGTGTCTGCTCCTCCAGCGCCTGCCGGATCTGCTCCACAGCCCCGGCCGCCACAGGGTCATCCTTGAAGCTGTCCAGCTTCCGCCAGTCCTCCGGCATCCACTCCCGGCCATCCTTGGAGATCACCAGGTCCACTGTGGCGATGCCATCCTTGGTGACTCCCAGACGCTTGTCCCCGCAGTCCAGCTCCGTGTACAGGTGGATGGCCTCCTCCAGCGGCAGATCATGGTCCACCCGCAGCTCGGGCGTGTTGATGTGCTCGATCACATACCAGCTGTAGGAGTGGGGCTTGGAAGGGTCGGCGGCGTCCCGGAGCGTTTGGCGTCCTTTTTCCGTCAGGCCCATTTCCTGTTTCTGGGCCTGCTTATCGAAGCACCCGAGATAGGCTTGGTAGTCCCCCCGCACCGGGTTGCAGCGCAGGCAGTAGCGGTACCGCTCCGTTTCCAGCACGAAGCCGTAATTCTGACAGCAGCTGCCGCCGCTGATCTCGCCGCCGCTGATATGGCACAGGCGGAGCATAGATGAGAAGTCCTTCAGCACACCCCGGCGCAGCTGCTCCACCACCTGGCCAAGCTCCTCCTTGAACTCCGGGGTGTTCAGCCCCTCGGGGCCCCTGGGCCACCAGGTGTGCCAGAACTCACCGCCATTGCGCCCGAAGTCGATGCGGACGTGGCCAATAGTCCCTAACTCCTCGTCCTGTTCAGGCGGCAGGGCATAAAAAAGCGCCGCTTCCTCGGGAGCGGCGGGGCGCATCTCAAACTTGATGGGGTTGTCCGGGACCTCCAGGCCGTACTCCTCACAGAAGGCTTCCAGGTCCATGGCCTCACCGTGGAGGAAATAGTCCCCCTTACCGATCCGCCGGGCCTTAGTGGCGGGCCGCTTCAGCGGCTTGGGGGAGAGAACGGTGCCGCTGTGGTCATAGCTGGTATAGTCCACCAGCTCGGCATGGGCGGCGGGGTCCCTTTCCGTGCCCCGCATATCATAGCAGAACCACCCGTCCGGCACCGTTTCCCGGGGGATCAGCCAGTTGGTGGTGAGCACAGGCTTGCCGAACAGCCGGGCGTGCTGGAGCTCGTCCTTGAAAATGTTGACTGCCATTGCTTTTCTCCTCTTTTCTGTCGTGATTGGCAGGTTTTAACCCATCGTCTGGCCTATCTCCGGCTCCTGATCGGGCCAGGGGGCGCTGAGGCGCTTGACTGGCCCATAAGAGGTTTCCCGAACGCCATCCTGCTCCATCTCCAATCGGCCCAGGGTATCAAAATCGGTAAAGCCGTCCAGTATTTCCAGGAGTTCATCCCCCGCTCCCGCGTAACGCAGGGCTTCCATGCCATACTCCCTTTCGCTGCCGGACACCAGCTCGTAGTCGTCGATGTCCATGGCAATAGTGCCAGCCTCATGGAACGAGCGCGGCTCCTCCACCTCAAGGACCGCGCCGAACACCCGCAGCTCCTGGCCGGTCATCGCCCGGACGCATTCGGCCAGGGTGTTGGCGTCCTCCAGGGTGACGGCGTCCGTGGGCAGAAGGTGCGCCCATGGATAGTCGATCTCCACACCTTGAATGGCGGCGCTGCTCAGGCTGTCCAGCCCCAGCGCCCTTTTTGCCTGTTCCAGCGCATCGTCCGAGGCAGGCAGGTCCAGGCAGCAGGTACCACAGCGGGGGAGACCAGCGTGAGGACGAAGGCAGGACGGTCTGTCTCTTTCTGCGTCTGAATCACTTCCCGGCGTTTTACAAATCCCTGCTCCGTATGGGCTCCGCCCAGCAGCTTACGCTGTTCCGCGCCGATCTTGGCGTAGTCCAGGTAGGGCTTGGCCTCCTCAGCAAAAGCGAACTTGCCGGTGATAGGACCAGTATCCACGAGGAAATGGCCCAGTTCCTCATCTGTTTTGATGCTGGGGAACAGCTCATAGCTGTCCAAACTGCCCGCCACGCGCAGCACATCATCCAGGCATCTGGCGTGTTCCACCATCAGCGCACCGGCAAAAACCTTCTGGGCGTCCGCATCCATGGTATCTACCAACCCGGCCAATTGGTTCAGCTTCTGGATGCCAGCTTCGCTGAACAGGGCGTCGCGCTCGATGCGGCCCGTGAGGATCTGTGCGGCGCCATCGCCGCCTATGACATACGCGGGAGCCCAGCCGCCGAAGTCCTCCACGGCGATCACCTCGTTTCTGACCTCAGCCGCTTCTGCGGGGAAGCTGATGTGTGCCACATCCTGGCTGAACGAGCTCTTTGCAACGTAAAGCACCATTATGCCAGCCCTCCCATCTCCTGCCGGTACTGTTCCGCCGGATCCTCCTGCATCAGTTCCTCCAGCGTCAAGCTGCCGTGGTAGGCCACATAGCCCAGCTCGGTGAGCGCACAGTCCGTATCTGGGTTGGACGGCTTGGGTACAAAATCAAATCGATCCAGGTTCTCGGCCAGCTGTCGCACCTCGCTGGCATAGTTGGGTCGGGCCAGCAGCACCACCGCCCCCAGCTTTTCCCGCTGTTCCGCGTTCAGCGGCTCAACAGCCCGGCACAATTCGTTGATCTCGTCAAGTCCGTCGCCAGTGAGGCTGACCACAGCGGATACCTGCGGGGGCAGATCATCCATGGTGATCTCCATCCGGAAACCCTCTTGGCCGCATCCTGCCCGCGCCAGCGTCCGCTCAACCTGTTTTTCCGGGCAGGGCAGATAGAGAAACCCGGTGTTTTCACCATCCGCCCCGGACTTGAGTTCGATCATCAGTTGGGGCGTTTGGTGGAGATAGGCGGGAAAGTGCTGCCCATCGTAGACCTGCTCCAGCTTCATGCCGTTGCTGTACACCACGCCGTAAGGGGTGACCATCCCGGGGGCTCGCTGGATCAGGTCGAGGGACACCGCACGGTAATCCAACCTTTCAAACGCCTCCACCGGCATGGAATCACCGCTGACGGTCAGGGCGTGGACTTTGCCGATCCGCTCCAAATCGGAGAAATCGGTGATCACGGTGGCTCGCTGGCAGCAAAACGTCAGGTTGATGAAATCCCTGATGCTGGACAGGTTCAACTTGCTGGCCATGGCTTCAAATTTGATATTCTCGCCCTCAGAGAAGCTGTCCAGCCGCTTGGCCAGATAATCCAGCTCATCCACGTTGACGCTCTGGGTGGTCAGCCGGTTGAGGATGGGGTACGGGCTGTCCAGCCCATCCACCTGGCAGTCCTGGGCGGTGGGGGAGCCGATGCCCATATCCTCCAGCAGCTCAATAGTGTGGTCGTACTCGCTGTCCGGGATGGGGAAGGGGACGGTGATCTGCCCAACCCCCGGGAGGGCTTTGCTGCCGAGAACCGCTTGATATTTCATAGGAGCAGCCCCCCTAACTCCTGGCGCACCCGAAAGCTGGGGAGCGCTGTCTTGCTCATGACCCTGATGTCTTTGGTGTGGGTGGTTTTCATGTTTGGACCTTTCCTTTCTTGAAAATAAAAAAAGGCCGTGATCTTTCACAAACGAAAAATCACGGCCTCGCTGGAGTACCGACTATAGAATTGTATTGCAGTATCTTGCATCGTTGAGCTCAAAAACGTGAGGGGTTAAAAATCTCGGAAACGGCTGATGCCGTAGGCGGCAGGATTTGTACCCACACGTTCTGTTGTCATTGCTCTTTAAACACAAGAAAAGCCTTAAAATCGCATGATTTCAAGGCTTTTGGTGGACTCGAAGGGGATCGAACCCTCGACCTCCGCGTTGCGAACGCGGCGCTCTCCCAGCTGAGCTACGAGCCCTAATGATTTACAACGGGTTTATTATACCAGAAAAAAAAAATTTGTAAAGAGGAAATTTTCATTCTGTCCGATATTTTTTAGGGCCCCGCCAGACGGCGAGGCCCCGATTCGCTTTTCCGCGCTCAGCCCTTCCCCCGGTCCTCCGCTGTAGCCTCCGGGGTGTTGGCGTAATCCCACTGGTGATCGCTGTCCGCCATATCATCGCTGGTGACGTTGAAGTAGTCCCACTCCTCCGCCTCTCCTCCAACGCCCTGTTCCCAAGCGTTGGCATCCCAGGTCACGTCCACACAATACCACTCCCCGTTCAGCCGCACCATGTTCCAGGCGTGGTCTGAACGGCTGTTGTGGGACGACCCCACCACTGTGGCGCACTCCACTCCGGCCAGATCCATCAGCAGCTGGAAGGTAGTGGCAAAGCCCAGACAGATCGCCTTGCACTTCACCAGCCCGCCGTAGGGTGTAAAAGACTCCCGGGGCGTCTCTTCCATCCGGTCCTGGTGCGTCCAGTCGTAGCCCACATTTTTGACCATCCAGCTGTAAAGAGCAAGCTCCTTCTCATAATCGCTCATGCCATCCTTCAGCGCGTCGTCCAGCACCTCTTTTGCCGCCTGATAGATCTCCCGGTCGTATCCAGACAGGCCGGAGGGATCGCCCTCCTCCCATGCCGCGCGGATGTCCGCAGTGTCGTAGATGGACATATCATCCTGATTGGGCGGGGTAAACAGGCAGCGCTCCGGATAGTTGGGGTCGGTATCCAGGTAGCGGTACCGGGGAGAGTAGCTGAATCCCATCGTGCCCGCCGCCTCATAAAAGGCCGTCATGGCCCCCGACCTATCCTCGCAGGCCAGCAGCACAACATAGCAGTTTGCTCCATCCATTGACTCGCCTACAATTGCCCCATGGAGCAGACGGCCTTGCTCCGTGGCCGGGTCAAATTGAGCTTCCCTGCCGTCCAGATAGGCGGTCAGGCAGTCGTTCACCGCCAAGATGATATCCCATCCCCCAGAGACACGCACCACCGCTATCTCAAAGGCAGACCCCTCATCCCGGGCGATGGCACACTCCTCCCACTGATCCGGGGCAAGGCCGTAACTGTCCTTTACATAAGCATTCAGCCTGTCCAGATCACCGTCATCCAGCTTCTCCAGCCCTTCCTCCGCCACTCCCTGGATGGAAACCAGCAGATCCCGAAGCGCCTTTACGCCGCTGGTCTGCATCCCCGGGGTCTCATCTCCCGGCCCGCCGGCTTCTGGCTCAAGGGGACACTCCCCGTTCAGAACGGCCTCCGCCGCCGCGCTGGCCCCCATTGGGTCGGGACAGATAAACAGGGCGGCAAAGGGTCCATTCTGAAAAATTTCGCCGCTGGCCGCCATATTTGCCTCGTCAGGCGCATAGCCCGCAAAATCCCCTTGACGGGTGGAGATGTAATTCATAAACGCAGTGGCCGCCCGGACAGCCGCGCTGTCGTCTTCCATCCGTACCACGGCGATCTCAAAGGCGGAGGCCCCCGTGGCGCGAATCACCGCCATGTCCTCCCAGGCAGCCTCTATCTTGTATGCGTTTTGGGCGTAAATCTCCAGCTCTTCCCGGTTCTCCTGCGCGTACAGCCCCTCCAAGCCCTCCTGATCCTCCCGGCCGCAGCGGTCAAAAGCCGCGCTGGCCAGATTGACGGCGGACAAGCTGGAGTCCGCAGACTCCGATGGCAGGCCGGAGGCAGACGGCTCCTGGGACGGTTCGGACGGCGCGCCCTCCCGGCAGCCGGGCAGCAAGCCCAGCAGCAGCCCGCAGACCAGCAAGATGGCAAACGTACGTTTCACGCGAAACACTTCCTTCTATCGCTTCTAAAAAAGCCGCCGGCCCCAGGCCGGCGGCTCCCTGTCATTTTTCGTGGAGATAGCTCTTCAACAGCACCTGGAGCAGCTCGTCACGATCCAGCTGGCGGATAAGCGTGCGGGCGTTGTTGTGGTTGGTGATATAGGTGGGGTCCTCACTGAGGATATAGCCCACAATCTGATTGATGGGGTTATAGCCCTTCTCCCGCAGGGAATTGTAGACAGAGGACAGAATCGTGCGGATCTCCTCATCCTTGTTCAGGCTGACGCTGAACTTGCGTGTATAGTCCATATCGTTCAATGGGCGCACCCCCTTTGTGTCATTACGCATATTTTATCCCAGATGGGATCAAATGTAAAGAGGCAAAATAATAATTTTCCGTGAAATGCCCAGCCGCCCGGCATTTTGGCCGGACGGCTGGAAGATATTGGTATGTAATCAGCCGATGCGCTTGGCCCCCACGATATAAGGGGCATAGTAGCCATAAATGCTGTCGTACTGCACCCTGTAGGAGGTAGTCGATGCGTGGATAAACTGGTCGCCGCCCACATACATGCCCACATGGGTGGTGGGCAGCGTGCCGCCGGAGCTGTCGAAGCGGCGGTCGAAGAAGAAGATCAGATCGCCGGGCTGCATGGCGTCGGTGGACACGAAGTAACCGCTTTGATAATACTGGCTGGAGGAGCCCCGGGCGATGGGATGGCCCAGCTGCTTGTAAATGTAGTACATCAGGCCGGAGCAGTCGAAGGTGCTGGGGCCGCGCCCGCCGGAGACGTACCGGCAGCCCAGCAGGCTCTTGGCCATGGCCGCTGCGGCGGTCCCCAGCTCGCTGGAGCCCTCAAAATCAGCGCCCACCAGGGTGACGTACTCGGCGGATACATAGCCGGACTCCACCTGATACCAGCCGTTGCCCAGATCGGACACGATGTCCACCACCATGCCCGCCTTCAGCGTCCCCACCTTTTCACTGTCGGTGCTGGCCTCGGCCCGGACGTTGAGCACATCGGCGGTAATCAGCCCCCGCTGCTGCTCGGGCTCCTGGGACAGGGGGGTGGGCGCCGCCTCGATAACCGTGCCGTCGGCCAGGGTGATCTTCAGCCACTCGCCGGACATGTACCCCTCCGTGTCACCGTATGTAACCTTATACCAGCCGTCCCCTGCGTCCTCCTCTACGGTGACCTCGGCGCCCTTGGGAGCCATGGTCAGGGTTTCGGCGCCGGTGCCGGCCTCACTGCGCAGACGCAGGTTGTCGGCGGTGACGGTGGCGGTGCCGATAGAGGCAAACGCCACGCCGGTGCATGTGGCAAGAACAAGCCCGGCGGCGGACAGGGTCCTGACCAGCTTCACTTTGAAATTCATTGGAATCTACCTCCACAGTATTTTCTTTGGTATAGGCCGGTCACTTGCCCGCCAGCGCGCGCATGAGCCAGATGGAACCCATGTCGACGGCGGAAAACAGATCGGGCAGGTCGCTCTTTTTCACCACCCGGTCCCGGCTTTTCAGGTCGGGGTCGGTGAGCTGGAGCTGCAGATGGACCTTGCTGGCCAGCTCCAGGGAACCGTCCTTCTCGGTGTTCATCACCTGGATCATGACGATATACTTGTCGGCCATGGAACCGTAGTAGATCAGGTTGTCTTTGCGGCGGAGCGGATGCCCCTTGTAAGTCAGGACGCCGGATTTTTCAGCCATGAGTGCCTCCTCAAAAAGTTGTAACTGTTTGTAACTGAATTGTAACTATTGCTATTGTAACCCCTGAACCGCCCCTTGTCAACAGGAAGTTGGACAAAATTTTCTGGAAAAACAAAAACCTGCCTGGCTCGCCGGAAAACGGCAGCACAGACAGGTTTGTCCCTACATTATATAGTCGTTAAGTCCCGCGCCCCGCAGCGCGGCCCACACCAAAAGCGCCGCCTGGGCGCAAAGGCCCAGGGGAAGCGCAAAACGAAACAGAGGCTTGCGGGTTTTGTGGTGGAATACCGCCATGCCCAGCAGTCCACCGGCGCTGCCGCCCATCAGGGCACAGCCCAACAGCGCCGCCTCGGGAATGCGGCGGCGGTGGGCTTTTGCCAACAGCTTGTCCCACCCAAACAGGACAAAGGCCAGGGCGCTGGTCACCCCCAGCCAGATGAGGAGCAGATAGACGGTCTCTCTCATGGGCGGTTCCTTTCTTTTTATTATAATGTAAGCTCACCGCCGCCAATGCGGCCGGCAGTACAGAGCAGCGCAAAAGCCCGTATGTTTCGCACCGCCTCAAGCCCCTCTCCCCTGCCCCGCAGGGAAATTGATACAAAAACCGCCCCGGCACCAAAATTTCTCTTGACGCGGGACGGAGGTTATGGTATCATAAATTGCTTATGTGCACAACAGGCGAACGAATATCTTCCCCACCTGGTACTGCCAGTATAGCAGATGTGCACAAAAAACGCAAGAGGGAATTTTCAACTCGTGACAACCGCCCCGGGCGTATCGGTCATCCGCCGCCCGGAATCATCTACGAAGTGGAGCGTGAAGAGCATATGGCTAGAGCGGTCAAAGACATCTGGTATGGCAAGACCAAGCGCAAGAGCTTCGCCCGCGGCGAGGATATCCTGGAGATGCCCTACCTCCTGGAGATCCAGAAAAAGTCCTATAAATGGTTCCTGGAGACGGGCCTCCAGGAGGTGTTCAACGATGTGGACTCCATCACCGACTACGCGGGCAACCTGGAGCTGTCCTTCATCAGCTTCTCCATGGACGATCCCCCCAAGTACACCATTGAGGAGTGCAAGGCCCAGGACATGACCTACGCCGCCCCCATGAAGGTGCAGGTCCACCTGCGCAACAAGGCCACCAACGAGATCAAGGAGCAGTCCATCTTTATGGGCGACTTCCCCATCATGACCGATGCGGGCACCTTTGTCATCAACGGCGCGGAGCGGGTCATCGTGTCCCAGCTGGTGCGCTCCCCCGGCGTGTACTTCTCTAAAAACGCGGACAAGGCGGACAATATCACCTTCGCCTCCACCGTCATCCCCTACCGGGGGGCCTGGCTGGAGTACGAAACCGACCTCTCCGACGTCTTCTACGTGCGCATCGACAAAAACCGCAAGCTGCCCGTCACCTGCCTCATCCGGGCCATCGGCCCCCGCACCGACGCGGGCATCATCGAGCTGTTCGGCGAGGACCCCCGCATCCTGGCCACCCTGGAGAAGGACTCCTGCAAGAGCTATGAGGAGTCCATGCTGGAGATCTACCGCAAGCTGCGTCCCGGCGAGCCCCCCACGGTGGACTCCGCCGAGAGCCTGATGAACTCCCTGTTCTTCGACCCCCGGCGGTATGACCTGTCCGGGGTTGGCCGGTACAAGTTCAATAAAAAGCTGACCATCTGGACCCGCCTGGCGGGCCAGAAGCTGGGCGCCCCCGTGGCCGACCCCGCCACCGGCGAGATCGTGGCCGAGGCGGGCGAGGTGCTCACCCGGGAACGGGCCCGGGAGCTGGACGACCTGGGCGTCAACGAGGCCGTGGTGGAGGTGGACGACCTCCACACCGGCGTGCATATGGTGAAGGTGTTCTCTAACGGCATGGTGGACATGTCCAAGTTTGTGGACTTCGACCCCGCCAAGGCCGGCGTCACCGAAAAGGTGTGCCGCCGGGTGCTCCAGGAGCTGCTGGACAAGCGGGAGGCCGATGCCCTGGGCGAGGAGGACTTTTTCGACCTCATCCGTGACCGCATGGACGAGCTGGTGCCCAAGCATATCACCGTGGACGACATTATGGCGTCCATCAACTACCTTAACTGCCTGGCCTTCGGCGTGGGCGCCCCGGACGACATCGACCACCTGGGCAACCGCCGTCTGCGCTGCGTGGGCGAGTTGCTGCAAAACCAGTTCCGCATCGGCTTCACCCGCATGGAGCGGGTGATCCGGGAGCGGATGACCATCCAGGATCTGGATATCGTCACCCCCCAGTCCCTCATCAATATCCGGCCGGTCACCGCTGCCATCAAGGAATTTTTCGGCTCCTCCCCCCTGTCCCAGTTCATGGACCAGACCAACCCCCTGGCGGAGCTGACCCACAAGCGCCGCCTGTCCGCCCTGGGCCCCGGCGGCCTGAGCCGTGACCGCGCCTCCTTCGACGTGCGCGATATCCACTACTCCCACTATGGCCGCCTGTGCCCCATCGAGACCCCTGAAGGCCCCAACATCGGTCTGATCTCCTACCTGGCCTCCTATGCCCGGGTGAACCGCTACGGCTTCATCGAGGCACCCTACCGCCGCACCGAGAAGGTGCTGGACGACAAGGGCAGGTGCGTAGCCGTCAAGGTCACAGACCAGGTGGACTATATGACCGCCGACATGGAGGACGAGTTCAACGTGGCCCAGGCCACCGAGCCGGTGGATGAAAACAGCTGCCTGGCCAACGCCCGCGTGGCCTGCCGCCACCGCAACGAGATCATCGAGGTGGACCGTGACCGGGTGGACTATGTGGACGTGTCCCCCAAGATGATGGTATCCGTGGCCTCCGCCCAGATCCCCTTCCTCCAGAACGACGACGCCAACCGCGCCTTGATGGGCGCCAACATGCAGCGGCAGGCCGTCCCCCTGCTCACCACCGAAGCCCCCGTTGTGGCCACCGGCCAGGAGTACAAAAACTGCCAGGACTCCGAGGTGGCCGTTCTGGCCGAGGGCGACGGGGTGGTCACCGCCGTGGATGCCACCCATGTCAGCGTGCGCTACGACGGCCAGGGCGAAAAGGACTACAAGCTGACCAAATTCCTGCGCTCCAACCACGGCACCTGCATCAACCAGCGGCCCATCGTGGCCGTGGGCGACCGGGTCCGGGCACGGGATACCCTGGCCGACGGCCCCTCCACCGCTGACGGCGAGATCGCCCTGGGGAAGAATATCCTCATGGGCTTCATGACCTGGGAGGGCTATAACTACGAGGACGCCATTCTGCTCAACGAGCGGATGGTGAAGGAGGACGTGTTCACCTCCATCCACATTGAGGAATATGAAACCGAGGCCCGGGACACCAAGCTGGGCCCCGAGGAGATCACCCGGGATATCACCAACGTGGGCGAGGACGCCCTGAAGGACCTGGATGAGCGGGGCATCATCCGCGTGGGCGCGGAGGTGCGCGCCGGGGACTATCTGGTGGGCAAGGTCACCCCCAAGGGCGAGACCGAGATGACCGCCGAGGAGCGGCTGCTGCGCGCCATCTTCGGCGAGAAGGCCCACGAGACCCGGGACACCTCCCTGAAGGTGCCCCACGGCGAATACGGCATCGTGGTGGACGTGAAGGTGTTCACCCGGGAGGAGGGGGCCGAGCTGTCCCCCGGCGTCAACCAGGTTGTCCGCGTCTATATCGCCCAGAAGCGCAAAATCAGCGTGGGCGACAAGATGGCCGGCCGCCACGGCAACAAGGGCGTGGTGTCCCGCATCCTTCCCCAGGAGGATATGCCCTTCCTCCCCGACGGCACCCCCCTGGACATTGTGCTGAACCCCCTGGGCGTGCCCTCCCGTATGAACATCGGCCAGGTGCTGGAGGTCCATCTGGGCTACGCCGCCAAGGCCCTGGGCTGGAAGGTGGCCACCCCCATCTTCAACGGCGCCGACGAGCAGGATATCGCCGACACCCTCAAGCTCGCCGGCCTCCGGGAGGACGGCAAGAGCTGGCTGTACGACGGGCGCACCGGCGAGCGCTTCGACAACCCCGTCACCGTGGGCTACGTCTACTTCCTCAAGCTCCACCATCTGGTGGACGACAAGATCCACGCCCGCTCCACCGGCCCCTACTCCCTGGTCACCCAGCAACCCCTGGGCGGCAAGGCCCAGTTCGGCGGCCAGCGCTTCGGCGAGATGGAGGTGTGGGCGCTGGAAGCCTACGGCGCAGCCTATACCTTGCAGGAAATCCTGACCGTCAAGTCCGACGACGTGACCGGGCGTGTGCGCACTTACGAATCTATCGTCAAGGGCTACAACGTGCCCAAGCCCGGCGTGCCCGAGTCCTTCAAGGTGCTGGTGAAGGAGCTCCAGGCCCTGTGCCTGGATATCCAGGTACTGGACGAGCAGGGCAACCAGATTGAGCTCAAGGACGACGACGAGGATAACTACCAGCCCGGCCGCTTCCGCGACGACGACTACGACCACTATCAGGACGTGGGCAGCGAGAGCGAGTTTGCCGACGCGGGCTTTACCATGAAGGAGACCAGCGACGACGATGATTTCGCCGTAGGCGCTGAAGCCGACGCCGGAGAGGACGACCTCTTCGACGGCGAGGACTGAGAAGGGAGGTTGAAACAATGAGCTACGCTGAATTCAATGCCATCCGCATCGGCATCGCCTCCCCGGAGCAGATCCGAGACTGGTCCTACGGCGAGGTGAAAAAGCCGGAGACCATCAACTACCGCACCCTCAAGCCCGAACGGGACGGACTGTTCTGTGAGCGCATCTTTGGTCCCACCAAGGACTGGGAGTGCCACTGCGGCAAGTATAAGAAGATCCGCTTCAAGGGCAAGGTGTGCGACCGCTGCGGCGTGGAGGTCACCCGGGCCAAGGTGCGCCGGGAGCGCATGGGCCACATTGAGCTGGCCGCCCCGGTGAGCCATATCTGGTATTTCAAGGGCATCCCCTCCCGGATGGGGCTGCTGCTGGATATCAGCCCCCGGATTCTGGAAAAGGTGCTGTACTTCGCCGCCTATATCGTCACCGATCCCGGCCCCGACTACACCCACCTGACCCGCAACCAGATTCTCACCGACGCGGAGTACAAGAAGCTGCGGGAGTATTACGAGGACGACTTTGACGCCGGCATGGGCGCGGAGGCCGTCAAGAAGCTGCTGTCCGATTTGAACCTGGAGGAGCTTTCCGCCTCCCTGCGCGCCCAGATGAAGGACGCCAGCGGCCAGAAAAAGGCCAAGCTGGTCAAGCGGCTGGAGGTGGTGGACGCCTTCCGCATCTCCGGCAACAAGCCGGAATGGATGATTATCGACGTCCTGCCCGTCATCCCCCCCGAGCTGCGCCCCATGGTGCAGCTGGACGGCGGCCGGTTTGCCACCTCCGACCTGAACGACCTGTACCGCCGGGTCATCAACCGCAACAACCGCTTGAAGCGGCTCATCCAGCTCAACGCGCCGGATATCATCGTGCGCAACGAGAAACGGATGCTCCAGGAGGCGGTAGACGCCCTCATCGACAACGGCCGCCGGGGCCGCGCCGTCACCGGGGCCAATAACCGGGCCCTCAAATCCCTGTCCGACCTGCTCAAGGGCAAGCAGGGCCGCTTCCGCCAGAACCTGCTGGGCAAGCGTGTGGACTACTCCGGGCGCTCCGTCATCGTGGTGGGCCCCGAGCTGAAGATCTACCAGTGCGGCGTGCCCAAGGAGATGGCCATTGAGCTGTTCCGGCCCTTCGTCATGAAGAAGCTGGTGGAGAGCGGCATCAGCAACATCAAGGCCGCCAAGAAGGAAGTGGACAAGGGCACCCCCGCCGTGTGGGACGCTCTGGAATCCGTCATCAAGGAGCACCCCGTCATGCTCAACCGCGCCCCCACCCTCCACCGCCTGGGCATACAGGCCTTCGAGCCGGTGCTGGTGGAGGGCCGGGCCATGAAGCTCCATCCCCTGGTGTGCACCGCCTTCAACGCCGACTTTGACGGCGACCAGATGGCTATCCACGTCCCCCTGTCCGCCGAGGCCCAGGCCGAGGCCCGCATCCTCATGCTGGCCGCCAACAACCTGCTCAAGCCCTCCGACGGCGGGCCGGTCACCGTGCCCACCCAGGATATGGTGCTGGGCTCCTACTACCTGACCTATGAGCGCGACCCCGCCTACGACCCCGACTTCGCCTATCAAACCCCCGGCGACGCCGTCAAGGCCCTGGCCGACGGCGAGCTGATGGAAAACGACCGCATCTGGATCTGGGATGGGGAGGCAGGCCGCTGGTACCGCACCACCCCCGCCCTGTGCGCCCAGGCCCAGGACGGGAAGGCAAAAGAGGTCTACAGCGTATTCTCCGACGACAACGAGGCCCAGCTGGCCTACGCCGAGGGCATCCTGGAGCTCCACGAGCCCATCCTGGTCCGCCGCTACGCGGAAATCGGCGGTGAGACGCGCCACAAGCTGGTGCGCACCACCGTGGGCCGCCTGCTCTTTAACGAGGGCATCCCCCAGGATCTGGACTTTGTGGACCGCTCCGACCCCGAGCAGGTCTTTGAGCCGGAAATCAACTTCATCTGCGGCAAGAAGCAGCTGGGCAAGATCGTGGACCGCTGCATCGCCAAGCACGGCTTCACCCGCTCCGCCGAGGTGCTGGACACCATCAAGGCCCGGGGTTACAAGTTCTCCACCCGGGGCGCCCTCACCGTGGCCATCGCCGATATGACCGTCCCCGATGAGAAGCGGGAGCTTATCGCCGCCACCGAGAAGGAAGTCGTCAAGATCGAGAACCAGTACAAGCGCGGCTTCCTCACCAATGACGAGCGCTACCGCCTGGTGGTGTCCGCCTGGGAAAAGACTACCGCCGACGTGTCCGACGCCCTCCAGGCGTCCATGGACCGCTACAACCCCATCTTCATGATGGCGGATTCCGGCGCCCGTGGTTCCCAGGCCCAGATCCGCCAGCTGGCCGGTATGCGCGGCCTGATGGCCGACACCTCCGGGCGCACCATTGAGATCCCCATCAAGTCCAACTTCCGCGAGGGCCTGACCGTGCTGGAGTACTTCATCTCCTCCCGGGGCGCCCGTAAGGGCATGGCGGACACCGCCCTGCGTACCGCCGACTCCGGCTACCTCACCCGCCGCCTGGTGGACGTGTCCCAGGAGGTCATCATCCGCGAGGAGGACTGCCTGACCCACGACGGCATCACCGTGTCCGAGATCAACGAGAACGGGCAGATCATCGAGACCCTGGAAGAGCGCCTGCGGGGCCGCTATCTGGCCGAGGACGTGCCCGACTTTGAGACCGGCGGGGTGCTGGCCAGCCGGAATACCCTGGTGGACGGCGAGCTGGCCAAGCGTATCGAATCCAAGCTTCGCGCCCAGGCAGAGGCCGAGGGCGACCCGGAGCGCAGGGTGTCCGTCAGGGTGCGCTCCGTGCTCACCTGCGAGGCCCACTCCGGCGTATGCGCCAAGTGCTACGGCATGAACCTGGCCTTCGGCGAGCCCGTGGGCCAGGGCGAGGCGGTGGGCATCATCGCCGCCCAGTCCATCGGTGAGCCGGGCACCCAGCTGACCATGCGTACCTTCCACACCGGCGGCGTGGCCGGCGGCGATATCACCCAGGGCCTTCCCCGCGTAGAGGAGCTGCTGGAGGCCCGCAAGCCCAAGAAGATGGCCCAGCTGGCCGAAATCTCCGGCGTAGTCACCGTGGAAGAAACCAAGCGGACTACCCTGTGCAATGTCACCATCACCGCCGACGACGGCGAGGTGGTCACCTATGCCCTGCCCTACAGCTCCGGCATCCGGGTAAAGTCCGGCGACCAGGCCAAGAAGGGCCAGCGGCTCACCGAGGGCGCGCTGTCCCCCCATGAGGTGCTGCGCATCCGGGGCGTGGACGCGGTGCACAACTACCTGATCCAGGAGGTCCAAAAGCCCTACCGCCAGCAGGGCGTGGATATCAACGACAAGCACATCGAGGTCATCGTCCGGCAGATGATGCGCAAGGTGCGGGTGGAAGACCCCGGCGATTCCGGCCTGCTGTCCGGCTCCACCATTGACATTATCGAATTCCGCGACGCCTGCGCCGCCATCCGGCAGCGCACCGAGGCCGGGGAAACCCGGGAGGACGGCGAGCAGCTGGTTCTGCCCACCTGCACCCGGCTGCTGCTGGGCATCACTAAGGCGTCGCTGGCCACCGAGTCTTTCCTGTCCGCCGCCTCCTTCCAGGAGACCACCAAGGTGCTCACCGAGGCGGCCATCAAGGGCAAGGTGGACCACCTGCTGGGCCTGAAGGAAAACGTCATCATCGGCAAGCTGATCCCCGCGGGCTCCGGCCTTGCCGCCTACCGCAAGCTGGATGAGATCGAGGACGAGGTCCACGAGGAAAACCGCTTCCGTGACGTGACCAACCTGGCCGACGACCTGCGCGAGGAGGACGACCTCCCCGGCGACGACGCCGCCCTCCCGGCCGATGAGCCCGAGGAGGAGGACGAGATCTTGTCCATCTCCCTGGACGGCGGGGACGATCTGGAATAAGCGCAAAGGCTGCGCATTGGAACACAAAAAGGGGGACGGGCCAAACGGCCCGTCCCCCTTTTACGTCTATGCGGTTTGTGCCAAGAGCAGCGGTGTTATCACGCTGCGCCTGCTTACGCTGCGCGGCGTTATCACGCCTCGCCTGTTCGCAACGCACGGCATTATCACGCTCCGATTGGCCGCGCGGCCGGGCATTATCACGCCTCGCCTGTTCGCGACTCGCGTCTTCCCTTCGACTCGGGCTGGTCTGCGGGCCGCTGCGCGGCCCTGCGCTCGCCCTCGCTCCAGTCCATCCGCGCTGCTCACGACGGCTCGGACGCTTACTGCAGCAGCTGCAGCACGCCCTGGGGCACCTGGTTGGCCTGGGCCAGCATCGCCTGGGCGGACTGGATCAGGATGTTGTTCTTGGTGTACGCCATCATCTCCTCCGCCACGTCGGTGTCGCGGATGGTGGACTCGGCGTCCTGGATGTTCTCAGTCATGACGCTCAGGTTGTTGATGGTGTGGTCCAGACGGTTCTGGGTGGCGCCCAGGGTACCGCGCACGTCAGACACCTTATTGATGGCCTTCTTAATGGCGTCGATGGCATCGGCGGCGCTGTCCTGGTTAGAAATGTCCACACCGGCAATGCCCAGGGACTTGGTGTGCATATCGGAGATGGAGACGCGCAGCTGGTTGTAGCTGTCGCTGGTGTCGCCGATCTGGAGCACCAGGCCGCCCTTGCTGGAACCGGCAGTGCTGCGGGACTTCAGGCCGATGGTGGTGCTGGCGGCCTTCGTCCAGGTGTTGACGCCGTTGGTGGTTGCCACAGTACCGGTTTCCACCGACAGTCCGGTCTCCATGCTGATCTTCTCACCCATGGCCTTGGCGTCATCGTTGCCGATGGTGCTGGCGGTGCCCACTTCAACATAGTGCTCCACACCGGCCTCTTTCAGCTTGGCCAGGGAGTCGGCGTCGATCTTGCCCTTCTCCACAAAGACAAACTTCTCGCCGTTAATCTCAAAGACACACTTGCTCAGATCATCGCTGCCCTTGCTAGCATCGTCAGACATCCAGATTTTTCCCTTGCTCAGGTCGATGCTCTCAAAGGCGTCCACAGCGGCGGTCTTGACGCTGGCGCCGTTGGAAACAACGGTGGTGGTATCGGTGGCCTTGACCCAGGTCTTCATCTCGAAGCCCACCATCTGCATGGCCTGGGTGCCGCCGGTCTTGGCGGTCAGGGCGATCTGGCCCGCAGCGGAGCCCTGGGCGACGGTGAAGTTCTCCTTGATGGTGCTGTTCTTGTTCAGCTCGGTGATAAACGCGGCCTCCAGGTCAGCGGCAGACGCCTTGTCCGCAGCAGTCAGAGCGTACTCGCTGCCGTCCTCAGCCACCAGCTTCTTGACATCGCCGGCGGCATCCTTGGCTGCGGTCAGGGTGAGATCAATATTCTGCACCTTGCCGTTAGCGTCCTTCAAGGTGTAGGAGACGGTGATCTTGTCACCCTCGGCCACAGCAGTGTTGGCGCCAAAAACGGCCAGGTTCTCATAGACGCCCTTGACGGCGTCGATGGTCTTGTTGGCCCCGGCCAGATCGCCGGAGAGCTTGCTCAGATCCACCTCGGCCAGGGAAGCGGAGGTGCCCTCGGCGGACATGGAACCGTCCAGCAGCTTGATGCCGTTGAAGTTGGCGCTGTCGGCGATGCGGTTGATCTCGTCCCGGAGCTGGTTAACCTCCTTCTGGAGCTGGAAGCGGTCGGTCTCGTTGTCGTAGGTGCCGTTGGCGGACTGGGTGGCCAGCTCCACCATACGGTTCAGCATGTCGTGAACCTCAGTCAGGGCGCCCTCGGCGGTCTGCACCAGGCTGATGCCGTCCTTGGCGTTCTTCTGGGCGGTCTCCAGGCCGGTGATCTGGGCGCGCATCTTCTCGGAGATGGCCAGACCGGCGGCGTCGTCACCGGCGCGGTTGATCTTGTAGCCGGAGGAGAGCTTCTCCAGGTTCTTCTTCATGGCGGCCACGTTGTTGGTGTAATTGCGGTAGGAATTCATAGCCATAACATTGTGCTGAATACGCATTTATAATACCTCCATAGTATTTAAGCCTCGGCGATCCTTGCCTCAGCTCCGCAGAGTGTTGCGCCGCCCAGCCCGGCCATCTGGCCAGACTGCCCGAACTGTTTGACGCGCTTCCTATTCCAACCGGCCCGTCAGCCGGGTGAAACCAAACGTCAGGCTGTCGATGTTTCATAACCTATATATTTTCAAATAACCTGTTCTCGACTTCCTTTACACACTATATCGTCCTTTTATCTTAAAAAATAAGTGGATTTATAAGAAATTTTTTACTCACTTAATTTTGTCTCATAAATTATAGTTTTCGTCTCCCGGCCGCCGCGCACCGTGCCGCCGGGACGGTATGTAAAAAACAGGGGGAGGGCCGCCCAGCTGGGTGGTCCTCCTCCTGTTCCGAATGATCCCGGCCAGGCCGGGGCACGATTACTTCAGGCCGTTCTCGTAGGCCTCAATCATTTTCTTGACCATCTGGCCGCCCACGGAGCCGGCCTGCTTGCTGGTCAGATCGCCGTTGTAGCCCTGCTTCAGGTTGACGCCGACCTCGTTGGCCGCCTCCATCTTGAACTTGTCCATAGCCTCGCGGGCGCCGGGCACCACCAGACGGTTAGAATTATTCGTGTTAGACATATCCGTATTCTCCTTTTTGAATCTTTGTTTGTCGGATCGGAATCCGAGCATAGTTTGAGCCATCCCGGTTTTTATATGCGAAACCCGTACTGGTAAGTTTAGGCGCTGTTTGAACGCCGTTTGGGCATGGCGGTAATCTTCAAACAGGCCCTAGGCTTGCGCGGCCCGGATGCCGGGCGGTATGTCCAACACTTTTTTGTGTTATTCTTTGTGCTCCTCCACATCGTCCAGCTGGTCCCGCCTGCGCTTATAGACCCCGCGCAATACCTCCAGCAGCACGAAACACACAGCAAACACAGCGGCCATGGGCAGCACAATCCCCCACGCCAGCTCCAGGCTGGCCGGCTTGCGCAGCACCAAAAACGCTCTGAGCGCATAAACGGCTCCCAGGGCCAATGCCGCCCCTGCGCTGAACACCACGTTTGTTTTTCTCGAAGGCTGATAACTCACCGACCACAGCCCGTTTTTCAGACATAGAACCGTGACGCAGCCGCCGGCGATGAGCAGCGCGGCCAGCTCCCCGGCAATCTCCCGGAAACCGGCGCCCATCAGCGCCTGCCCCACCACTATGGCGCACAGCGTCCAGAATGTAATCCAAAAGCTGTGCTCCTCCAATTTCATCAGCTGGAGCTTCTGCATTTCGTCCATTTTTTTGGCCTCCTTTTTACTGTTCATCGTCATTCTCCTCTCCGAACAGCTCGTCCAATGTTTTCCCCAACACCTTACAAATTGCGCGGCAAAGCCTGATTGTGGGGTTATAATTCCCCTGTTCTATGGCGTTCATGGTCTGGCGCGACACGCCCACGGCATCTGCCAGCGCTTTTTGCGTCATGTCAAGCTCCGCTCTCGCGGCTTTGATTTTGACATTTCGGGCCATAGGAATCACCTCCACCATTAGATTACTATATATTTTAATTTTTGTCAAGTATATATTACATTTCTGTTGAAACAAATGGGAGACCGCCCCGATACCGGGCACGGCCTCCCTCTCCAGCCTCAAAAGATGCTCAGGTAGAGCTCCTGGCTCAGCCGCTCCAGCAGCCGGATGCCCGCCACGCTGTTCCCCTTGCCGTCCAGGGCCGGGCCAAATATACCGATGCCCATCCGGGTGGGCGCCACCGCCATAATGCCGCCCCCCACGCCGCTCTTGGCCGGGACGCCCACCCGCAGGGCGAACTCTCCCGACCCGTCGTACATCCCGCAGGTCATCAGCACCGCATTGACATAGCGGGACAGGTTGGCGGGGAACACTCGCTCGTTGGATACGGGCAGCCGCCCCCGGTTGGACAGCACCGCCCCGATGTGGGCCAGCGCCCGGCAGTCCGCCCGGATGGAGCAGGCGCGAAAGTAGCAGTCCAGCACCTCCTCCACGTCGTCCTCCAGCAGCCCGTGGAACTTGAGCAGATAGGCCAGCGCCCGGTTTTTGCTGCCGTGGCTCTTTTCCGATTGGTATACCGCCTCGTCCACCCCGATTTCCCCATCCCCGGCCAGCCGCCGGGTCAGCTCCAGCAGCCGCTGGAACCGCTCGTCATAGCTGCGTCCGTGGATCAGGCTGCACATGACAATAGCCCCCATGTTGACCATGGGGTTAATATTCCCGCTGTCCAGCGCCTGATCCCCGGCGTTGATGGCGTCAAAGGGCTTGCCGGTGGCCTCCACCCCCACCCGGCGGGTGACGAACTCCGCTCCGTTGTCCAGCAACGCCTGGAGCAGCAAAATGGGCTTGACCACGCTCTGGATGGTAAACGGCTTCCGGCAGTCCCCCGCCCAGGCGTGCTTCCCCTCGCTGCCGATGACGTAAATTCCCAGGGCGTTCGGATCGCCTTTCGCCAGCTCAGGAATGTAGTCCGCCACCCGGCCCCGGCTGGTGAAAGGACGGCATTCCTCCAGCAGCCGCTCCAGCAGTTCCTCCATACTCTACCCCCGCTTTCGCCCGGCGGGCTCCGCCGGACCCAATTTGATCCAATTATACCACCGCGCCGGGCAGAAATCCAGGCTTACCCCGCTGGTTTTTTTACCGGGCGGAAAAATCTCCCCGTGATTTTTGCCGCGCGTCCTTTTTACACTCCGGCGGCCATCTCCCCGGCGCGCATATTGCCCTTTCCCCTGCACTGTATTATAATAGGTGGGAAATTCTATAATAACGCCCCGGCCCGCGCCGGGAGGAAGGGAGACAGGCACATGGACATGGAAGACATACGCGCCCTGCGGCAGGCCCTGCACCGCTGCCCGGAACGCTCGGGCCAGGAGGAGCGCACCCGGGCGGCGCTGATGGACTTTTTGGCCCGGCGAACCACCCTGGAGCTGCGCCCCTGCGGGGCGGGCTTCTACGCCGCCCACCGGGAGCCGGGGGGAACCAGGCCCCCGGTGGCCCTCCGGGCGGATTACGACGCGCTGGCGCTGCCCGGCGGCGGGGCGGCCCACCTGTGCGGCCACGACGGCCACGCCGCCGCCCTGTGCGCCGCCGCCCTATCCGTCCAGGGGGAGCGGCTGGACCGGGACGCATTCTTCCTCTTCCAGCCGGCCGAGGAGACCGGCGCCGGCGCCCCCGGCTGCCTGGAGCTGTTTGATCGGGAGCGGGTGGCCCAGATCTACGGCGCCCACAATCTGCCCGGCCTCCCCCTGGGGCAGGTGGTCACCCGACCCGGCACGTTCGCCTGCGCCTCCCGGGGGGTCACAATCACCTTTTTGGGCCGTCCCACCCACGCCGCCTACCCGGAGCACGGCCTCTCCCCCGCCCCTGCTGTGGGGCGCCTGCTGTACGCCCTGCCCGAGCTGGCCGCCCCCACGGGGTTTGGCGGCATGACGCTGTGCACCGTTATTGGCGCGGAGATGGGGGAGCGCGCCTTTGGGACCGCCGCCGCCCGGGCGGAGATCTGGCTCACCCTCCGGGCCGAGCGGGACCAGGACCTGGAGCGCCTGTTTGACGGCCTGCTCCGGCTGTCCCAGTCCCTGGCCTCGGAATACGCTCTGGGCCTTGAATACCAGGTCCAGGACGTGTTCCCCGCCACCGTCAACGACCCCGGCTGCGCCCGTCGGGTGCTGGAGCTGTGCGCAGGCGAGACCCTTGACGCTCCCATGCGCTGGAGCGAGGACTTTGGCCACTACCTGCGCCGCTGCCCCGGCGCGTTCTTCGGCATCGGCGCGGGGGAGGACTGTCCGCCCCTCCACACCCAGCACTACCAGTACCCGGACGCCCTGCTGGAGCCCACCGCCGCCGCCTTCCGCGCCCTGCTGCTGGGCTGAGCCCGTCCCCCACACGCAAAAAAACGCCGCCGCAAGCGACTGACGCTTGCGGCGGCGCATCTTGTGTCTGAACGGCGCTCAGCCCTGCCTGCCGCAGTGGGCGTTGCGCCACTCCCCCGCAGACACCCCTTCCAGCTTCTTAAACACCCGGGAGAAATGGGCGGTGTCGGCGTAGCCCACCCGCTCGGCAATCTCGCTGATGCGCAGGGCGGGGTCCTCCAGCAGCTCCTTTGCCCGGCGGACCCGCTCGGCGTTGAGCAGGTCGTAGAACGTCTGCCCCTGGTGCCTGTTGAGCAGCTTGCTGAGATGCCACTGGCTGACAAAGCAGTGGTCGGCCACCTCCTGAAGGGACAGCTTTTCAGCACAGTGCCCGGCGATATAGGCGCGCGCCTGGCGGACAATGAAGCTGTTGGCCGCGTCCTCGGGCTCAGGCTCCGCCCTCTCCTCCCCCGGCAGGCGGTCCAGCACGCCGGTCATGAAGGTGAGCGCCTCCTCAATCTCGTCCATCTTGGAGGGCTTGAGCAGGAACCGGGCCACCCCCAGCCGGATCGCCCGCTGGGCATACTCAAAGTCCCGGTAGCCGGTGAGCACGGCGATCTGCATCCGGGGGAACTCCCCCTTCAGCCCCGCCAGCATGGTCAGCCCGTCCTCCCCCGGCATTTTGATGTCGGTGAACAGGATATCCGGCCGGTGCGCCCGGATGGCCTCTCCGCCGGATACGGCGTCCCCTGCGGTAGCGGCCACACGGCAGCCGTGGGCGGCCCAGTCCACCACCTGCCGCAGTCCCTCGGTGATGATGGGCTCGTCGTCCACCAGCAGGACCTTATACATGTCCTTCACCTCCCGCAGCCCGTATGCCGGATAGGGCCAGGAACCCCAGGGGTGGAGCCCGCCCAGCGTTTCACGTGAAACGTTCGTTTGCTTCACCCCTTGACCGCCCCGGCGGTGAGCCCCTTGATGATGTGCTTTTGCAGCATGACGTATACTGCCAGCACCGGGATGACGATGAGCACCACCGACGCCGCCATCAGGCCATAGTCCACCCCCGCCTGGGAGCTGATCTCGTTGAGCAGCAGCGTGATGGTCTTTTCCTTGGGCACGCGGAGAAAGAAATTCTGGGTGAACAGGTCGTTATAGCTCCACAGGAACGAGAAGATTGCCACCGTGGCAAACGAGGACTTTACCGCCGGCATGATGATGTGGAAGTACACCTGGAACACGTGGCAGCCGTCCACATAGGCGCTCTCCTCCAGCTCAATGGGCACCGATTCGATAAAGCCCATGAGCACGATGGTGGCAAAGCACAGGTTGCCCGCGATCTGGGGCAGGATGACGGCCAGCAGGGACAGCCAGCGGTTCCCACTGCTGGCGATGCCCCAGGCGGCCTCCATGCGGAACACCGGGATAATGGTGGAGAACACCGGGAACATCATCCCCGCCATGATGAGGCTGTAGCACACGCCCCGCAGCTTGAAGCGGTAGCGCACCAGCCCGTAGGCCGCCAGCCCCGCCAGGATCACCACCACCACCGTCACTGATACGGACACGATGAGGCTGTTAAGATAGGCGTTGGCAAAGTCGAAGCGGTCCATGGCCTTGGCGTAGTTGTCCATGGTGAAGCCGCTGCCCGGCAAGGGGAGGGAGAAGGAGTCCTTGCGGATGAGCCCCTTCTCCCGGAAGGAGTTGAGGATGACCCACACAAAGGGGTACAGGGTGGTCAGCGCCCATACGCTCAGCACCACATAGGTACACGCCTTGGCGGGCGTGATTTTCTTGCCCATTCCGCTCCCCCCTTACAGGTCGTTCCGGGGCTTGAACACCCGGTTGGCCACGTTGGACAGCACCACCCCCAGCACCACGATGAGCATGGCAATGGCCGAGCCGTAATCCACGTTTCCGCGGTTGAAGGTCTGGTCGTACATGTAGGTGCCGGTGAGCCAGCCCTGGTCCTGGGGCATCCCCGCCCCGAACATCACCCAGGGCAGGTCAAACACCTTCAGCGCCCCGGTGACGGCCAGCACCAGGCAGGTGCACAGCACATTGCGCAGCAGGGGCAGGGTGACGTAGCGCACCTTGCTCAGCCCCACGCAGCCGTCCAGCGCGGCGGCCTCGTAGAGGTCCTGGGGGATATTGTTCAGCCCCGTGACCAGGATGACGAAATAGAAGCCCACATACTGCCACATCACCGGGGTGAACATGGTGACCATAAAGTGGCTGGTATCCTTCCAGTCGATATTCTTCTCAATGATGCCCAGGTTGGAGAAGAGCTGGTTGAGCATTCCGCCGTTGTAGAGGAAAATGAGGTTGAACATCAGGCCCAGGGCGGTGGCAGAGATGACGATGGGGAAAAAGTACAGCGTACGGAACAGCTGGGCCCCCACCCGGATGGAGTCCACCAGCAGGGCCAGGATCAGAGCGACGCCCACCTGGAACACCACGGTACAGACGGTGAGGATGACCGTATTGCCCAGGGCGGTGCGCAGCTTGGGGTCGGTGAACAGGGTGGCGTAGTTGGCCCACCAGGGGTCGTTCAGCCCCTGGGCGGGGGCGCCCAGCCCGGTGATATCGGAAAAGCTGTTGATGACATTCTGGACAAAGGGATAATACAGGTACAGCACCAGGAAGAGGAACGCCGGAACCAGGAATACCACCAGCGGCCCCTTCTTCTTGTACAGGGTGGAGCTTGAGTTCACGCGCCATCACTCCTTCGGGTAGGGTAGAGCCCAAAAGCCTCGCACGGTCCGCGCCCGGCAGGCGCGAGGTCAGTTGAGGGCGATGGCAGCCGCCACAGCCTCCTCGGCGGTCATGTCGCCGGTGACCACCCGCTGCACGTTGGCAAACAGCTCAGCCTTGCACTCGGGGGATACCGCGTCCTGGACAGGGCCGATGACGCCGGTGATGTAGGCATTGGCATCGGCCGCCGCCTGCTGGAGGGGATTGAGCCCGGCGGGGGACGCGCCGTTCTTCAGGGCGGTGACCTCGGTGGTGACAAAAGTGGACATCACCGTGTCGGAGGTCATGTGCTTCACAAACTGCACGGCGGCCTCACGCTTGGCGGGATCGTCCCACGCCTTCTTGGTGATGAAGTAGCCCATGGAGATGCCGCCGATGGCCTCGCTGGCCTTGCGCTCACCCTTGGCGGGGACGTAGGAGATGACGTAGTCCCCCAGCGTTTCGCCGTGGTTGTCCACAAAGTAATTCACCTTCCAGGAGCCGTCGATGAGGAAGGCGGCCTCGCCGTCGCCAAAGAGCTGCACGGTCTCAGCGTCGGTTGCGGTGAGGGTGTTGACGGGGAAGTAGCCCTTCTCATACAGATCCTTTATGTCGTTGAGGCCGGCGGCCCACTTCTGGCCCACGGCGTCGCCGGCATCGGCGGGGATATCCAGCTGCTCGGACAGCGTGCCGTTGTTCATAATGCAGAACTCAAACCAATAGTGGGGCACCTCGAACAGGGAGCAGGCGATGGGGGTGTAGCCCTTGTCCTTGATGGTCTGGCAGTCGGCCAGGAACTGATCCCAGGTATAGTCCGGGCCGGGAACCGCCACGCCGCAGTCGGAAAGCACTTTGGTGTTGACAAACATGTTCTCCCAGAAGCCGGAGGAGGGGATCGCGTAATTCTTGCCGTCGGAGGCCACAGCCAGCATGGAGTCGCGCATGTTGGAGGCGTAGTCGGGGTATTCCGCCCGGATGGTGGCCACGTCCACCACCTTGCCCGCCTGGATGATGGGCTCGGCGTCGGCGCTGGTGAAGAAGAAGAGCACGTCGGGCTCGGTGCCCGTCTCAAAATCGGTGAGCACCTTGGCCTTCCACTCCTCGTTGGAGGTGCCGGAGGCGTCCTGCACCCGGTTGCCGGTGGCGTCCTCATAGCCCTTCACGGCGTTCTCATAGCTCTTGCGGTTGCCGTCGTCGCCGCCATAGGAGGTGACCACATTGAGCTCCACCGGGGCGGCGGGCTTGGGGGTGTCCTTCGTCCCGGGGCCGGGGTCCTTGGTGGGGTCGCTGCCGCCGGGGTTGCCGGCGCAGCCGGCCAGCAGGCTCAGAAGCATGATGGCTGCCAGAAGCAGTGCAAACAGTCTGTTCTTTTTCATAGTATAACCTCCCTAATTTTATGGAGCCCTGCCCCATATGTTTTGTGCATTCTTATCATACACCTTTTAGGTCTCCAGGCGAATAGCCCCGATTGCCATTTATTGTACATTCTTGCCGGACGGCAATTGGATACCATCCGCCGGGACAGCCAGAGACAGAAAATGACAAAAGACGCCTAGGCGCTGTTTGAAAATTGACGAGGTGCCCGGCGGCAAGGGATTTTTTCGCCAGACAAGGCGGTCTGACGCAGAAATACTTTGTGTATTTCAAGTCAAATCAACGACATATGGCGGAAAAAGACCCGCCGTTTGGGCATGGCGGCAATGTTCAAACGAGCCCTAATCCGATTTGCGGGCCACGGTGAGCCGGGCGATCACCGCGCTGCCCTCCCCCCGGAATATGGTAAGGCCGCACGACGGGCCATAGAGGATGCGCAGCCGCAGATTTACGTTGGCGATGCCGATATTGCCCGAGGGCTCCCCCGCCATGTCATAGTCCGGGGAGAGCAGCCGGGCAATATGCGCTTCGTCCTGGGGGGACAGCCCCCCGTCGTTTTCAATCTCCAGAATGAGGAAGTCCCCCTCCAAACGGCCCCGCAGGGCCACCCGCCCCTCCCCGCCGGGGCGGATGCCGTGCTCCACCGCGTTCTCGATGACCGGCTGGAGGATGAGCCGGGGCACCCGGCACCCCATCAGCACCCCGGGAAGGTCGATATCCACCTTCAGCCGTTCGCCGAAGCGCTGGGTGACGATGTACAGATAAGCGTTGACGTAGCGCATCTCCTCCGACAGCGGCACCTCGGGCATCCCCTTGCGGTCCAGCGCCGCGTCCAGCACGGTGGACAGCGCCTCAATCATCCGGGACGCCTTTACGTCCCCGCTCATCCGGGCCTGCCAGTTGATGCTCTCCAGGGTATTATTCAAAAAATGGGGGTTGATGTGGGCTTGGAGCGCCTTGATCTGGGCGTCCCGCCGGGCCAGCTCCTCTTGATACAGGCAGTCGAACTGGGTCTGGAGACGGGCGGACATCTGGTTGAAGGAGTCGGTGAGATATTCAAACTCCCGGCTGCCGGCGGCGCAGTCGATCCGGCAGCCCCACTGCCCCCCCTGTATGTCCGCCGCGCCGGCCATCAGCGCCTCGATGGGCTGGGAGATCCTCCGCCGGAAAAAGCGGAAGGTGAACAGCAGCAGCAAAAGCAGCGACAGCCCCATGGCCCCCAGCACCCAGCGGTAGGCCCCGAAGCCCGCCAGCAGCGCCCCATAATCCACCGCCGCCATCCCCCGCAGGGTGAAGTCCCGGGTGGTTACCGCGTGCTCCAGCGTTTTCTCCCCCTGGGGCGGCGGCGCGCCCCCCTTGACGCTCAGGACGGTGTCCGCCCCCAGCTCCACCGATACCGACGACGCCCAGCCCAGCAGGGACAAATCCTCAAAGTAATAGGGCAGGTCCAGCGCCAGCGCCAGCACCCCAATGGGCCGGAAGTCGCGGCCCATCAGGTTGCGCACCAGATACACCTGGCCGTCCCGCTCCAAAAAGCCCACGGCGGTGTCCAGCGAGGCGGCCAGCTCCGTCACCGCCGGCAGGTCCCCCCGCCAGCGGTCCCGCACCTGCTTTTCCGACGAGCCGGAGCTGCCGTTCACCACTGTGATGGACGTGTTCTCCGGGCTGTCCGACAGACAGACCACGGCATATCGAAAGCGGCTGTCCGCCTGGTACAGGCGGTTGAACAGGCCATAGCACCGGCGGTAAAACAGGGCGTAGTTCCTGTCCTGGCGGTACTGGTTCCAGCTCTCCCCCAGCTCCGGGTCGTAGGAGGGCAACCGGGACGCCTCCACGGCGCTCTCCACCCGGTCTGCCCCCATCTGGAGGTTGAGCTGAAACTGCTCCTCAATGGCCTGCCGGGACTGGCGGCCCAGCCCCAGGGTGAGATAGCCCCCCAGCGCCCCCGCCGCCAGCGCCATGGGCACCAGCCAGCACAGCAGGATAATAAAGGTCATCTGCCCCCGCAGGGAGCGCTTGCGGCGTTCACGCGCCATGCCCCGGCCCCTCCTCTCCGCTTTTCCATAGGATACCATAGATCCTGCCCGCTTTCCAGAGCGAAACGGGGGCCCTGCGGCCCCCGTCCGATTCACTCGATATTCCGCCCCGTGAGACCCAGGAAGCGCTCCATACAGGCGGCGGCCTGCGCCGCTTTGTCCATGGTGTCCATCTCACAGAACACCCGCAGCAGCGGCTCCGTCCCCGAGAACCGGGCCACCACCCAGCCGCCGTCCTTGAAATAGACCTTGCAGCCGTCGGCATAGCTCACCTGTTCCACATCCAGGCCGAAGTCGGGCAGCTTCCTGTCCTCCATCAGCAGCTTGTTGATGCGCTCCTTTTCCTCCATAGAAAAGCGGTAGCCCCGCTCGGCCATCTCAAACGCGCCGTAGCGCCCCACGATCTCCTGGTAGATTTCCGAAAGCCTCCGGCCCGTGGTGGCCAGCATCTCCACCAGCAGCGAAGCGGCATAAATGCCGTCCTTGCCCTGGATATGCCCCCGCACCGTCAGGCCGCCGGAGCTCTCCCCGCCGATCACCGCCCCGGTTTCCGCCATCTTGCCGGATACGTGCTTGAAGCCCACCGGCACCTCGTAGCAGGTCTCGCCAAACTCCGCCGCGATGGCGTCCAGCAGGTGGGTGGTGGCAATGTTGCGCACCGCCGCCCCGTGCCAGCCCTTGTAGCGCAGCAGGTAGTAGTAAAGCAGCACCAGAATCTTGTTGGGGTGGAGGAACTCCCCCCTGTCGTCAATGACGCCCAGCCGGTCCGCGTCGCCGTCGGTGGCGATGCCGATGTCGCAGCCGTTTTCCTCCACAAAGCTCTGCAGGCCGATGAGGGTCTTGCTGTTGGGGGCCGGGAGGCGGCCGCCGAACAGCGCGTCCCGCCGCTCGTGGATCACGTCCACATCGCACCGGGCGGTGATAAGGATGGTGCTCAGCGCGGTTTTGGACACGCCGAACATGGGGTCCAGCACCACCTTCAGCCCCCGGGAACGGATGGCGTCCATGTTCACCGAGCGGATGATGGAGTCAATATAGGCGTTCATGGGGTCCACGATCTGGATCTGGCCGGTGCGGACGCCCTCCTCATAGGGGACCGCGGGACAGGGCCCGTCGGGCAGGGCCGCGATATACTCCTCGATGCTGGCGGTAACCCCCTCGTCGGCGTCCCGTCCCCCCTTGGTGAACACCTTCACGCCGTTATACAGCGCCGGGTTGTGGCTGGCGGTGACCGCCATGCCGTAGGACAGTTCGTAATAGCGCACGGCGAACATCATCAGGGGGGTGGGGGCCTCCCGCTCCACCACCATGCAGGGCACGCCCGCCCCGGCCATCACCTCGGCGGCCCAGTGGGCGGCCTCCTTGGAGAGGAACCGCCGGTCGTAGCCCGCCAGAAATCCCCGCTGGGCCACCCCCTCGTCCTTCATTTTCCGGGCCAGGGCGTATGCCAGGCGCTGGACATTGGCCTTGGTGAAGCCGTCCCCGATGATAGCCCGCCAGCCGCCGGTTCCAAATTCGATGCTCATTCTATCTAGCTCCTTCCCATGATGACCGTGACCTCGTTGACGCTCCCCGCCCTCTGGGCGGGAATGAGGCCGTCCACGGCCTGTCCGTTGCAGGCGGCCCGGGCCACCCCTTTTTCCACGCCGTTCGGATTTTTCACGGTGATCCGATACTCCGCCCCCCGCCACACCCGGGTGATTTGGAGCTGCCTCCAATCCGCCGGGACGCAGGGGTCGACCAGCAGCCCGCCGAACTGAGGCCGCACCCCCAGGATATACCGCGTGGCGGCAAAGTAGCTCCAGCCGCCGGAGCCGGTCATAAAGGGGTGCCGCGCCCGGCCGAAGGCGGAGTGGTCGGGACCCATGACGAACTGGCAGTAGGAGTAGGGCTCGCTCTGCCGCACCTCTATTTTATCATTTTGCGCGGCGGGACACAAGGCCCGGTAGAATTTTATTGCCCGCCCGCCCCGGCCCAGCGCCGCCTCGGCGCACCAGGCCCAGGGGTTGGAGTGGGAGAAAATCGAACCGTTCTCCTTGATCCCCGGATACACCCGGGTGATAAAGCCGATGGCGTCGTCGGGCACGGTGTAGGACGGCGCGTTGAGCCGCAGGCCGTAGCCGGTATAGAGATATTCATCCACCGCGTCCATGGCCTTCACCGCCCGCTCGCCCTGGGCCGCCCCGGACAGCACCGCCCACACGTTGCTCTCCAAATGAACCCGGCCCTCCCGGTCTGTATGCGTGCCGATTTTCCGCCCGTCCGCCGTGATGCCCCGGAGATACCACGACCCGTCCCACAGCTCCCGTTCGCAGGTCTCAATGACCTGCCGCCGCATGGCCTCGTAACGCTCCGCGTCCATCCCCCGGCCCAGGGCGCGGGCAGCATCCACAAAATGCCCCAGCGCCCACACGTGGAGGAAGGACACCATGGCGCTCTCCCCGCCCCCCAGGTTCAGGCAGTCGTTCCAATCCGCCCGCAGGCCCTTGCAGACCCCGTGGGCCCCTACCTGGGCAGCGGAGAAGTCCAGGATTTTTTTCAGATGCTCGTACACCGTCCCCTCTCCCCCGCCGGCATACTCCACGCGCTCGTCAAAGAAGGACAGCTCCCCGGTCTCCCGGACGTATTCCGCCACCGCCGCCACCAGCCAGAGGGCGTCGTCCGCGCAGGCGTCGGCCAGGCCGTGCACAATGGTGTCTTTGTCCGGGGTGGGGATGACGGTGGGGGATTTGAAGGCGGGCTTTTCAGGCTGCGGACCAAACCAGGCCGGGTCAAAGAGGTGCAGGCCGTAGCCCGAGGAGGTCAGCCCCTGCATGAGCTGTAGGATGCGCTTTTTACAGCCCTGGGGGTTGGAGTGGGGGATGGTCATGGCGTCCTGGGCGGTGTCCCGGTAGCCCAGCCCGGTGCGTCCCCCCACCTCTATGAAAGAGGCAAACCGGGAGAACATCACGTTGATCTCGCTCTGGTACAGCGTCCAGGTGTTGAGCATCACGTCCATGTCCGGGTCGGGGGTTGCGATCTGGAGCCTGGACAGCTTGTCCTCCCAGAACCGGGCCAAATCCGCCAGGGCGGCGTCCACCGCGGCGGGCTCGCGGTACTTCTCCCGGATGCGCCTGCCCTCCTCAAGCCCTCCCTCGCCCAGCATCCACACCAGCCGGGCCTTCTCCCCGGGGGCCAGGACCAGGCGTTTTTGGAGCACGGCGCAGTGGTTGTTCCCCTTCTCAAAGGAGCCCGAACACGCCCCCCGCTCCACCGCCAGGGGATTGGTCTCGGTGCGGTAGGGGCCGAGGAAGCTGTCCCGGAGACAGTCGAAGCCGTCCGGGTCAAAGGACGCGGCCATAAACTGGTGGGCTCCCTCATAAAACAGCTCGTAGTCGATGATGCCGTCCTCATACCCGCTCCCGGCACAGTACAGCGACATCTGGAAGTTCTGGTTGTCGATGGGAATCTGGTGGTAGGCGAACTCGGCATAGGAATAGACGCTCAGCCGCCGCGCCCGGCCGGAGGAATTGTCCAGCGCCAGATCCCACAGCTCCACATTCTCCCCCCGGGGGATGAACAGCGTCTGGGAAGCGTCAATCCCGCCCCGCGTGCACTGGTATACCGAGTAGCTCAGCCCGTGGCGGCAGCGGTAATGCCCCAGCTCCCCGCCGCAGGGCTGCCAGGACACGGACCAGTACTCCCCCGTGTCGTCGTCCCGGAGATAGATATAGTGTCCCGGCCTGTCCATGGGCACGCCGTTGGGGCGGAACCGGGTGATCCGATGGTGCTCCGGGCTTTGATAGAAGAGATACCCCCCGGCGGTGTGGTTGACCACAGCGGCCATATCCTCCACCCCCAGGTAATTGGTCCAGGACACCGGCACATCCACCCGGTCTATGACATACTCCCTCTTTTCCCGATCAAAGTGCCCATAGTTCACGGCAGTCCCCTCCTGATTTGTATGTTTCGCCAATGCTTCATGCTTATTATACCAGCCATGGGGGAATTTCCCATGGCGTTTTATGCGTTCTGTTGACGCTGATTGCCCACTCCAATTTTGGAACGGTTAAAACGGCAGGGAAAGCGGAACGCTCCGCCTCCCCTGCCGCTTTTCACTGCGCAGCTTTGTCCCTCGGCTGTCCTGTCACGGCCCGGTTTTCCCGGCAGGGGCGCAAAACCGCCCCGTGTCAAGCCCTTCCAAGCCCAGGAGCTTGATTTTCCGATCCAGGCCGCCCGCGTAGCCGGTCAGACTGCCGTTTTTCCCCACAACCCGGTGGCAGGGCACCAAAATGGACACCGGGTTATGTCCCACAGCCCCGCCCACCGCCTGGGCGGACATATGGGACAGCCCCCGCTCCGCCGCGATCCGGGCCGCAAGCTCCCCATAGGTGAGCGTTTGTCCGTAGGGAATCCGCCGCAAAAGCTCCCACACCGCCAGCTGGAACGGCGTCCCTGTCAGGTGGATGGGCGGCATGAAATCCGGCTCCCGCCCGGAAAAATAGATGTCCAGCCACCGTCTGGTCTGATCGAAAACCGCCGTCTCCCGCTCCTCCCGCTCCGGGAGCAGGCCCAGGGCATAGTATTTTCCGCCCTTGAACCACAGCCCGGTCAAGCCCTGCCCGTCACCGGCCAGGAGGACCTCCCCCAGCGGGGTCTGACAGACGCCCGTGTACTGCATCATGTGCCGCCTCCTCCATCTCAAATCCGCCGTCCCGCCGGAATCTGTCTTGATTATACCGGCGGACGGGCGCGCTTGTCAACCCGGCGGGCCGCCCTGCCACAATTTCGGAACATAGTGACCGTCCCTTGGCATTTGACCACCCGAAACTGGGATAATAATCAATTTTTTGTATTTTCTTGTAAGTCATTTGAAAATTGCCCGTTTCGAATTCAGATTGACATGCCGGCCCCTTTACTATATAATAAAATACTTGAGTGGATTACATAGAAGGAGGCAGCATCATGAAGCAGTTTTTCGGCATGAGCCAGCGGGGAAATCTGGATGAAGCGCTTCAAGGTCTTTACCGTCCGCAGTTCATTATGCTATTATCCAACAACGACCAGTTTGATAACCATGTGGCCTTGCTGGAAAAGCGTTTCCCGGGGGTGCCCAGCATCGGGTGCATCGGGATGAGCTATCAAACCGGCGTGGTGGAAAATGGCGTTGGGATCATCGCTTTTCTTGACGGTGTAAGTGCCGTTGCCAACGTATTGGAGCAGGCGTCCACCATGCCCATCAAGTACATACAGCGCTTGGAGCAAGACATGCAGACGCTGGGCGGCTCCAGCCGGGATACCGTGTGCATTGATTTCTGCTCCGGCAACGACGCCTGTGTGCTCACCACGATCTACACCGCCCTGCACAAGCGGAATATCTCCCTGGTGGGCGGAACCGGCGATCAGGGGCGGGTGTCCGCTAACGGGCGGGTATATCAGGACGCCGTAGCCTATGCTTTGGTCAAGAACCAGAACGGACGGGTAAAGACCTATAAGGAGAATATCTACCACCAGCTGGGGGATTACCGCTTTGTGGCCTCCAACACGGACCGGGCCAACTATATTCTGGGGGCCCTGAACGGCAAGAGCGCCAAGCAAGTGTATAAAGATATCCTCCACGTCACCGACGAGGAGATTCTCACCCGGACCTTTCAAAATCCCTTTGGCAAGGTGAATGGGGACGATACCTGCATCATTTCCATTAAGGAGGTCAATGGAAACGCCTTGACCTGTTTCCGGCAGGTAAACGACTCCGATGTGCTTATTTTGCTGGAACTGGGCGACTACCGGGCCATCGTGCAGAATACCATCCGCCAGATCAGCCAGGACTTCCCCCGCCGCTCCGCCATCTTCTCGGTGAACTGCCTGTTTCGGTATAAGCTGTTCTCGCAGGAGGGCTATATGCAAAACTACCTGCGCGACATGGCGGTGCTGGGAAACCATGCCGGCCTTGTGGGGTATGGGGAACACTATAACAACCGCTTCGTCAACCAGTCCATGACCTGCGTTGTCTTTGAATAGAGGGGGGAACAGCTATGTTGCTGCGGAAAAAAAGCCAGCGGCCCGATCAGGCACAGGAGAAAAAGAGCCTCTACCCGGTGCTGCATGTAGCGGGCAGTCTCAAGGAATACCAGCGGGAGCTGGTGAAAAAGGAGGTCTCTTCCCTTTGGGAGCTGAGCCAGGCCGGCGCCTCCTTTGGCGGCGTGCTCAAGGAGGGCGACCAGTTCCAGGTAAAGCTCCAGGATTTGGAGCAGTCCTTCGCCAACATCAACGGGACTGCGGAGCAATTCAACCATGTGCGGGGGGAAATTGACCAAGCGGTGTCCGAGGCCCGGGAGCAGATGGCGGTGCTGGAGCAGACCTCCAAGCAGGTGCAGCAGTCCTATGACGCCATGGCGGAGACCTTCTCCCTCTTGGAAAATGCGATCAGAGGAATCCAGCAGTCTATGGGCAAAATCGTGTCCATTGCGGAGCAGACCAATATTCTGGCCATCAACGCCTCAATCGAGGCGGCCCGGGCAGGCGCGGAGGGCCGGAGCTTCTCGGTGGTGGCAACCCAGGTAAAGCAGCTGGCAGAGGAGATCAAGGGACTGACAGGCGAGGTGGATAACGGCGTGACCGAGGTGGAGAGCCGCGCCAATGAGCTCAGCCAGAGCATTTCCGCCTCCCAGCAGACCCTGGGCCAGAGCATCGGCATTGTGGGCCAGACGGAGGGCAGCTTTGAAAAAATAACAACGGTGGCCGAGGGGGCCACCGCCGTGCAGACAGGGATTTCCGACGTGATCGAGGTATCCCGTCTGGAATTGCAGAGCTTGCGCCAGTTCTTTGATAAAATCAAGGAGCGGTATCAGGAGGTCGTGGGACACATTGACTCCGCCAGCCAGCTGGGCACCACAAAGAGCGCCATGTTTGAGGACATGGACAACATGATTTCTCAACTTCCCCCCCTTGTCAAGGACATGGAGAACGGGATCTGAACAATTGAAGCACCCTCCCCAATCTGAACCGCCGGCGGCCATGCGTTCAGATTGGGGAGGGTTGTTTTTTGCCGGAAATTCCCGCAGAGGCGGGAACCCCCCAGATTAAAAGAAAGGGCCCCGGATACCCGTTTGGGGTATCCGGGGCCCTGCTTGCAGGGGGAGGATCAATGCGCCTGTGCATATTGGCAGAACCGCATCAAAATAGTGGCCACCTGGGCCCGGACGGCGGAGCCGCCGGGTTGGAGGGTGGTGCTGTCCACGCCGGTGATAAGGCCGGTATGAACTGCCCAGGCCATGGCGTCCACGGCGTAGGGGCTGACCTGGCCCGCGTCCGCGTAGATGGACAGATCAGCCCTGCCGCTGACATCCAGCCCCTTGCGCTGGGCGTAGCGGTAGAGGATGGCCGCCATCTGCTCCCTGGTGATGGGATTCTGCGGCTCGAACAGGCCGGTCTCATAGCCATTAACTACCCCGTTGGCGGCGGCCCAGGCCACCGGCGCGGCGTAGTACTCTCCCTGCGGCACATCCGGGAAGCTGGCGCCGCCCGCCGCCGGAGAGCCCTCGTAGCGGTAGAGGATGGTGACGATCATGCCCCGGGTAGTGGTCGCCCAAGGGGAGAACAGATCAGGGCTGGTGCCGTTCATCAGCTTGTTATTGTAGACGTAGGCCACGGCGTCCCGGAACCAATCGCCCTGCGCCACATCGCGGAAGGGCAGCGAGGCGGGCTGGGTGGGCGTGAAGGTCACGGCGATGGTGACGGCGGAGGAGGGCATAACGAAGGACCATTTGCCGCCGCCCAGGCCGGAAACGGGCACCCCGCGCCCCTGGCTGTCAGTGACGGCCAGGGAGTTGAGAATATAGCCGGAGTTGGGGGATGTTGTCACAATGACCGTTTCCCCCGGGGCGGCATGGGTGGTGCTGAACTGCACGGAGCCGCCGGCCGTGCCGGGGGCCGCCTGCACCGGGTAGCGGGTGACGCCGCCGCCCCAGTTGTTGTCCCAGCTGTTATCCCAGCCGGGACCCGGATCGTAGCCGCCCTGGGTGGGGGCGTTTTTGATGGCCAGGCCGCTGGCGGTAACCTCCTCTGTGTCGTTGGGCCCCACATTGACCAGCTTCAGGCTGGGGACCGACTCCACGGTGATGCCCTGGGCCGCGAGGGAGCCCAAGGACAGGGCGTTGGTCAGGCCCAGCGTGGACTTAGAGGCGATGTAGAGGGTGAGGCTGTTCCCGCTTACCGTGTACGTGGTGTGGGTATCCCCGGTGGACAGGGTGGGCGCAAACGTAAAGCTGCCCGCGGCCTCCTGATTCAGGTTCAGGGTGATCTGGACTGCGGTATAGCGCCCGGTCAGGCCCTGAAGGCTGACCGACTGGCCGTCCATCTGGAGCCAGGGTGAGCCGGAGGAGGCTGCCGCCGCCGGGCATACCAGCAGCGCGGCGGCCAGCGTCAGGGCCAGGAGCAAGGAAAGGGTGCGTTTCATGGGCATGGTCCTCCTCATTGGATGCCCGTGCCCGTCAGGACGATCTCGGGCAGGGTGTCATAGTCGGGGAAGCTGATCCACAGCGTCTCGCTGGTCAGCCGCTTCCCCTCTGCGCTGTTGGGGGTGTCGGTGCGGTAGAGCACCGCGCGGATCTCAGTGGGGTTATTGCTCTCTTCCAGCTCGCCGGTCTCTGCGTTGAGATCCTGGGAAACGCCGGTCTGCACATTTAGGACCCTTTCCGCCTCCAGATCGGGCACAAAGATCCAGAAGCCGTCGCTGGTGTCGCTCACCTTGCCGCCCTCGGGCACCTCGGCGAACAGGAGGGAGTAGCCGTTCATCGCCCGCTCCACATAGCCCTTATCCGCTTCGGTCCCATCGCCGGGCTCGGCGGCCTCCTTCACCGTGCTGTAGCGCACCTCCACCTCAGCGCTGTTGTAGGCCGGGTCGCCCCGATAGGTGCCCACCACCACCAGCGTGCCGGCGGGGATCACCTGGTCCGCATTGCCGCCGTAGCGGAACTCGTTCTGGAGCCTGCCCACCGTGACGCCGGGATAGAAATCCACCCGGTCGCCGGGATAGTCCAGCAGTGTGACCTGGGCCGCCCCGGAAAGCCCGGTGACCCGCACCGCCGTCACATCGTAGGTCCAAATGCGGGAATCCTTGGCGGGGTCCGCCCCAGGCTTGGTGAAGTAGGTTACGGTCTCATTGCCGGACAGCTCGCCCTCACGCACCGTAATCCAGTCGCCGGTGGTCTGGACCTGCACCGTGTAATGCCCGGTCAGGTTCGCCCCGGCGATCTTCACGCCGGTGACGGAGGCAGTCCTGGTCAGGGTTGCGGTGACGGTATCGCCCTGCTGGCCGGTGGTGTACAAGCCGGAATCAATGGCGGCGTCCCAGGCTATGCGCACCTCGCCCGCCGTGGCCTCCGGGCCCATATTGCCCAGTTTGTCCACGGGGACGACGCTGTAGGTATAGGTCAGGTTATTGGCCGGGCCCAGATCGTCAATGTAGGTACTGGCTGTGGTAAAGGCAATGTGCTTGCCGTTGCGGCGGATCTCATAGCCCAGGATGGAAGCGTCCCCGCCTGTGATGGTCAGCACGGCATTGTTTTTGTCGGCTGCCGCGGTCACGGCGACAGTGCCTGCAAAGCCCGCCTCCCCGTTCAGCCGGGCGGTATAGGAGTTATCGTTGAGATACCAGATAGCCCGCGCCTCCTTGGCGGGGTAGCTGGCCAGGGTCTGCTTCACGCCGTCGCTGAGCACCAGGCCCCAGCGGGTAAAGAACTCGGTCAGATCCCGGTTGACAATCTTGGAGGCGATGAGGGCCACCCGCTCGTCATAGGTATAGCTGCCGTACTCCTTATTCTTCCAGCTGGTAAAGAACTGGTTGAAGAAGTTCAGCGGCTGGTCCCCATTGTCGTAGGCCAGGTGGAGCTGCCAGTACATGGCCAGCTGGACAAACACGCTTCCGGCGGAGCCGGGCCGGCCTGCGCTGGTCTTGTCGTAGACCGCCGCCCAGATATTGCTCTTGGTCAGGCGGGTGGGCAGGGTCATGGCGGCGCCGTCATAGGCCTGGACGGCCAGGGAATAGATGTTGTTGGTGATTTCCGCCTTGCCCAGCTTATCCATGTTGTGGCCGATTTCGTGGGCGATGCCCCAGCCAAACAGGCTGTTGTCACGATTCTGGCCGGTGACGGACACGGGGCTGCCGCACACCAGCCCGGTGGTGGAGCCCCAGCCCACGCCCACATGGCTGCCGGCGGCGTACATGAAGGCCCCGGCGAACATGCGCATGTAGCGGATATTCTGGCGGGTGGTCATGGGATAGCGGTAGCCGGCCATGGTGGTGCCGGCGGGGATGATGCCCTGGACCTTGTTGGCCACAAACAGCACATCCTCCCAGGCCAGCACGTTTTGGTACATGGCGTCCACCATCTCTTCGACGCCCCGGTTGGTGCCCTTCAGCCCGGCCAGCGCCTGGGAGGCGGGGATGGACAGCAGCACGCTGGGGGTGGAGATCTCGGTGGCATTGCGGATGTCGGTCTGGGGGGCGGCGGAGTTCAGCGCCGCCACATAGGATTCCAGCTGGGTTACGTAGGTGCGGATAGCGTCTTTGCGCGCGGTCTCGTCCATACCGTACCAGCCGGACAGCTCCAGCACAGGCATGGCAAAGGAGTTGGAATCCACCCGGATCTGGAGCCTGATCTGTTCAGGATTGGCCCCGGCGTAGGTCAGGTACAGCGGGCCGCCCCGCTCCGCGTCCAGGGAGCCGATCTTGGGCACGGTGATGTAGTTGCGGCCGTTCACCAGCCGGACAGACTCACCCTTCCAGATGCCGGACTCGCCGAAGAACTGGGTAAACGTCACATACACCGGCGCGTCGGTGGGCAGCTGGGCGTAGACGGCCACCGTGGCCCCGGCCCGGGCGGTCACGCCCAGGGGCTGGAGAGCACTGGCGGACTGGCCGTATTGGCTGTCCTTGCTGCCGTCCCGGCTCTGGAAGCTGCTCTTGACCGCACCCAGGGCGGAGGCATCGCCCGCCAGCAGCGCCTGGGCCAGCTTCAGCTCGTCCCGCAGCCGGGCCAGATCCAGATAGAAATCGGCCTTGGCCTCCAGCCGGGCGGAGAGGGCGCTGATCTGCTCTCCCGTCACGCCGGACTTGAGGGCGGTAAAGGTTCCGTCGGCAAACAGCGCGGCGATATCCTCCGCCAGGCTGTCGCTCTTATAGAAGGCCATCTCGGAGATGCTCACCCGGCAGCCGTTCCCCTCCCGCTCATTGAGGGAGATGGTCAGGGACTTGACCCCCTTCACCGCGGCGAAGGGCAGCACCAGATAGTTCTTTTGGACATTCATGGAGGGGGCGTAGTACAGCGTCTCGCTGAGCAGCGTCTCCCCATTGCTGTCCTTCGCGGTCACGGTGTAGGAGCGAAGGGCATACTTGTGGTTTCCGCCCAGGTAGGGCACCAGGATTACATAATTCATGTCCTGGGGCTGGGTAAAGGTATAGGTGAAGTGGCTGTTCAGGCTCCAGTTCTGGGCCACCCAGTAGGTGGCCGCGTCGCCATCCACCACCTGGCCAACGGCAAAGCCGGGGCACAGCTTACGGTCTACATTGTTGGGGTCTGTCATGACCACCGACTCCACCAGTCCGTTATTGATGCGGTCCTCCTGGGGCAGCTCGGGCATGACCAGCTCCTCACGCTGGGGCGTGCCGGAGGCAGTGACGGAGTACGGGCCTGTTCCCCTGCTATTGCCCGCCTTCACCGCCACCTGGTAGGTTACGCCGTTGGTCAGGCCGGTGATGGTGGTGGTGGTAACAGACAGATTGCCGCCGTACTGGGTAAAGGCGCTCTGGCCCGCCTGGCGGTAGAACACCTGATAATAAGACGCGTCCTTGGTCTGGCCCCAGCTCAGGCGCAGGGACTGGTCGGCGGCGGTTACCGAGATGTTAGAGGGCGCGCCGGGGACGCCGCCCGGCTCCGGCGCGGCGGATATCACATCAGAGGGCACGCCCCTCCAGTCGCCGTTGACGGCGGTGACCCGGAACTGGTAGGTTTTCAGGTTCTCCAGCCCGGTGACGGTGGCCCGGGTGGAGTTGGCGGACAGCTGCTGATCCAGCTTGCCTCCGGCGCCGTATTCAATGACATAGCCGGTGACATTGTGCACCGCAGCCCACTCCAGGGTTATCTGGCCGTTGCCGGGGGTGGCCGCCAGATTCTGAACCTGGTCGTTTTTAGGGCTTTCGGGCACAATGTCCTTCAGGAATTCAATGTCGCGTACCACGGCATAGCCGGCATCGTTCTGGGTTGCGGTGACGGTGATGGTGACCTTTTTCACCGCCACCTTAGCGCCCAGATCAATGGTGATCACCCGCTCCCCCGCGGTGCGGCCGATAGCATGAATCCCCTGGGGGAGGGTAATGTCAAAGGGAACGGTGCGGGAGGCGCCGCTGGCATCCTCCACCACGGCCTGTCCCTTCTGGATTGCGCCGGCAGCATCGGGACAGGTAATCTGGATTTCGCTCATCTCCACCGCGCCCCCGCCAAAGTCAATGGGGAGGGAGATGGGGCCGCTGCCGCTTTCCGGAGCCATGGTGACGGTTCCGCTGCCCTGGAACAGCCCGGCGGCATCGCCATCGGTAAATTTGACGCCGGTGGTGTCCACATGGGGGGAAATAATGGCGGCCGTATCATACGCCTGGGCCTCGTTTGCGCGCCCCACGTTATGGCTGGCGTAGGCCAGGTCGGTGATATCCACCTTGCCGTCCCCATTGAGGTCGTAGGCGGCGGTGCTCCCGCCCAGGTTGGCGTCTATCGCGTCCAGGTCGGCGCTGTCGATTTTGCCGTCCCCGTTCACATCGCCCAGGGAGAAGGTGCCGTCCCCGGTGCCCGCAACCAGGTGCTTGGAATAGCCGTCCAGCCTCACGGTCTGGGCAAAGGCTTTATATCCCGTCCCGGTGAGCTCCACCCGGTACTCCTCCCCGGCGGGCAGGCCGGTGAGCTCCACCACGTAATAGCCCACCCGGCCCTCACCGTTCAGGGGGGCGCCGTCCACGTTGTTCACCTGGACGGGGATATCCTGGGTTCCCGCCGGCAGGGGAACGGTAATGTCCTTCCCGCTGCCGGTCACATGCAGCTTGATGTTGCGCCCTGCGGCGCTGTCCGGCGTCTGGGGCAGGTCAAACCGAAGGGTAAGGCCCAGGGAACCGGCGAGGGGGGCCGAGGAATCCGCCGCGCTGGCGGTGGGCAGGCCCGTCAGGCAGAGGGAGCACGCCATAATCAGGCTGAGCGCCCCGGAGATCAATCGTCTTGCTGCTTTCATGTTTGCCACTCCTTACTGATCGCTCCCACATTATGTAAATTAGGATATTATGTGGGACTATATTTTAATATGCGGAAGCGGTCCTGTCAATGACAATCGGCGTTCCCTGCGGTTTTTTTCGGCACCAGGAAGCCTCTCTTTGAAAACTTGCGCGCCCCAGTGCAGCCCGCTGTCCAGCACGGAGCAGGGCCGCTTCGCGCTATGCGGCGGCCATCCGGCGGTTTCGGCTGTGAATACAGGTTCTAAGAACAAGGGTATAGCAAATCCCGGAGCCAAGGCCCCGGGATTTGTTTGATTTCCAGACGGGACAGGCCGCCGCCTCCCCCCTTTTCGGGGTCTACCCCTCCGGGGCGCCGCCAGAGGCAATCCAGCTCTCGTCCGAGGGGTTGTCCCGGAACGCGGTGAGGCGGGCGATATCCTGGGGGGCGATATAGCCCGCCCCGGCGGCCTCCCGGGCGATGGTATCGAAATCGGTGAGGCTCACGCTGCGCACATGGGCCGCGGCCAGCCGCTCCAGCCCCTTCTTCATCCCGTAGGTGAAGATGCTGACGATGCCCAGCACCTCCGCCCCCGCGTCCCGGAGGGCCTCCACCACCTCAATGACGCTGCCTCCGGTGGAGATCAAATCCTCCACCACCACCACCTTCCAGCCCTTTTCCAACCGGCCCTCAATCTGGTTTTGCCGGCCATGGTCCTTCTGTCCGGCGCGGACATAGCCCATGGGCAGCCCCAGCAGATGGGCGGTGATGGCGGCGTGGGCAATGCCGGCGGTAGCGGTGCCCATGAGCGCTTCCACGTCAGGGTATTCCCGGCGGATGGTCTCGGCCAGGGCGTGCTCCACATCGCCGCGCACCTGGGGGTCGGTGAGGGTCAGGCGGTTGTCGCAGTACACCGGGCTCTTGATGCCGCTGGCCCAGATAAAGGGCTCCTCCGGGCGGAAGAATACCGCGCGAATCTCCAGCAAGTCCTGGGCAATTTTCTTGGCGATGGCGTCTGGCGTGGTCATATCTGTCACCTTTCCTTTTGCGTTTTCGGGCGTCAGCCCACAAATTCCGCCACACACCGGCGGTAGGCCGACACGGGATCGGCCGCCTGGAGGATGGGCCGCCCCACCACAATATAATCGCTGCCCAGCTCCCGGGCCCGGGCCGGAGTAGTGACCCTGGCCTGATCCCCCGTCTCCCCGTCGTCAAAGCGCACCCCGGGGGTAACGGTGAGAAAGCCCCCGCCGCAGGCTTCATGGACCTTCCCGGCCTCCAGAGGCGAGCACACCACGCCGTCCAGCCCCGCCCCGGCGGCGCATTTGGCGTAGTGCATCACCACCTGATCCAGCGGCTTTTCGATGAGCAGCTCCCGCTCCATCCGCTCCTGGCTGATGGAGGTCAGCTGGGTGACGGCGATGAGCAGGGGACGGGAGCCGTCCGGCCGGACGAGGCCCTCCAGGGCCGCCTCCATCATGGCCGCGCCCCCGGCGGCATGGAGGTTCACCATGTCCACGTCCAGCCCGGCCAGACGGGCCATGGAGCGTTTCACGGTATTGGGGATATCGTGGAGCTTCAGATCCAGAAAAATTTTGTGGCCCCGGGACTTGATCTCCCGGATGATGGCGGGGCCCTCGGCAAAGTAGAGCTCCATGCCGATTTTCACAAAGGGCTTCTCAGATGAAAAGCCGTCCAAAAAGTTCAGCGCCTTGCTCCGGCTGTCCAGGTCCAGCGCGATGATAACATCCTTGCCCATAGGGCACCTCCCAATATGATTTTTTATTTCCTGTCGTACTTTTCGCCGTCCAGCAGGCCCTCGCTCTTGGCCACGCAGATGCTGGTCACCGCGTCGCCCACCACGTTCAGGGCGGTCACCAGCATCTCAATGGGCCGATTGATGGCCAGGATGAGGGAGTAGGCCAGCAGCGCCCCCTCGTTGACAAACCCCACCCCGGACAGGATGGTGAACAGTACGATAGCCCCCGCTCCCGGCGCCGCGGGGGTGCCCGCGGAGGCGATGAGGGCCAGTACGGCGATGACCACAAGCTGGGTGAGGCTCAGGGAGTAACCGGCACAGCCGGCGATGAACACCGTGGCGACCACCTGCATGATGGCGGTGCCGTTCATGTTGATGGTCATGCCCAGGGGGAGGACAAAGGAGGCGATGGTCTCGTCCACGCCCAGATCCTCGGTACAGGTCTTGTAGTTGAGGGGCAGGGCGGCGGCGCTGGAGGAGGTGGAGAAGCCGAACACCGCCACCTTGCTGATTTTTTTCAGGAAGGTGACCGGGCTTTTCCGCGCCCCCACGGCCACGATCAGCGGGTAGCCCACGATGAGATAGAGCAGCAGCAGCGCCACCGCAGCCACCACGTAGGCAAAGGCGGGGCGCAGATGATTAATGCCGTAGGTGGCAAAGGTGCGCACCAGCAGCACAAAGATGGCGAAGGGGCCGAACTTGTTGACCACGTAGTTAAGGAACACCACCACTACGTCGTTGAGCTCCTGCACCAGCTTGCGCAGGGTAGCGGTCTTTTCCCCGCCCAGGGCGTTCATGGACAGGCCCAGGCACACCGCCAGGAACACCACGGCCAGCACAGCCGTGTTGCTGCCGAAGGCGGTTACGATGTTGGCGGGCACCATATTCAAAATCACGTTCATGGGATTGGCGCCGGTGGAGCCGGCGTTACCCGCCAGCCCCTCCACATGGGCGGCAAAGAGACCCGCGTTATACAGCGCGCTGCCGGTGCAGCAGGCCAGCACCAGCGCAAAAAAAGAACAGATCAGAAACCAGATGAGGGTTTTGGCGGAAATGCGCCCTAACGTTCTGGTGTCTGAAATCTGTCCGATCGCCAAAGTAATGGAGGTAAATACCATGGGTACGATGATGAGCTGAAGGGAGCGGATGAACAGCTGACCGATCAAATAGAAAATACCGAGGGCCTTTTCCGCCCCCTGCGCGGTGATGTCCTGGAAAAAAAGGTTGTTGACGGTATTCCAAACCGCCTCTTTTCCCGCACCCGTCAAGGACTCCCTCAAAAACAACAGCAACACTCCGGCCACAAGGCCGCAGATCAGGGAGATGCCCATTTTTTCCGCCAGCGAGAGCGCATGGCGCTTGCTCTGATTCCCCATGTGTACTCCTCCTATGTCATATTTTTGGGATATGCCCAAACTTTCGACACTATACCATAGTTCGCCTCATTTGTAAAGCCCTGAATTTTTATCGTTAGGATTCCTGTGCCATAATCGGCAAGTCAACCATTTGCGCCTGCCCAAAATTCCTCCATTACTCGATTAAATTCCTGCGGCACATCCATATTAACACAGTGTCCCGCATTTTCAAAAAGAACTACTTTACAATCGGGTTCACTGCTTTTCCATGCTTTTATTGCCTCCAATTCCATTGGAATATCAAATTTTCCGCACCCGATCAGCAAAGGGTAATTTCTTTGCCCGGTTTCATGCTTGTTTACCATAGTATTAAGCGTTGCCAAAAACATAAACGACTTTTTTGGAAAGCATATATTCATAGCATAAAAATCATTTTGAGCCTGTGAAGTATATGCAGAGATTTTCTTGTTTGCTTTTGCAAACCATTTAACCGAAAAAAGCGCCTTCAGCATCATCAGCGTCTGCTTTGCACCATTATCATGTTTCATTTTTGCGTCGAAATTATTGATGTCATACCCTCCAAAGCAAGCCAGCGAGCTTACTTTGTGTGGATAATGGTTAGCAAAATCCTGTGCTAAAACTGCGCCCAATGAAACACCGACAATATGCGCTTTATCAATGCTTTCAGTTTCTAGAATGTCAAATATCCACTTTGACATCTTATCTACCGTATCGCCTTTTTGAGTATCCGTTGACTGTCCGTGGCCAATGATATCAATAGCCAGAATGTTATGTTTATTCTCAAAATACTCAAACTGCGCTTGGAACATATTGTGGTTTACGAAAGCGGCGTGGATAAACAATATCCATTCGGCTTGCCCTGCCCTGCTTACAAAATATGTAATTGGCGAATTGGCTAACTTTATTGGCGTCATTGTGTTTCGTCCCTCATCTCATCAAGAAGTTTTTGATACCACTCGATCCTGTTGGTCATACTGCCATTATATAGTCTCTTTTTGGCTGCGTCAATATCGCTTTGTCAACCGGCATTGTACTGCACCGATGTGCGCGGGAGAATTTTATGTCCCCGCCGCCCTCTGCCACGACATAAATATTAATAAGTAAAAGGTATGGCGCTCCATGCGGTTTGGGTATGGCGCTCCATGCGGTTTGGCGGCGGAGAATGCCGAAGCCTGGAAGGATTTGCGCCTGCCTCTTATTTTGCGGCGGAAAAAGCCGAATTGGTATAATGTACCGGCGCTTTGGCGGAGAGACAGGATACCCTCGACTTCCGCCGGAGGAAATGAATGATTAGGAGGAAAACGGATTATGAAGAAAACAGAGAAGCTTCTGGCCCTGCTGCTGGTTCTGCTGCTGGCGTGTGCCGGGTGCTCCCCCTCTGACCCGGGGGCGGAAAACTCGGACAAGGGAACTCCCTCCGCCAGCACTGCCCCCAGTCAGGAGCCTTCGCCCACCCCGAGCGAGCCGGAGGAGTCCCTGGACCCGGAGCTGGTAGACAGGGTGAAGTATAACATCTACGTGGATATGAACAATAAGATCGTGGATGTGCTGGATACGCTGTACAGCTACTATGAGGTAGTGGAGTACGCGGATGAGTTCGCCCTTCTTTCCGACAGCGAGTATACTTATAAATATGATATCTCTCCCTATAACACCGACCTGCTGGAGGACGCAGAATATGTGGCTGGGCTGGAACCAGCCTTTGAACCGCTGGACGAGCTGACGCTGGAGATTATTGAGCCGCTGCGCATACTGATGGACACCTTCTCCGATATCTATTCCGACTACAGCTATGCCGACGACCAGTATGCCCGGCCCAAGGAGTACCATAAGGCCATCCAGGCCAATGCGGCCATTTTTGAGGATCTGGCCTATGAGTATATGGACGCCCTGGAAGCGGTAAGCATCCAGCGGGTGGAGGTGGAGGAAAAGCAGATGCAGGAGGATGGCCGCCTGCTCATCTACGGCTTCAGCCACGCGATCACCGTGGTTAAAAAGGTTACTTCCGAGTGTTACAGCCAGGATATCTCCGACTACAACATTGAGGAGCTGAACCTGGAGCCCATCCGTCCGCTGTACCAGGAGCTGCTGGACACCATTGAGGCGTATAAGGCCGCCGCCGGGGATAACAACCAGCTGATGGAGGAGTCCATGAGCGCGGACAACGCCAACTATTATGCCAGCCAGATGGAGCGGATGGCGTCGGCCATTGAGTGGATGATCCGGCAGGTGGAGAGCGGCAATCCCATTGACGACCCGGGCCGGGAGTATCTGGGCGGACTGATTCACGTGGAAGAGGTACTGAGCGACTGCATTGATTTGTATAACGACGCGATGGCGTCCTGAAACAGAGCCTGAAAATGGGCGGGGGTATTGGGGACAGTCCCAATACCCTCGCCTCCACATCTTTCCATCATTGTTCCCCCCGCCATCGGAATATAGGTGCAATCCTCTGAAAGCACAGCGTATCGCCTCACTTTTAATATGGACACGCCGCCGCTGCATACAGTTTGGGTGGAGGTGGTGTCCATGTGGACGGCATGGCTGTTATTAACACTGAATGGTCTGTTCTTCACCCTGCGCCTGGCGGGGAACACGGGCTCCTTTCCCCGGGCCCTCACTCGGGAGGAGGAACAGGATTGTCTGGACCGGATGGCACAGGGCGATGAAGATTCCAGGGATATGCTCATTGAGCACAATCTGCGGTTGGTGGCGCATATTGTAAAGAAGGAGTACAGCGGAAGGAGGATTTTTCCCGGTCAAAAACGGCCCTCCACGGGCCGCCGGATTTCAGGTGGATATCCAGGTGAAGTTCCTCTTTGGTACTGCCTTTTTTGACCACGATCTTATCTAAAATCGTGGTGACAAGAGCGGAATTGATACTGTTCGAAAAGGACAGCTCCTGTTCCAATGCGGCGCGGATCTCCTCCAGCTGCGCCGGCGTGCGCCGGTCTTTCTCCGCCTCAGCCCGGAGCGCGGCCCGCCTCCCCTCCAGGATGGTCATTTGCTCGTTAAAGCCGTCGTTGCGCTGCTTGAACTCCGCCATGGAGATGACGCCCTCAATGCTCATCTCCAGCAGGCGGTCTTTTTTTGCCTGGATGGCGGACAATTCTTCCTCTATGTGCCGAATTTCCTGGGTGTAGTCATGTTCGTCAGGGACAGACTGGAGGACGGTCACCACTGCGTCGACGATGGCCTGTCTATCCTGGGCCAGTTGGTCAAAAATGCCCGCCATCATCTGGTCCAATTCGGTAGTGTAGAGCTGCGGCGCAGAGCAGGCCGCCCGGCCCCGGTTCCGATATACCCGGCACTGCCAGACCTCCTTCTCCCCCGCCCTGCTTTTCAGCACCTGCCGGTGGAAGCTGGTTCCATGCTCCTCACAGATGATCTTTCCGCTGTAGGGGTAGCGGTTGTGGAATTCTGCTCCGCTCTGATGGGCCATCATTTGTTTGCTGCGCCGCTTGTATAGGGCGTTGGCCCGGTCCCACAGCTCCTCCGGCACGATGGCGGGGATAGACGGGTCGGGGTACATCACCCACTCGCTCTCGTCCAGGAAAACCTTCCGCTTGCTGCGGTAGTCCACCGTCTGAGACTTGTTGGCGCAGTACCAGCCCTTGTATTTGGGATTGCATAGAATGTGCCGGATGGTCAGCACGTTGAAAGCGTTGCCCTTCCGGCTGGTGATGCCCTCGTCCAGCAGGGTTTGGGAGATACGGCGGATGCCCATCTTCCGGTTGGCGTACAGGTCAAAGATGCGCCGAACCACCTGGGCTTCCTCCGTGTTGATGGTTAGCACACAGTCCTTTTTGTCGTAGCCCCATAGCTTGTCGTTGCCCAACACATGGCCGTTCTTGATGGCCTGGCGGAAGCCAAATTTCAGCCGCTCGGACAGCTTGCGCACCTCGTCCTGGGCCACCCCGGCCATGACCACCAGGCGGAACTCGCTGTCGCTGTCCAGGGTGTTGATGTTATCGTTCTGGAACAGCACCCCCACCCCATGCTCCAGCAGCTCCTGGGTATACCTGATGCTGTCCAGGGTGGAACGGGAAAAACGGGATATCTCCTTCGTGATGATGAAGTCAAAGCGCCCCGCCTTGGCGTCCGCTATCATCCGTAAGAAGCTATCCCGTTTTTTTGTGCTGGTTCCGCTGATGCCCTCGTCGACATACCCCGGCACAAAGGCCCAGCTCGGTTTGCTTTGGATCAATTCGGTATAATACTGCACCTGGTTTTCCAGACTGTTGATCTGCTCATCCTTGTCAGTAGACACCCTGGCGTAAAAGGTCACCCGCAGGGGGATATCGAAAATCGTCCTGCCATTGCGCAGCTCACTGCGTATTTTAAGGATATTCACACTGCTCCGCCTCCTTTGGCCGGCACACAGGGTATCGGAACAGCGGCGGAGCAGCTATCCCGGAATGTACCAAATCTACCGCCCTCAAATAGGTGGCTTTCGACAGAAGGCCGCGGTCATAAACTGTCCTTAAAAGGACGCTCAACAGCTCTCGCTGCGCACTTTCCAAGCTTCATCACCTCCGTTCATGGATATGTTTTCAGAACAGAAAAATGCCAGGCGGACCGGCCCCGCCTGGCATTTGACAAAAAATATTGCTTAACGCTCTGTGGCCCGTACCCCTTTTCCACAAAAATGCAGGCACTTCTGCGGGCAGGCATCCACGCATTTCCCGCACCGAATGCACTCCGGGGAGCGGGAGACTTCCTGCGCGGAGAGGTCCACCGGGCAAGCCCGCTGGCAGGCCGAACAGGACACGCACCGCTCGTGTTCCCAATGAATCTGCACCAGGCTGAATCGGTTAAACCAGCCGTAAATCGCCCCAAGGGGGCACAGGTATTGGCAAAAGGGCCGGTAAACCTTAACAGACAGCAGCACAATGCCAATCAAGATTCCCAGTTTCCAGACGAACAGGCTGCCGGCCTGTCCTCGAAGGGCCTCGTTTGCGCCCAGCAAGGGGATCGCACCCAGCAGGGTGCCGGAGGGACACAGATATTTGCAAAACGCAGGGCTCTTCACATACCCCCCGAACAGGAACATGGAGCCGACGCACACCAGCAGGATCAGCACCATGTACTTTCCATATTTCAGGATATGGTGAAAGGGCAGGCGCTTCTTCTTTTTGAAGATGGGTATCCTATGCAAAAGGTCCTGCACCAGCCCGAAGGGGCACAGCCAGCCGCAGACGAAGCGGCCCAGCAGGCTCCCAAACAGGAAGAAAACCCCCAGCGCGGCGAAGGGGACCTGAAACCCCTGCTGGTTCAGCAGGGCCTGTAAGGCCCCGATGGGGCAGGCGGCTATCGCACCAGGGCAGGAGTAGCAGTTCAATCCTGGAACACAGGCGTATTTCAAGCTGCCTTGGTAGATTTTCCCCTCCAGGAAACCATACATATACCCGTTTGTCACAATGGTAAACAGCAGCTGTACCGCCAGCCGAAGTCGTTTCATGGCGTCACCCGATCCCAATGCACTCCAGGCAGATCATCACTGCCTTTTTCCATACCACAGCAAACTGACCCTGAAAAATGCCGATTGTCAGGAAAAGCGCTCCGGCCAGGACGCCCCATACCCAGGCGCAGGGTTTACGATTCTTCCAGAAGTCCATGGATGAGCTCCTCCCACTCCGATTTTTCCGCAGAGCCGACCACGCCGCCCAGGTACATCCCCTCGCCGTCAAAAAAGAACGTGGTGGGCACCCCGCTCACACTCCCCATAAACGCATTATTGATGGAGTCGTTTAAAAGCAGGTGGGGATAATTCGCCCCGGTCTGCTGAACCAGGCTTTCCACAAGGGCCTGGTCCTCTCCCTCCCGCACATCGCTGACAATGCCGATGATCTGGAACTCCGACCCGTCATATTCTGCCGCCAGCTCCCCCAGCCCCGGCATCTCCCGCAGACATGGATTGCAATAAGTAGCCCACACATTGACCATGGTGAGCTTAGATTGGGTGAATACGTCCTCCGAAACCGTGTTCCCCTCCAGATCAGTGCCCTCGAAGGTGACAAAGATAGCGGACGATTCCTCCTCGGAAGGGGTCTCCTCCTGGACAGGGGGGCTGCTTACCGCTCCCGCCCCGGGATCGGTCTCCACCGTCTTGCCATCGGTGCCCCCGGTGCAGCCGCTCAGCAAAAGCGCCGGCAGCACCAACACCCCAAAAATCATTTGATAAAATTTTCTCATGTACAGCTACTTCCTTTGTCCACAATTTATCGTCCCATGGAGATTCACGTATCCATCCGGCCCGCAATGATTTCATGGCCCCGCCGGGGGAAACATTCCAATACCTGCTATCCAACCGCTGGAATCTCCGCCGATTGTCAGCTTTGACGTGGCTAGCGCTGGTCCTCCGCCATACGTCCACCAATTTTCAAACAAGCCCCAAGGGATTATCCCTATTTTAGAATTATATATCATTTGGCACGAATTATCAATAAGCTCTTTTTTAGCACAGCCTGAATCGCAATATCTGTCCCGCCAGGAGGCTTTCCCCATATGCAGCGGCCCCTTAAATCGTATATAGCATCACAGCACCTTTTGCACACTAAACATAGACTCCAACACGATAAAATTCGTGAGGAAAAGGTTATTCAGATTCCAGAAGCTGACGCCGCCAAGGCCGTATTCGTTCACCAGGGCGTATTTAGCCTGGAGACTGCGGGCGTCCTCAAACCAGACCTCGTGCTGTCTGCCATCTCCATCGTAGTAGTGGAAGAAGGGTGCCTGCGCTGCTTGGTCATATTGGATGCTTGCCCGCACCTGTCCGGCCAGCGTGACGGCGTCAATGTTGGACAGGGAGCGTGCCGCTGTGCCCTGCACAAAGGGCAGCGTCCAATCATAGCCGTAATTGGGCACGCCCATAAGAATGCGTCCCGCCGGTATAACCTGCATGGCGTAATCCAGCACCTGGCGCACCTTATCAATGGGCGCCACCGCCATGGCCGGCCCGTATGTATAACCCCATTCATAGGTCATGAGGACAACGTAGTCCACAGTTTGGCCGTGGGCGGCATAGTCGTGGGCTGAGTACAAAAGTCCCTCCTGACTGTCTGAGAGCTTGGGCGCCAGGGCGGTCATCACAATATAACCCAGCTGATGCATCCGATCCGTCAGACGGCGCAAGAATTGATTGTAGCTCTCCCGGTCAAACTGGTAAATATACTCAAAGTCCACATTCACGCCGTACCAGCCGCCCTGCCGCAGCAATATCTCTACGTTTTCCAAAAAGGTGTCCTGTACGGCCTGATCAGTCAGAATGGCGTGGGCTATTTGGCTGGAAAACCTTCCCGTCTCCAGCAGGTTTGTGAGCGTTATAAGGTTTGCCGTGTTATGCCCGCCGGATAGTGCCAGGTTCAGGTTAAAGGTGGGCGTCAGGTTTCCAAATAGATCGGCGCGGTAGGAAAAGGGCGAGAGGAATGTCAGGTAGGGCAGTGTGGCGTTTAGCGTGCTGTCTGAGGCATCGGTTACGTAGCCGTTGACGGCGATCTCCCCCAGATGGTGAGTATCGGTTGGAATCATGATCGTCTGTCCAACGGAAATACGGTTGGGATTGGCAATCTGGGGATTCGCCGCAATGAGGCGCTGAAGGCTTACGCCATATCTGTGCGCAATGGAATACAGGGTATCGCCGCGGTTTACTGTGCGGCGGGTTCCACTGTTTGGGATTACAAGCGCCTGTCCCACTGACAGCACACTGGGGTTTTGCAGCTGGTTGGCAGAGATGATGTCATCCGTTGACGTGGAATATCGGCGAGCAATTTGATAAACGGTGTCGCCGCTTTTTACAATATACAGTTCCAAGGTATTTTCCTCCTGTTGAGCTTGCCCGGATATTCCATTCTATTCCCAGCAGCAGCCATCGGTGCCGCCGGATCTGCACCCCTATGCCGTACATGATTCAGACAGCTGACAACATTTTTGTTAAGATCGGGCAGGGTTGTTCAAGACTTCCCTTCCTTTTGCTTCCTGCGTTAAAAAAATACTACACCCCCAATGGCGACCAGGACGATCTGATTTCCATCGGAACCATCGGGCTGATCAAGGGCGTTTCCACATTCAAGCCGGATAAAAAGGTCAGGCTTGCTACCTATGCCAGCCGGTGTATTGAAAATGAAATACTGATGTATTTCCGCTCTCAGCGCAAGCTCCAGGGCGAACTGTCCCTTTCCGACTCGCTGGACAGCGACGGGGAAAATGGCTCCCTCTCTCTCATCGATGTGGTTCGGGTAGATGACAATATGCTGGAAGAGCTGGATTTGCGGGATGCCTGCGCTAAGGTGCGCCGGTGCGTGAGCACCTGCCTCACCGGGCGGGAAGCCCACATCATCCGCCTGCGCTACGGCCTGGGCGGCCAGGCTCCCCTCACCCAGCGGGAGATCGCGTCGCTGTGCGGGATCTCCCGGAGCTATGTATCCCGCCGCGCTTACTGTAAACGATGCCCGGAAAGCCTTGCGGCACAAGGCTTTCCGGGCATCTGGGATTTTTAGGTAGCGTCGCGGTTATTGAAAGTGGTGGGAAAATTTTAACGGAGATAGGCGGTCATTCATTTATAGTTATCCATGGGCAAATCAAAACGGTAATTCTTCATATTTAATATCTGGATATTCTTTTAATTCTTCTTCAAATACAGCCCACCAAGGATGATCTTTGTCCCATACAATTTGATTCTTCATTTGTTCGATAACTTCCTGGTCGTGGTCCTCCAGCCCTTTATCGAAGTAGTGTTCCAGGGGCCATGTAATACTTTCCTTGTTTACATGGCATATTTTGTACCAAAAAAAAGTTGCTTATGTATGCAGTGGTTGCACTGCTATCGCTTTGAAGCATTTCAACAGCTTGCCTGGTCCACTTTTCTATTTTGTCAAAGTTTATTAGATGATCCTCTGTTACCCAGGTAGCGAGAGCTCCACATTTCCCGCAAAGCCCCGATGATACATCGAAAGCGCCTTTTGAAAAATCCTCATATAAAATGTTTTCGGTTCGAATTCTTACTGTTTTATCAAGCTGTAACCATAATTCACCAGGACACATATGAAGAATATATCGGATATCAGCTTGATCTTGTGTTGCCCTTAGGTCAGTTTACAAGGAACTACACGCAGAACGTGAAACGGGCTGCTGACAACAAACAGGCGCTATGCTCCCAGTAGGGGCATAGCGCCTGTTTGTTGTGGGGGTATCCAAAGGGGGCAGTGCCCCCTTTGGCACACGACTTTGCTTGCTACAATGGTGACACCCCCCAAAAAAGGGGGGAGATCGCCCTATGCGGCGGCCCACACCCAAGCTACAATGGGAGGGAAGCGGACTGACGAGGCATTGCTTGAGCTATCCACGCTCGTTTTGGC
>Ga0209064_1000909_pt1 | contig 57670 bp, 59 predicted proteins | sample Inofromicrocosms_FD_187498 | JGI IMG/M metagenome (GOLD analysis project Ga0209064, IMG submission 187498) | Mouse cecum microbial communities from Vienna, Austria - Inoculum for glucosamine and mucus D2O microcosms (SPAdes) (version 2) | ecosystem: Host-associated > Mammals > Digestive system >...
CACTACACTTTGCTTCGCAAAGTCGTGTGCCAAATGGGGCGCTGCCCCCTTTGGATACCCCCACAACAAACAGGCGCTATGCCCCTTGCCGGGAGCATAGCGCCGTTTGTTGTCAGCAGCCCGTTTCGCGGTCTGCGTGTAGTTCCTTGTAAACTGTACTTTACTATACTTCAAACAATCATAGATCGGAGTATGTGTAATTTCTCAATGATAAGTTTAAAGAATTGGGGATTGGAAAGTATCAGAAGAATATGAGGGATATATTTTATATTCTGAGGGAGAAAGGGAATCCCGGATTGGCGATACGGTATGCGAAAAGGATTATAGAGGAAAACAAGGGAAAAACACTAAAGGACATTGCGCCGGGAACGAAGGTATATGAGTTGGTAGAGAAACTGTCGAGGTATTTGCCGGAAAAATTATAAAATATCTTTGGCGGAAAGAAGAGCAGGAGAAAAAGAAAATCTTTCAACCTGGATTTGAGGGTCAAATATGAGAAAAATCAGTTTATTTATTGCCATGAGTCTTGACGGATATATTGCGGACAGTAAAGGCGGTGTCGATTGGCTGAAAGGACAAGGCAGCGAGCATGAGAACATTGATACCTATTCCGAATTTGTAAAGAATATTGATACGATTCTGATGGGATGGAATACTTATCATCAAGTCGTTACGGAGCTTTCTCCCAAGGAATGGGTATATGACGATTTTACAACTTATGTGATAACACATCATGAGCGTGTTTCTTCGGAAAAGATTCGGTTTGTTAATAGAAATCCTGTTGATTTGGCAAAAAGGTTAAAAAAAGAAAACGGAAAAGATATTTGGATATGCGGCGGAGCGAATCTCATTCAGCAGTTCGTAAATGAGGATTTTATTGACTACTACTATATCACTGTAATTCCCACAATTTTAGGCTCCGGTATCCGGCTGTTTGAAAACGCAAGGCATGAGATTAAGCTGAGATTGCTTAATACACAGTCCTATAATGGTATGACGGATTTAATCTATATTCGAAGATAAATTTGATTTAGCAGGAGAAAGGAGCATCAACATGTTAAGACTTAGACCATACAAAATGAGTGACGCCAAGACGATCATTACCTGGTGCAAAGATGAGATTACATTTAGAAAATGGACTTCTGACAGATATGAATCATTTCCTATTAAAGAAGAGGATATGAATAAAAAGTATATGGATAACAATGGAGACTGCATGGAGCCTGATAATTTTTACCCCATGACAGCGTTTGATGAGGGCGGTATTGTGGGGCACCTTATTATGCGGTTTACGGATGAAAAAAGGACAATTCTCCGCTTTGGATTTGTAATCGTGGATGATACGAAAAGAGGTATGGGTTATGGAAAGGAAATGATTTCGCTTTCCCTTAAATATGCTTTTGAGATTTTTAAGGCGGATAAGGTAACCATTGGAGCATTTGAAAATAATATGCCTGCATATTATTGCTATAAAAGCGCCGGATTTGAAGATGTAAAAACGGAAGACGTATTATGCGAGTTATTCGGCGAAAAGTGGAAGGTCTTGGAATTAGAATTTAAAAAAGAAAACTATTAGATTTTGGACTTATGTTAAATGAATTTGTTCTTTCTAATGCGGACTTGGCAAAGCGGTAAAACTGTTGATTTCAGATTTAATAGAGGAGAAGCTAAAAATGATTCCTGAAATTTGTAACAGACGAAGTATAAGGAAATTCTTGGGGACGCCTATATCAGAAGAGGATATGACAGATATTATTCAAAGCGGGATGAAGGCCCCCTCATCTAAAAACAGGCAGCCGTGGAAATATATTCTGGTACAGGGAAATGCCAAAGAGGAAATGCTAAAAGTCTTCCGGCGGGGGATTTGGAGAGAGGAAAATGAAAGCGCGTTACTGCCTGAGAGTAAGCAACATATTGCCGCGGCAAAGCATACTGTTGATATTATGGCAGAAGCGCCGGTTATCGTTTTTGTCCTTAATACATTAGGGAAAAACATTTTGGAAGAATTGACACCGGAAGAGCACGTTTATGAAATCTGCAATATTCAATCCATAAGCGCTTCCATACAAAATATGCTTTTGACTGCTACAGAAAAAGGAATCGGCAGCCTTTGGATATGTGATATTTATTTTGCATATTCAGAGTTATGCCAATGGCTGGACAGCGACGGACAGCTTATTGCCGCCGTTGCATTTGGCTACCCCAATGAATTTCCAAAGGAAAGACCGCGCAAAAGGATGGAAGATATACTTGAGTGGAGAAGATAAAAGAGGATTCTGAAAACAGGCATTCATTTATTTTTACACCAATTTTGATTGTGTTATGCTGGACGGAGGCGGAATTGAAATCGGCAATAACGTCTGGATAGGCGCCGGCGTCCACATGAATCAGGGACATTACAGAAGCTGATAAAACGGGGGATCAGTCGTAAATTTAGAAAGGTCGTTTATGAAAGGGGCAATGAATTTATGCTGCCAACAAGACAACAGGCTGAAGAGCTTTTAAAAGAAGCGGAGAAGTGCAATCCGGGAGCATGGGTAAACCATAGCCGCGTTGTTGCTCACTGTGCGGAAAAGATTGCAGAGGAATGTGACGACATGAATTCGGACAAGGCATATATATTGGGGCTTTTGCATGATATAGGGCGAAAGTTTGGCATCAGACATCTGGGGCATGTATCAGATGGCTATTCATATATGATATCATTAGGATATGATGAAGTGGCAAAGATATGTCTGACCCACTCTTTCAATATACAAACCACCGATGTATATATAGGGAATTTTGATACTACCCAAGAAGAACTGAAAATGATTCAGGATACTTTGGAAACAGTAGTTATGGATGAGTATGATAGACTGATTCAATTATGCGATTCCATTGCAGGTCCGGAAGGCGTGTTGGATATAGAGGATAGAATGAATGATGTAAGACAACGCTATGGTGCCTATCCAAAGGAAAAATGGGATTCTAATTTAGAACTTAAAAAGCATTTTGAAGAAAAGACGGGAAAGAATATTTATACTGTGGTGGGAAAAGATGTTTTCAAACCATAAGCGATATACGGATCACAGTTGGAGAGGAAAAACGGAAGGGAGCATTAAATATGGCAGTTTCAAATAGAAAAGCTACATTTCAGAGTGACATTCAAAAAGTATGGAAGGTGGTTACCGACGTTGCAAACTATACATGGCGCAGCGACTTGGGCAGAACGGAAGTTTTAAATGAAAAACAGTTTGTAGAATACACAAAGGATGGGTATGCAACAACCTTTACCATAACCGTAGAAAAGCCCTGCGAGCGTTGGGAGTTTGATATATTTATGAAGCCCTTTGTAAAGGCTTATTTGAAAAAGCAGCAGGCACAGTTTATATCAGATTTGAAAAAGGCTTTGGCGCAGTGATGACGGCCGGTACAGGCGGGGCAGATATGCGGACAAAATTTGAAAAGCGGGAGGAAAACCATGATTTCTTTTGAAAGTGATTATATTGCGGGAGCGCATCCGTTCATTTTAAAGCGCCTTGCAGAAACAAATATGGAACGGCTTTCCGGCTACGGCCTTATGAGTCCGGAAAGTGATCTGGCACTGCCTGATATAGCTAAATTGTGCGATGTTTTCTATATCGGCGGAACCAAAGTGGGAGCGTTATGCGGAGAGGCTGTTGTTTTTACAAAGGGAAATAAACCGCCTCATTTCATGAACTCCGTAAAAAAGAGAGGGGCGCTGTTGGCAAAAGGACGGCTGCTTGGAATTCAGTTTGACGTCCTGTTTACAGACGGACTCTATTTTGAGATTTCAAGGCATGCCATTATGATGGCGGAGAAATTAAAGGCAGTCTTTCGTGAAAACGGATTTGATTTCTATCTGGAATCGCCTACGAATCAGCAGTTTATCATATTAGAAAACTGCCAGATGGAAAAGCTGAAAGAGCAGGTGGCATTCGGGTTCTGGGAGAAACAGGATGATGACCATACGGTGGTTCGCTTTGCCACCAGCTGGTCTACTACGGAGGAAGATTTGGATATGCTGAAGAGTATGATTACGGTGCTATAAATCTGTTGCCAAAGAAGTCCGGGCAGGTACAAGGCGACTGCAGTGTAAAATGGGAAAGGAATATCTGAATTTTAAGCGGATAAACCTTATGTCCTGCAGGCAGTCATCCGGTTTGCTATACCATGGTTTCAGAAATACGATGATGAAAATGTGTACAGAAAGCAGTTAAAAAGGGATTCAAAGAAATCCTTCTGCGGATATGATGCCGGTTTGTGGCTGGAAGCAATTGACGGATGCAATTATGAAGAACAAGTGATTTTAGAGAATGTTCAGAAACTGAAATTACCTAAAAGAATGATTCAATAAATGACAGGAGAAAAGCAGTGAAACTGAAAAACGTACTGATCGTTGTAAAAGATATAGAGCGGGCGAAAAAATTCTATAAGGATTTATTCGGTCTGGAAGTGATTCTGGATAACGATGGAAATGTGATACTGACGGAAGGTCTGGTTTTGCAGGATGAGGCCATATGGAAGAGGTTTACGGGAAAGGAAATCCTGCCGGAAAATAATGCCTGCGAGCTTTACTTTGAAGAAGCGGATATAGAGAGCTTTGCCAAGAAACTGGCAGCTTATGAACCGCCGGTAAAATATGTCAATGAATTAATGACCCATTCCTGGGGACAAAAGGTCATCCGCTTTTATGACCCGGACGGAAATCTGATTGAAGTGGGAACGCCGATGCAACAGGAAGTGTAAGGCGTTTGCAAAGCCGGTAAAAGGGATTTGGAGAAACATGAAATGAATGATAATATTTCGGCATTTAATGCGTCAGAGTACGGTAATAAGATAAAAATGACCATCCCGTACTATGAAGATTTTTATAAACAGGTTATTGATATTGTGAAAATCCGGTTTGAGAAACCCGTGAAATGGCTTGATGTCGGATGCGGGATAGGAAAAATGGCGGAAACGGCTTTTGAGAATGCGGATATTTATTGTTTCCTCCATCCTGGATTTGGATAGGAGCAATGAATTTGATGTAATTACCGCAATACAGGTATTTCACTATTTGCATAAAACTGAGCGCATGGAGGCTGTTGAACAATGCTATAAGGCGCTAAGCCCTAACGGCATTTTTATCACATTTGAAAATTTTGCACCCTACAGCGAAGAAGGAAAGAAACTGTATTTAAAAAGATGGAAGGCAGATCAGGTGGCACAGGGAAAAAGTGCTAAAGAGTCTGATGACCATATTGACAGATACGGTAAAAATTATTTTCCGATTACAATATCGGAGCATTTGGATGTGCTTAAGCAATGCGGATTCAGAAACGCTGAAATATTGTGGGTATCTAATATGCAGGCAGGACTGTTGGGAATAAAATAATTCAGTGATAAATCTGATAGCAGATTGCATCGAGTACAGATTATGTTATCAGTTAGCTATCCGAAAGAGATTTACCGCATACTGAAACCCGACGGAATTTTCATCACAGAGCAGGTAGGAGCCCTAAACGACAGAGACCTGGTAGAACAGCTTTACGCAGTACCTCCTGCCCCTCCCTTTCCAAGGCAGCACCTTAAACTTTTTACCCGTGAGTTCCAAGAAAATAACTTTTCCATACTTGACAGTTGCGAGACATTTGGTACAATCAGATTCTGGGACGTAAGCGCCCTCATCTGGTTTGCCCGAGTCATAGAATGGGAATTTCCAAACTTCTCAGTCAAAAATAACCTGAAACAACTGTTCAATATCCAGAAACAGTTAGAGAAAGATGGAATCATAAAAGGCAAAACACACAGATTCCTATTGATAGCCAAAAAGAAATAATAATTTTAGTTCTTAATGTAAAGAAACAATTATAGCCTTAAACAACAAAAAATCGACGCCATAAGTGATTTTTTCAGCCAAAGACAGCTTGATAATAAAAAAGATTTTTGAGCAGACTCTGTAAAAACGTCGGCACTTGAATTTTGCGCACAAAGTGCCGCAAAATTCTTAGTACCGCTACGTTTTTACCGAAACGCAAGTGGGTCTGCGAAAAAACTTTTTTATTATCAAGCGTCCGGCTCCCAAAAATTACCCCCAAAGGAGAACCCTATGTCCGACCGCTGCGACACCTGCATAAACTACACATACGACGAAGACTACGAATGCTACTGCTGCGACTGTAATCTCGACGAAGACGAAATGAGCCGTTTTTTAAGCGGCAGCTACAAAGAATGCCCCTACTATCAGTTAGATGACGAGTATCAGGTGGTAAGACACCAGATGTAACAATAACAGCCGTAGCAGAAAGCGCTGCTTGCGCCGCGGCCGTTTATAGCAGAAAAACCGGAGGAAAAAAGACTAATGATTCGTGCAATGACACTAAATGACTATGAAAAAGTACATGATTTGTGGATGAAAATAAAAGGCTTTGCCATTCGAAGCATAGACGATTCCAAAGAAGGCGTGGAGCGTTTCCTAAACAGAAATCCCGGCATCAGCGTTGTAGCGGAGGAAGATGGCAAAATCATAGGAGCCATTCTCTGCGGCCATGACGGCAGGAGGGGCTGCATGTACCATGTGTGCGTAGACCCGGATTACAGGCTAAAAGGCATTGGCAAAAGCATGGTAGTCTTTGCCATGGAGGCATTAAAGAAAGAAAAAATCAATAAAGTTTCCCTGATTGCCTTTACAAAAAATGATATCGGAAATGCCTTCTGGAAAGAAATAGGCTGGACGAAAAGAGAAGATTTGAATTATTATGACTTTACTTTGAATGAAGAAAATATCAGCGCCTTTAACAGCTGATATGAGATGAAAACGGAAAATAAAAGAGTGTATTCGGGGTAACGAATGCCGTTATGAGGCTGTGTTTTGGCACAGTCTTTTATATTGCAAAATAATGAGATTATAAAAAGCCCAAATTGCAAGGGGAAATTAAATGCAACATGATATTTGAGATCATAAAAAGTGAAACACCCCTTGACATACCCATACATATACTGTATATATAAATATATACAGTATATAAACAAGAAAAACCAAAAAAGAAATCCAAAATCAAAAAGCGGAGAGAAAACACATTATGATTGAAGTAAAAGGGCTTTCAAAAAAAATGAAAAATTTCCGGCTGGATAATCTGTCCTTTACCATTCCCACAGGCTATATCTGCGGTCTTATCGGACAAAACGGCGCAGGGAAGACCACGCTTTTGCATTTACTCTTAGGGTTGTATCAGCCTGACGGAGGAACAGTTTTGATTGACGGTATGGATTATGTCCATGAGGAAAAGCGGATTCATAATGAAATCGGTACAGTGCTGACAGAAGAGCTTTTCGACGGATCCCTTACCCTTATGCAGAATGGAGACGCTTACGGCAGATACTACGATGCTTATGATAAAAAGGCTATGGAACATTATCTGGAATTGTTTGGACTGGAGAAAAACAGAAAATTCGGCAGGCTGTCAAAGGGGGAGAAATTAAAATGCCAGTTTGCTTTTGCCTTATCCCATGATGCGAAGCTTCTGATCCTTGACGAACCTACGGGAAATTTTGACCCTGAGTTCAGGGAGCAGTTTTTCAAAATATTAAAGGAGTTTATTGCAGACGGCAGCAGGAGCGTAGTGATTTCCACCCATCTGACAGAGGATTTGGACCGCATGGCGGATTTTCTCATTTATCTGGAAAAGGGAAAACAGGTTTTTGCAGGGGACATTGAAGCCTTCCACGGCAGCTACCGTATGGTTTTGGGAGAAGCTTATAAGATTAATCTTTTACAAAAAGAAAAAATCATTCATATGGAAGAAAACAGCTACGGGGCAAAGGCGCTCATAGCCCACAGCCGGTTAAACAATTATGACGGGGAATTGCAGGTTGTATACCCCACCATTGAGGAGTTTATGTATTTTTATGCCGGACGAAAAAATGGTTGAGAGAAATGCTATTTATGCCGCCGGCCAGGAGCGTGGGAATGGAGTGATAAAAGATGAAAAATATAGTCAGGGATTATTTTGCCGCATTTAGAATAAGCCGTCTGAAAGGAACAAAAAACAACGGATTGTTTCTTCTGGCATATTTCATTGTGATGCCTGTATTGATAGGAGTGAGCGGGAATGTAAATTTCCGGTGGGAGTATATCGCGGCGTCTGCAGGAATACTTCTGCCTATGGGATTGTCATGTCTCGATACCTTGTTCAGGAGCCCCGGGCTTGACAAAATGCTGTACCTGTGCCCCATGAGCAGGGAAGAACGGAAAAAATATATTTACAACAGGTATTGCTTCGGCGTGGGAGTCCACATGTTTATTTCTCTTATGGGAGTATGTTTGATCATTCCCTTTTCCCATTGTGATATTTTTTCGGCGATGCAGATATTAATGAATGATTTCCTCGTGGCAGTTTTAATAGCTTCTGACAGAAACAGGGAAGGAGATATGGCGGATAGGGAAATCGGGCTTCAGATAGGGATAATAGCATCAGCCTTTATTTCCAATATTATGGAGACGGCCGTTGTGACGGATGAACTGCCGGAGTTGATTGTGAAGCTGGTGCTCTTTTTAATATTTGTCATGGCACAGCTTCCGCTGGCGGTAATATACGGCAGATACGTAAAACAGAGACTGGATGATGCAGTTTGCTATGAAACATGGCAGAGGAGAGCAGCATGAAAATAACAATTCTTCCACAGGGAACTCTTGCAATCTATGAGCAGATTGTCAATCAATTGAAAAATGCCATTGTGACCGGCGAACTTCAGGCGAAAGAGGCGTTACCCTCTATTCGGGCGCTGGCGGCGGAATTGAGTGTAAGCGTCATTACCACCAAGCGGGCTTATGAAGAACTGGAAAAAGAAGGGCTGATCCGGTCTGTGGCGGGAAAGGGCTTTTATGTCTGCGAGTACAATACGGATTATCTGAAGGAAAAGCAGCTTATGATGTTTGAAAAACGTCTGGGAGAGCTTATTGATGAGGCAAAACAGGCAGGACTTAGCTGCAGGGATTTTGCGGAAATGGCGGAAGCTCTGTGGAAATAATGGAAAGCCCATAAAAATATCGGAGCTTTTACAAAAGCGGCAAAAGTTTGGGAGGAGGGATAACATGGCAGTTCCTGTATTATCATTTGAACATGTAACGGGAAAAGGACGCAGGTTTCATTTAGAAGACATCAGCTTTGAAATGATGCCCGGATTTATTTACGGGCTGATAGGGAAGAACGGCGCAGGAAAAACCACGCTCTTTCAGTATATCATGAATGAAAACGCCCGGTACGAGGGGCGCATCTGCGTGGAGGGCGAAGATATTATAAAAAAACATGCTGTCATTATGAATAAAGTGGGGTTGGTTTCTTCGGACAACAGCTTTTTCGGAGGGTGTACATGCAGACAGAATGCAAAGATTCTGGGCCCGTTTTATGATGAATTTTCCATGGAAACATTTGAAGCGGTTATGGAGGAGTTGAAGGTATCGCCGGGAAAGGTTTACCAGAAAATGTCCTTAGGAGAAAAATATAAATTCCAGCTGGCATTTGCCATTGCCCATAATCCCTGTCTGTATCTGTTGGATGAAGTAACGGTGGGAATGGACCCGGTGTTCAGGAGGGAGTTTTTTGATATGATGCGGCAGCTGATAAAGGATGAGAAGGCGTCTGTCCTTTTGACCAGCCATATTTTATCTGAAATGGAAATCAATACGGATTATGCAGGCGTGCTAAAGGAAGGCAGACTGATCGTATTTGGAGAAAGCCCTTTGGTTGTGGCGGAAATGAATGGCAAGAGTGACAGCAGGATGGAAGAGCAGCAGGATAAAGGAAGAGTGAAAATAAAATAAACAGTGGGAGAATGGCTTATGGATGAAAAAGGATTATCGGATAAAAAACAACAGACACTGCTGGAACATTTCTTTACAGAGCAGAAGATATGGTATCCGGACTATTGGGGACTGTGCCTTGCGGGAGGTATCATGTTTGTTCTGGCAATGTTTATGTTCATTATGCCCATCCAGCTGTGGGAGGGCGATTATACGCCGCTTCTGACCATGCTTTGTCTGGAACTGATCGGTGTGGAATTGTATCTGGGCAGATACTGCAGCTTCAGGGCAGAGGGGAAGATATGGGATGTTTATGAAGTGCTGCGCCAGCTTCCCGTTTCCCGCCGTCAGCTTAAAATATACAGAGTCAGGAAGCTTTTGAAGCTGTGCCTGAAAATGACAGGAACGGCAGTGATCTGTCAGACAGCCTTTGCCGGCGTATTTATGCACACCTTTTCCATAGGAAATATTGTGATGCCTGTAGTCTGCTGCCTGCTGACGCCCATGGGAATAGTAGGCGGGTATCTTTGGAAAAGATAGCATATATTATTTGCTTTGGACTGTTGAAGTGTAGCATGATCATGCGGATTTTCATCTATGACGAAACGGTGCTTTGGGAAGATTCGAACCTTGCCGCCGGCCTTACCACCAATATGATTGCGAACATGGGAAAAGGAAAGCATATCAGCATGGAAACACTGACAAAAAGTGGTATATTCGAAAATATTTGAAATTACCTATTGACCCTCACGGAACGTCATGGGTTAGAGTGAATATATCAAGAACAGGAGGCCGATCGCTATGAGGACAGTAAAAGAAGTATCAAATTTAACAGGTATCAGCGTGCGCACGCTCCACTATTATGATGAAATCGGGCTGTTAAAGCCCACTGGAAAAAGTGAAGCGGGATACCGGCTTTATGACGATAAAGCATTGGAAACATTACAGCAAGTGTTGTTCTTCCGTGAGTTTGATATTCCCTTGAAGGAAATCAAAGCGATTATGGCGAACCCGGCTCTTGACAGGAACCAGATTTTACAAATGCAGCGGAAAATGCTGGCAACAAAAAAAGAGCGTATGGAACGCCTGATCGCCAGCATTGACGACATCCTGAAAGGAGAAAACAAAATGGATTTTGCAGTTTTTAGTAAAACAGAGATTGAGGAAATGTTCCAGACTATGATGGAGCATATGCCGGAAAACATGAGAAACATCGCAATAAAAGAATTTGGGAGCATTGAGCAATGGAAAAAGCATTACACGGAAGCCGTATCTTCTGAAAAAATGCAGAAAGGATATGCAAAGGTAGTTGAATGGTATGGCGGGAAAGACAAATTTTTATCTGTCGCCCAGAACCCCATCAGCAAAGAAGTTGCAGAAAGCTATAACAAACGGATTGAAGCAATTTTGCAAAAGCTAATCGCTAAACGGGATTGTGCCGTGGATTCTTTTGAAGTAAAAGAGATAGTCGGGGAATACGGCTTTGTTATGAAACAACTCTCACAGATAAAAGAGGAAAAGGGATTCATGCTGGCGCAGGCGCAATATTACCGTAATGAAAAAATCAAGTCGATGACGGATGAAAAGTACGGAGATGGGGCTTCAGATTTTTTCGCACAGGCGATTGAATCCTTTTATGGGAAAGAATAAATAGAAGGACAACTAAATATCTGCCGATAATATGGCGACAAAGAGCAGGAAATCTAAACAGGTTATCCTGTTCTTTTTTGCCCGGAACGCCTTGACCCATGAACCGGATGAAAAAATCAGTATTGTGGAAGGCATCAGAAACGATAATTTTTAGAGGAGAACGGAAATGGCGTTAATAAGTACGGAAAATCTTTCAAAGAGATACGGAAAAGATGAAGTGGAGGTTATGGCGTTGGACAAAGTAAGCCTGTTTATAGAAGAAGGGGAAATTTTGTCCGTTATGGGAACTTCCGGCAGTGGAAAATCCACCCTTTTAAATCTTTCGGGCTTCAGGCTGAAGAAAATGGGGTTTATATTCCAGTCCTGTAATCTGGTGCCGGAGCTGGCGGTCAGGGAAAACATACTGCTTTCCAAAGCCATTGCAAAGGAAAATGTTATGGAGCTTTTGAAGATGCTGAATGGCGATTACGGAATTACCATAGTGATGATAACCTACGATTTTGCTCCTGCCAAAATGACAACGAGTATGATAACCATAAGCGGCGGAAGGATAAATAGTGCCAAAGGGCATTTAAATAAAGTATTTGCTGATTGAGAACTTGCTTTTTCTGTGCTATACTTAATTCCGAAAAAGGATAAACTTAAGGAAAAATACCTGAAGCTTCATATCAGGAGGACAGCTCTTATGACAAAGAGAAAATTATTTTGGGATATTATATACGTTGGATTTCTTTTAGCGGCGATAATTGTTTTGTTTTGGTGGTATACGGGGCAGAACAGCAGGCGGATGGAAGAGCGGAATAAAGTATATGCAGCCGATTCGGCGCAGATAAAGGCGGAGCAGATTAATGATGAATTAAATAATGCTTTGAGCCGCATTAGCGCATATTCTTATTTTGCGGGAGCAAGCCTGAGCGAACCGGTAATTACACCCCGGGTGTTAAAGGAAATGGAGGAGAAATCACAATTTGATGCAGTCATTTTTACGGATCTTGAGGGTGTTGACCATGCTTCTGACGGACGGAGCGTGGATGTTATGGACAGGGATTTTTACATAGACGGCATAGAAGGAAATGATGGAATCTCCGTTATATACGATCCCCGGTTTTTTAATGAAACAATGGTATGCTTTTATACACCTGTTTACTATGACGGGGAAATCATAGGCGTTTTGCGGGGAGCTTATTTGGCGGAAGAGTATTTACAAAGTATGCTGAATACCACATATTTCGGCAAATCTGCGGAAGTGTTTTTGTGCGCGGCAGACGGGACGGTAATTGCCGGCTCGGGCAATACTATGATATATGAAGGAAACCTTTTGGAAATACTGCTGGAGAACGGCGTGATTGATGAAAAAGCGGCAGCCGATGCACGAACTGTTTTTGAAAAGGGCGGAGAGGGCGTATTTCTTTGTGATTCCGGCAGTAAAACAGATAACATCTGTGTGCAATATCTGCCCGATCTGGAATTTGTTCTGGTACAGACCTTTCCAAAGAGTGTGACCCAAAGCATGATAAAGGACGAAAACCTTGTGGGAATCCGTTTGGAGTCCATGCTGCTTTTACTGTTTATTATTTATATCGTCGTCCTCCTTGTCCGGGCCAACCGAAACAGAAAACTGCTGGAACAAAAGAATACGGAGATGGGGTATATTATCAACGGTGTCAATACCCTGTTTACCCGTTTTGTTATGATTGATTTTGAAGCGGATACTTACCAATATCTGGCGGGAACAAAGCCGGAGGGCATCAGCCTTGCAGTAAAGGGTTCTTATGAAGCATGGGTAAAGCATATAAGCTCTCTTTTGATAAACGACAGCGAGCGTTTGCAGTTTGCAAAGTCCCTGGAAAAGGATTCCCTGATGAAAGCCTTGCAGGAACAAAATGATGTACGTTTTGAATGTCATGTAAACCGGTGCGGGAAGAAAGAATGGGAGCATATAAATGTTATCTGTCTGGAAAGGAAAGAGGGAAGAGCTGTTAAGGTTTTGGCAACCCGTCAGAATATTACGGAATTAAAAGAACGGGAAATGCATATCCAGGCGGAAATGGCTCTTGCGGACAGAAAAGAGAGACAGTACCGGATCGCTGTTACTGCCAATGCGTTTTCTACCTTTGAATTTAATCTGTCCCGGGATTTGATAGAGCAGGATATTGTACGGGAAATAAACGGGCAGCAGGTTTCCTTACTCGGAAAAGCGGGCCTGAAAGCTCCCTGTAAAGCATCAGAGTGCTTTGAAAAATGGAAAGAGTTTGTTCTAAAAGAATCTCTTGAGGAATACAGCAAGATTGTCAATACGGAATATCTGAAGAAACGTTTTGAAGAAGGCGAGGCAGAGGTTATCATTGACTACTGGGGACAGGATTCTGACAACGGGCAGATGTGCGTCCGCCAGTCCTTTATTATGACGCGGGATAATGATACGGATGATATTATGGTCATGGTCCTGTCAAGGGAAATTACGGAGCAGGTACAGAAACAAAGAGAGCAGACTCAGGCGCTGCAGGATGCGCTGATGCAGGCACAGCATGCAAATAAGGCAAAATCCACTTTCCTTTCCAATATGTCCCATGACATCCGTACACCCATGAATGCGATTATTGGATTTACCACCATTGCCGTCAGCCATATTGACAATAAGGATCAGGTTAAGGATTGTCTGCAGAAGGTATTATCATCAAGCAACCATCTGCTGAGCCTGATTAACGATATTCTGGATATGAGCAGAATCGAAAGCGGAAAGGTACAGATTAAGGAGCAGGAGTGTAACATTTCCGAGCTTATGCATAATCTGGTCAATATCATCCAGCCTCAGGTAAAAGCAAAGCAGCTGGAATTATTTATTGATACCTTTGAAGTTGCCAATGAAGATGTCATAGCGGATTCATTGAAATTAAACCAGATATTTATTAATCTTTTAAGCAATGCGGTAAAATACACTTCTGCAGGCGGAACCATTACCTTCCGCATTATGCAGAAAACCACCTTCCGCCATGGATACGGCGATTATATCTTTGTCATTAAGGATAACGGTATCGGTATGTCCAAGAATTTTGTGGAGCATATTTTTGAGCCCTTTGAGCGGGAGACAACCGTGACGCAAAACGGCATTCAGGGAACGGGACTGGGCATGGCAATTACCAAAAACCATGTGGAAATGATGAACGGCACAATCAGCGTTGAAAGCGAGGTCGGCAAGGGCAGTACCTTTACCGTAGAACTGGGGCTGAAGCTGCAGAATACCGAAAAGAACGCAGCCCAGATCAAAGAGCTGGAAGGCCTGCGCGTGCTGGTTGTGGATGATGATTTTAATACCTGCGACAGCGTCAGCAAAATGTTAAAGCAGATCGGTATGCGTTCCGAGTGGACAACCTCGGGCAGAGAGGCGATATATCGTGCAAAATCAGCCTATGAGGAAGGGGATGCTTACCATACCTATATTATTGACTGGCAGATGCCGGAAACCAGCGGTGTGGAAACCGCAAGAAAAATCCGCAGTTCTGTGGGAGAAGATGCGCCCATTATTATTTTAACGGCTTATGACTGGACTGACATTGAGGAAGAAGCACAGGATGCGGGAGTAACGGCGTTTTGTGCAAAGCCGCTCTTTATGTCCGATTTGAAATCTGTCCTGTTGGCAACCAACAACCTTATTGAAAAAGAGGAAGAGACAGCGGAATGGCTCAAGGAAAATTTTGATGGGAAGCGTGTCCTGCTGGTGGAGGATATTGAGCTAAACCGCGAAATAGCGGAAGTAATTCTCACGGAAGCGGGCTTTTTGGTAGAAACGGCGCCGGATGGAACGGATGCGGTATCCATGGTGGATGCGTCGGAAGAGAATTATTATGATGCGGTTTTAATGGATATACAGATGCCCATTATGGACGGCTATGAAGCAACGCGGACCATCAGAAGCCTTCCAAGGAAGGATGTTAAGGATTTACCGATTATAGCCATGACGGCCAACGCTTTGGAGGAGGATAAGGAGGCGGCCTTAAAGAACGGAATGAATGCCCATATTGCAAAGCCGCTTGACATGAATATCTTCATGTCTGTGCTGAAAAGGTTTCTGAAATAGCTTCGGAACATTTGTTTAAGAACTTTGCAAATGCCGGAGAATTGGTTAAATAAAGAGGAGAATGAAAAAATGGAACAAAGAGAAATGGAACAGGTCATGAAAAAGGCGGAGGTCTTAATAGAAGCCCTGCCTTACATACAGCGGTTTAACCGCAAGATCATCGTTGTAAAATACGGCGGCAGCGCCATGAGCAATGAAGAACTGCAAAAGAATGTTATCAAAGACGTTACCCTGTTAAAGCTGGTAGGCTTTAAGCCCATTATCGTTCATGGCGGCGGAAAGGCCATCAGCAAATGGGTAGGCAAGGTGGGAAAGGAAGCCGAATTTGTGGGCGGCCTTCGTGTAACCGACGAGGAAACCATGGAAATTGCAGAAATGGTCTTGGGAAGGGTCAACAAAAGCCTGGTTACCATGGTACAGGAGCTTGGGGTTAAGGCCGTAGGCATCAGCGGAAAAGACGGCGGTCTGTTAAAGGTGGATAAAAAATATTCCGACGGCAAGGACATCGGATATGTGGGAGATATTAAAGAGGTGGACGCCAAGATCCTTTATGATCTTCTGGAAAATGATTTTCTGCCTATTGTAGCGCCGGTAGGTCTGGATGATGATTTTCATACCTACAATATCAATGCGGATGACGCCGCATGCGCCATTGCCAAAGCGGTAAAGGCGGATAAGCTGGTATTCTTAACGGACATTGAAGGTCTATACCGGGATATTAACGATAAAAACACCTTTATTTCCAGATTGACTTCTTCAGACGCAAAGGCGCTGATCAACAGCGGTATTATCGGCGGAGGCATGCTGCCCAAGCTGAACAATTGTACCACAGCTATTGAGGAAGGAGTCAGCCGGGTGCATATTTTGGACGGAAGGGTTCCCCATTGCCTGCTTTTGGAAATCTTTACAAAGCAAGGTATCGGTACGGCAATTATTTCCGATGATGATAATCTGGCAAAGGGAATCCACAGGGACAGATTCTGCCCGGAGGAAGAATAAAAGGGAATCCGATGAAATGAAATATCATTTTAAACGGAAGAAAAATCCCGTAAACAGTTAGGAGAGAATAGAATGGTAAAGGACATGAAAACATATATTGACGAGGCGGAAAGCGCCCTGTTACACACCTATAACCGTTATCAGGTGGTGCTTGACAAGGGAGACGGCGTTTATCTGTATGATATGAACGGAAAACGTTATCTGGATTTTGTGGCGGGCATTGCCGTGTTTGCATTGGGATATGGAAATACAGAATATAACGATGCTTTAAAGGAGCAGATTGATAAAATCATCCATACCTCCAATTATTACTATAATATACCTGCGATTGAGGCGGCGAAAAAGCTGAAAGAGGCTTCCGGCATGGCTCGGGTGTTCTTTACCAACTCCGGGGCGGAGGCTATGGAAGGAGCCATTAAGGCGGCAAGAAAGTATGCCTACAATAAGGACGGCAAAACAGACCATGAAATCATTGCCATGAACCATTCCTTCCACGGACGCACCATGGGCGCATTGGCTGTTACGGGAAATCCCCACTACAGGGAAGCCTTTGAGCCTTTGATCGGAAATATCAGATTTGCCGATTTAAATGATCTAAAGAGCGTTAAAGCGCAGATTACGGACAAGACCTGTGCCATTATTTTTGAAACCGTTCAGGGAGAAGGAGGTATTTATCCCGCTACGCAGGAGTTTATGGAAGGCGTGCGCGCCATCTGCGATGAAAAGGATATCTTGATGATTTTAGACGAAGTGCAGTGCGGCATGGGAAGAACCGGTTATATGTACGCATGGCAGAAATACGGTGTAAAGCCGGATATTATGACCACTGCAAAGGCGTTGGGCTGCGGCGTTCCCGTAGGAGCTTTTCTTTTAAATGAAAAGGCGGGCAGTTCTTCTTTAGCGGCAGGAGACCATGGAACCACCTATGGCGGCAATCCTCTTGCCTGTGCGGCAGTCTGCAAGGTGTTTGAATTATTTGAAAAAAATCATATACTGGAAAATGTGAAGGAAGTTTCTGCATATCTCGAAAAGAGACTGGACGAGCTTGCAAAGGAATGTGCGGATATAAAGTGCCGCAGGGGCGCGGGGCTTATGCAGGGGCTGGAATTTTATAAGCCTGTAGGCGATATTATTATAAAGGCGATGGACGCAGGACTGATTCTCATCAATGCGGGCAGCCATATTATTCGCTTTGTTCCGCCTCTTGTTATCGGAAAACAGGATGTGGATGATATGATTGCCATTTTAAAAAAATGCCTGTAAAATAACAGGGCAACACAATGTAGGGAAAGGATTAAAGTTGGAAGAAAAGCTTTCAATTTTGATTTGAGGGTCAGATATGACAAAAAAGATTTATGCAATTCTTCTGATAATTGCCATGACGGCTTTAACGGCTCTGGCAGGAAATACAGAGAGCGCACAGACGGAGACGGCGGGTCTGTTTCAAAAAAAAGAAAATATTGTTATCTGGTATACGGATGATGTCCTAAGCGATTATCTGGCAGGGGCGGCGTTAAAATATTATGAGGAAAAGAATGTACGCGTTACGCCGGTGCTGGTATCCGGGCTGCAGTATTTAGAGCAGATACATGAGGCCCAGATGAGCGGGGAAGGCGCGCCGGATTTGTACATTATCAGCAACGATACGCTGGAAAAGGCTTATTTATCGGGGCTGGCGGCACAGATTACGGATCCGGAGGGGATTGTGAATACCTCCCACTATTCGGATGCGGCTCTTCATGCGGTCACATATGAAAATAAGCTGTTAGGTTATCCCCTGTATTTTGAAACTTCGATTTTTTTATATAATGAAACTTACCTGTCAGATATGGCGGTTAAAGCCATTGAGGCGGAACGGAATGCGGCAGAAGGGGAAGCCGCCATGGAAATGGTGGAGACTGCGGAGTCGGATGCAGAGCTGGAAGCCCTGGCTGAAAACGATAACGATGCTACCTTGGCCAGCGACATTACGGAAGAACAGATAGAAGAGAAGAAAGCGGCTCTTGTCCCGGCTACCATGGATGGCATTCTTACCTTTGCGGAGTCTTATGAGGCGCCGGAAACGGTAGAAGCGGTATTTAAATGGGATGTATCGGACATTTTCTACAATTATTTTATTGTAGGAGCCAGCATTGACGTGGGTGGCATAAATGGCGACGATTCCGGCATTATTGATATTTATAATCAGAAAGCTGTTGAATGCATGACCCTTTATCAGCAGTTGAACCAGTTTTTCTCCATCGACACAAAGGCGGTTACTTACGATTCGGTACTTTCAGAGTTTATAGAAGGAAAAATTGTCTTTACCGTGGCCACCACCGATGCCATCGGCAAACTGGAAAAGGCAAAAAAGGACGGCACCTTTGCCTATGAGTACGGGGTAACTGCAATTCCCGCGGTCAGTGATGCCTTAGATTCCAAGAGCCTGTCCGTAACCAATGCGGCAGTTATAAACGGATTTAGTAAAAACGGGGGACTGGCCAATGATTTTGCCTCTTATCTGGTTGAGAACCAGGCAGAGGATTTTTACACAATGACGGATAAGATTCCTTCCAGATATGATATAGCCTATGGAAATCCTGCGGTTCTTGCGGCGCTTTCGGAATATGGCACATCAGTGCCCGTTCCCAAAATGATGAAGACTTCTAATTTCTGGGCACAGCTGGAAATCGCTTTTACCAAGATCTGGACGGGTTCTAATGTAGAAGAGGTTTTAAGCGGACTGGATGAAGGAATAAAAAAACAGATATGAGAATATTTTTAACCGGGCATGGGTATAATAATTCCAATAATATTTGGAGGGATTTATTCATGCTTGGTTTTTTGATTGCTATTTTATCAGGAGCGCTTATGAGTATACAGGGGGTTTTTAATACGGAAGTGACAAAAAACTCTTCCATGTGGAGCGCCAACGCTTTTGTACAGTTGACGGCTTTTGCGGTCTGCATTCTGGCATGGCTGTTTACAGACAGAACCAGCTTTATGAAGGTCTTTTCCGTACAGCCCAAGTACATGCTTTTAGGAGGGGTGATCGGCGCTTTTATTACTTATACGGTCATTGTGAGCATCAATCAGCTAGGGCCGGCAAAATCGGCAATGTTTATTGTGATCGCCCAGCTCATAGTCTCTTATGCCATTGAATTAATGGGAATCTGGGGGATGGAGAAACAGCCTTTTTCTTTAAGAAAAGCGGCGGGCATGCTGATTGCCGTTGCAGGAATTGCCATATTTAAGTGGGAAACACAGCAATAGCGCCTATTTATTATGAAAATGTTACAAAAATTTTAAATTTCATAAATTCTTCCTTGTAAACTGATTTTTTTTGGAATACAATAGAAACACGATTAGCATAGAAGGGCCTTCTGTTTAGAAAATAGGAGGTTATGTTATGAATCAGGAAAGCGGGAAACTATTTCATTGGGGTCGGAACGGTAAAAGAATCTGTGTTCTGTTGATTGTTTTACTGTTATCCGGCTTGTTTGGCTGTGAAAAGAAAGATACTTATACTGTTTCCTTAGAGGGGCAGGACTATGAGGAAGTATCCGGAGGAGTAGAAGCTTCTGCAAAAAAAGCTTTATGGGAAAATGAAGGAACAGAAGACGACGCTTCGATCAAAAGTGGGACATCCGCAGGCGGCGCCTATGAAGAAAATACTGTTGGAGACGACAATGGCAGCCGTATTTATGTGCACATATGCGGAGCGGTCAAATATCCCGGCGTTTATGAATTTACCGGGGATACCAGGGTGTTTCAGGTTGTGGAGAGCGCCGGCGGGCTTTCGCCGGAGGCATATGAAGCGGCGTTGAATCAGGCTGGGGTAGTTAAAGACGGAGAGCGCATTTATGTTCCGACTCTTTTGGAATGGGATCAGGGGACTTTAGCGGATTTGGAAGAAAGCCGTGAGGAGGAAATTGACGACGGATTGGTCAATATCAATACGGCGGATGAAAACGAGCTTTGTACCCTTCCGGGAGTGGGGGAAACCAGGGCTAAGGCCATTGTGGAGTATCGTGAGGAGCACGGAAGCTTTGAAAAAATCGAGGATATCCAGAACGTGTCGGGAATCAAAAGCGGTCTTTTCGGCAAGATAAAGGATTTTATTAAGGTAAAGTAATAAGTAATAAAAATTGACTTAATTGAAGGCAGAATGTGGATGGAGAGAGAAATGAGTAAAAGGGTTTTGGTTGTAGACGATGAAAAATTGATAGTAAAAGGAATCCGTTTTAGCTTGGAGCAGGATGGCATGGAAGTGGAGTGCGCTTATGACGGAGAGGAAGCGCTTAAGATAGCAAAGGAACAGAAATTTGATATGATTCTTTTGGATGTGATGCTGCCGGGACTTTCCGGATTTGAGGTATGTCAGCAGATTCGGGAGTTTTCCGACGTTCCCATTGTGATGCTGACAGCCAAGGGGGAGGATATAGACAAGATTCTGGGTCTGGAATACGGGGCGGATGATTATATTACAAAGCCCTTCAATATTTTAGAGGTAAAGGCGAGAATCAAAGCTATTATGAGGCGTACTGCCACAAAAGAAAGCCCCAAGGCGGAAAGCAGCAGTATGATCGAACGGGGCGACATGAAAATCGACCGTGAAGGCAGACGGGTTTATATTGAAGAGAAGGAAATCAATTTAACGGCAAAAGAATTTGATGTATTGGAACTGCTGATTTTAAATCCCAACAAGGTATACAGTCGTGAAAAGCTGTTGACTATGGTTTGGGGAGCAGATTATCCGGGAGATGTCAGGACTGTAGATGTGCATATCAGGCGCCTTAGGGAAAAAATCGAGAAAAACCCCAGTGAGCCCAGATATGTGCATACAAAATGGGGCGTGGGATATTATTTTAAATAAAGGGTGTTTTCGTGAAAGCAGATATCAGTGCATTTTTAAAAAAGATTTTATCACGCCTGACCTTTGTCAAGAGTCTGAGGTTTAGGATTTTTATCATTGTCATTCTTGTAAGCTATGTGCCTACCCTTATTGTGCGTTACGGAATTTTGCAGAATTACGAGGAGCGAGCTGTTTCCCTGCGTATTTCCGAGGTGGAAAATCAGGCGATGATTCTGGCAAACCATCTGGCAGCCAACAATTATCTGCAGGATACTTCCTCGGAAACCATTAATGCGGAGCTTTTGCAGCTTTCCAATCTCTACGACGGACGGGTGCTGGTCATTGACCAGAATTTTAATGTAATACGGGATACATATGGTATCAGTGAAGGTAAGACCATTATTTCGGAAGAGGTCATCCGCTGCTTCAAAGGCAGCAATACCAGCAATTATGACGGAAATAACCGTTTTATCGAAATGACTACGCCCATTACCATTACGGTAAACGACAAGGAACAGGGCAGTAATGCTCCGGGGGAAAAAGAAAAAACCCTGATTATCGGAGTTATGCTTACCAGTGTTTCTACGGACAATATTACCACTAATATCGCGGTTCTGGACGGTAAGGCTTCCATTCTCCAGTTTTTAATGATGATTCTGGTCGTGGCTCTTTCCTGGATTACCTCAAGGGTTTTGGTAAAGCCCTTTGAGCAGGTTACGGCATCCATCAGAGCGGTAAAAGACGGATTTGAGACGGAAGCCATTGACGTATCGGATTATGTGGAAACGGAGCATATCATTACAGCCTTTAACGAGCTTTTAAACAGAATGAAGGCCTTGGATGAATCGAGACAGGAATTTGTATCCAATGTGTCCCATGAGTTGAAAACACCTATCACATCCATGAAGGTGCTGGCGGATTCGCTGATCGCCCAGGAGGATGTACCGGTGGAATTATATAAAGAATTTATGACGGATATTGCCGATGAGATAGACAGGGAAAATAAAATCATTACCGATTTACTGTCTTTAGTTAAAATGGATAAGACGGCGGCTGATTTGAATATTGAGGCGGTCAACATTAACGAATTGATAGAATTGATATTGAAGCGTTTGAGGCCCATAGCAGGCCAGAAGGATATTGACGTTATTTATGAAAGCGTCAGGGATGTTACTGCGGAGGTGGATGAAGTAAAGTTGACCCTTGCCATTTCCAATCTTGTTGAAAACGCCATAAAATACAATGAAGAGCATGGCTATGTAAAGGTAACCCTGGATGCGGACCACCGGTTTTTTACAGTTGCCGTGGAGGACAACGGAATGGGGATTCCCGAGGAAGCCAAGGAACATATTTTTGAAAGATTTTACCGGGTGGATAAATCCCATTCCCGCAAAATCGGTGGAACCGGCTTGGGACTTGCTATTACCAGAAGCTCTATCCTGATGCACAGGGGTGCAGTCAAGGTGGAAAGCGAAGAAGGGAAGGGCACGACCTTCCTTGTAAAGATTCCCTTAACCTATGCTTTAAAGGGCTGACCTGTTTGGAGAGAATATGAAGAAAATCGGATTATATTTATGCTGTATCTGTATCGGTCTTTTGGCGGGCTGCGGCAGAAACGGCGGTAATAAAGCAAAAGAATATACGGTTTACTATGTAGACAATGAGGAGAACAGAGTATCGGGCCAGAGTGTGGAGATTGAAGGGGAAGATACACAGGAAATCCTTCAGGAGTTATTTGCCCGATTGGTGGCGCAGCCGGAAAATGCCGGGTACAAAAGCGCCATACCCGAAAATGTAGTGTTGGAATCTTACGCTTACGAGGATTACCAGCTTATATTGAATTTCAGCGGAGAATATTCTTCCATGAGTCCTACAAGGGAAGTTCTGACAAGAGCCGCCATTGTAAGAACTCTTTGTCAGATAAACGGGGTAAACTATGTTGCTTTTAATGTAGATGGGGAAACCCTGGTCAATGTCAGCGGAGTTCCCGTGGGCTATATGACGGCGGACCAGTTCGTAGATAATGAAGGAAATGAGATCAATGCCTACGAAAAGGTCAGCCTGACTTTGTACTATGCGGACAGAGGCGGCGCCAGCTTAGAGGCCCATTTGGTGGACAGAGTCTATAACAGTAATATTTCCATGGACAGACTGATCGTGGAAGAACTGATTGCGGGGCCGGAGGACGGAGACGGAAACGGCTATGCGACCATGTCCCCTGAAACCAAAATAGTCAGTGTTACCACCCGTGACAATACATGCTATGTGAATCTGGATGAAGGCTTTTTAAATCTTCCGGGAAATGTAACGCCGGAAGTGGCGATCTATTCCATTGTCAATTCCTTAGTGGAGCTTTCCAGTATCAATAAGGTACAGATTTCCATAAACGGAAGTACAGATCTTATTTATATGGAAACCATACCCTTGTCACAGGTGTTTGAGAGAAATCTGGAGATTATGCGTGCACAGTAAGGAGTGCTATGAGGAGACCTTTATGTCTACTGTGTTTTTTTTACGTGGCGGGGTTGATCCTGATTTTAGAGCTGTTCCCGGCTTTTAAAGGGGAAGCTGAACAATTACAGGAAAAGAACATGTGTACACTTTCTGGAGAAGTGTACCGGATGGAATACAAAAATGACAAATCTGTGTTATATCTGAAGGCTTCAAAGGCCGGAATTCCCGATTTAAAGGTAATCTGCTATGTAGCGGATGCAGAAATCTTTTCAAGGATAAAAATAGGAAATCGGGTTCTGGTAAAAGGAACCTGCCGCCTGTTTGACGAGGCTTCCAATGACGGACAGTTTGACGGAAGAATGTATTATAAGATACAGGGAATTTCCTGTTTTCTGACAGGATGTCAGGTATCTTTGGAGGACGGCGGCTTCAGGCCCTATGAGCAGGGGCTGTTTGTCGTAAGAGGTTATTTGTCCCGCATTTTTGAAAGGTCGCTGCCGGAAAGATATGCGGGGATCATGCAGGCAATGTTTCTCGGGGAAAAAGGCGGACTTGATGAAGAAATCAAAGAGCTTTTTCAAAGAAACGGCATTTCTCACATTCTGGCCATATCAGGCTTACACATATCCTTTCTGGGTATGGGAATCTTCCGCTTCCTTAAGAAAATCAGAATACCGTCTTTGGCAGGGGCCGTCTTTTCGATGGCGTTTATTATCAGCTTTGGCATTATGACGGGCAACAGCGCTTCCACAATCCGCAGTATCGTGATGTTCTTTTTGTTTATATTGGCGGGATTATGGGGGCGCACTTATGACATGCTGACAGGGGCGGCCCTTTCCGCGGCAGTCCTTCTTTTAAAACAGCCTCTATATATCTATCATAGCGGTTTCCTGTTGTCCTTTGGGGCGGTTACGGGAATTGCGCTCATTGTGCCGGCGGTAGAAAGAATGCTGCCGGAAGAATCCGTGACGGAAAGCATGATTTTAAACCGGAGCAGAAAGGAAAAGGCGGTAAGGTCTTTAAAGCAGAAAGTAAAATCTTCTATGATAGCAAGTCTTTCCATTTCTTTGGCAACGCTCCCCATTCAGCTTTATTTCTTTTATACGTTTCCCATGTATTCGGTTTTTTTAAATCTTTTCATCATTCCTCTTATGGGTATTCTTATGGCGGCGGGAGCCGCAGGACTTTTTCTTTCCTGTCTCGTTCCTCTTTGGAGCGGTATATTTATGATGCCTTGTAAATGGATATTACAGATCTGTGAAGGGCTTTGCCGTATTTTTGACGCTTTGCCGGGAGGAAATCCGGTTTTGGGAAAGCCAAGGCTTTGGCAGATAGTGCTTTATTACGGGCTACTTTTATGGATGCTATTCATGAAGGAGACCTCTGGGAAAAAGTTATTTGGAAAAGCCTGTTTGGGCAAAAGCTGTTTTAAAGAGAAAATTTTCGGAAAATGGCTCTTAAGGAAAAGGAATCTGCACGGAAAGCAGCGTATATGTATCCTTCTGGCAGGGATATTCCTGTTGTGTATCAGGCCGCGGGGAGCGACGGCTTTAACCATGCTGGATATCGGACAAGGGGACTGTATGGTAATAGAGGAAAAGAGCGGATATAATATTCTGGTTGACGGAGGAAGCAGCGATGTATCAGAGGCAGGGCGGTACAGGATCATCCCTTATTTAAAAAGCCACGGCATTGACAGTCTTGATTATGTCTTTGTTTCCCATGCCGATTCCGACCATATATCGGGCATTCTGGAAATGCTTTCAAAGGAGGGAAAAGAAGAAATTAAAATAAAGCATCTTGTGCTGACTAAATTTGCCATGAGTGATTCTGACTATGATAAACTGTTAGCATATGCTAATCAGAGGGGCGCTAAAGTTCTTATGATATCGGAGGGGGACCGGTTTGAAGTCGGAAACACCTGCTGGGAATGCCTCTATCCGGGAATGGACGAGGAGGGAGAAGGAAATGACCAGTCTATGGTTTTATTTATGGAATGCCGCGGCATGGGAACTTTATTTACGGGGGATTTGCCGGGAGAAAGGGAAAGAAAGGCACTGGAAAAAATAGGAAATAGAAATGTTCAGGTTTTGAAAGTAGCGCATCACGGTTCCAAATATTCCACGACGGAAGCGTTTTTGGAAAGCTGCCTTCCAGGAATTGCCATTGTTTCTGCGGGACAGAATAATTCCTACGGGCATCCCCATAAAGAGGTAATAGAACGTTTAGAAGAAAGAGGCTGTAGGATTTACGGGACTTATTTCAAAGGAGCCATTACCATCCGGTACGAAAACGGAAAATATTCTGTTTTGACATACAAAGAAATGTGATATACTTTTAGGTAACGGCAGTTAGAAACAGATAAAATTGTTTTTAAGGTTGTTTCCTGTTAGAGCCAATCTTTCGTTGTCTACGGAAGGATAATGATATTTGTAATATCAGCAGGATGGTTGCTAACCGGCTGGGGACAGATACCGCTTATCGGCGGCAGGGAATGAATCGGAAAGTAAAATCCGGGTTATCCGGTTTTGGGGAGAAATTGTGCAGAGGATTAATGAGGATATCAAAACAGGTAATTATAAACAGATGTACCTGCTTTACGGAAGCGAGGACTATCTTCGCAATCAGTATAGGGATAAGCTGAAGCAGGCGCTGCTGGGAGATGGGGACACCATGAACCTTTCCTGTTTTGAAGGAAAGGACGTCAACCAGTCCCGGCTTGTGGACCTTTCGGAAACAATGCCCTTTCTTGCAGAGCGAAGGGTTATTGTCATTGAAAACAGCGGGATGTTTAAAGGCGGCAGCGATGTGCTGGCGGACTATTTAAAGGAGCCTTCCCTTACCACTTTTTTCGTGTTCAGTGAAAAGGAAGTGGACAAAAGGAATAAGCTCTTTAAGCTGGTCAAGGATAAAGGCTATGCCGGCGAATTCGGAGAGCAGGATGAGAATACCCTGACACGTTGGATTTTGGGCCTTGTCAAAAAAGAAGGCGTGGAAATGGACAGGGCCGCCGTGGCGCTTCTTTTGTACAAAACAGGAACGGATATGGAAAATATCCGCAAGGAGCTGGAAAAGTGCATCTGTTATTGTCTCAAAAGGGGCAGGATCACAACTGTGGATGTGGAGACGATTTGCACAGAGCGGCTTTCCAACAGGATTTTTGATATGATAAATTATATTTCTGCAGGAAAAAAGCAACAGGCGTTAAAGCTTTACTATGATCTGTTGGCATTAAAGGAGCCGCCTATGCGCATTCTCTTTTTGATTTCCAGACAGTTCAATATGCTGCTCCAGACAAAAATGCTGCGGGAAAAGGGGTATGACAAACGGATTATCAGTGAGAAAATGGGAGTTGCACCTTTTATTGCGGGAAAGTATATGGATCAGGCGGCCCGTTTTAAGCGTTCGGTTCTGCGCAGGGCTTTAGAGGACTGTGTTAAGGCGGAAGAGGATGTGAAAACGGGAAAAGTCGGAGATGTTATGAGTGTTGAGCTGCTTATGATAAAATACAGCAGTATTGCGTAAAAGGGAAGGGAAATGCTTTGGGAAAGGCGGCAGGAAATACTCAAAGAACTATGGCAGGAAATACGCCGGGGGAAAAACGCGGAGCGGAAAATGAAGTGAAAACAGGTTATCGGAGCGGTCTTGCGCGCTATTTCTGCAGGATGGAATTATAAAAATATCAGGAAGGAAGGACTTTATAATGAGTAAAATTGATGAAATCAGAGCACAGATGGTAACGGCGATGAAGGAAAAGGACAAGGAGCGTAAGGATTCTCTTTCCATGCTCTTAAGCGCCCTAAAAAATAAGGCGATCGATAAGCGGGAGGATTTGACCGAGGAAGAAGAAAACGAAGTCATTAAAAAGGAAATCAGACAGACAAAAGAAACCATGGAATCGGCTCCGGCGGACAGGGATGATATCAGGAGCCGGTGTGAAAAGCGCTTAGCTGTTTATCAAGAGTTTGCGCCAAAGGATTTAAGCGAGGACGCCCTCCGCCAGATTATCAGGGAAGTATTAAAAGATCTTGCCATTGAAGCGCCTACCCCAAAGGATAAAGGAAAGATCATGAAGGAATTAATGCCCAAAGTAAAGGGAAAGGCCGACGGAAGTGTTGTAAACAAACTTGTCGGCGAATTTATGGCATAAAGACCGTTTTATAGTACACACCTTCTGCTAAGATAGGGATAAATCATTTGCCCGAGTCTTAACAGGAGGTGTTTTTTATGAAGATAATAAAGAGAAATGCGGTGTTTGCAGGATTGGCATTGATTCTGATCACAATTATATTCTTTTGCTTTTCCCAGTCTGTTTACAGTCAAGGCAGGAAGGGATTTGCCAATCCGGATAAAGAGAGCATGGATAAGCTTGAAAGCGAGTATATAGAGCAGGTTGCAGAGCTTATGAAGGAATACGGCTGTGAATACGGCGGCATTACCATGACAAAGGTATATGAGACGGATGGGAGCAGAAGCTATAAGGTGTTGATTCATCATAGGAATCTTTCTTTTTTTAGCCGGGAGGAATTGGCAGAATTGGAGAAGCGTCTGACAGAGTTTTCCGAAGCTTTTCAGAATGCGGAATTTACCTATGGCTTTTCCTATTTATCATAAGGAAAAAGCATGACAGTATAGTTGTTTGGGATTATAATAGATATAACTTTTAAAAAGGAGCTGTGACTATGAGAGATAATCCTAAACCATTTGAAATATTTAAGCATTTTAAGGGGAAAACATATCAGATCATAGCCCTTGCCAGGGATGCAGGGGACGGACGCGATATGGTTGTATATCAGGCTTTATACGGGGACTATACCATCTATGTCCGCGATTTGGCGGAGTTTATGAGTCCGGTGGATAAGACAAAGTATCCGGATGCTTTCCAGGCATATCGTTTTGAGAGACAGAGCGGGAAGAACGCCGCAGAAGAAACAAAGCAGAGAGTACAGTGGGAAACGGACCGGACTGTGAGTCTGAGTAAAGAGCAGGAGAGCCTGCAAAGCGCAGAACAGGAAACGGGGCAAAGGACAAAACAGGAAGCAGTACAAAATGCAGTACAGGAAACGGAGCGGGCAGAAGGGAATTCCCGGGGAGAATTTTTAGACCCTGCCGTAGAGGAATTTCTGGATGCTGACAGCGTTTACGAAAAATTGAATATTCTGGCGGGGCTACATTACCGGATTACGAATGACATGTTGGAGATCATGGCTGCTGCATCAGACATTGAGTTGAATAAAGGCAGTATCCAGGAGAAATACGCAGAGTTAAAAAACTGCCTTCTAATGACGGAAAGATATGAGTGTAAACGGATCAGGTAGTCTGTAAGCATTGTGTGAAGGGATTAAGCGCCGCCGGAGTGTACAAAAAAGGAGGCGGGCTTATGTCATTTAATCTGAATGATAAGCTGGTGGTGGGAGTCAGCACCAGAGCGTTGTTTGATCTGACCAAGGAAAGCAATATTTACGAAACAGAAGGAATTGAGGCGTTTTGCAAATTCCAGACGGAGCATGAGGAGGAAATCCTTGCTCCCGGTCCCGGATTTATGCTGATAAAGGCACTGTTAAATTTAAACAATCTTCCGGGGCAGTCGGACCGGGTGGAAGTGATTATTATGTCCAAAAACAGCGCGGATACCTCTCTTCGGATTTTTCATTCCATTGAACACTACGGTTTGAATATTACAAGGGCGGTTTTATCCAGCGGTGCGTCCCTGACCCCTTATTTATCCACTTTCCATACGGACCTGTTTTTATCCCATAATGAAGAGGATGTGCGGGGAGCCTTAGCGGACGGCATTGCGGCGGGAATTATTGTGGATACCGGAATGCATACCTATGATAACAAAGGAGATTCCAGTCAGATAAAAATTGCTTTTGACGGAGATGCAGTGCTTTTCTGCGCGGACTCCGAAAGGATTTTTCAGGAAAAGGGTCTGGAGGCTTTTACGGAGAATGAGAAGCTGAATGCAAAAAATCCCTTAGCGGAGGGACCCTTTGCCAGATTTTTAAAGATTTTATCATCCATACAGGGGGAATTTCCCGCAGACAAAGCACCGATTCGTACAGCCCTTGTTACCTCGCGGTGCGCTCCCGCCCATGAGAGGGTGGTACGGACTTTGAGGGCGTGGAATGTGCGGATTGATGAAGCGTTTTTCCTTGGAGGGATCAGTAAAAGAGAAGTCTTAAAGTCTTTCGGAGCCAATATCTTTTTTGATGATCAGGAGGCGCATACCCTTCCGGCGTCAGAGGTGGTTCCGACGGCGCGGGTTCCCTGTCTGGATGCTTCATGATTTATGGCAGATCCAACGCCCCTGCTTTTGCGGCATGGTTGTTCATCTTTTAAGAAAAATATAATAATTTGACATATAAAAGCGGTTGCGCACAGGGCGGGTTTCTGGTATAACAAGGATGTGGGAAACGGCAGCAAAAATAGAGTGAAAGAATCGTATTTGCGAAAATGAAGGAAAGCTATGGCGACGGACAAAATGGAAATAGAACAGGATATTGTGACGCCCCTTCTTTTGTGGTATGAAAGTCATAAGCGTGTTCTGCCCTGGAGAGAAGATAAAAATCCCTACCGGATATGGGTTTCGGAAATCATGCTGCAGCAGACGAGAGTGGAGGCGGTAAAGCCTTATTTTGACCGTTTTATAAAAGAATTGCCGGATGTGTCTCATCTTGCCGCTGCAAAAGAAGAACGTCTGCTAAAGCTGTGGGAAGGGCTTGGATATTATAACCGGGTCAGGAACATGCAGAAGGCGGCGGAGATCATTGTGGAAGCATATGGCGGGATGTTTCCAAAGGAATATGAAGCCCTTATAAAGCTGCCGGGAATCGGGGACTATACGGCAGGAGCCATTTCCTCTATTTCTTTTAATGAAAGCGTGCCTGCGGTGGACGGGAATGTGCTTCGGATTCTGTCAAGACTTTTGCTTTATGAAGAGGATGTTTTGAGTCTGAAGGCTAAGAAAGAAGCGAAGGAGGCACTTAAACCTTTGATGCCGGAGAGTCGTCCTGGGGATTTTAACCAGGCCTTAATGGAGCTTGGAGCAACGGTCTGTGTGCCAAACGGGGCCCCTCATTGTGATGAATGTCCTTGGAAGAAAATGTGTCTTGCCCACAAAGAGGACTGCTGGCAGGATTATCCAAAGAAATCGGCAAAGAAGCCCCGGAAAATAGAAGAGAAAACGGTTCTGATTATCGGGGACGGGGAACGAATTCTTTTGCATAAAAGACCCTCCAAGGGATTGCTGGCCGGAATGTATGAGCTTCCTTCCATAGACGGCTGTGCGGATGAGACCGCTATTGTGGAAGAAGTGAGAAGATTGGGGCTTTCTCCTTTGAGGATTTTGCAAAGCGGAGAAGCAAAGCACATTTTTTCCCATAAGGAATGGCATATGAAAGGCTATGGCGTATTGGTGGAGCCTGTGGAGCTTGAAACGGGTATTTTCAATGGCCGTGGAAAAGACTATATCATGGTATCGCCCAAAGAGACGAAGCAGGATTATCCCATACCCTCTGCTTTTTTTGCCTTTACGCAATATCTGGACATAAAACCCGGAATGGGTAAGGAAATAGTGAAAAAATAGGAAAAAAACGGATAGAATATAAAAAGCGCAAGACAGTAGAAGGCGTAAACCTATAAAAGTGTAAGAGAATAAAAATTAAATAAATTAAAACATAAGAAAAGGGGAAAGGAATTGATAAAATGAAACTCTTAACAGTAACTGTACCCTGTTATAACTCGGAGCAGTATATGGAAAAATGTATTGAATCATTGCTGCCCGGCGGCGAGGATGTGGAGATTATTATTGTGGATGACGGCTCCACAGACAGGACCGGAGAGATTGCGGACCGCTATGCAGAAGAATATCCGTCTATGGTCAGGGTAATTCATAAGGAAAACGGCGGACACGGTTCTGCAGTTAATGCGGGAATAGAAAATGCCACAGGCATTTATTTTAAGGTAGTGGACAGCGATGACTGGGTAAATAAAGATTCTTATTTGAGAATTCTGGTCTCGTTGCGTTGTCTGGTAGGCGGACATCAGGTTATTGATATGGTAATCAGCAATTTTGTTTATGAGAAGGAAGGCGCGGAAAGAAAGAGAGTAGTTTCGTTTCGCCATACCCTGCCGGACGAAGAGGTATTTACATGGGACGAGGTAGGGCATTTTAATGTAGCTCAGTATATTTTAATGCACTCCGTTATTTACAGAACCAGACTGCTGACAGACTGCGGTTTAAAGCTTCCGGAGCATACCTTTTATGTGGACAACCTGTTTGTTTTTGAACCGCTTCCCTATGTAAAAAATATGTACTATATTGATACCAATTTTTACCGCTACTATATCGGCAGGGCCGATCAGTCTGTTCATGAGAGCGTTATGATTGCCAGGGTGGATCAGCAGATCAAGGTCAATAAGCTGATGATTGATTACCTTATTGCAACTAAGATTGTCAATAAGAAGACTTATAAGTATATGGTAAAATATTTGGACATTATCACTACGGTGTCTTCGATTATGCTGATTCGGGCCCAAACCGATGAAGCGCTTGAAAAGAAAAAGGAATTGTGGGCATACTTAAAAAAACAGGACAAGAAGCTCTATTGTAAGCTGCGACATGGTTTTATGGGAAGGACTATGAATCTGCCGGGGAAGCTGGGAAGAAAAACTTCTACGGGGATTTACAAAATCGCGCAGAAATTTGTGCAGTTTAATTGACTTTTTCAAAATTAGTTTATATAATAGCATCAAATGGCGATGACGAAGAGAAGTAGCGTAACTTATCGTTTCCAGCGAGCGGGGAAAGGTGTGAGCCCTGTAAAGTGAATTTACGTGAATAACACTTTATCAGCCGCAATCTGAAAGCCTTGGCAAGTAGGTGCGACGTTGGCCACACGTTAGTGGCAGGGTTTAGATTTGCTAAACCGGTAAGTGACTGTTTTACAGTAATTCAGGTGGTACCGCGGACTTCACTGTTCGTCCTGAAACTATGAGTTTTGGGATGGGCAGTTTTTTTATGCCCGTATGAAAGCATCTTTTACCCAAAGCATGATAAATATAAAAATCATTATCAAATACCTCTGGAGGAAATGAAGTATTTGAAGCTTAAGTGAAAATCAAAAAGGAGATTGAGGACAATGAATATTTCTAACATGTATCGTGACCGGACGATGGATATGGTAACGGAAAAGGATGTGGATTCCTCCGTAAGGCTGGCAGGCTGGGTTGAGAACATCCGCGACCACGGCGGAGTTTCCTTTGTGGACCTGCGTGATATGTATGGCGTAATGCAGGTGGTTATGCGGGACACCTCTTTGCTTGACGGCATTAATAAAGAGGACTGTATCAGCGTAGAAGGCGTGATTCAGCACAGGGATGAGGAAACCTACAATCCTAAGATTCCTACAGGAACCATTGAGCTGGAAGCTCACAAGGTTGAAGTGCTTGGAAAGGTATATAAGCAGCTGCCCTTTGAGGTTATGACTTCTAAGGAAATCAGGGAGGACCTTCGTTTAAAATACCGTTATCTTGACTTGAGAAATAAAAAGGTAAAGGACAATATTGTTTTCCGTTCCAAAGTAATCAGCTTTTTAAGGGAGAAAATGACGGAAATGGGCTTTTTGGAAATCCAGACTCCTATTCTTTGCGCATCATCTCCTGAAGGGGCAAGAGATTATATTGTGCCTTCCAGAAAATATAAAGGGAAATTTTATGCGCTTCCCCAGGCGCCCCAGCAGTATAAGCAGCTTTTAATGGTTTCGGGGTTTGACAAATATTTCCAGATTGCTCCCTGCTTCCGTGATGAGGATGCAAGAGCTGACCGTTCTCCGGGAGAATTTTACCAGCTGGATTTTGAAATGGCATTTGCCACACAGGAGGATGTATTCCGTGCAGGAGAAGAAATCCTGACTGCAACCTTTGAAAAATTTGCACCAAAGGGAGCAAAGGTAACCAACGCTCCTTATCCAGTTATCAGCTATAAACAGGCTATGCTGGAATACGGTACGGATAAGCCGGATTTGCGTAATCCCTTAAGGATCGTAGATGTAACGGATTTCTTCCAGAGATGTACTTTTAAGCCGTTCCACAAAAAGACGGTTCGTGCCATTAACGTTCATGCCAAATTGTCCAAAGGCCAGCATGAGAAGCTTTTGAAATTCGCGCAGTCTATCGGAATGGGGGGACTGGGCTATCTGGAAGTGCTGGAGGATAAGAGCTATAAGGGACCTATCGATAAATTTATTCCTGACGATATGAAGGGCGAGATTGCCCAAATCGCAGGGCTTGATGTAGGAGATACCATTTTCTTTATTGCGGATAAGGAAAGCCGTGCAGCTAATTATGCGGGACAGATTCGTACAGAGCTTGGAAACCGTCTGAATCTTATAGAGGAGAATGCATACCGTTTCTGCTTTATTAATGATTTCCCCATGTATGAGTATGATGAGGAAGAGAAGAAGATCATCTTTACCCATAATCCTTTCTCCATGCCTCAGGGAGGACTGGAGGCTTTGACGACCAAAGACCCGCTGGAAATTTTGGCGTACCAGTATGATATTGTGTGCAACGGCGTGGAGCTTTCTTCCGGAGCGGTTCGTAACCACAACCTGGATATTATGGTTAAGGCGTTTGAGATCGCAGGTTATACGGAGGAGGATTTGAAGGAGAAGTTCGGGGCGCTTTATAATGCGTTCCAGTTTGGGGCACCGCCTCATGCAGGTATGGCGCCGGGCGTTGACAGGATGATCATGCTGCTTAAGAATGAGGAAAATATCCGTGAGGTTATTGCTTTCCCTATGAACGGAAATGCGCAGGATCTGATGTGCGGGGCTCCGGGGGAAGTGACGGAGATGCAGCTTAGGGAAGTGCATATTAAGGTCAGGGATTAGTGAGCGGATAAGAATTTGTTAGAGTGTTGGTAATACAAGAAAAGGATATTCCCCCTGCGAGGGGGTGCAATCCGGGGGCTTTTCCCGCAAAAAAAGTGTATTTATTTCAGGAACTCACTTGCGTTCCGGCAAAGGCGCAGCGGCACATAAGATTGCAAAGGACGCAATCTAAGTGCCGACGTCTTTGCTAGGGTTCCTTCAATTAAATACACTTTTTTTGCGGGAAAAGCCCCCGGATTGCACCCCCGGTAAGGAGAATATCCTTTTCTTGGGTTCAACACTTAGGCAAAGAACGGTGGGTATCATTAAAAATGGCTTCCGGGTCATCTTGACCAGGGAGCCATTTTGTGTCAACTGTGTTTGGGGATAAATATTGTCTGGTTCAGCCTTTAAGGAATTCCAGATTTTCCACCAGGGTGCTGCCGGCTTTGGTTTCAGGCAGGTAGTAAACAAGCCAGTATAGGGAGGCGGCCATGGCGATTCCGGTTAATACGTCAAAGACGGAATGCTGTTTTAAAAACATGGTGGATAGGATGATGGATATACATAATATGCGGGAGCATATCCGCAGTACTTTGTGGTTCGCTAACTGCCGGGATTTTTGGATGGCAAAATCGGCAGCTAAGGAATTGAATACGTGGATACTGGGGAATACATTGGTGCAGGTGTCGGCGGCATAAAGTCCTTTTACGATATCTAAGAAGATATTGTCGCGGGCAATGCGGTCGAGGTCGGGTCTTAGAGGCTGCATGTTGGGGATGAAGTAAGAGACCGCTAAAAATACGGTCATGCCTACGCCTAAGGTAAAGCAAAGTCTGATATAGTCTTTACGGTCTAAAAAGATAAATAAAGCTACGGTACCTGCAATATATAAAAACCAGAGCATATAGGGGATGATAAAATACTCACAAAAAGGAATGCGGAAGTCAATAGGCAATTTGATGACGTAGTAGGAATCTACAGGGCGTTTTTCGAGATAAGAAAAAACGGCAACGTAAATTATCCCGTATAACACCGGTATGAGAATACGAAGAGTGCGCTCTGCTTTGGATGAAAGTTTTCTGTTGTTTTTCTGATTTAATGTATTCACATAAAAGACTCCTTTATAAAAAATATTTATAAAGGTAAGTATGATACAAAATCAGGGGTTTGTCTAGATGAATTTTAAACCATTCTTTTGACAGGTAAGGGCAATTTTTTGCTGTTTTCCACAATATTCCCCGTCAGCATGTACAATGAGGGGGACGTCTGTTTCTATGACCAGTTTGCGGACTTTGTAAAAGTAGACATTTCGGGCCTTTGTGTGAAGACCGAAAAAGGCAAGGGGAAGCAGGTAGAGGGCCCGCCATTTTTTCAGACCGGCAACGATCATAACGTCAAAAAGGCCGTCGTGGCAGTCGGCCAGGGGCGCCATGCGGATGCCGCCGCCTTCATAAGGATGTACCATAGAAACGGCGAAGAGCAGCTTGGCGAAATGTTCTGTGGAGCCGTCTTCAAAGGTAATGTCACAGTTGCAGACAGGAGCAGAGATCAATTGTTTTAAGGCAATCCCTGCATAGGTAAGCTTGCCAAGGCCTAAGCGGTTTAGAGTATTTTTTAATTTTGAATCCAGGGCTTCTTTGCAGACGGCGGCGTCCAAACCGATACCGCAGCTGACGCAGAAACGCCTGCTGACACGGGTTTTTGTAACCAGCATCCCGGTATCCGTTACCCTGGCTGCGGGTTTTTTGATACGTCGGATCAATTCGTCAGGAGAGGAAGCCAGCTGGAGAGATCTTGCCAGATCGTTGCTGGAACCGGTGGGAAGATAGACGAGGGAAATATTCTCTGTGCCGTTAAGGGCGTTGAGCGTTTCGTTGATGGTGCCGTCCCCGCCGAGAACACATAAAACGTCTGAAGAGCAGGATCCCATTTTTTCCAAAACTTCTTTGGTGCATTTTGTAGCGCCGTGCTGTTTGTCTGTAAAAAAGACTTCGTATACAATGGAATTATGATTCAATTTTTCCTTGAAGGCTTCCCATTTCCGTTTTCCCATGCCGGATTTGGAAGCGGGATTGACAATGATGTAAAGCATATGAGGCTCTCCTTGTTATGATTTTCGAAATGTGTTGTCGTTTGGGATTATCATCGTGGTCCTTTTCCGGGTAATTACAGCATTTCTTAAATTTTAACATACTTTGTCAATAAAGGACAAATTTCTTTTTGAATTTTCCGTTTCTTAAAAATTCTATACTCCCAAATTGTTCGCATCTGTATAATTTTGACAAAAATTTAGCCTAAATCTGTTTTGAAATGGGAAAATGTTCAGATTGTCGACGGAAAAATGTACCAATGTTTATTTAAAGGATATAAAATAAATATATAGCCAAGATAATTTGTTAAGAAGGGGGAATTATATGAATTTTTTTGTAAAAAAATACAAAGAGCTATTAATTATGCTATTGCCGCTGTGTCTTATACATGCTAATTGGTATAGCAGTATGCGGCTTAATGAAGATTGGTCTGCAATGATTCCATATAAAGGATATGAATTTCTTTTTTATAATCGGGGGGAAGCTTTTCTTTTAACATATTTGTTGACAGTTATTATTCAAATCATGGCACTAAAGTATCCGGCGCTTCGCATATGTTCTATTATAGGACATGTCTTTTGTGTATATTGTCTATTAATCTTCCCTATTATATTTATAGGGACTTATACTCATGATATTTATAGTTTTTATCGTATAGGTGCATATGTTGCTGTTGTATGTGAGATACTTGTGATTATTTTAAATGTTTTTGAAATTATAAAAAATAAAATATGTGTTTGGGGTAGAGAGAGGGAAAAATATGAATAAGAAAATTTTTAGAAAAACTGTATATTTACTTTGTACATCAATGTTTTTATGTTGTATTTGTTATTCAAACGTATTTGCCCAAAATAATTATGAGACAAATACAATCCAGCCTGATACGGTTAATGATGAACAACTGGTTGATGAGGCGATATGTGAATATGACGAGTATTTAGACCAGAATATTGTTGAAATATTTGATAGGTGCAAGAATGAAAAGTGTGCAATCATAAATGATGCAGGTGTTATTGAGAATGACTCAGGAGAAAGCTATGAAGTTCCTGTTTATCTACTGGATGAAGTCATTTATGAAAAGAATACCGAAAAAGTCATTGCAAATACTTACATTTATAATATTCCGGATTTGGAAGAATTTGTTGCAAGTTCAACCACTGGAAGTACAAATGTTGAATCAATAGATGCTACGAGCAGCGTTAAAGGTTGGTGTACAATTTATTATACAATAACAACTAATGCTGATGGACTGGAATATCGTAAATTTACCAGCACATCCGGTGGATATACTATTGTAGACAATGCTTTTTCTGTTATTTCTCAAAAGGTAGAGATGATTCAGGTAGGGACTGGCCCGTCTTTTAGTGTAAATGAAAAACGCGGTCCACTTTATCCTACAGTAAATCCTTGGAGTTATAACACAAATTTCTCCAATCCTATTTCAATAAGTTTCTATCATGAATTAGGTGCAAAATATCAAATAACAGTAAAAAGGCAATCTTCATGGACCTTTGAAATTAGAAACATGATTTAAGTGGAAACCTGATATAAATTAATTATACCTTGACACATATTTTAATTATACAAAAGATATAAGAGCGCTCTAATAAAAAATCTTATTTATATTAGGGCGCTTGTTATATTTCTTTTTGGATTTCCCGTTTCTTTTGAAAAAAAAGTATGCTATACTAATTTGGATATTACACAAAAATTTCCCTGCGGGTCTTTGGACGAAAATTCCGTAAAAACATTATCTATGGCATTTATAGACGAGTGCACGGCATTTTGGAAAGTATGGCACGGGGGTAATATATTAAGCAAAGAAAAGCAGGAGGATAAAGAAATGTATTCTTTAGACGAAGTAAAGAAGGTCGATCCCGAAATCGCACAGGCAATTGTGGATGAGCAGGAGAGACAGAACAGTCACATTGAGCTGATCGCTTCCGAAAACTGGGTAAGCAAGGCCGTTATGGCTGCAATGGGAAGTCCCTTGACCAACAAATATGCGGAAGGATATCCCGGAAAGAGATATTACGGCGGATGCCAGTGTGTAGACGTTGCGGAGGAGCTGGCGAGAGAACGCGCTAAGGAATTATTCGGCTGCGAATATGCCAATGTTCAGCCTCATTCCGGCGCACAGGCAAATCTGGCGGTACAGTTTGCAATCTGCAAGCCCGGCGACACCATTATGGGCATGAATTTAGATCACGGCGGACACCTGACGCACGGAAGTCCGGCTAATATTTCCGGTACTTATTTTAACATTGTGCCTTACGGCGTTAATGATGAAGGTTTTATTGATTATGATAAATTAAGGGAAATTGCGTTGGAAAGTAAGCCCAAAATGATCATTGCAGGAGCTTCCGCTTATGCAAGGACCATTGATTTTAAGAAATTCCGTGAAGTGGCTGACGAAGTAGGGGCTGTATTGATGGTGGATATGGCTCATATTGCGGGACTTGTGGCTGCAGGTCTTCATCCAAGCCCCATCCCTTATGCAGACGTGACTACCACAACAACCCACAAGACCTTGCGCGGACCCCGTGGCGGCTTGATCTTAAGCAGTCAGGAAATGGCTGACAAGTACAACTTCAACAAAGCAGTATTCCCCGGTATTCAGGGAGGACCTTTAATGCATGTCATTGCGGCAAAGGCAGTATGCTTCAAGGAAGCTTTAAGCGATGATTTCAAAAAATACCAGCAGGGTATTGTAGATAACGCTCAGGCTCTTTGCAAGGGACTTATGGACAGAGGCATCAAAATCGTTTCCGGCGGAACGGACAATCATCTGATGCTTATGGACTTAACGCCCTTTGAACTGACAGGAAAGGCTGTGGAGAAGTTATTGGATGATGCCCATATTACGGCAAATAAAAATACCATCCCCAACGACCCTAAGTCTCCTTTTGTAACAAGCGGTATCCGTCTGGGAACCCCGGCCATCACATCCAGAGGTATGAATACGGAGGATATGGACAGAATTGCAGAGGCGATTGCATTGGTTGTAAAGGGCGGCGAGGAAAAAGTTCCTGAGGCAAGAGCGATCGTACAGGAATTAACGGATAAATATCCGTTGAGCTAAAGCGGATTGGCAAAAAACGTTAAATAAAATAGGCTGTCTCGGTTTGTGAGGCAGTCTTTTTTATTGTAAACGGTCTAAAGAATCAGGAAGGCTTTGAGGTGCTTTCGCGTATGATCAATTCCGGCTCAAACTGGATGGTCTGTTTCATGATTTATTTCCTGGAAAGCACGGCTGCAGGCTTCATATCCCATGGTATAGCCGGACTGGCGTATGCTTGTAAGAGGAACATCCGGCAGGTCTGAATAAACCATGTCGTCAAATCCGCTGTCGCTCATATAGTCCCCTCCAAAAACCCCGTCGGAAGGCGGGGGAAGTCCCATATCTTTGTAGGCTTGATCATAACTCTTTAAACGTAAAATGGTATCGGTCAGATTTTTAGGACCTGTTAGGCAGGCAATCCGTAGGTGTTCCAATTCCAGTAAATGTCTGGTGGCAAGATAGCCGCCTTAGGGCGATGAAGTAAAAGAAATGCTGCCCTTTGAAATGTGGGAAATAGAGAAAATTTAGAGATAAAAATAGTAAACTTTTTTATAGAAGAGAGGTAAAATCTGGAGAAGGCTGGAAGTGGATTGACACTTGGAGGGAGATATGATATTTTAAGTGTATTATTGGTAATAGTACACTGGAAAATATGGTAATTTACTTATGGGAAAAAATACGATAAAAAAAGGAACCAGAGAAGAAGAAAGAGAACGAAGAAGACGAAAAAGAAGAATGCGGGTCTACAGGGCCCGTTTTTTAGCTGCCCTTGCATTAACGGGGATATTGGTATTGATGGTTCTCGGCGGCGTAGGCATTTTCAGACTGATCATTAAAAGAGACGAGAGAGAAGTCCGGGAAACCGTGCAGGAAACGATGGAAATTGTAGATGAAGATATGGGTCAATTGGATGAACTGAAAGAAAAGATGAAGGGAACGGAATTTGTTCTGATTCTGGATGCGGGACATGGAGGCAGTGACGTAGGAACCGGTGATGCCTCTTATTATGAGAAGGATATCAATATGGATATTGTAAATGAGATGGTTCCCCTTTTGGAGTATTGCGGCGTGAAGGTCTTGCTTACCAGAGAGGGGGATGAAACGGTAGCCTTGGAGGAACGCTCCGGCTATGCCAATGAAAGCGAAGCGGATCGTTTTGTCAGCATTCATTGCAATTATTGCGAGGACGATGCATCGGTAGCAGGGCTGGAATGTTATTACTGGGAAAGCAGCGGAGTAGGGCGAAGCTATGCGGAGAGCATTGTCCGTGCGGCGGAAGAGAGCGGAGAAATCAAGGTACGTGGAACCAGAACCCAGGACTTCCATGTGCTGAGGGAAACGCAGATTACTGCCATATTAATAGAGACAGGATATATTTCCAACGGAGAGGAAGGCAGGAAGCTTATGAGCTTTGATTATCAGAAAACCCTGGCCTTTTATCTGGTAAAGGGAATTGTGGAAGGATATCTGGACTCCGTGGCAGAACCTGTGGGAATGTGATTTTACGGGGAAAGAAAGCCTATTTCTTGTCCCCGTTTTTCATGCCTTTTTTCTCAACTTCTTTTTCTTTGGCCTCATTTCTCCTGACAGGTTTCGTCCCCCAGAATGCGGCTCCGAGAAAAAAGAATCCATACACAAGGGAATATTTTTGGAGAAAATGGTACAAAAAATAAAATAGGTTGTAAACAAGCCGTTGGAACAATCTGTCGGTCGTATGGAAGATATCGGGAACGCCGGTTACGCCCGCGTTTGCATTCATATACCGGATAAGCTTTAGGGCATATTGAATTTCCGTAATACAGAAGGGAAGAATCATGATTCCGTATATAATAAGAAAGAGAACAATAGAATAATGAATTACCCGGGAAATCTGTCCCGCCAAAGGTTTTGCTCCTAAAAAGGCGCCGGAGGCCTGCATAACGCATCGGCCGATGCAGAAAAGAAATGCCGGATATACGGATACCTGAAGGGCTATGGTTAATCCTATATGGAAAGTACTTTCCGACCATATTTTTAGCTGTGGTTTAGCTATGGCAATCAAAATTCCCAGCAGCAGAATGATAAAAATGCTGATGCCTAAATGCAGGTATTCCTTCTTTTTATCCGGCGGTGTGGGAACGCCGAAAATCAGAATATTCACATCGGTATCTAACGCCTCTGCAATTTTAATCAGCATATCAATGTCGGGATTGGATTTTCCCGTTTCATAATTGGAAACGGTCTGACGGCTCACAAAAAGTTTTCCGCCAAGCTCATCCTGGGTCATTTTATTTTTAGTACGTATGTTTCGAATGTTTTTTCCTACGTTAGCCATGGCAATCACCTCAAAAATATAGTATCTTAAGTTCGCGGGAAAGTCACGCAAAGTATCTTTGCATAATCAAAAATCCCTTGATAAAGGATAAAAAAGGCAAAAAGCACCAGAAGCTATCTTGATAATTCCATAAAGATATTAAAAAAAAGAAATAATTTGTAACCTTTTTATCTTATTTCACATCTAACTTATGTAAAAAGCATAAGATCCGGACAATATGCGAAACCCAAAAAGAAAAATCCCGCTGCATGAGCCGGAACGATTATAAGCGTTTGAGAAGGGCTTATGGCGGGAGCATACAAAGAGAGAGGCAAAGATGGATAAAGAAAAATTCAGTGCAGAGGTTCTTTCGGCGGAAAAAAGCATGTACCATATCGCAAAATCCATTGTGGGAAATGATGAGGATTGCGCCGATGCCATGCAGAACGCCATACTTTCTGCTTACACAAAACTTTATACATTAAAAAACGAGGCTTATTTCAAAACCTGGCTGACAAAGATTTTGATCAACCAATGCTATCAGCTTCTAAGGGAGAGAAAAGCCACGGTCTCCTATGAGGATTATATGGACGGGCAGTTTCCTTGCGAGTACTTACAGATAGAGGATGAACAATGCTCGGACGTATTTCTGGAAGTGATGAATTTAAAGGAGAAGTACCGTATCCCCTTTGTCCTTCATTATGTGGAAGGGTACTCTATAAAAGAAATTGCAGAAATGCTGGAAATTTCAAGACAGAACGTAAAGGTGCGTCTGTACAGAAGCAGGGATTTGCTGAAAGATAAGCTGAAGGGAGAGTATGGCTATGCATAATCAGGATAAATGGACCATGGAAATCGGAGAAATCGACGGGATGATGCAGATTGAAAAAGAATTTCCAATAGTGCCGGAAAAGATTCACGGTATGGTTTTGGAGACTCTGGAAAATCTGGAGAAAGAAAATCCCTCTATGAAAAAAGGAGGCAATACCATGAAAATAAAGAAAAGAAGAGTTATCTGGGCGGCAGCGGCATTGGCAGCCATGTTTGGAACCACGGTTGCGGCGGCGGAACTGTTTACTTGGAATGAGCAGGCTGCGGATTATTTTAACGATCCTCCTAAGGAAGTACAGAATGAGATGGTAGCCCAGGGAGTTGTTATGGAGCAGAATGACTCCGTAACAGATCAGGGAATTACAGTAACTGTAAAGCAAACTGTACAGGATGACAACAGATTGTATATCCTGCTGGATGTGCAATGCGAGGAAGCGTTAATTGATGATAACAGCGGTTTTGATAAATGGAACGTTATTACAAAAGATCCGGAAGCGTTTAATAATATGGGGGCGTCCTTTGCAGAAAGCGCTCCCAGAGGGAAGATGGAGGAAAAAAACAGCCGGGGCTATTATGAGATTACCGGATTAAAGACCTATGGCAGGGAGTGGAATGAGGATAGCATTACATTGGATTTAGGGCAGTTCTTCTATTACACCTATGAGGAGGAGGGACTGGGAACGTCCCATGTCATAGACGGAAATTGGAAACTGGAGATTCCTCTTGGGGAGCAGACACAGGCGTTAACAAAGGTTTATGAGCCAAACAGCCAGGTTATGGTTTCGGGAATGCCTGTAACGGTAAAGAGAGTGGAGGTGTCGCCTATTTCCACAGTGATTGCTTATGACCTAAATGATGTGCAGAATGTTATCGATACTGCCTACGCAGACGAGGAGGATGTTTTCCTGTATGAGCTGCAGTTAAGCGGGTTCCGTTATGATGACGGCGAAACAGTAGAAAGCGGCGCAGGCGGCGGCATGAGCAGTTTTTGGGACCGGGAAGCAGGGGAAGATGTTTATAAGATCGGGCTTGCCGGCATGATTGAACCGGACAGAGTAACGGCTATCCTTTTGGGGAATGATATGACGGTGGTGGAATTGCAGTAAAGTGTTTGTTTGAAACCGTAGGTTGCAGAATGAGTAACAGAAAGTTCTGTTGACGTAGTATTTTGTATTCTTGTATAATTTTGGTATAAATGTGAATCTGTCAAGGAAGGTATGAAAGCAGGTAAAGGATTTGATGGATGAAATATAATATCAGGAGGATATGAGAAATGATTCAATTAAACAATCTGCAAAACAACGAAAACATGAAAAAGATTGCACAGTTAGGGCCTTACACGGTATTCGAGCACCAGAAGGACTTAAGCGTATCGCCTTACAGTGCGTCGGTCGCGTATTTTATGCATGAGATGAATGTCAGAAAACGTCAGGTATTGTGTACCTTAAACGGTAATGCGGTAAAAGTACAGGCAGGCGCAATGCAGTGGACGGCAGGAGCGGTTGAAGCTTCATCAGGCGTAAAGGGCGTAGGAGATTTTTTGGGGAAGGCCCTGAAGGGGGCGGCAACAGGAGAATCGGCGGCAAAGCCCATTTACAACGGACAGGGCTTTCTGATGTTAGAGCCTACCTATCGTTACATATTATTAGAAGACGTAGGCAGCTGGGGCAGCGGCGTTGTATTGGATGACGGATTGTTTTTAGCCTGCGATATATCCTTAAAGGAAAACATCGTGGCCAGAAAAAACGTATCTTCCGCTTTATTAGGTGGAGAGGGACTCTTCAATTTATCCCTGTCAGGACAAGGAATTGCCGTACTGGAAAGCCCGGTTCCGAGAGAAGAACTGCTGGAAATCGTTTTGCAGGATGATGTGGTAAAGATTGACGGAAATATGGCGATCGCATGGTCCAATACTTTGCAGTTTACGGTTGAAAAGTCTACCGGTTCCCTGTTGGGCTCTGCTGTCAGCGGAGAGGGCTTTGTAAATGTTTACCGTGGAAGCGGCAAAATTCTTCTGGCGCCCACTGTTGCGGGAACTACCATGTCAGGCGCCAACAGTTCTAAAGAATCAGGTTCTACTTCTTCCAAAGGAATTGTGGGAAGCATGGCAAAGTCGGTGTTTGATTTATAAGAAACTGCCGGGAAGAAAACGGAAAATGAAAAAATGGCTGCTAAAAAGCAGCGCCATTTCAGTTAAGTTTTTAAAGAGTGAGTCAGCGTGCTCACTCTTTTTTTGCGGCAAAATCAAATGACGATTGGCGAAAGAAGCAGAAAGTTATCACATATTCTGAATTTTATGTTGACAAAGGATAAAGTATAAAATATAATTAATTAAACTTTAATTAATAAATAAGAAATTCGCTTCATGTAAAGATAAAAATAATATATTGCAGCAAGATATGCTGTGTTTTTGCTTTTTGTTATAAAACAAACATTAATAAATACAGACAATGTGTGACAGATGGATCCATAAAATTTATTGGAGTTGTAAACGCTTACCAACAGATAGATCAGAAAGGAGGACGAAAAAAGCTATAAAACATTTTGCAAATCGCAGTACACAACAGTAAATGCACATCAGTAACATGAATGAACTTGAAAAGGAGAAGAGTATGAAGAAAATTTGTAAAAAAATTATGGTAGTTATGATGGTATTGATATTGGCGCTTTCCATGGCTGCCTGTGCAGGCGGTAATCAGGAGGGCAGCGGAAGCTCTAAGGAAAACGGTGGAGGTTCTGCAAACAACAGTGGAGATTTGGCTGACAATAGTGAAGAAGCAGCAAATGAAAGCGAGAGCTTGGCAGACGACAGTAAAGGGGAGGGCGAAAAAATCGGTATCGCTATGCCGTCCAAGGATTTACAGCGTTGGAGCGAAGACGGGGCATACATGAAAGAGGCGATGGAAAGCAAAGGATATACGGTAGACATCCAGTATGCCAATAATGATATCGGCGTACAGGCTTCACAGATTGAAAATATGATTACCGGCGGATGCGATGTTCTTGTGATCGCAGCCATTGACGGCGGAGCGCTTTCGGAAGTGCTGGAAAAGGCAAAGGCGGCTGATATTCCGGTTATTGCATATGACAGGCTCATTATGAATACGGATGCAGTTTCCTATTATGCAACTTTTGACAATGAGAAAATCGGAATCATGCAGGGACAATATATTGCCGATAAACTGGATCTGGAAAATCAGGACGGTCCTTTTAACTTTGAAATATTTACAGGTCCTACGGACGATAACAATGTAAATTTCTACTTTGGCGGCGCAATGTCAGTTCTGCAGAGATATGTGGATGAAGGTAAATTGGTAGTGAAATCGGGAACAGAGGTTTCCATGGCCGCATGTGCCACACCAAACTGGTCCCAGGAAGAGGCACAGAAGAGAATGGACAATATTATTGCAAAAAGCTACACCGGCGGCGAAAAGATAGACGCCGTGTTATCGTCCAATGACTCTGTGGCAAACGGTATTACCAACGCCTTACTTGCAGCAGGTTATACAGAAGAGAACTTCCCCATCATTACCGGACAGGACTGTGAGATCACTTCCGTAAAAAATATGCTCAAGGGCCTGCAGTCAATGTCTGTTTTTGTAGACACAAGAAGACTGGCAAATGTAACGGCCGACATGGTTGACGCTATTATGAACGGAGAAGAACCGGAAATTAATAATATGGAAGACTATGATAACGGAACCGGAATCATTCCCACCTATCTTTGCGATCCGCAGGTGTGCGATATCGACAATTACAAGGAAGTGCTCATTGATTCCGGATATTATACGGAAGACAGACTTCAGTAGCAGGATTTTACATGGATTTTGCGGGGCTGTTGCAAAAAGTACGGTTATTCTCCGTATAGCTGTATAGGAACGATATTCATACCGTATATTGGGTTTAGCTGTCATTTTGCAACAGCTTCTGTAAGGAGGAGAAGATATTTTGAGCAAACTATTGATGGAGATGAAGGAGATTACCAAAACATTTCCCGGCGTCAAAGCTCTTGACCATGTCAACCTGCAGGTAGAAGAGGGAGAAATACATGCACTTGTGGGAGAAAACGGCGCCGGTAAATCGACATTGATGAATATTTTAAGCGGCGTATATCCCTATGGGAGCTATGAGGGCGAAATTATCTATGACGGAAAACGGTGCGAATTCCAAAAGATTAAAGACAGCGAGCAGAAGGGAATCGTTATCATCCATCAGGAACTGGCCCTTATACCTTATATGACCATTGGAGAAAATATGTTTTTGGGAAACGAACGGGGCAGCCGCTATAACTTAAATTGGAACGCCACCTTCCGACAGGCGGAAGAATTATTAAAGAGAGTCGGATTGTCAGAGTCGCCCCAAACTTTGGTAAAGGATATCGGTGTGGGCAAGCAGCAGCTTGTGGAAATCGCCAAAGCGTTGACAAAAGACGTAAAGCTGTTGATATTGGATGAACCCACGGCTTCTTTAAACGAGTCGGATTCCAAAAAATTATTGGATCTGTTATTGGAATTCAAAAAGAAGGGAATGACCTCTATCATCATATCCCATAAGTTAAATGAAATTGCTTATGTGGCAGATAAGATCACAGTGCTTCGCGACGGAATGACAATTGAAACACTGGACAATCAGGAGCATGTTATAGATGAGAACCGGATTATTAAGGGAATGGTGGGACGGGAACTGACCAACCGGTTTCCGGCAAGAGAAAATGTGGAAATTGGCAAGACCAGCATGGAAATCAGGGACTGGACGGTCCATCATCCTTTGGTTCCGGAAAGGAAGGTTGTGGATTGCGTAAGCATGTACGTCAGACGTGGCGAAGTGGTCGGGATATCGGGACTGATGGGAGCGGGGCGCACGGAATTTGCCATGAGTATATTCGGAAAAAGCTACGGCGTCAATATAAGCGGTCAGACGATAATAGACGGAAAAGAAGTGAAACTGAATTCTGTTTGGCAGGCAATTGAAAATAAGCTGGCTTATATATCTGAGGACCGGAAAGGCAACGGCCTTATATTAAGCAATTCAATCCGTGTCAACACAACCCTTGCAAAAATGGATAAGGTCAGACGCTTTGGCGGCGTTATCGATAAGAACAAAGAATACGAGGTGGCCGAATCCTATAGAGAAAAGCTTAAGACAAAAACAACTTCCGTGGAACAGAATGTAGGAAACCTAAGCGGCGGCAATCAGCAGAAGGTCCTGCTTGGTAAATGGATGTTTACAGAACCGGATATTATGATTTTGGACGAACCGACGAGAGGAATTGACGTGGGAGCAAAATACGAAATTTACAGCATTATCAATTCACTGGCGAAGGAGGGAAAATCCATCATCATGATATCGTCCGAACTGCCGGAAATCCTTGGCATGTGCGACAGGATTTATGTGATGAACCAGGGGAAATTCGTAGGCGAGCTTGAAAGAAAAGAGGCAACCCAGGAAAAGATCATGGCAATGATTTTAAAGCACGGAGCAGAACAGTAAAGGAGGAGGAAAAAGGTGGATGGTGTAAAAAAGGTACTTAAAAAAAATTCAATGCTATTTGTTTTGCTGATCGTAGCAGTGTTTTTCGGATGGAAAACGGAGGGAGTGCTGTTTGATCCCCAGAATGTAACAAATCTGATCGCTCAGAACGGCCATGTGGTCATACTTGCAGTGGGCATGTTAATGTGTATTTTGACGGGCGGCAACATTGATCTTTCGGTAGGGTCTATCGTTGCATTTATAGGAGCTGTGGCCGGTAAGCTAATGGTTACGTATAAGATGAACTTTGTGCCGGTTATTATCATATGCCTTATACTTGGCGTTTTGATCGGTATGTGGCAGGGCTTTTGGGTTGCTTACATTCGGATACCGTCATTTATTGTGACTCTTGCCGGTATGCTTTTGTGGAGAGGCGTATCTCTCATCATTTTGGACGGTTTGACGATATCTCCGTTTCCGGATGAGTTTAAAGTGATTTTTAACAGCTATATTCCCAATCCCTTTGGAGGAAGTATCAACATAATGTGTATGCTGGCGGCAGTGCTCACATGTCTGGCCTATATTCTGATCTTTGCCAACAGCCGCAGGGTCAGGAAAAAACAGGGATATGTGGTGGAGAATCCGATTCCCGCTGTCATGAAAGTGGCTGTTGTCTGCCTAATGATCCTTCTTGTGGCTTTCCGTATGGCGCAGTTTCAGGGACTTTCAAGCATTCTCGTTATTCTGGCCATAGTGGTGGGAATCTATACATATTACACATCAAAGACCGTCGGCGGGCGTTACCTTTATGCGGTAGGCGGTAATGAGAAGGCGGCAAAAATGAGCGGAGTCAATACAAACCGTGTTTTATTCTTCGCATTTACCAATATGGCGTTCTTAAGCGCCGTAGCGGCGTTAGTATGTGTGGCCAGATTCAATTCGGCAGCGCCCACAGCCGGTAAAAATTATGAAATGGATGCAATAGCGTCCTGCTATATTGGCGGCGCTTCCGCATACGGAGGAACAGGAACGGTTATGGGAGCCGTTATCGGAGCCGTATTTATGGGATTGCTCAATAACGGAATGTCTATCATGGGTGTGGATTCCAACTGGCAGCAGGCTATAAAGGGACTTGTTTTACTGGGAGCAGTTGCATTTGATGTGATCTCAAACAGAAAGAAAGGATAGAGTGCAATGGATTTAAAAGAATTATATAAATGGTGTAGTATTCCAAAAAAGGAGTTAGCAGGCAGGAAGGACTTGAAGGTTCCTCTTCGAATTGTAAATGACGCGGATGAACTTGGAAAGGTAATGGCGAGGGATCTGGTAGATGAAATCAAAAAAGCTAACGAAGAAAATCGTATTTTCCATTTGATCGTACCCTGCGGTCCCAAAGAATGGTATGGGCCTTTTACAGAAATGGTAAATGAGGAGAATGTGTCCTTACGTAATGTGGTCTGCTTTCATATGGATGAAAATCTGGATTGGGAAGGGAAACTGCTGCCGAAAGAGGATCCAAACAATTTCCGTACCTTTATGGAAAGGTATTTCTATGGCGGTATAAGGGAAGAGTTGCAGGTGCGGAAAGAAAACCGGCATTTTCTGACGCCTTATAATATGAAAGAAATGTCTCAGATGATTTCTGAAACAGACATTGATTATACCTTGGGGGGATGGGGCCAGGACGGACATGTGGCGTTCAATCAGGCAAACCGTAACCCTTATGTAGAAGTATCCTTAGATGACCTTCGTCAGTCCACCGCAAGAATCCAGAACAACAATAGCGACACGATTCTTGCATTATCCCAGAGGGGACTTGGCGGGGCGTGGCAGTTTATGCCGCCTATGTCCGTAACGCTTGGGGTTAAAGAATGCATGAAAGCCAAAAAAGTAAGAGTTTATTCCGCCACAGGCGCATGGAAGCAGACTGCATTACGGGTGGCCTTGTTCTCGGAGCCTACGGTGGAATACCCCATGACCTTACTTCAGGAGCATCCGGACGCTTTGATTACCGCCACGAAAGAGACCGCGTCCCATCCTATCAGTGAACACCCGGAATGGGAATTCAGGAGGATAAACAGCAAAGAAGGATAAAGGTGGGAAATTATGGAATTTGACAAGATCATAGCTACCGGGGGGATTGGAACCGGTATGCTGTTTTTGAGTGACCGCCAGGAGACTCTTGGCCGGAGCGAATCACGTTTGGTAACGTTAAGTCCGGCAAAGGATTATTGTAAACAGCAGATCGTCCTGTATTATACAGCGTCTCTGTTGAAAAATACAGTGCCGGTGTACCCCATCGGATATGTGGGAAATGATAAAAGCGGCAGCGCAAGCATTGAAGAAATGCGCTTACAGGGTATGGATGTGAAATATATATCGCAGAGTCCGGATTTTCCTACGACCATCAGCATCTGCCTGCAGTATCCTGATAAGGAGACGTGCAATTTTACGGTTGATAACAGTGCGTCGGGACTGGTTACGCCGGAATACATTGTAAGCGCTATGGAGAAAATCGGCGTAGATGAAAAAACGATCGTCTGTGCCATACCTGAAGTACCAATTGCCTCCCGTGCGGCAATGATGAGAGCCGGCAAGCGGAAGGGCGCGCTTACCATATTGTCCGTACCGGCTTCGGAAGCCCATGAGTTTGAAAAGTTATCCGTATATGAGTATGTTGATATCCTTGCCGTAAATATGGAAGAAGCGCAGGCAGTGGCCGGCAGCAGTAAAGTGAATGAGAAATTGATTATAAAGCTGGCGGACAAGCTGGGAAAAGTGAATCCCGGCATATCGATCCTGATGACATGCGGCAGGGAAGGGGCGTATACATTTGTGGATGAAACCGTTGAAAAGATTCCGCCCTTACATGCAAATACTTTAAATACAACAGGGGCAGGCGACGCTTTTTTGGGAGGAACTCTGGCGGGCATTGCCTGCGGAATGAAACTTCAAAAGGGGCATAACGACCTTGCATTCGGCGATACAACGCTTGTAAGCGCGCCGGAGCTGGGCACCATTTGCGCCGGAATGGCAGTTGAATGTGAAGACAGTATTGCATTTCATGTGAGTCCCTTTACCATTCAGGATATGATTCATAAAAAAGAATGGGCCATAGGAAAGCTGTTTATGGAATGCATTGGAAGACTCCAATAATATTTTGTACGAGGTAAATGGCATATGAATAATATAAAAGTACAGCCTTTTGGCAGACTGACAACCGGGCAGGAAGCGTTTCTTTATACCCTGAAGAATAAAAATAATATGAGTATAAATGTTACCAATTTTGGCGCTTCCCTGGAAGCTGTTTTGCTGCCTCAGAAAACAGGGAATCCCAGAGACGTAGTGCTCGGTTTTGATAGCGCTTCGGGATATGAAAACACTGCTCTTTATCTGGGCGCGACCATAGGACGGTATGCGGGACAAATACGCGGAGGGAGCTTTTGGCTAAACGGAAAGCAGTATTCTTTATTCAAAAATGACCATGAAAATACACTTCATGGAGGAAGACATGGATTTGATAAACATTATTTTACCGCAAGTCTGGATGAGGATGATAATAAGGTAACGTTTTTTGCATTGATACCGGACGGAGAAGAAGGGTTTCCCGGGAATCTGCAGGTTGAGTCAAGCTACCGGTTAACGGACGACGATGAAATCATAATGGTTCACACTGCCCGTAGTGACAAAGATACCGTTTTAAACATGACAAACCACAGCTACTACAATCTGGATGGCCACGATGGCGGCAGCATAGAAAATCATAAGCTGAAAATCTATGGCAGCCGGTTCTTAGAGTTAGCAGAGGATTGCTGTCCCAACGGCAATATTCTGGATGTTTCGGGAACGCCAATGGATTTTTTGAAAATGACACGAATCGGCGAGCGGATCGGAATGTCGTATCCGCAGCTTATGATCAGTGAAGGGTATGACCATAATTGGAATATTGAAGGGACCAAGGGGGGCGTCAGAAAGATTGCTGTGCTGGAAAGCAGCAGCGGGGATGTACGGATGGAAGTATTTTCGGATTTGCCGGGACTGCAGTTTTACAGCGGCAATTATTTAAACGGCAGTGAAGCGGGAAAAGGCGGATGCCGTTACGGCTTTCGGGGCGGTTTGTGCTTAGAACCCCAGTATTATCCTGCGGCTCCCAATTACAAACAATTTCCTGCGGCCGTGCTCAAACGGAATGAAATTTATCAACATACGATTAAATTGAAGTTTTGTTATTTTTGATGGTAAAAGCAAGAAAAGTTCAGAAATATTGAAACTTTTCTTGCTTTGGAAGGTAAATTGGGAATTATTGTAAGATACGAAAAACCGTGGTATAATTTTCAATCATAGCATAAGATTTTATCCGGCAAAAAGGGGAAGCGGCCAGAACGTTGCTTCATGGCATTTCCCTGTCAAGTAACAGATAGAGATGATATATCTTTCCAGAAGAATCAGCTGAAAATATAAATAATTTTATGAAATCCGTGAGGGAAACAGAAGCCGTGAAATACTGTGGGGTTATGGTATATAATAGGAAGGCTCTGCTTTTTCCGGAACTTTAGTATCATTGATATAAAACAGTAGGAGGGGATTGTATGAAAAAAGGAAGCAAGCCCGGAGATCTTGGCGAAGCGAACAGAATGTTGATTCTGAACCGTCTTCGTTTAAATGGAAGTATGTCGAAAGCAGATCTTGCAAGGGAGCTCGGAATGAGTTTCCCGGCAATTTCGGCTAACGTAAAAATATTAATTGAGCAAGGCCGTGTGAAGGAATCGGGAGAGGGCGATAATTCATTAGGCAGAAAGTCTACGCTTCTGTCATTTAATGAAGAGATGGGAGTCGTCGTTGGCGTGGATGTAGGAAGATTTTGGATACGCGCTATGGCTGCCGATTTGCTGGGAAAGGTATTGGGCTATGTAAAGGTTCCTGCCGTTTCAAACGGTAATGCGGATGAGCTTCATGACATAGTAGTCGGTGTTATCAGACAGGCCTTAGAAAAGAGTGGAAAATCGGAAGATGATATTCTTTGTATCGGTATCGGACTGCCGGGTGTGATCAAGGATGATACCATTTTACTGGCTCCGTATTTCCCCAATATTAATTTAAAAGAGTTTAGAAATAGAATAGAAGAGGAATTTAAGACAGAGCTAATACTTGAAAATAGTGTCAATATGGGCGCTATAGGGGAATTGTCTGAAGGAGCAGGAAAAGGATATGACAACTTTATTGTTATCAATTACGGAGTCGGAGTCGGTTCGGCGCTGGTCCTGAACGGCAAAACATATTCCGGCAGTCATAATGCCGCGGGAGAAATCGGATTTATGGTTGCAGAACCGATGAAGCTCAGGGATTCTTTTGAAGAGGTAGGAGTGCTGGAAAGTACGATTTCAAAAGAAAAGATTGAGAAATTTATTTCACATGATAATTTTCGGCAGGAAGTGGAACTGCTGGTGGAGAAGTACCAGGCAAATGATTTATATGTCCGTTCGGTTCTGGATGAAATATCCATTAACATAGGGATAACTTTGATTAATTTATGCGCGGCCTTAGACCTTGAAGCAGTTATTATTTCAGGCGGCCTGGGTACGGCATTCGGAAGGGTGTTTATGGAAACGTGGCGTTCCATGCTTGGTAAGCATATTCCGTTTCCACCAAAGATCATTCTCTCGGAATTAGGCAACAAGGAGTGCGTTCTGGGAGCGATTCATAGGAGTATTGAACATTTATTTGTGACGAAGGATATTATTTGATTTATACATTGGGTACGCTTTTCCCAAAAGCGAGATATTTTATGATAGAGGGCAGACATGAGGAAATCAGATAAAATATATAAAATTTTTAGCTGTGTTTTCCTGCTTATTATTTTGATTCTGGCAGGCTGTTCCAAGCAAAGTACCGGTCCTTATGATATGCAGCCTGTGCAGGAATCGGATGATATAAGGCAGGAGGAAGACTTACCGGAGAAAGAACTGTCAGCGAAAGAATCGTCAACCGGAGGATTGGGAACGGAGGAAACGTCCGCAGAAGAAATAGGAGAACGGGAAGAAGCTGTTGAACCGACTATTATGGAAGTAGACTGGTCGGATTATTTCGACGGAATAAACGGTGCTGCCGTTATCTATGATCCGGCAGAGAATAGCTTCCGGATATATAATCAGGAATTAGCCCTTACCCGTCGTTCGCCGTGTTCCACCTTTAAAATTATCTCTTCTTTGATTGCTTTAGAAAAAGGGATAATTGAGCCGGATGATTCTGTACGTACATGGAGCGGCGAAGTATTCTGGAATGAAGAATGGAACAAAGATATTGATTTTCCCGATGCCTTTCATGCTTCCTGTGTCTGGTATTTCCGTAAGGTTATTGATGACATCGGAAAGGATGCCATGCAGGAGGAATTAAACAGGCTTCAATATGGTAATTGTGATATTTCCGACTGGAAGGGATCGTTAAATACAAATAATAATAATCCGTCACTGACGGGTTTCTGGATTGAGTCTTCTTTATTGATTTCGCCAAAGGAGCAGACAGAAGTTATGGAGCGTATTTTTGGCAGTAATACGGATTATTCGGAAGAGACATTGAATCAATTAAAACAGGTTATGCTGTTGTCAGAGCAGAATGAGACGGAGGTTTCCGTTTATGGTAAAACGGGAATGGGCAAGGCTCATGGCATTGTGGTTGATTCGTGGTTTACGGGCTTTGCAGATGGCGATGATAAAAGGATTTATTTTTGCGTGTATTTGGGAGAAACGGATGATGCAAATGTGTCCAGTGCTAAGGCGAGGGAAATAGCTGTAGAAATAGTGGAAACAACTATGGATGATATTGAAAATTTAATTGCGTTAAAATATTATATGAAAAACAAACAATTCATGGAGTGATTGAAAAATGGCTGGTTTATTCTGGCATGTATACGGATAAGGCTATTCTATTGCAAAATATCCGTGAAACTGAAAGCTTCAAATGAAATTAACCCAGTTCTCTTTCATTTTTTGCCACTCTTCACGTGTGATAGCATAGGCATAAGAAATAGTATTTTTAGGGTCAGGATATTCCTTTACCTTTTGCATTCCATTGGCTATAGCAATGGAATAAGAACCTATATTTGTATATTTCATATAAGAATAAATTGTGTCGTATTGCGTATTAAGAAATACCCAATCCCGTACTGCTTTAGCAGCTTCTTTAGCAAATCCTTTTCTCCAGTATTTTTTATGAACATGGTAACCTATTTCTTATCTTCATCAAAAGGGTACTGGATAATGTTGCATAGTTTCTATATCAGATACTATCTCAAAAAGTGCCTCAAAATCTTCCGTTAAAATCCCCCACCTTGAAATCACATAAAACAGTATAACACAAAACATATGGGAATGATAAACTAATTTAAATACTTTCAAAAAATCAATGACCTTAGCAAAGCAGATAAAAACCTGAAAATTGCATCATGCTCGCAAAATTTACTTAATGCATTAGCAATTGATAAACTGCTTGAATTTGCAAGGCTACCGGAGTGCGAAATACAGGCATGGATATGATTGATAGTTAGTAAGTATGGTAATTTTATCATCAAACAAAGGTAATTGACAAAAATATTACCATATAGTAATATTTTATATAGAAAGGAGGTGCGTGTTTGGAAACTAAAGGTGGCTTTTTGATTTCTCGTATCAAGCAGATGGGAACTCGAATATTTGACCGTATGCTGGCGGCGTCAGGGATAGATTCATTCAATGGGGCACAAGGACGGATTTTGTATGTGCTTTGGCAGAATGATGATATCAGTATCAGCCGTTTGTCTTCACAAACAAGCCTTGCGAATACTACACTTACCGCTATGCTTGACCGTATGGAAAATATTGGACTGATTGTTAGAAAGCCTGATCCTAAGGATCGTCGCAATAGGCTGATTGCACTTACCGAAAAGGCAAAATCCCTGCAGGACGATTACACCAAAATCTCACAAAAAATGAATGAAATCTATTACACTGGTTTCACAGAAGCAGAAATAATGCAGTTTGAATCGTATTTGCAACGTATACTTAATAATTTGGAAGAAAGTTAACTATATTATGAAAAAAGTATCAGTATCTGTAACAAATGATATATGTCCTCAGACTCTATTTGTCTATGGTAGCATGAATGAAGATGGCACGCCAGATTTCGGTTTATTCTGTTGGTTCAGCTATTGTTGGTTTGATCAGCTTGGCGTGATATGCGCCATCGGTGGAAGTAAGAGAACATTAGAAAACATTCGAAGAAATGGAATGTTTTCTGCAAATCTTGTGGTAGAAGATAATTTACCTTTAGCGGATTATTTTGGAACAGCGGATGGCAGAGATAACGACAAGATGGATGTAGCCGTTGAATGGGAAAAGGGCACAGTGCTCACAGTTCCTATCCTTTGCAGCAGTCCGATTAGTTTTGAACTTGAGGTAGAAAAGGAAATTGCTACGGGTGAACATGATGAAATTGTTTTTATGTGTCGTATCCGAAATACACTCAAGGATGAGAAACTAGTAAATTCTTCGATGACTTCAGAAGAAATTCTCAAAGCTACAGCAGCAGTACGAACCTGCGTTGATAATGACTATTGGTCATGGGATGGACGCCATCTTGGCAAATGGCACGAGAGGGCAAAGGAAATTAAGCCTGATGTAGAAATTGGAGCGGCAGCTCGTGGAAATTAAAAGAAGCATTTGTCAACCCCTCAGAAATTGCCAAAACATCTTCACTGCTGACAATTGTTTCTTTTTCCGCTTTACTGAAATCAATGACCAAATATCTGGGTACATTAATTTTCAGACTAACCGCCGTTCCATTGCCTTAAAAATAAAGAAAGTTCAAGAAATTCATCTGCAATTCCCGATTGTGATTTGATAGTTTTTAAGGGAAATATTGGTTGTCATATCTTCTCACGGGGCATTACGAACCCTGATAAGGGAAACAAAATCATATAAAACAGTATAGCACTAAAATACGGAAATTTGGAGTATGCAGATGTGGGTGGAGGAGGAAGATTCTCCGGAAGCTTGGTAAGAAAAATTTGAATAATTGCTTCTTTAAACAAACTATGACATAATGTTGTCATAGTTTGTTTGTTATACTGGAACAGAAAGGAGAAAGGTTGAAAAAGGATAGTAGAGATAACCCATTCCCATAAGGGCATAGCAAACAAACCATCTGTTGATGGTCGATTGAAAATTGAATATGTAGCAAAGTTAAGGTTTATTCAGTAGCTGACTTGATT
>Ga0209064_1000911_pt1 | contig 57377 bp, 79 predicted proteins | sample Inofromicrocosms_FD_187498 | JGI IMG/M metagenome (GOLD analysis project Ga0209064, IMG submission 187498) | Mouse cecum microbial communities from Vienna, Austria - Inoculum for glucosamine and mucus D2O microcosms (SPAdes) (version 2) | ecosystem: Host-associated > Mammals > Digestive system >...
TTTCGGACAATGGCAGATGATGTGCTGCCGTTGGCTTTAACATAAGATTTTGCAATATAAAATGATTCGGCATTTTTTGATTTCGTTATGTGAAGATTCATAAACATCCCTCCTAATGCTTATTATACCACACAATAACATAAAATAACATATATAAAAACCAAAAATTTGACACAAAAAAAGCAGGTTTTACAAGACCTGCAGGTATTTTTTCTGATATTCAACTGTCAAACTCCCGTGTTTCTGTCATTGTCATGAAATTGAGAAGGATATTTTCCCCCTTATCCCCCTAATGCGTGACATTGTAACATGGGGTTTAGGGAGATGTCGAGGAAAATAATTAATAAATTGCTGTCAAATCTTAAGAAAATTATTTCCTTTGCTAATCCATATAGTATGCAACTACATCTCTTCTAAGTTGATACAACATAGCATCTTCCGAAATATCCATATAATATAAATCTCCATCTTCTAATGCTCCATTTATAGCATCATTTAAATTATCTGCACTTTCAATAACAAAAGCCCTTAATTTCTCTAAATATGTAATCTTGCAATAACAATTACCATGCACTAAATATTGATTTTGCTTCTCTCCAACAAGCTCTTTCTTAAAACCAAGTTCTATAAAAATATTTTCTATTTTGTTTTTTAAGCTATCTATATCCATCTCGCACCTCTATTCTATAATATTTCCATCTAAATTTATTCTAATAGTCCCCGTTTCCCCTGAAGAAATTTTGAAATATGCACCACCATGATGGCTTAAATTTTCAGGATGATATTGCAAAATTCTATCTCCACCCCAATTGACTTTAAATCCACCACCTTCTTCAAATGGTATTCCTTTAAAACTGCCTCTACTTAATGGTTGAACATCATATCCATTTTTTATTAAGTAATCATACAATTCATTGCCACTCATACCAGAGAGTTTATCCGGATTAGTTAATAAGTCATCTAAGTTATGAATAGAATCTAAACCATCCTCTACTCCGGCTCTCCCCAGCTTCTTCTGTATCCACCTCCAGACATCATCAATCTTCCCGCCTGCCCAATTTAAGAACCTGCTCCCGTTCTCCATCAAATCCGGCAGATATTTCTTCCCAAGCTTTACCAGTGCTTCTCCCGCATTACTCCCCAGCTTTACCGTAAGCCGTATCGGAAGCGTCAGGAAATTCGCTATTCCCGGTATCAGACACAAAAGGGTTATGGCCGCTTCCGTATCCCGTCCTTCGAAATGGTAAAGAAGCACATTTACAACGTCAAAGCCGTCCCAGAAAAAGCCTCCCACATCCAATGCAGTATGCAGCCACTTCAATGCCCTGTTCTTATATACCTCCGCCCGTGTAGGACACAGACCAAAGGGATCTGTTAAACTTATCGGATTTCCCTGCACATAACAGTAGCGGTTTAAGCTCTGGCTGTTCCCGCCTGTTGATACACCATACTGCCCGTTATAAAGATATTCCATCCCCAGGGCATAACCTACTTCCCCGCCAGTTCTCCTTTCATATAGTAAGTCGCCTTTTGTAGTGCGGCTTTTTTTGCGTATTATCTCTACTGAAAACAGCTTAATATAAGGCTTTTCCGCCGTCAATAAAATAATTTAAAAATCTTTCAAAATAGACTTGACGTACCGTCTTTTCAGAGTTAAGATACACACACCTTAAGGGAAGAACAAAGAAAAACGGAAGCAAGAAAGGCGGTACAAAATGGCTGAATTAAAGAAAGTTGAAAATACAATGTTTAAAGAATATTACGAAGGGCTGAACGGCTCCCGCCGTGTGGTCTGTATCCTGGATAACTACTGTGTACGGTTTATGGTTTTTGAAAATGGAAAGCAAAAAAGCCGCCGGGAATATGGAAATGAACCGAGCGCAAAAGATCGTTGTTTCAAATATGCCGTTAAGGCTCTGAATAAGTAAAGGGGGTTCAATTATGAAACTGAATAAAGAAAAATTCTTAAAAACGGAAGTAGGGGCGGAGCTTAAGTGCTGTATTATCTCCTGGGACAAGGCTCTGGACGGCTGTAGAAAATATTCATGGGAAACTGGGGAATATAAGCGCGAGCGCAAGGTCGCCGACTGGTGCCAGGCTCAATGGGAAGTATATAAAATGGTCCTCCGGCAGTTCTTCGGCGTGGAATACTGCTTTACTCGGACGGATGAATATTTCGGCCTTGTAACCGAAAACGAGGAAAACTGGTTATTTAAAGTAGAACGGGCGGCGGCGTAGCTGCTGCCCTGGCACTAAACCACCGACGGCCGGTCCAAAGCCCGGCGGGAAGAAGTAAACAAGCTCCCCGGCTTGCGGGATGGGTGCCATGTATAAATCGGACTTCCCGGTCTGAATGTCGTCTAACAAGTTTTACTGATTTTTAATGTGAAAATCTTATAGCCGCCTGGGGAAGCGGTGCAACTCGTAAACCTCGTAGGCTCCGCGCCTGGCGCGTGGAAGAAAGGTTAATAGGTGATGTGTAGCCGTGCTCTGCAGGCTCTACCCTTCGGGCCGTATCGAAGGGCGACCGGGAAGTCTTTTATATAAATTTGTTGCGACGTCGCAAGAAAAGGAAGTGTACGAAGTGAAGAAAATAACCGAAGGAAAAGAAGTAAGGGAGCTTAATCTGATCGCCAATAAGGGCGGCTCTGGCTCCGTTGGCTTCAAGCTCTCTATACCTAAGCCCTGGGCGGCTGCCCTCGGCGTTGATCTGAATAATAAAACCGTCGTTGCCTCTTTCGATGGCGACAAAATTATCATTTCTGGAATTAAAAAATAGCCCCAAACTGCCAAACGGCAGCGGGGCTATTCCTGCGCCCTGGGTCCTGGGTTTTACCCCCTAAGACCCCCTCCTGGCGCACATCATACTACACCCTTTTTAATCAGTCAAGCGGTATTTTTAAAGTTTCTCAAGGATGGAAGGGTCGGCCCATCCCTGGCGTACTCCGCCCGGTTTTGCGGCAAGGCCGATATAATATTTATATGTCGCGCTGCTTACCAGGCCTACGACGTACATCGTCGCTCCGTTCTTCGTGATCGCTCCGCCGGTTCCGTTACCGTTCCCGTAGAAAGTCCCGGTAACTTTTACCTTATCCCCTACGGCATAAGAAGCGGGCGCGCTGCTGGCTCCTGCTGCTGCAACGTAAGCGGAAGAAACAAAGCCGTACTTACCGGCCTTGTTTTTAATATAATACCACTTGGAACCGTCGGCCGCCTTAACCTCGTCGCAGATGCTGATCTCCTCTCCGTCTGAAAGCGGGCTAAAGCTGCATTCGTCGTATTCCTTCCCGGCCCATGTCCTTACCTTCAGCGTGGTGGTGGTCCGGCCGGTCCACTTCGTTTCCCGGCTCAGGCTGCTGCCGCTGCTTCCGGATCCGGTGCTGGCGCTTCCACTGCTGGTACCTGCTGCCGGTTCCTTCTCTGTCGCCTTGCTGGCGTAGTCCGGGCAAATAAAGCCCCGGATATATCTTCCGTTGACCTGCAGGTTCCTGCGTCCTACGACTCCGCCGCTCATATTGCCTTCAATAACTTTTATCGTATTTCCGCTTACTGCCTCAACCATGCCGACGTGCTCCGGCGTTCCGGTGCAGTCCGTGGTGGCGTAATTTGCGCCGTCGTCCCAATCGTAGAGAACCTCGTCGCCTGGCTTCGGGATATATGCGTCGTTCTCCTGCCAGATGCCCATCCGCTTGGCCGCCTCAATCAAATAATAGCAGGAACACTCTACCGGTATAATATCCGTGTAGCCTGCCTTGATCGCTGCTGCGCTGGTCGTGGTGGCGCAGTATGCGTCCGTATAAGTAACCTTGTATCCCCTGGGGCGCGGTGTATTGCCGTTATATGTGTCAATGATCGGGGCGTGGCTCCTGTCTGAACGCTTAAGCCCGATCCAGCCCTGCATAATGCCTACGACTTTCTGTCTCGCCTGTGTCTCTGTCATTCCCTTGCTGCCTCCTTCCTGTGCCTGTTTATATAGTTTCTCGTACTCCTGGCCGTAGCCTGCGCGCTTATCCTGGGCCGCCTTGCTCTGGTCCTGCGGGGCCTCAAACTTAAGCATAACGGCGTTGGAAGCGTCGCTTATGCTGGCGGCTGTCTTGAGTACCTTAAGGACGGCCGGGAAGCTCTCGGAAAGCTCCTTGTAAATAAATTCTTTCTGCGTCTCCAGGTCGCCTATGGATTTCCCCTTGTTTCGGTGGTACTCAAGCATAGCTTGTTTCCTGCTCCAAAAGGTGCATTGATGAAGGCCGTAGCCTGCGCCGTCGTGCACAAAGTTTTCATAACTTCCGGCGTCTACTGCTGCCGTGTAGCTCTCGTCTGTGAAGCCGAGCTTTTTCTCGTAACTGTTCTGCAGGTTCTTCGGGTTAAGGTGGCTCTCCGCGTACAAATTCGCCATAAGGCCAAAAATACCAAAGTCGCAAAGGCCGCGCGCCTTATAGAAGTCGTAAAAGCCCTGCTCTAAAGCTCCCCATTTAATCTCCATATCTGTCCTCCTGCTCAAAGAAAAAGGGCGGCAAGCTGCCGCCCGGTCCTGTGTGTTGTGGCTCCTCCGTTCTTACTCCTCGGACTCCTCCACCTCGATGCCGATCTCCGCCTCGGTGTTGGCTGCGTCGGTTAAGCCTTCGCCGATAATGTAGGCTACAACGGAAGCCCCGGCCATAATGAGCGCCGTAATCTGCGTCGCGGTGTTCTCGGTGCCGCCCGTTGCTACGATCATCATGGAAACGAAGGAAGCGACCGCCGTCCAAAGTTTCCGGCTCGTAAGTTTTCTTACCCAGTTGATCTGTTTCATAGTGTTATCCTCCTTTAAGGTTTATTTGTGCGCCGGTGCTGCTCTGCGATCCGGCGCGGTTTACTTGTGCGCCTCCTGGTTTATGTGCTTTTCGATCTTGTCAATGGCCACTGTTACCGGGCCGTTGCAGCCCTGCTCCTTAAGCCCCTGTAAACAAGCCAAAACTCCGTATGTTAAAAGGCACATTTCTTCTTTCATGGCCTTTATGTCCTCGTCCTGCTTGTTCTGCCTCTGGTACCAGCGGTAAACTGCGAAAAGCGCGCCCAATAACGCCGATACGGCTCCAACAAAGGCGGCAGCCGTTATAATTGTTTGGGCGTCTACGTACATCTGGTTTCACCTCCTTCCTGGGGAATTATAAAAGGGCCCGCACGGCCGCGCTGGCGGCCCCACAAGCCCTCGAAAAGCTGTAAGGGTAGATTTATATATCCATCCCTATATCGCGGCGTATTCCGGCCGCCAGGTTTATTCTATCAACGCAGGGAAGGCTCCCGGCCTCCTCGGCGCTAATATGCTGCATCAAAAGTATGAAAAGCTCGTCAATTACTCCGGACTGGATCCGTATAATGGCGTTTTGCTGCTCAACTACTTTGAGCGGGTCTATGCTTCTATTCCCCATAAGCCTCCCCCGTGATCTCCTGGTAGTCGGCCTCGGTGATGGTTCCCTTTTCTACTCTCTCGGTCAACTGCTCCTTTGTAACCCTGCCCGCCGCGTAAAGCCGCTTAAGGCTGCCTACTAAAATACTTGCCATTATAAAAGCCCTCCTTCCATAAGCTGCATCGTGTATTCGTCAATAGCTGCCGTCACTGCCTCGTCTGTCCGGATCTCCTCAATACTTTTAAGCATTGCGTATTCGCTCTCGGTGATCTCCCGGCTCTCGCATACGTAGTCGGTATATGCTGCCATGCCGTCCCGCTCCTCATGCTCCTGCTCCGTAATGTTCCGGCGCTGGATATAAAGGTTAGGCGCAACAAGCTGCAGCTCCTCCGGCCGGTGATCGCTTCTTTCCTCTGTCCACTGCTTCATGGTTCTGCCTCCTATCTAATTTTGATATTATTGCCTTAAGCCTGCTCAAGCGTATTAAGAAAGGTTTTATATACTCCGTGTAGCAATCGTAAGAGTCGGTATGCGTAAACCATCCCATATAGCTCAACATGGCCTTAATGTGTTTCGTAAAATAGCCGCGCCCGGCTTCTCTGGCCTTGTGCATCTTTTTGGCCAGCCTGGTAGCTGCAAGCATAACGCGCCTCCGGATCGTGGTCCTGTCTCGGAAGAAAAGGAAGCCCATAAAATCAAGGGGCCGTCCTATAACTTTCCCGTTGCGCTTTACAAAGTGGAACTTGCAAACCTGGTAAGTATTTTTCAACTTAAGCCGGAACCGGCGGCCTATAAATTTCCGGATTTCTACTATTGCCTGGTGTAGCTTCTTTTTGTTGTCGTCAAATATGGTCATATCGTCCATGTAACGCTCGTACTTGTCAAAGCCCAGGACCTTTGTTATGAAATGGTCCAAAGGCTCAAGTAAATAATTCGCCAGCCACTGGGAAATATAGAAGCCTAAAGGAATACCCTTTTTAAACTCCTGCAGGCAAAGCTGAATAAAGTATAAAAACCACTCATCCTTAATCCGGATCCGAAGCTCCCGCAAAAGAATGTTAAGGCGGACGCTGTCGTAAAAATGGCGGATGTCAATCTTCGCAAAATTGCGGAGACCTTTTCCCTTGCTGAACCAGCGTAAAAGCTGCCGCTTTCCGTAGTGTCCGCCGCGCTTCGGAAAACTCTCGCAAGAAAACGGGTAAGCCGTGGCCATTATAATCGGCTCCAAAACAAGCACTATTATGTGGTGTAGCCACTGCTCGTGTATCTCTGGCATATAAATTTTCCGGCGCTTCCCGTGCTCCTCTATGATCTTCGGGCTGTGCTTCCTGGGCTTAAATGCCAGCTCCGGGTGCTCAACTGGAACGCCCGGCGGTTTTGTATTCTCAATCATGAGCCGCATCGCTGCGACCTCGTTATCAAGATCGGCGTCTATCGCCTGTATTTCCTTCCGTTTTGTTTTGCCTTTACGTAAGTTTTTGTATGCCTTCCGGATTGTTTCCTCCTCAAGCATACGGCGATACAAATATTTGTATTGTTTAGCGCCTCTTTGTGGTGGGGCGGTGTCCTCCTCGGCTTTCCGCCACAGCTCTTTCCTCCGCATAAACAAACTCCTATAAGAATATTTTTTCTTCTATCCTCTACGGACGGCAGGTGCGACCGCTTTACCGCCCGTCCTGTATCAAGTTAATTTACCACTTACCTCTCCAATAATGGCGGTTAAGACGTATTTCAACGCCCAGGGGTGTAGGAAGGGGACCGGCTTTAGGTTTATTCTCCGTTGTGGATAGAATAAGGCGGCCCCGATGTTCCAGTTGGCGTTCGTGGCGGTGTTGTTCCAATTACGCGCGCGCGGGCCTCCATTCCGGCCGTTGTTGCAATTACCGAAGCGAAGGGCGACCGCCCCAGGTGACGCCGGTCCTCTCCCCTTATTTATTTACGTTTAATTAAAAGCAAATTTTATCTACTGGGGGAATTGCTTCGCACCCCCAGACCCCCTAAGCGGCTACGCCGACAGGTGGTAATAGAAGAATGGCGGCCCCGAGGCTCCAGTAGGCGTCCGCGGCGGTGCTGAACCAAGTCCGCGCGCGCGGGCCTCCATTCCGGCCGTCGGCGCAATCACCGAAGCGAAGGGCGACCGCCGTCATCGTCGTCTGGCTGGCGTGTCTGTAAAGGCCGTCGCACCCTCCGGTAGAAGTCGAACCCTTATAAGGTGCCACCGGGATAGCTCCGTAGCCGGGTACGCTCCGGTAAAGATGGGGATAATTCCACCCGTTACTCTCCGGCCGGTTCTCTACGTTGATCCCGGTATCTGAATAGGCCGCCCCGGTAACGTCGTAAGCGTAGTTTTTGCTTACCTTTACCCGGCCGTTTACTACTACTTCGTAGGGGTCGCGCATCCACTGATGGTAGCTGCCCAGGACGATACTGTGAAAAATCTTATTAAGGGTCTGGCCGTCTGATGTTCCGTAGAACTGGCCGCCGCCCACTACTGCGTTCCGCTTTACTCCGTAGGTCGGCTCTAAGCTGGCGTCGTAGCCGCTCATATTTCCGTACCCGTAGGCCGTCTGCAGCTCCGTGGTCTTTGCGAACATGATAAGCAGGTCAATAATTGTTTCTACAATCGGCCCACCTAAAAACTTCGCCCTGCTGCCGAAGGCGTCTATTGCTGTTTTCTGCGCTGCCGTGTTCTTGCCGTAATCCGGCTGTACGCCGGAAATACTCCGCATCTTTTCGCTTACGATGGAACCGTAGAACATGGGAAGCCATACGCCCTCAAGCTCCTTATTATCCGGATCCAGGAAGCCTACGGGCTCGAAGCCGTCCGCCTTCTCAAACCGGAAAAGGACGTAACGGTCGTCGCCCGCCATGTACTCCCGCTTATAAATCTTCATAAGCCAGGAAAAAGCGCCGCCGTTGTAGCTGGTGCTCGCAACGTCTGAGGCGCTGCCGTCCTCCTTCTTCGTGTAGTCGTTCTCGTCCAGCCTGTAATCCGGGGTACCGTCGGCCTTTACCATGTAAGGCTTATTCGCCTTAAGGACCGGGAAGTCTGCCCACCCGTTAAGGCTGAACCCTCCGCCCATCGTTACGGTAAGCGGTGCGTAATCCTTGTTTAATCCGATGTACTCGATCCGGCTGCCGGGGGACAAAATGCTGTTATGCTCAATGAAGCCATAGACTGCCTCGGTCTTAAGAAGGCTTAAAACCTCCTCCAGCGTGTCCTGCTGCGCTATGTTTACTCTTTTTCCCATTACTCCTCTACCTCCTCGCTTAATTCTTCGTAGTATAGTTTCCCGTTATCAATACCGAGCTTGTATTTCAGCTTCGTGGTGTCGTCCCGGATAATGTGGGCATCCTGGGCCAAAAGTGCGGCCCCTGCCGTATTGATCGTTACGTTTAAGGAATTGTCAACGGTTGCAAAATAATCCTGTATAATCTGCGCCGGATTGTAACCGTTGTAAGGCGGCATAAAGTCGCCGTTTTCTCCTGCCGTAACCGTTACGCTGTAAAGGACCTCGGTGTTGTCTGCTCCTCCGGCGGGCTTGGCGTATAAGCCCATCTCGTTAATATAATAGCCCTGGTTTACCAGGGTTTCCTTTGTGACCGGGTCCTGGTTGGTAATAAGCGCCGTTACCTTTACGCTGTGATCAGAATAGACGTCAATGTCTGAAAGGGGGTAACTGTTTTTACGCTCCTTCAGCTCCGTCCTGGCCTGCAAGGCTGCCAGCTTCTTTTCTGCCTCGGTATAGATTCCGCTGCCGGTTGCGATTCGGGTAAACTCTATCTTGATTTCCCCGGCCTGGGCCCTGGTAAGAAGCCGAGCGCCGCCGTTTGTCATGACCGCGTTATTGAATGGTTGTGGCATCGTCTTTTCCTCCTTCTTTTATTGTGGTTTTTTGTATATTGCTACTTATCGCCGTTCCGGCGTAAATAGTCCCTGCTGCAGCAGCCCCTTCCTGGGTACCGCCGTCAATAATGGCGGCCGGTCTCGTCGTCTGCGTGGCCGCTATGCCCGTTTTAAGGGCTTCGGCGTGTATTTCTTTACCCTCGAACCTTAACGCCTCTCTGACGGCCTCCTGGCGCGTCTGGCTGGCCTCTGCGGTGCCTGCGTAGACTGTGCCGTGTGCTGCCCTGGTCTCCGCGTAACCGTCAATAATGGCAGCAGGCTTATACTGCTGGTCGCTGGCGGAAGCTGCGTATATGGTCTGCTCTGCTGCCCGGTCGACGCTGTAACCGTCAATAATGGCGGCCGGTCTGTATTGCGGCGCGCAGCAGGCTCCGGCGTATATGGTCTGCTCTATGGTCCGGTGGATCTCTATGGCCTCGATATGGCTCCGGGTGTTTTTTACTCTCCGGATCATGTCTGAAAAAAAAGTGTTCATATCCTCGGTCAAAATAGCGTTCGTTTTAATTTTGAACCAGTACGGCTTCCCGCCGTACTCGAACCACTCCGAGACCTCCCCTTCTCCAAAAACAATACCGACCAGCTCCTCAACGGCTGCGGGCGTCCCGGCCGTCATGTACCAAATCAAAGTATTTCTTACAAGCCCGCGCTTAACGTCAAGCTCCAGGGCGTCGCTGTAATACTGCGTCCGGAGCTCCTTTGCCAAAAGGTCCACTATATCGTTCGGGGCCGTCTCTATGCTGCAATATACATAGCATAGCTGCGTATACCGGTTTAAAAGCCTGGTACCTTCTCGAAGGGCGTAGCTGAACGCCTGGGCGGCCGGGTCCTCCATCAAATTCCCCGGCAGAATATCCTTTATTTCTCCGTCGTAAAAGTTAATCATTCTCAAGTCCCCCGTATACTATATTTGTACTGGTGACCTGGGCCACTTCGGTGTCCTGCAGTACGGTAAATACCGGCTCCCGGATATCCGCTCTCTTTGCTCCTGCTTTCTTAAGAAGGGCCACAAGCTCATCCGGGTTTATGTCTCTGCCGATTCCGGTGCTCTGCCATAGCTGGTAATCTTTTACGGCCTGGTTGACCTGCTCCTGGATCTGAACGGCTGAGGCGCTGTCGCTGGTATTTATCCAGTAAGTAAAGTCTGTATTATAATTTACAACGTCCGGCGCTGCGACCTGTACGAAGTCCGTAAGCGGCCGCTTGCTGCGCTGCTGCAGGTGCTTCTCCATCTCTGCGATCATGGTCTCTCCTGGGATGCTGCCGTCTTTCAAAATAAAGCGTATGTCAACGATTCCCGGTGTCGGGGAAGTCGGTAGAACGTCGCCCACCTCCTGGCTAAAGTCCTTCGCGTGGTATATGTAGGCGTCGTCCGGTCCGGCCGTGGAAAAGCTGGAAGGGGCCAGAAAGGTCCGCTCCGCTATGCTTTGATCGGACTCCTCGCTGGTACCTCCTTTTGATGTCTCAATGTTGGCTACGCTCTCAATGAAGGCTACGGAGTCCACCAATACACTAAGCTCTCCGGCCATGTAGCCGTTGCCCTGCTCCCCGGTCTCCGTGCAAATCATAGTTAAAATGATCTCCGTTTCCCCGATGGGTATCTCCGCATAATCCTGGGTTTCAAAATATACCGCGTAATCCGCCGTAATCCTGCTCCCTGCAGGGATGGAAGTCGCCGACTCCCTGGGCTGCTCAAGTTTCCAACGCACCCGGACGGTTGCCTTCTCCGGCTCGTTTTCCGTTACCTTCTTAAGTGCTGCCAGGTTCTTAAGGTAATCCCCGTAAGCGTACTTAAGAAAATTCATTTTCCCGGCCTTGTCTACCTGCTGTAAGCCCTGGTAAATAACTTGTGAACAGGCAAGCATCATAATCCGGTAAGGATCGCCCCTGGCAAGTATAATTTTCTTCCCGGTGATCTCCTTGTAATAATCGTAAAAGGCGTTAAGTACAAGCGCCTGTACGTCTGTCAAGGTCAAATTGTCTATAAAGCTAATGTCCGGTAATTTGTCTATGCTCTCCAACATATCCGCCATAAAAACCGCCTCCTTACTCCTCGTCTGTCTCCTCGGCGTCCTCGCTTTCTTCGGATTCCGCGTCGTACTCTGTGTTTGGTCCAATCAAATATATATTTTTTATGTGGCCGTCCTGGACGGAGGCCTCTATGGTAACATCCCTAAGCTCTGCCCTCGGTTCGTATATCTCCAACTTTTCAATAACTGCAAGCGCCGCAAGGTTCCGGGCTACGCCTATCGGCATCCCGACAAAGTCTTGGCGTATGCCGTAAGCTCTGTCGCCTGGGCAGGTTCCCTCTGGCGTCTCAAGCAGCGCCGTAATGTTCCGCTTAATCTCTGCAATAAGGCTATTACTCATATAGTCGAAGCCGACAAACTTTACTATAACCATGCTGCTCCTCCTTCCTTATGTCGGGTATTCCTCCAGGGTAAGGTCAAGGGAAGCCCGGACAAGCTCGCCCCGGTTCCATACCTCGTCCCAGGTTTCGCTTATGCTGTTTATGGTCATCTTGCTGCTGCCTACTTTCTTCCCGCCTATGATCAGACTTTCCGGGGTACCGCTCCTTACGTGTTTTTCTATCTGGTCTATTGTCGTCCGTGGCCGGATCCCGTGCCTGGCGTCCAGCTTAATGGTAAATGTAACCTTTTCTACGTCCGCCCCCAGGAACTGGCGCAAGGGCTTTTTCCCGATGCGTGAATGGGTCGCCCATCGGCTGCTTACTTCCCGCTTTATATTCTGCGGGCTTAATATTCTGGCGTCGCTGGTCTCAAAGGTGATAAGCGATCCAAAATTCCCGATTGCCATCTTCCGTCCCTCCTCTTAACAATTACAAAGTTTTTCCCTTATCTGTGCAAGGGTAAGGCTTCCACCGCTGTCCGTGAATGTGATTGTACTGGCTTCAATGCTTACCGTGTCGGCTACGATATCAATAGCAAGCCCGGACAACAGAACATTGTCGGCGTGAAGCTCCAGCCGCTTTTCCTCGCTGTCGTATTCCGCGTAGGCCTCGCCCGGCGTAAAGCCCATCTCCTTCCGGTATATTCCTTTTCCGCTCTTGGATGGTACGTTTGCCGTATTCCAATAGGTACCCAGTATATATCCGGCCTCGCTGCCGTTGCTTAAGTGAACTACCAGAACGTACTGGCCGACCTGCGGCATCTTGTATTCGTCGTTAAAAGTCAATACTGGCAGCGTTTTCGTGACGGCTCCGTCCCTGTCTGTATAAAGGATCCTTACCATGCCGTTTTCGTAATCAATACTTGAAACTTTCCCGACTCTTATATCTCCCATGCCTGCCCTCCTTCCTTACGCTTTCTTTAAGCTGCCCTTAGCGCACCAGCCGTAGCGGGTGCCGCCTTTTCTCTTGGCCACTCCGTACTGGTACTTATAGCTTCCGCCTAAAATCTCGGTAATGTACATCGTCATATTGCTGCAATTATTACTGCGGCCGCCGTTGCCTGCGTAATAGGCCGGGCCGTTTACTATAACCTTATCGCCTACGGCCAGGGCGTCGCCTGCCGGTGCTGCTCCGGATCCGGAACTCTTGGCCGCTGTTTTCGTTGGTTTAATAGATGAAGAATTAGTAACCTGCTTAATTTTGGTCTGGACCTTGTGCATCTCCAGGTCCATCGTATAAGCTCCCTCCGCCTCTATATTGTGGGTTACTTTGTCAATGAAGTATTTCCCGTTAAGGTTATAGGCTCCTTTTACCTGGATACAAACTCCGGCTACGATCTTAAAGTTGGCCTTTATGCTGGCCGACATTGTAACCGCGCTCCGGTTCTCTTTGTTTACTCTGGCGCAAGCCTTGACCTGCGCGTCGGCCAGGCCGTCTACCTTCTCGTTAATATTCAATATCCGGTTTCCGGATCCTACGGTAAGAGTCAGCTCCTCGTCGTTGTCTCCCTTTGTGTATTTTATCGTTGCTCCCGTGTAGGTACCTGTAAGCGTCGTATTATAGCTCCAGGAGTCAAGGTCCTTTATATGGTAGGTAGCAACGGCTTTTTTCGATTCATAGGTGTCTATATCGTAAATAATAATTTTCCCGTAATAGACCTTAATGTACAGCCCGTAATCTTCGCAAAGGCTGTTTAAAAATTCGCAGTCGTTCTGCTTGTTCTGCTCCATACTGGCTATATATATTTTCTGCGCCTCGTAGTGAAGGCCTAAGCCGTAGCGCTGCGCGATTCTCTTGGCGATCTCCTGTATGGTCGCCTTCTCCCAGGTATATGTACGCTCCGTAGATCGGAAGGCCTGGCCCTCTGGAACCGATACGCCTCCAATCGTGCAGACCAGCGTTGGCCCGCTAAAGGTCAAATCGTCACAACAAAATTTACCGCAAGAAAAGGAAAGGTCTTTCCCTGCTGCGTCCCAACTGAACGCCTTTATTTTTGCCGTCATTTTATCACCTTTTTTTGGCAGCCACTTGTTTGCCCACCTCAAGTCCCTATTGCAAACCTTAAGGCTTATCGTGTCGGACTGGCCGGTGGCAGCGTCGACGTAAGAAAAGCCCTCCTCGTATTCTGCCATAACGTCCGCCGTCCTGGTGGCTGCTGCTCCCTTCGGCGTATAGGTAATATAAACTTTTGCTTTTCTCGGTGTGTTTACTCCCATAGCCCGCCTCCTTATTCGTCATACGGGTCCCGGCCCTGGTCGGTCCAATCGGTCCGCCAGGGCGGTAAATCTCCGTCCCGTTCCTCCGGCAGCGCCGGGGTACTTAGGACGGTTCCCGCTGAAAATACAAGAGTATCTAAGAAGGCGTAATTATTCTGCATAAGAAAATCGGCGTGGCGTTCCTCGCCGTATACCTGCAGCGCTATGTTGTCCCAGGTGTCTCCCTGTTTTGTGGTGTAGGTCCTTTTTGCCATACCACTGGCCTCCTTTAAAACTTGGTCCTGCTATTTTCCTTTTGCCACTGTTTCATCATTTTGTTAAATTCTGCCTGGCTCAACTTCTCCGCCTCGACGGCGTCCTCTTTCGTGGCGTTGCCGTAAAGGTTGTAAGTAGGTGAGTAAGAAATACTCGGCCCGCCTGCTCCTGCAAGCTCCGGCTCTCCACCTCCGCCTCCTCCGCCGCTGGTTATTCCCTGCAATCTCTGCAGAAGCGTCTCTATAATGCTTGCGCCGCTATTCTGCTTCATGGCGTCGGTTATAATGCTTTTCATCTGGCTCCACAAAGTATCAAGGGGCAGTACCGCTTCGGGCCCTGCTTCCCCTACGCCCTGCAGGCCGTTCCCTGGTGTGTTTAATACCGTCGGGGCGTCAAAAATGCCGCCGAGGGCGTTCCAATTCACGGAAAATTGCGGGATGCTTACGCTGCCGCCTTCTCCGTATGAAACGGAACTTGTAGAAACGCTTATAACCGGGATCCTCGGCTTCGGGATCGTGATGGTCATATTCTCAAAGGCTGACTTAACCGCTTGGGCCGCCGCCTGGGCTTTTGTCTGGACCGTGTTGGCCAGGCTGCTCATGGCGCTCTCCGCCTTGCTCTGGGCTGTGCTCCATCCGGAGTCTAATGCTCCGTTGACGTCGCTTGCCAGGCCGGTTGCCGCCGCTGTTACCGTTCCGGCGTTGCTGCTGATTCCGGTGCTTAATGCTGTTGTGCTTGCCGTTCCGGCTGTTGTAAAGCTGCTCTCCAGGCCTGCCGTATTCACGGCGATCCCGGAAGTGTCTAAGCTGTAACCCGCTACGCTCTGGCTGAGGCTGGTTGTAAACGCCGTCCCGCCTTCCATTCCCGTCGCGCTTAGGTTCGTCGTAAGTGCTGCGCTGTCAAGACCTATACTGGAAGGGTCGAAGGTAAAGCCGCTTAGGCTGTCCGTCATTCCCGTGGTGTAGGCCGTCGCCGCTGCCGTTCCGGCTGCGGTTGCTCCGCTGGTGTCTGCGCTGCCAAAGGCTCCGGCTGCCATGCTGTTCGCTGCTGCCGTTACCGTTCCGGCGTTGCTGCTGATTCCGGACGCGTAGCTGTCAACAACTGCAGCGCCCTGGCTGGAAGTGTCCGGGATGTCAACCTCCCCGCCTGTAAATAGGCTCTTAATTGCACTCCATAGGCTCTTTCCGGTACTCAAAATACCATCAATTAAGCCTTTTATGATCTGGATTCCAACGTCAAGCCAGTTTGTACTTAAGATCGTATCTATAATCGCCCCTACAAGCTGCGGTATGGCCGCTATAAGCTGCGGTATGGCTGAAATAAGGCCCGTCGCCAGGGTAATTATGATCTGGACCGCTGCCTGGGCTATATTTCCCAAATTCGCTATAATTCCCTGGATAAGTGAAATAATTAGCTGTATGCCGCCCTGTATGATCATGGGTAGCATCTGCGTTATCCCGGAAACAAGGCTTATAATAATCTGGACGCCCATCTGCAAAATAAGCGGCAAATTTGAAATAAGGCCCTGGGCCAAACTCAAAATAAGCTGTATACCCATCTGCATAAGCTGCGGAAGCATGGATAAAATTCCGGTCACCAAACTGCCTATAAGCTGAATAGCTGCGCTTATCAACATGGGCGCGTTGGCTCCTAAACTGTTTACCAATGTCTGAACCAGCGTAAGGGCCGTCGATATGATCGTAGGCAATCGCTGTATAATCCCGGCTACAAAATTCGTGATTGCCTGGGTGCCGTTGTTTATAAGTGTCGGAAGCTGGCTTGTAATACTGCTCGCCAACTGTGTTATTATGTCGATCCCCGCAAGTAAAACCTGGGGAACCAATGAAAAAAGACCGTCTATAAAAACGGTCAATGTCTGCGCTGCTGCGTCTGCCAGGGGGCCTGCGTTGTCCGCTATTCCCTGCACAAAGCTGCCTATAAGGTCAACGCCCATAGATACTACCTGCGGTACGTACTCGGAAATTACGCCCACCGCTTCGGAAAGGCAGCCGCCTATGGCTCCGACCATACCCTGCATCCCGCCTTCGCTGTATGCCGCGCTCAATTCCTCAACCATACCGGTTGCAAGCTGCGTCATAGAACGGAGCGGCCCGTTCAAATCCTGGTAAATGCTGATTCCCAGGTCTGAAAGTCCGGACTGCAATATTTTTATATCGCCGTCCAAATTGTCAAGCTGTATAGAGTACATATCCTCGCAAGCTCCGGCGCTGTTCTCAATAGCTGCGCTTAACTCGTCCCACCGGTCGGTGCAATTCGCCAGAAGCGCGTTCGCGGATGTAAGGTCTGTCTTGTTAAAAATGGTACTGATAATACTGTCTTTTTGGGCCTGCGTCATGCCCTCCATCGCGGAGCTCAAGTCGCCAAAAATATTATTAAGGCCTCGCATATTCCCTTCGGCGTCGTAAACGTCTACGCCCAGGCTTTTAAGTGCTGCGCTGGCGTTGTCTGTCGGGCTCTGCAAGGATAAAATAACATTCCTTAAGTGCGTTCCTCCCTCGGCTCCCTTTAGGCCGTTATCTGCCAAAATACCGAGCGCCGTGTTCAGCTCCGTGGTTCCCCCGGCAAGGTTCGCGCCGGTGGCTCCTACTGTAAGAATTGCTTCGCCTAACTGTGCTACAGAAGTGTTGGCTTTCGACGCTGTCTGCGCCAACTGATCCGCGAAGCTGTTTAAGTTTTCTTCCGTAGCCTCAATTTGCAAGGCGGACATGCTGTCCGTTACCATATCGCTGGCCGCCGCCAGGTCCATAGCTCCCGCCCCTGCAAGTTTTAAAACCGTCGGCAGCGCCGTGGCTGCCTGCTCGGCGTCGTAACCGGCAAGGGCTAAATAGTTTAAGGCTTCCGCCGCCTCCGTGGCCGAGAAGGCCGTAGTACGTCCGCATTCCCTGGCCGCCTCCTCAAGCGTGGCCATAGCTGCCGCGCCCTCTGCTGTGCCTGTGTCTAAAAGCATGGTAGCCTGCACCTGGCTCATGGCGGTCTCAAATTCTTTACCGACGTTTACGGCCGCGACTGCTATTGCTCCAACTGCTGCAGCGGCTGCGGTAGTGGCGGCGGCGATGGTTTTCGTAAGTCCTTTTATTCCGTTCCCGGCAGCGCTCAAAGCTCCCGTAAAGGAAGACTCAACTTTACCTGCTATTTTTATAGCAAGCTCCATCTCTTTGCTGCTACTTGCCATACGCTTCCGCCACCTCCTTTGCTATGTCGGTAAGGTTAAAAATAGACAGGTCCTCAATATCCTTGAGGCCTGTCTTTAAAAGAATGGATAGCCGTACCGTTAATTTGCGAAGATGCGCGCCGTCTGTCGGCTTTAATCCTCGCCGTAGAAAAAATTTGTTACTTTGTTTTTTACCTTGATCGCTTCCTTCGGCGGCAGCGCCTGGAAGAACTCGACCGGCATCTTGGTGGCCTTGCTTGCGAAAATACAAGCGTATTCCAGGGACATCTCCGGTAATACGTTAATGCTGCCGGACCGCTCCATCGTGCGCTGCGCCTGGATCATGTCTCTGGCGCTCAAGTCCTCCAGGCCGCTTAAGTCGATCTCCGTGTAGGTCTCGTCCTCAAACAAAAACGGCTTACGGAATTTAATTAAATACTTGTTTTCCTCCTCCTGCTCCTGGGCGGCCGTGGTGATCTCTTTCTCTCTCTGATCCTGCTCTCTGGTACCTGCTTTAAAAGTTTTATTGTTCTCCATAAATTACACCTGCTTTCTGATTTTTGCTAAAAGATCAACATTGTTTACTTTGTACTGGAAGTTAATCTTATCAAGCTCAAACTTCTTTTTGCCGTTTACCTCGATAAGAATATAAATAACTTCCACTTTTACTGCGGATCCGGTTCCTTCTCCCTGCTTTACCTTACCGCCGGTAAAGCCTTTACTCTTGCCCTTAATAACCACCCGGCTCGGCATAAAGTCGGTCGCCATCGTGGATTCCTGGATCGCCTGGGTGCTCATCCTCAAGGTAAGGTTTACGGCCAGCCCCTGCTGCAAAAGTGCAAACATATCCTCGTTTAAGGTTCTGAAAGGGATCTCAATTTCCGACGCGCCGAAGTGCCCTAAGAGCGGCTCGTCAATCTCTCCCAGAAAGCCCGGCCCGCTGATCGTCTCGGTTAAGGCCTCGAAGTCCGGCAGGGTTACTTCGTCGGAAATGCCGACCAGCTTAGTGCCTCCGTTGTATACGTTATAGGCGTTAATTTTCGTAGCTAACATTAAGACTCACCTCCTGTAAATGCTGCCTCCAACAAATCCGGATCAAACTCCAAAACGTCCAGAATGTCCTCGGCCGGTGTCCAGGGCGCTAAATGGTGTAAGAACTGCATTTTGCCGCCCATAATGTCGTTGATCGTGTTCTCCTGCTCCCGCCACTCAATATAGGCCCCGGCGCACTTCCCCTGCGCGGCGTAGGAATTGCCGCGGACGTTTTCGTCGTCTACAATAGCCTCAACTAAGCGCGGGTTATTGTAATCATCCACCCGTTCGTGGTAGGTCAATATAAAGGAATTTCCCCACCAACTAAAGAACCGGCGGCAACAAAACCATCTATCTTTCGGATCGCTGGAAGTCGGATAAATGGCCGTATTGTTTCCCCAGGTAGTCCAGCCGGAAAAATTGTTAAAGGTACAAACTCCGAAACTGTTTACCAGGTTCGCCTGCTGCTCGTCTAAAACGACCTCCGTTCCGTCCTCAAGGCAAAGGCCGGAAATACCGACCGCCTTGTTGGAAGGGCTCAAGCTCGGCACGTCGTCGTTCCCCGCGTCGATGTATGCGGTAAGCGCTGCCTTGATCGCGCTGGCGTGGTAAATCTTCTCCCCGATCTTTACGCAAGGCCACTCGACGCTCAAGTGGTTGCTTACAAAGCCGGAAGCCTGCTTTACCGTCAAAACGTCCGTATACTTCCGGGCCCCGCTCTCCTCCGTCGTGTCAAGGTCTACTACGGCCTCGCAGGAAAATACGCCGTTAATCCCGGTACACTTGGCCGCGATTGCCGCTCCTACGTTCGGCTGTTTGCTCCATCCGGGGGAAACAAGCAGGCCGGGGGTAAGCTGCAACAACGGGAAGATCTGGCGGATAACCTCCAGGCCCTTTTCCTCTCCGGTGCTTACGTTGTACCCGCCGATGATATCCTTGTAAGTAATCTCGGAAGGGTCGATAACGTAGCCGGAAACGGTAAGCGCGTTAATTCCGGTAGCGTCTACCAGGGTAATAACTGCCATCCCGTCGTCGTCGAAGGTAACTATATAATCCGTGTCGGCCTCCATCTCCCGGTCCCCGGATCTTACTTTCAACGTATCGGCCAATACTCCGAAGGTCTCTATTACTGCCTGGCCCTCTATTACTTCCACTTCCTGCTCCTCCAGGGCCTTCCTGTGGGTCTTGGGGTCTAATACGTTGATCAGAATAATAGGCGCAATATTCAAAACTCTGAAAGAAGCGTCTACCGATTCGCAGATGTTATAATCCTTAAAATTGTCGCAGTACCCTACGGCCGCGCTTGCCTCTGCGAAGCTGTACGCGATCATAGGTCTGTTTGTAGCCTTGTAAGGGTCCTCGGCCAAATTTACCGGCGCTACGCCGATAATAACCTGCAGCCCTGCGGTGCCCTGTCTCGGCGTCGTTAAGCTGGTAGGGTTTTCCAGGACTCTTACTCCGTGGTTGTATGCCATCTCGCTTTTCCCTCCTTATCTGTTTTTCTGCTGCTCCTGCAGCTTGGCGGAAACGGCGTTATATAAATTATTAAGCGCCGTCCCCTGGGTCGTGATCGCTACGCCTGCGGTTGCAAGGTTGGAAATGGGTACCAGAAGGCCCTTAAGCGCCGGTACCTCCCCGATCTTCTCCTGCAGGGGCTCCGGCAGCCCTCCTACGTATACGGTCCCATTGATCGCTACGTTCTTAATGTCCGGGCCAACGTAGGCCACCGGCTCTTTGTCGCCCTCCTTCGCCTTGCTAGCTGCGGTCCTGGCGTCTACGGCTGCGGCCGTGGTCGCGGTTGTCTCTGCCTGGTTTTTCTTTGTTCCACTCATATAAGCGGATCCTCCCTTCTTATAGCTGCTACGCTGAAAGTCAAGGCCATTCCGCCGATAAAATACGGGTAGCTTCCCTCCTCCTGGAGCGACCACTGTATCGGGTGTAAACACTCGTATTTCCGGGCCAAAATAGCGTTTTTTGCGAAGCGCTCATATATTTTCTGTATCATGTTTAAAATGTCTTTGTGTCCCTGGTTATTTAAGTTGTCGTCGTATACTCCCAAAATAACCATAACTGTTACGGTCTGCTCTCCGTCTATGGTTTTTATTTCCCCGTCCTCAATACGTACAATCGCATAGGGGTAAGGGTCCTCAACCTTAACCGGATCCGTATCTTCCGCCAGGCCCTCCTCCAATAGCTCCGGGGCCACCTCGCTTTCTTCGGGTGGCGTCGTCGGTGCCGGGATCGGTAGCTCCTGGAGAAATACATTTATTTCGCTTAACTCCCCCATAGGATTCTTTAAGCGGAAGTCCTTAAAAATCTCCTTAAGCTCCTCCGCTAAATCGTCTTGTAAGAATGTGGCCACCATCTTTTACGCCTCCAATATTTTTCTAACCTGTTTATCTATGTTCGCCTGCAGGTTCTGCTGTATCGTCGGTTCTACAATACCGTACACCCGCTTTTCGTTCCCGATCATCTTTGGGATACTGTTTGAAAACAATACCTTTATAGGCAGCCGGGAACTGCCGCGCCGCTGAACCACCGAAGCGTGGCCGCTGCCAAACTTGGAAACAAAGGCCTTTATACCGCCTTTTTCCAGCCCCTTCATGGAACCGGAAGCCAGTACCTTTGCTTTCGTAATTGACGGCCGATTGGCTCCGGTTCTGGCCGTGGCCGGGCTGACCTTAAAGTCCTTCAGCTCCATCGGGGCTCCGGTTGTCTTTATGGTCGCCTCAAGGTTTCCTTGCGTGGCGTTCTTAATGGTCATCGCTTTATTGAAACGGCCGGATTTTACAACATAGGTTTTCTGCGCCTCCTCTGCCAGATCCTTCCTGGCCGCCTTCGCGGTCTGGTTAATCGCGTTTTTTAAAGCCTTCGGGGCCTCTGACTTCATGCGCCCCAGCCTGCGCTCAACCTTTGCCAGCGTGTTCTGGTCAAATTCGTAAGTAATCAACTTCTGTTCGCCTCCAGGTGTATGCTGTAAAGCCCGTCCTCGTTGGTGGCGTCCGTAACCTTAAATATTTTCCCGTCAAGGTTAAGGGCGGAGCCGACCGCCGGAAGCTGGCCGAAGTCCTTAGATTTTACGTAGATAAGCGTACTCTTAACGTAAATCCCGTCCATGTTGGACTTGGCTTTCTTGGCCCGCTCTATAAGCTCGTTATTATCAATCGTAACGACCATCTTTTTCCCGTTTACCGTGTGCAAGGTTGCGAACTCGTCCGGGTTCATGAAAACATTGTCAATATCGGCGCGTATGATATCCTTAAAGCCTGGCATTACGCCTGGGACTTCGCGGGGCGCTTGGTTTTTTCCTCAACTACTCCCCGCGCCTTTTTACTGGGTACTTTCCCGACCTGGTCGGCTTCCGCGCTGCCGGTGGCGGGCTGCGCGATGCCGGTGGCACCTGCCGGGGCTGTTACGGACCGCGCTTTAGCGGTCGCCTTTTTCTGATCCTGTTTTTTGCCGCTGTCGCCTTCGTTCTCCCAAACAGCCGAGCCCGCCTGGGTCCAGGCGGAAGCGTAAGCCGGGTCGGTCGGCAGTACCTCTCCGGGCTTATACTGTTTTTTTTCGTGAAGAATAGGGACAAGCGCGATCAAGCGCTTTTTTGTCATCCCAAAAGTTTAACCTTGACCGTCGTATCTGCTGCAGCGGCTGCCTCCGTTGCGTAACCTGCGGTAATGTCTCCGGCCGTGACCGTGATCGCTTCCTCGTCGGGGTCGTAATATGCCGCCGCGCCTGCCGCGATCTCCTCCCCTTCCTTTTTGGGCATCTCGAATACGCCGAAAACGTGAAGGCTTCCGGTTTCCCCTACTTCGATAGGGGTACCGGCTACGCCTACACGGTTGCCAAAAGTTACGATCTGGTTTGCTTCGATCTTGGCGTCGGTGCTATTTACAAAGTCGATAGCTTCGCCGCGCTGCCAGTATTCTGCCTTACTCATAAATCTGTCCTCCTTCTCTTATTCTTCTTCGGACGGAATTACAACGCCCGGATTCATGGCCATGCTGCGGAAGTCTCTTACTGCGATTCCCCAGTCAAGGTAAATGTCCCAAACGAAGCCCAACGTACCGGGTACCTCCATACGTCTTACGGTCGGGGTCTCCTGGCCGTTTAAGTAGTCGACCTGGATGCCCGCTGCGCCGCTGCCGAACATAAACCAGGGGCATACTCCGTCGCCTGCCAACGCGTTAAGCACCGGATCCTGTACGGTCTTAAGCGGGTAATTGTACAGCGGGTTTACGTCGTTGTTATTGCTTCCTACTACCTGGGCAGAATGGAAGATAACAGAAAGGTCGAACTCGTAGCCAATCGGTACCACAATGATCTGCGGCGTAATGTAAATCGCTTCGCCGAAGTGGTCCGTCTGCTTGCCCATCTTGGTGATCATTGCCTGGATGGAAGCCTGGGAAGGCTTGGAACCTTTTTTCATAATGTTCTTATGCTTCTCGCTGAAAAGCTGTAAGCCGTCGAAAACCTTCGCGTTTTTGAAAAGGATCGTGTATACCTGCTTGTTAATGGTTTTCTTGGCTGCGGTCGCGTACAGGCCCGGCACCTTCGTCAAAAAGCCGATATCGTCGTTAATGAACGCCTGGCGGGTCATGCTGAACTGCTTCCCGTAGGTGTCCAGCTTACGCTGCGGCAGCAGCTCGGTTCTCGGCTTGTCCGGCTTGATCTCCCCGTTCTCCGGTACCATAAGGAAGTCGCCAACGCCTCCGATCACGTATTCGTGGTCCGCCGTCTGCTTAAAGTCCTTTAAGGTGCCCTTTGTGGTGATGGCCTCGAAGGTCGTAGGTACCGAGTTGTAAAGCTCCACAATGCTTTTCCGGATCGTGCTGTCAAGGATAGCCGGGAAGGCTGCGGAAGGGTTGTAAAACTGGCGGCATAATTCTCCGTAAAGGTCGTCGGAGCTCATCCTTAAGAGGGCCCCGGTGTTCTGTCCTTCTCTGGATAAACACTCAATAGCCAAATCTCTAAGGCTCATCGCTCTGAACTCATTGCAGCCCTCCGCCGGGTGCTGGATCTGAATACCTGCGCGAAGGATCAGCGCGTCCGTGGCTCTCTGCCGGAAGGTGTCGCCCTCGTCTCTGGTGACCTGTACGCTGGTAGGGCTGCCGGTCTGCCGCATCCCCTCAAGGATTGCCGCTCTTACCTGGTCTATGGTTGCGCCGGTCCGGATGTACTCTCCCGGATCCGTCTCAAACTCACGGCAAAGGTCGGAAATATCCTGTACTCTCTGGCGCTCTGCTGCCACCGCTCTGGTCGCTGCGTCTCCCTGGCCGCCCAGGTCTCTCTGCTGCGGATCCGCTGCTGCTCCTGCTGCCGCCTGGCCGCTTCCTGCTGCCTGGGACTGCTGCCGCTCCTCTGCCTCAATCTCAAGGGTTAAGGCGTCGATCTCTCTCTGCAAGGTGTCAAACTGCGCGCTTTCTTCGGCGGTCAGCTCTCTGCCTGCTGCGCCATTTACAAGTGCCTGCTGTGCGGCGATCTTCATGGCTCTAAGCTGTCTCTTGTTCATGGTTCTTTCTACCTCCTATAAAAATTTATTTATGTTTATCTGAAGCTGCCGCTCACGAAGTGACGGCGCGCGCTTCCCTTTTGTCCCGTCGGTTTCTTCAAACTCCCGGCCTACTCCGACGGTAGGGTCTGCCGGTACTGAAACAATGGAAATTTCAAAGGGTTCCCATTTCCTTGCGACGTCGCAAGGGCCCGTAAATCTGCCGTCGGCACTTGTCCTGCCCGGCATGACCTCCTCTATGCTTTCGATCCGGTACCCAACGGAAACGCCTTTAAGGGTGCCGCTCTTGACCTTCTGGTAAATAACCTCTGCGGCCTCGTCGGTATCAAATTCAACCTCGGCATAGCCCCGATTTCCCTCAATCCATGCCCGGTTAATGCGTCCCAGGACGGCATCTCTTTTATGGTTGAAAAGAAGGACGCCTATATCGTTAAGGCGGGCTATGTTTACGGCTCCGGGTGCGTGGTCCAATATCTCAAGGCACCAGCCCCTGTTGTATGGTTCCTCGCTGGAAAAGCTCAATACAAACTTTCTTTCGTTTCCTTCTCCGTCCAGGGCTCGGATCGCGTTACCTTCTGTAAATTCTCTTGTAAGGGATTTATTTCCCGTCTTTGGCTTTTGCTCCGGCTTCTTGCCCTCCTGTGGCGTCCCCTGCGGCTTTTCCTGGGGCTTCTTGTCCGTTCCCTGGGGTTTCTCCGCCTGCTCCGGCTTCTTGCCCTCCTGGGCCGCCTGCGGCTTCTCCTGGGGCTTCTCCTTCGGCTCCTGGGCTGCCCGGTACCGGTTTGTTTTCCCCTGGCTCGTCGTCGTCTTTCGGCGTAAGCTCGCCTGTGTTTCTGTCATATATAATGCCTCCTAACTCTATACCTTTTTCCCGGCCGTACTCTAAAACCTCGGCCATATCGTCGATCATGTCTTTCCAGTCCCTTCCGTTTTCTGCTGCTACTTGCTGGAGGGTTTTCTGTCCGGTCTGCAACGCTATTTTTGTAGCGGTTGCCTCTTTGGATGGGTCGATCCAGGGCTTCGGTGCTGCCACCCATTTGTGCGCCAGGTATTTGCTCTTTTTCTCCGGATTCCAAAAGTCCTTTATATCGAAAAGGCCAGAAAGAACGCCGGATATAATAAAGGTCTCGTAAACTTCGTCGCGGAACTCGTCGAAGAGCTCCCGGTCCTCTATGTAGGTCTGCTCGTCCTCTATAATCCCCTGGCGGGCGCTGCTGTAATTGCTCTGACTCATGTCCCGGCTGGTTGCCTCGTAGCTTAGGCCCTGGCCTGCTCCGATCAATCGCTGCTGCAGCTTAACGTAGCTCGCGGCGTCCGTTGCCTGGCCGGTCGGGTTTACCACCTGGATCTCGTCTCCTGCGTTAAGCTCTTTAATCATGCCGGGGCTTATGTTCTTTCCCTCGTAGCTGGTCCGGGGGCCGGTCTGCTGAGTAGCCCCGCGCCCGATGCCGGTTGTTGGTATGGTTTTCTTAATGAAAACGGAAAGGCAGGCCGCTATACGTTCCTTTACGCTTACGGCGGTCATAAACTCGTTGGCGTCCCGGATCCTGGTTATGGTCGGACTTAAGTCGCTCATTTCTCGTATCTGCGAAGGGCGGCGCTTCGTAAAAATAAAAATTATATCTTTGGCCGGAACATAAACGGGGTCTATATTAGAAAAGCCGTCTATGCTATACTGGCGGATCCAGTAGCCCATCGGCTTGTTGTAGCTGTTGTACTCAATGCCTCCGACTACTCGGTTCCCTTTGCTGTGCGGCGTCATGGCCGTAGTGTCCAGCTCGTCAACCTCCAGGGCCTGCAAGCGGAAAGGAACAACGCCGCCGCGAAGGTAGCACTTCCTAAAAAGGATTCCTCCGTCTACCTTTTTCCGTTCAACTGCCATCCTGGTCATTTGTGAAAAGCTCTGTGTTTCCGTAACGTCGCAATTTTTCTTTTTGCACCACTCCTTCCAGGCCTCCTCTATTGCGTTGTTTAATTTCTCGCTTGGCGTGTCCGCCTGCAAGGTAACGCCCAGGCCTACTATATTCCGTTTATATGCTCCGATCACGCTGTTGGCCATATCGCTGTTTCGCTCAAGGTCGCGCGCTCTGGCTCTTACGGTCTCCCGGTTGTACCGGTCCGTATTTTCCGCCGATTGATTATAGGCGATCCACCCGGCGTTAAGCCGGTCGTAATTTCCGGCGTCGTAGTTTCGTAACTCGTTTAGGTTCTGCCGCCAGGCCTCGCGCCTGGCTCCGGCTTCCGGGGAAATAAAGCCGATAATACTGTCTAAAATATTGCCCACCGGTTTACCTCCCTTCAAATACTGCGACGTAACAATCGTCTAATAAGCCCGGCTCTCCTGCTGCGACCTGGGCCTGCAGGTCCCGCTGCATCTCGTATAGCTTGGAAAGGTCGGCCCGGTTAAGCTGCCGGGATCCAATCTTATAAGACTGGCCGCCTGCAAGTACGCTTGTAATAGCTGCGTTTACCTGGACCAGCATCTCCTTCGCTGTCGGTGTATCTGCCATCCTTATCCCTCCTTAATCCACTCGTCGTTTTGCCGGATCCAGTCCTCCTCTGGCGGTGATGTCTCCGGCGGTTTCGCTGCTTCCTGGGTCTGCTCCTGTATCGTCTGCAGGTGAAGCATCCGGACTCCTAAAGTGTCCGCCGCTGCCAACGCGTAGACCTCGGCGTCTAAATAATGGTTGTCGGCGTGGCTGGTTTTGGGCACCCACTCCTGTCTTACTTTGGATCCGTTCTTTACGTTTATTTTGTGCTCTGCCGTTACCTGGGCCGCGTATTCTTCGTCGCAATCCTTATATACCATCCAGCTCCCTCGGCCGTTTGGCTTGCGAAGGCGGCCGGCGATCATGTCCTTATACTTGCCGCCGTCTACAATAATAAGATTCATACCGTATGCCTTGCTGCTATCCTTGTTTACGGTGCTTATCTTAAAATGGTTCTGCATGGGGTTACTGGAACCCTTGCAAGGCAGCGCCCACTCTGAATTAAGCGCGCAAAAATCGTATACGTTGTCCGTATCGTTTCCGGAGTCAACCAGGCAAAGGTTTACTACGTAGGAAAGGCCGGAAGGCGTCTTAAATTCCATATTCATTACGGCCTCAACCTCCGAAAAGCCGTAGGCCTGGCCGTGCGCTATATTCTGGCTTGTGATATAGTCGCCCCAGGCTCTTATGGTCCAGTACACGCTGTTTTCCTGTACGTCTACGCCGCCGGTAAGTAGCTTAGTCCATTCCGGTATCGTGTAGGCGGGCAGCTCTGTCTGGCGCTCAAGTACAAGCTCTTTCGTTGTCTTTAGCTTCGTATCTTCCCAGGGCTCCGCTAACCAACTGTTTACAAAGTTTTGTAACTTCTCCGGATCGCCTTTACTGTCCATAAATTTCTTGGCAATCTCGGCAAACCGTACAAAGGGGCTGTAAAGTGTGTTGATCCAGAAACAAACCTTTTTTACAAACTGGGTCCGGCTGCTTACGGTCTCCCAGTGTCCGCGCTTAACTGCCTGCTGCTTTTGCTGGTCCGTTATTATGCAGCCGCACTCCTGGCAAACATAAAAAGCAAACTCCGCCCGATCTGTATCGCTCAAGCCTTCGCTTTCCGGATCCTGCTCCAATGCCTCAAGCTGTTCTTTTATGCTGTCCGCGCCGTATGCCTCCACCATGTCCTTATCTTTTCCGGGCCATCTAAGGTTAGAAAAGAAAAGCTCTATAAACTCGCCACAATGCGGGCAAGGTATGAAGTAATGTTTTTCGGCGTCGGCCTTTTCCTTTGCGCTCCAAATATGGCCGGTTCGGATGGTCGGTGTGGAAGTCTTAAAAATCTTCCGGCCTCGGAAAGTCTTTGTACGTTCTTCCGCCAGGCTTACCGGATCGGCCTCCTTTTTGCTGGCTCCTGGGAACTTGTCGACCTCGTCTATGAAAAGGTATTTCATAGCAAAAGAAGCAACGCCGACCGGGCTATTGCTTCCTACAATCTTTACGAACATATCCGAAAAGTTAAGCTCAAGTTTAGAGCTGTTCGCGTCGTATTTTTTGCGTAGCGGCTCCGAGGATAAGATCATAGGCTGCAAGCGCTGGCTTGAAATAGTTTCCGCCAGGGTCTCCGTCGGGTATACGACCTCGGTCGGTGATGGGTCCTGCTGAATAACGTAGCCGAGCATATTGTTCATCGCTTCCGTGCCGCCGACCTGCGTAGGCTTTACAAAAATAATTTCCTCGGTTTCGTAATTAGTGAACTCATCCATTATCCCTTTAAGATATGGCGTCCGGTCGTTATTCCAGGGGCCTGGCTCTGCCGATGTCTTACTGTCAAGGACTCTGTACTTCTCGGCCCACTCTGATACTGTAATACTTTCCGGGGGCTTCAAGTATTCAAGCGCGCCCTTTATGTACTCCTTGCAGGTATACTTCCGCATCCGTAACCGCTTAGGCTTAACCACCGGTATTTTTTTCCTTTTCTGCCTCCGGTTTTCCTATAATTCCCGCAACAACGAAGGACGTAAGCATACGCTTAACTTCTTCGTTCATCTCCTTCTCAATCTTCCGGGCCTCCAACGGTGCCACCTGGTCGCTGATCATACTTACAAGCCGGGCGGGAATACTAAGCGCGAAGCGTTTAAAAACTACAAAGAATTTTTGATAATCCAGCGCCACCTCGTCTGCGTCTAAATATTTCCCGGCCGCAATCTCGCGGCGCATCCTGTGCATCTCTCCCTGGGATTCTTTTAAGGCGATCTCTGCCTGCAGCTTCTGTTCTTTTAACTCCGCTTCCTTTTCGGACTTGGACTTGCCGTATGCCTTATCGCTCAAATACTGAATATATGTTTTGATCGTCGGTACCAACTCGTAGCGGCGGCCCTGGCCTGGGACCTCTACCGTTCTTATGACGCCCTCCTGGGTAAGCTGCTGTATTCTGCGGACGGAAACGCCGAAAAGCTGACCTATGACCTCAACTTTTACAAACTGCGCGCCGCCGGAAGTAACGGCCGCCTCTTTTTCGTTATCCGCCATACATATCGCCTCCCCTCACTCTTATGGCCTTCTTTCCTGTGTACTCCTCCCATCGGTCGATAATTACGTCGCAATACTTAGGGCTTATCTCCATAAGGTACGCTATGCGGCCCAACTGCTCCGCCGCGATCATGGTGGTACCGGAACCGCCGAAGAAGTCCGCGACAAGCTCTCCGCGCCTGCTGCTGTTTGCCATAAGGCGTCCTACAAGCGCGACCGGCTTCATGGTCGGGTGCATATCGCTGCGGGCCGGTTTCTTCTCGTACTGTACGGAAGTACGCGCAGTAAGCTCCTCGCGGATCCTCTCAATGTAGGCTATAAGGTCCGCTTTTTTCATTGCCGAAAAGTCTATATCGTCCTCAATAAAGACGGTGTCCTGGCTGCGGTCGTCTATGAAATAATGGGCCGCGCCTTCCTTCCACCCGTATAAGATCGGTTCGTGCCTCCAGTGGTAATCCTGGCGGCCTATAACAAACTGATTCTTTTCCCAAATAAGGACTTGCCTCAACTTAAAGCCGGAAGCGTCGAAGGCCTGGCGGAATGTCAGGCCTTCACTGTCCGCGTGGAATACGTAAGCAACGGCTCCCGCTTTTGCGACGTCGCAAATATTAGAAAAGACGCGGTAAAGAAAATTATAAAAATCCTCCTCCCCCATCCGGTCGTTCTGTATCTCGTTTGTTGTCCTGGTAGTGTTCCTCTTATAGCTGCGCTCCAGGCTCTTGTCCTTTGCCTCGTAATCTACGTTATACGGCGGGTCCGTAATTATAAGGTCGGCTACGGAACCGGCCATAAGGACGCCTATGTCTGAAAAGTCGGAAGCGTCGCCGCACATTAAGCGGTGCTCGCCTAACTGCCAAATATCGCCGTACTTTGTGACTGGCTCCTTCTCCTCAGCTTCCTTTATGGCCTTCTCTACGTCGTAATTGTCCTCGTTGGCTTCCTTCGTAAGATCGGCCTCCATGAAAAGCTCCGATAAATCGTTCGTATTAAAACCGGCGGCCATTGTGTCGTAACCTGCGCCCTCAAGCTGAATAAGAAGGCCCATAAGGGCATCTTTTTCAAATTCTCCCGTAATCTGGTTAAGTGCAATATTCGCCGCGATCTCGTCGTTCTTGTCGGGAAGGTCAACTATAATGACCTCCGCCTCCGTGTAGCCTAAGTCCATCATAACGGTCCGGCGCTGGTGGCCTCCTATGATGGTCCCGTCCTCGTTTATTACTATGGGATCTATATAGCCGTGGCGCTCTATGCTGGCGGCCAGCTTCTCGTATTCGTCGTCGCCTGGCTTGAGCGCCTTGCGCGGGTTATATGCTGCGGGCTTAAGGTCCACAAGCTGTCTTTTCTCAAGTCGCATTATATTGCCTCCTAACGTATCAAAACCGCCTAAAAGCGTTATCGCTCCGGCGGTTTCTGTTATCAAAATACCGCTTCGCGTAACGAAACGGCAAAATTTTTTTTGATTTCATGGGGGAAAAAACCGGGCCTTCCTCGCCCCGCAACGCTCATTTTTGCCAGGAAGTACCTTTTTGTTTTGCGCTGCGTCCCCCGCTCTCTGTTTAAGCCTTCGGCCTGTGGCCTGGCCTCTGTGTGCTCTGTCTCTTGCGACGTCGCAACAGTAGAAGGTGCGCGCGGTCTGCCTTGCCTCTCTGTATAAGCTGCTCTCTATGCTGTCTCTTACTATGTCTTAAGGTATGCGCTGTATACTGTGCCTGCCCTGCTGCTGTGTGCTCTGTCTCTGTGTGTGCTGTGCTCTGTGCTACTGTGTATAGTGCTATATAAAAAGGGCCGCTCTATATAGGGGTATATATAGGGGCCCTGTTTTTTGGAGGGTATATACAATACTGTAATATGGGGGTACTGTTTTTTAACCTTTTCCAACGGTACTATAATACCATCTAAAATAGTCCAAAACAGTACAAAAAATAAAAAATTTTTCGCTTCGCTATTTCCTCCCTATATACCCGCCTTTATAGGGGGTATATAAAACCGGCCTTTATACAATGGGCTATTTCAAGGGGTATTAAAAAAATCGCCTTGTAAATTTGCCGCCAAAAATTCCGCCGTAAATACGGGGGTATAAAATGGGGGTGTCTTTATTTATCCATTTCCCCGGCCTCGTATTTTCTCAATATCTCCTTTACCCTCTTAAAAGTGAGCAGCTTCTCAAGGCCTGCTCTGCGAAGGTTGTAAGCCTGGCTCCGGCTTATGTCCATTTTTTCGGCTACGCTCTCCCAGGTGTGGCCGTCTATGTAGTAAAGCTCCAGGGCCTCCCGCTCGTCGCTGTCCTTGTCCAAATAGTCCATAATATCCATGACTTTTAAAAGGTCCTTTGTCGCCTGGTCCGCCTGCTCGTAGATTTTGAGCTCGCAGTCCGAAGTCCGAAAAGTGAAGCTCGCCGCGCCTTCGCCTATTTCATTCGTGGCTGCGTTTATGGGGGAATATCCGACCGCGCTGATCGGGTGCCTCATATCCTCCCTTATATCCATAAGCCGTTTCTCAAGGATGGCTTTTCTCCGCTTCGCCTTGCGTCTCTGGCTCAAATAATTGTTTAATACCTCTATTTCCTCGTTGTGCCTGGCCTCCTCCGGGCTGATTTTGCGCTTGCGCTTATTGTCCATTGCTATGCCCTCCTTAAAATCAATTTATTTTTCCTCCGGACTCCCCTGGTCCGGTTCTTTGCGATCCGCAAGGTAAAAAACTTTTCCCCGGCGCATCTGCAATCGGTAAAGGGTCCGCCCTTCGTCGTCCCAGTCGTATATGGGGATCTGGCGCTTCTCAAGCTGGCCTAAAAGGTTATTGATCCCGGCTACGATCTGCGGTATGGGTAAATTGTCTACTATGCCCTGGGCTTCGCTGGCTTTTATGCCGGTGTCTGCCTTCGTAGCTGCTACGCTGGCATTGTTATGCCTGGGCTTCGCTTTGGGCATCTGTAATAGCTTTCTTCGCTGTGCTCGGTTCATGGCGCTCCTCCTTCTTTCTGCGTCTTTTCTCCTCCCGCCTTACGTGGGCGATTGCTGCTCCGGCGGTAGGATCCTTATATCCTTCTTTATTTCTCAATCTTTCGGATCGCCTCCCTTGCGCTGAAAGTACACGCCGCTCCTGCAAGACTTCCACTCTCCGCTCCTGTCTGCAATCTTGGTAAAATTCTTAATTTCTAAGCCCTTTACTGTTACGCCATCAACCACATAATAACCTTCAAAATATCCGTGCTTGTCTATCCGGGTTATTACGACTTCTCCGTGATAGCCGTAATCTGTCACAACGTCCCCGGTTACTATCCGGCTTTCCTTGACCTCCTTCTCAACCAACGCCGCCCGTATGACTTGCAGGTCGCTGTCTGGAAGCTCCAAACCGTAAAGGCCGCCCGCTTTCTTGATATGTTCGTCAATCTCTTTTATAAGCTCCGCTTCTCTGCTCATGCTACACCTCCGCCTCTTTCTTCAGTATCTCCGTAACTTCGGCCGGGAAGGAAACAACGTAAGCCCGGCCGCCTGCCGCCTTGATTTGTCTTATGGTCTGCTCCTGTATTGCTGAAAGAACGCCGATCAGCGGCCGCTTTACCTCGAAGCCGTAATAACGGCCGTTTATGACGGCGCATACATCCGGTATGCCCTGGCGGCTGTACGGGCCAGCCGCCGCTTTCCAAACAAAGGCCGAAGGGATAAGCGCGTTTATGTGCTTTATGATCTTATCCTGGTAATAGCTTTCTTTTGGTAGGTTTTTCCGGATGTATTGTTTCGCCTGCTCCGTGGTGCTGCAGGTGTCTGCCTTTTCTGCCTTAAGGAAGGCTACGGCCTCGGCTTCTGTGCTGAATTGCTCCCAGTCTATTTTCGCCGCCACCCTGCCTTGCCTCCTTCCTGCTTTCCCTGGTTGTACTTGTCGTAAATGGGCTCCAACTTCTCCAACATCTCCATAGTCGCTCCGGCTATGGCTAACTTGTCCTGTACCTCAAGGGAATTTTTATTTACTGTCTGCGTCCAGGCGTTTATTGCCTTCATTTTCTGGTCTGTCACGCTCCTCGCCTCCTATCTTCTCAAATTCCGCCTCATAGGCTTTCTTTTTCTTCTCCAAATAATCAAGAATAATCTCGATCAGCTCCGGCTCCGCATCCATCTCTATTCCGTGTGCAAATTCGTAATGCGGCATTACAATGACCTTTTCTTTTTTAAAACTCAATCTGAAAAACCGGAGAAGCTGCCACCTTGCGTTATGGTCGCCGCCTCTTTTCCCCAGGTCCTCCTTTGCTGCCTTATCCATTTTTATCTTGGTAGAGCGACCGTCCTTAATCTCAATAATCAAATCTGTATATTTCTGTATTTCCTGGTTAAGCTCTGTCGCTTTGTCGTATTGCTCCTTAGTCACTGTTTACCTCCTGTCCCAGTATAACGTGAAGCCTCCGGCCCCTGGATCCGGCCGTGGCCGGTTCCCTGCAAACATGGCCTCGAATAAAGAACTTGTAAGCCGGAGCGCCTCCTCTGAATTGCCGGAAAGTTGCAGCATCCGGTTGTATGCCGTGAAGAACTGCAAGGCCAGCGCGTTGGCTCCGTCTATGGTTTCCTTATCGCTCAAAGTAGCCACCTTCCTTTTTCTGCCTGGTATATGTACCAAAAAAGAATAAGTCCGATAATGTCGTCTACGATCCGGGGCTGCACCCGCCCGTATATAATGCGCTCTAAAACCATCCACAATATGCTTATTAAAATATACTTAATGCAAGCGTTAAAGAGTATTATGTTTCTCATTTCCCCGCTCCTCCTCAAATAACGGCTCAAGCTGCGCCTTAATCTCCTCCAGCTTCTTGGGGCCGATTCCCTTCGTGCCTGCTATCGCCTTGTATACCGTCTTAAGGTCAATCCCCGGAACGCTGGCCCGCCCGTCCTCGTAGCCGCTCTTATAAATATCCGCACAAAAACTTTCCATTTGCTGGTGGTCGAAGGCCTTTATAGATTTATATTTCGCCCTCGTAATCAAATATTTATTGCCTTTTCTATTCCTGTTCATTCTGGCCTCCTGGTTCTCCACTCGTATACGAAGCGGTTTACAATGGCTTCCTTCAGCTCCTGGTTATCGCTGCGGGCTATTCTCAATTCTTCCTTAAGCTGCTCCGCCTCTTTCTGCGCTGCTTTTGCCTGGCTGCCTAAAAAGCCGTTTTCGGCTGCCAACGTCTGCAGCTCTTTCTTCTGGTTCGTTATGATCTGCTCTTTGGTTAATTCTGCCAGATCGCTCATTCCGCTGCTGCCTCCTCTCTTACCGGGTCCGCCTCCTGGAAGTCGCACCCCTCAGCTTCGGCCTGGTTCTGCTCCGGATCCGGCTGCTTCTTATTGCCGTCCTTATCCTCAAGTAATACGCTGGCCTCCTGGTCCGCTTCGTGAAGGGCAAGTATAAGTGGGTATTTGCTCATAGCCTGGGTAAGCTGTAAATGCAGCTCCTTCGGCTCTGAAAATCCCATGTGCCAGCGGATGGCGAAGCGTTCCGGGCCGGTAAGCCTCATAAACTGCTCAATCATCATAACGCTCTTTTCTCCGTGTCCGTATGGCACCCGGTCGTCTACGGTGTAGCAGGGAACCGATTCCCAAATGAAAGCCCCGGCGTTATCTTTCTTTACCTGCCAACGCTCCGCCGCCTTTACCTTCTCCGGGTCATAGGTTTTCTGGTTCTTAAAATCGATCTTGTAAAAATGCGTTTTGCAAAGGTCGTGAAGCAAGGGGCAAATGATAAGGGCGTCGGCTCCGGCCTCCTCCAAAATGCGGCCCCAGGTACCGCTTTCTTTCTTTGCCTGTAAGCAATCGTACACGTTGAGGCTGTGCTGCAATAAGCCGCCCTCGCAGCTCAAGTGAAACTTTGTAGAAGCCGGGGCCGTGTAAAAGTCGCTCTTATTCCGGATATACTCCATAAGCGCCGCTATTCCTTCCCGGTTTACCTGGGCCATCAATGCCTCAAACCTTGCTACATTCTCGGTGTTTCTGCTCTCGTTTTCGTTATACATGGCTTATTCCTCCTTTGGCTTATCGCCTGTTATAAATATCAATAAGGCCGGTACTTCCGGCTTATCTTCGGTTATCCACTCGCCGGTTTCTTCCTTCCAGAATTTATCCACAAGATCGTTGTATATCCTGGGGGTAACTGGGTTATCCGGATCCCAATTTTCGGCCGTGGTATAAAGGCAGGTCTTTTCGTGAAATATCCTTGTAAGCTCCTGCAGGTATTTCCCGTTTATCTCCCTGGCGATCTGCTCCGCCTCCTGCAAGCTATACCGCTTATACAATGCCGCGCCGATCTTCTTGGCGTAACTGCCCGCCTCGTACATGCTGTTAAAGGCTGCCGCGATCTCCTCAATGTAGGCCGCCTTAATCCTGCAATCTTTCAACCACTCCGGCGGCCGCGTCGCTATGGGCTTAAGAACAGCTACGGCCTCGGCCTTAATATCTCCGGTTAATTGTTCGTATGCCGTTTTATATCTGGTTTTAAGAACATCAAGCGGTATTCTCTCTTTGTTCTTCCTTAGTTTTTCAAGGTCTGCCGCCAACTTTTCCGCCTGCTCCAATCGCTCCGCCTCCTTAACGCCTTTTTATTTCCTCACGCCTCGCTAAATTTAAAGGCGTTATGTTAAAAACCTTGATTTTATGGGCTTTTTCGGTATTTCCTCACGCCTAACGCCTTGTTTTGGGAAATATACCTTGTAATAAAATGAAAAGGTATACTTTTTCTTGCCAATTTCCAAAATAACTAACGTATTAAAATACGTGTTAAGTAGTTAGGAAATAGATATAAGGGGCTCAAACCCTTGCAAATACGGGCTTTTTTACCTAACGCCTAACCTAACGCCTAACCTAACGCCTATTTTTTAGGCGACAGGTAAAACGCGCAAATTAGAAAGGTAAATCTTCGCCGCCGTCCTCAAATGGTGTATGCGTGTCAAATCCTATTTGCTGCCACCCGTCGTTATCCTGCTTCGGCGGTTCCTTCATGGCCTCCGCTGCCTCATCCTCGTCTAAGGCGTCTACCTTCTTCGCAAATCGCCCTATATCAAATTCAGTAAATCTACAAGTACGGTTATCAAACCACTTTGTTATGCTGTATTCTTTCCCGCCGTTCGCCTTTGGCCTGGTTGTTATGATTCCCTGGTCTGCCAAATATTTAAGCGTTTTTCGCGGGCTGTATCCTGCTTTTGTCAGTGCCTGGTTAAGTAGTGAAGGGAATATATAAGCCTTCCGGCCGTCCTGGCTTATGGTTCCTAAGCAGGTACCGATTGCCTTGTCGCCGAACTGGCTTTTATTGCTCAAGATCCAATCAACTATAAATTGTGTCGCGTGTTCGTTTACGTCCCCGGAACCGGCGGCGAGCTGCTCTCTTATAATGCTCTCGGCCATCTGCAGCGCTCTGGCCCATGCTGCCGGTGCAATCTCAAGGGAATACTTAAAGCCCGTCGGTAGGTCCTCCAGGGCCTCTGCTGCTGCCGGATCCGGGTTAAATATCCAACTTTCCGCCATAGCGTCTGCAAGGGCGACCGCGCTTATTCCGGCTATATGTGCGCCGCTGGTGCCGTCTGCAATCTTATATACTTCCTCGGTCATCCTGGCGTACTGGTCCCGGATGCTCTGCTCGTCCGTCTGCAGGATCCGCTGTATGAACTCCGGCCCGGCCCACCCGCAGTGCTGTGGTGCCTGCTGGTGCATAAGGCTTGCGGACTTTTCGTCGTCAAAGGGCCCGCCGTATATCTCAAGTACACGGGTACTGACTCCCGTCTGCGTTGTGTCCGTGCTTAAAGGCTCCTCGCCGGTGGCCAGGGCTACGGTCCGCCAGGTATTAAGTGCCTGTAAGCCGCCTCCCTTGCTGCCTCTGGCGCGTCCTGTGCCGCTGGCAATCATATAAACAATCTTTTCCAGGTTCTCCTGCTTCTGGCCTGCAAGCTGCCGCTCGTCTATGCCCATCGGTAAATCGTTGTAAAAACCGGCCATCCTCTCCAGGGCGACCTGGGTGGCGTTAAAGTTTACCATAAGCCGCTCCGGGTCTCCCCAGGCTGAAAGTGCCGCCTTAAGTGCTGCGGTCTTTCCTCCCTTGCTGCCGCCCCAGTTATATACAAAAAATATGCGCTGCTGCAATATCCGAAGTAGCGGGGCGGTAAATGCTGCCGCCAGAATGAAGCGGAACTTATCGCGCTCCCGGTGCGGCTGCATAAGTGCTTTCCAGTCCTCAAATGTGCCGCTGTAATGGTACGCGGCGGCCCATCCTCTTAAGGATGGCTCAATATCTAAAATAATGTCGTCGCCGTGGCCTGGAAGGAACCGGCCGCGCGTCTGCCAGCCCATTGTCCCGGTGCTGTCTGCTCTCTGTATGATGTCTATGTTCTCGGCCTCCAGGGCCTCTAAGAAGCGTACTACCTGCTTCGCGTTTTCGCTGGTAATGGTGCAGCCCAAATCGGAAAGCACGGTTATGCTTCGGGCCGTGAAAATCGTTGACCGGGGAAATATGGCTTTATGCCAGGCTCCGTCCCGCTTAAATGCGATCTCCATCTTCTCCTCGCCGGTCTCCATGCTCTTTAAGCGCTGCGTTAATATGATCGGCGTCCTGCAAACCATAACCGGAAGGCTCGTTTTTTCGTCTATGCGGCGGATCCCGCCCTCTGAATACATCCAGCCTTCCGGCTGCCGAAGGTTTACCGGCGCGCCCTTTATAACTTCCGGTATGGTGTCGGCCAGGTCGTCAAGGTTCAGCTTTTTGGCTCCCTTTAAGGCTCCGTTGATCATGTCCTGGACCTGCTTCTCTCCGTCCTCTCCGGCTCCCTTCTCAAGAAAAAGTTGTGAAGGGTCCTTTACTCCGAAGCCCTTGCAGCTCCAGGTGTATACCTCGCCTATAAATTCCGCTTCCCTCAAGACTTGCGTTACCTTCTGCAGGAAGGTCTCGCCGCCCTTGTCCGGCTCAACGTGAATATATAACTTAAGGTCCTGCAGCTTCGGTACCATCTTCGCTTTAAAGTTGCTCGCACCTGGAACTCCCAACGCCGGAAACTTCAAGTACCACATTGTTTGGGTGTCGCTCTCGCCTTCTACCAAAACGGCCCACCCGGCTTTCCGGATCTCCGGCAGCCTCCAATCTCCGTATAAAATCAATTTCCCGGAACTGCCCCAGCTCCATCTAAATTCCTTATGCGCGTAACGCTTCCTAAAAATGGGATCTGTCTTTTCTTCGTTGAAATAAGGCAATTTAAGGAAAGTCTTTTTGTTTTTGTCTTTCCCGGTAGAAGCTCCGCAGGTTTCCTTTAGAAAATCAACCGGAAGCCGCTTACTAAAGGCGTATTCCTCCAGGGTGTACGAGTCCGGCCCTGGGGCCTCCTCTTTCTTCTTTGGTGCCTCTGGCTCCTTAAGCGCTCCGTACTTCTCCAGGATCTGCTTATAGGCCTCGTCCGTACTGATTCCGTTAAGCTCTGCGTAAAAGGTCGTAAAGTTGCCGCCGCGTCCCTCTGCGAAGCAATACCAGCGGCCGTCCTTAAGGTTCGCGCTGAAACTCTCTTTTTTGTCGTTGTGAAACGGGCAAACACCGACCAGTTGGTCGCCTGTGATCTTATGCTTTTTTATGTAGCTTGAATATTCTGCAGAATAGTCCACAAGCTGGTCTATGTTTATATCTGTCTGTACCATCCGTTTCACCGCCTCCTATAAGTTTTTCCGACTCTGCCTGGGTCATGGCTATAAGGCGGCCTCTCTTTCCGGTCCTGGATATATGCTCAATCTCTCCGCGCATCCCGGCGCTTACAACTCCGCCGATAATAACAAGTAAGAAGCTGTCGCACTCGTCAAGGTCCTTTATAGCAAGCTCAAGCCCCAGGGCCCGCTCCTGCGGATCGCCGTCGTCGCAGAACTGGGTATAATATAAATGCGGGGCGACCGTCCGCTTCCCCTCTTTTAAAATCTTCCTGCAGAAGTGCTGCGCCACCTCTCTATTAAAGCGGCGCTCCTTCCTGGTGTTAGCTGAATACCGGGAAATTATATATACTTTTTCCATCTGCCTTACCTCCGAAAAATCGTATACCAGGAAGGGCCGAAGTCCTCCCCGGCAAGCTGCGCCGCTTAGTTATTAAAGGGCAGCTCCTCGTCCGTGCCCTCCGGTACCTGCATAAAGCCTTCCGCGTCGGCCTTCGGTGCGTCTGCGTCCTCTGCAGGTGTCTGTCTGTAATCGTCGGTATCGATGTTAATATTCCGGTAAATGTTCTTTACAAGCTCCCGCATGGCCTCCGTCTGCTTCTCCTGCTCCGGCGTCAGCTTATCAACGAAGGCAAAGGCCGCCCGGCTGTAAGTGATGCCGTCTTTGCTCTTTTCCTTCTTAAGCGTGATCTTCGTTAAAACCTGCCAGCAGCGGAAGCCCTTAAGCAATACCCGCTTTGCGATATAATTCCGCATATATTTAAGGCTGGTCGGCGGTAAAGAAAGGATAAGCGGTACCGGATTCCCTTCCTGCAACATGAAAACTCTGTGTACGTTCTTACAAGCCTTCCCGGTCCCGTCGCTGTTAAACTGGTTATACGGGCAAGTTTCGCAGCTCTTAATTTCTCCGGTAATCCGATCCACTCCCTGCTTCCCGTCGAAGCTGCTGCAGTCGGGCTGCTCGTTTCCTCCTGCGAACTTATTCGCCCAGTAGGCGTTGACCGGGTTATGGTCCAAAATAACGCCGATCAGCTCCGTCGCGCTCTCGGTCTCGTCCTCCTCCTCTCCCGGAAGCTCAAAGGCCAGGCCGCCGCCGGAAGGAATTTTTACGCGGTCGAAGGGAATAGCGCCGAGGCCGTCCATCTCCTCTTTTACTGCTTCCGCAAGGTCGCCGCTGATCGTAACCAGGTTAAACTCCTTCGCCGTTACTGCTACTTCGTTTTTTGCTTTTGCCATTGTGTTATATCCTCCTTATGGGTTTATAATGCCGCCGGGGCCAGGGTGTCCTGGTCGGCGTGATCTGCTGCTACTTCGGCCGCGTCTGCTGCCGCATCGGGCTTCTTATTGACCTCGAAGGCCTTTACTTTGTAACAATATGTAATTGAATTTATGCGGTACTTAACCGGCTCCGCATCCTCAACTACTACGGGGAAGGTAACGAAGTAGCCGCCCTTGTCAAGCTCTGAGAAGCGGCATACAACGTCCTGGCCTTTTACGCCTATAACGATAAGCTCTCCCTTCTTTATCTTCTGGCCGTCCGTGGTCGTGATCTCTACTTTTTTAATCTCCTGCACTCCTATTCCTGCCATAGTCTACCTCCTTAATTATTTTCTTCCGGGTCCTCTGCGTCCTCCGGATCTTCCTGGGTTTCTAAGTCCTGCGCGTCCAGATATTCCTCCATCGGGGTCTTGGGCGTCTGGTAATATAAGTCGGAAAGGATCCGGCTTGCCTGGGCTGCCATCAATATGCTTTCCTAGGCCAGCTCTATGGCTGCGTTGTAAATGGTACCGGCCACCTGGGTGACTTCTCCGTCTGCGTCAAGTAGTTTAAGAAAATCGTCCATTCCGCCCTTAAGCATCTTCGCCTTGCCTCCGACCTTAACGTACTGCTGCGCGGCGATCCCGTATGCCTCCTGCTCGCTTTCTACCGTTTTAAGCGGCCGCCCGTTGTCATATAAGTCCTGCTTCATCTGCTCCTGCGCGAACTTTGCAACGGTGATCAGGTTGTCCTTTAAGTTGCGCTCGTAATCTAAGCGCAGGTCAAATTCTAACTGCTGCATATTACTCCTCCTTTTGCCTTGCATTCTTGGCTGCTTTGTTGGTTTCCTTCCGCTTTGCTACGTCGTAATACTGGTAAGGCTTAATAAATTCCCCGAAGTCCTCCGGCAGCTCGCCGTCGTTTTCCTCTACAAGCCCCGCCATAGCTCCGTTCAAGGTCTGGGCGTTTACGGTGCGCTTAATAATATCGCCCAGCCCGTGTTCCTCCAATGTGTCAAAAAAGGCATCCTCGTCGCATCCGCCGATCTTGTTGTACTTGGTCTTGTCCTGCAAGCTGTAAAGGAAGCCGCCCCGGCTTACCTTCGGGCTTTCTGCGTCGATCATGGCCTGCGCCAGCTCGTTGCGCTTTTTCTCCAGGGTCTTATTGTTTTCCGTGGTGGCGTCCTTAAGCCGGTCCTTCTCGTCCAGCAACTCCTTGTATTCGTCAATCAATGTAAAAATATCTGCCACTTTTATTCCTCCTTTTCTTCAAGCTCTGATAATTCGTCTAAAAACTCATAAAGCGTGGTTACTTCGCTTTCCTCCAGCCGGTCCTCGATCTTCTCCGCAAACTCGCAGAAACGGTCGTAGAGCGGGCGGGCTTTTTCCTTTTCCCTTGCGTTCTCCGCCTTAATTTCTTCGTAAAGCTCCGATTCGAGTATGACGTCGCGCTTCGCTTCGGAAACAATGACGGGCTTATATCCCCGCTTCTTAAGTTTCTCCATGTCTGCCTGGTTGCTTACTGGCACGGCTTTCGCTCCATGCTCGTTTATGAAGTCCTCGGCTATTTCGTTTTTCAGTCCGCTGGGAACGCTGTAGGAATTTATATATACCCCGCTATAGGAATTAAGCGACCGCTTGGTTGTTTCTGCGTCCTTCAATTCCTCAACCATCCGGGCGGCGTACCACTGAACGTCGAAGCTGTTTACCATGCTTCTGTCGCGCTCCAATCTTACGACCTTCGGCTTAAAGTCTATCCCTATATCCTCCAGCCTCGGTTCCTTGCAAATGAAAAGCCCGCCTACAAAAATACGGCCCTTGTTTTCCTCATCGTCCAATACTGCACCGTAGCTGGTGTCCCGGTGGGCATATCCTTCCTGAAGGTGCAAATTGCAATCTTTTATTTGCTGGTATTCCTCCGGCGTTATTCCGCCGACCTCAATAATTAAGCTATGCTCCGGTACTTTCTTCCACACGGCCTCTGGCTCTACGAAGAAAGTAGGAACCAAAACACCGCCATATCTGCGGGACTTTACAAGTCGGGGCCGCCAAATTTCCCGGCGGCAGTAATTCTGGAAAACAACGGTTTTTCCTAAACGAAGTAAAACAACGGTAGCGATCTTATAGCCCTCTCCGTGGTTCCCAATCATGGCGCTGTCTTTGTTCTTCGTGGTAACTCCGAAAAGAAGCGTTTTTATATCCAGGTCACTATGTTTGTTTCCGATCCGGATGGTCTGGGTCCCGCTGTCGTAATCAAAAAACATTTTATTGCTGGAGTCCCTGGTTTCCTCGTCTATGGAATTTTGAAAGTATTCTCTTATTGCTTCGGTGGTTCCCCATTCCGGGACGTAGTCCGCGCTTATGCTTAATTCGTATTTACGCATTTTCCTGCCTCCTGCTCCTGGTACTCCTCCATAGTCGGGCGCGGCCCGTCTAAGTCGTCCCAGGTATATCTTTTATGATTCTGGTCCTCCCACAAGCTCCGGTAACAATTCCGGCAAGCGCACCGGCCGGATAACCACCGCATAGCTCCCCAATATTCCGGCTTGCCGCAGTGCTTGCAAATTACTATTTTTTCGTTGCTCCCTGCCATGTTTTCAACTCCTTCTTTGTAATAACAAAGGCCTGCTTACCGTCGATAACTGTAAGCGCCACTTCCACCAGCTCGTCTGGTGCGAAGCCTGCGGCCTCCCTGAAATTTCCCGGAAGATTTAAGCGGCCTTTTCCGTCTAAATTCCTGGTTACTTTTACGACCTCCATCAAAAATACTGCCTCCAATCGTCAACGACCGTTTTTGCCAGGTCCTCTTTCTTGGCCAGGGCTTTTAAGATCGTCTCGTCTATGCTGTGCTCTACGGTTAAATGGATATAGGTGCAGCGGTTTTTCTGGCCGATCCTGTGAATACGGGCCAGGCTCTGGCTGTATGCTGCGTAATTGAAATTTACGCTATAATACACGCAGGTGTCGGCTGCCGTTAAGGTAATACCGAGCCCGGCCGTGTCGATCTGTGCAAGAAAGACCTTTACTTCCGGATCCGTCTGAAATTGCTTTACAATGTCGCCCCGGTCATTTATCTTTATATCTCCGTAAATGCTGGCGTAGCGGATCCGCTTTTTCTCCAGGCTCTTGCTTATCAAGTCTATCTCTGGCCGGAACCGGCAAAAGATAACAAGTTTCTTTCCTGCGCTTAAGACGTAATCGTCCAGAATGTCCTCTAAGGCGCTTAACTTGCCCTTAAATACGTACTCCGGCTTTAGTCCTTCGTCGGCCTGTATAAAGCCTCCTGTAAACTGCTGCAATCTTAGAAGTTTTGTAAGTACGGTCGGGGCCGTAATCACGCCGCCGTTCTCAAGCTCCGCGAAGCTGTCCCGCTTAATTTTGTCGTAGAGCTGCTTGTCCTTCCCCTCCAGGGTGATGTACTGTGTAAGAAAGGTCTGCTCCGGCAAGTCCAGCGCCTCCTCCTTCGTCACTCTGTATGCGATGCTGTGTTCCTTCTGTATCAACTTATCAAGATCCCTATATCCTACGATCTGCCGCCGGTCGAAGCCTCCCATTATGGCGTAGCGGCTGCGGAAGGCGTAAAAGTTAGTACCGAAGACCGTAGGGTCTAAAAATCTGTACTGGCTGTAAAGGTCTATCGCGTTGTTTTGTATCGGGGTACCGGAAAGAATAAGTTTATACTTGGCTACGTCGCCGAGCTTGTGCATGGCCTGGCTCTGCTTCGCCTTCGGTTCCTTGATTCGCTGGCTCTCGTCGCATATAATCATATCCGGCCTCCAATCAAGAAGGGCCTCAAAGATGCCCTCTCTCCAGGTGCTCTCGTAGTTTATTACTGCTACAAGAAGGGCCTTAAAAGGAAAAGCGGTAAGGCTCCTAAGCGCTGCCAGGCGTTTTTGCTTGTCCCCCAAAAGGACCGCTACGTTATATTTAAAATCTGCGTAGTCGTCAAACTCTTTCGGCCAAACGCTGCAGACCGAAGTCGGCGCGATTATAAGTACCGTTTTAATGGCTCCCATCTGGTAGGCTGCGCCCATCGTGGCTATGGCGGTCAAGGTCTTTCCGCATCCCATCTCGAAAAGGAAGCCGAAGCCTTTACCCTCCGTCATAGTTTCCCCTTCCCGGCCATAAGCATATCTATGAAGGCATCCGCGAAGGCGTGAGCCTTCTCCTGCTCCGTCAAGTCCTTTTTCAGTGCCTTGCTTTTCGCCTCTAAAATCTGCGCTACTTTGTGAAGCTCGAAGGCTGCCCGCACCTTATTGCTGCTTACCTTCTCTACCGTATCGCCGATCAGGGCTCCTACGGTGTCGGCAAAGATCGGCCCCGGTATCTCCAGGCCTACGTATGCCGCGCTTGCTTCAATCACTTTGACCTGGCTGGTTAAAACCTCCCGCGCCTTATCTACCGTGAAGCAGATAACGGTGTCGGCTGTAAACTCCTTCGGGCCATCCGGCGTCTCAATAGTTGCTTTTGCTTTGCTCGTCATGTTTATATCTCCTTTTTGGGTTTTATTTATATCAAGGCTCAAGGCCTCAATAGCTGCTGTAAGGGCTTCCGTATCGCCCCACCAAATACTGGCCGGGGCGTTTGCGTCGACCATGCTCTGGCAGTGGTCCCGCAAGCTCTCCAACTGTTTAACAATTTCCAATCTATCCATAACTCAATACCCCCCCCGCGTGAAAACGGCTTTACTTACTGCCTTCTTTATGGCCTTCCGGTCCTCGTGGTAATCCTGGAAGCGGACGCGCTGCTCTTTCATGATCTCCTGCTGCCGGTACCCGTTAAGCGCTGCTACAATGTGGCCCCGCTGCCGCTCCGTAAGTGCTGGCATAATCTCCCTCAGAAGCTCCTGCAGGTTCTCCTGCTCCTCCAATTCCCGGAGGCCGTCCCTTGCTGCCTGGATAAAGTCGCCGTACTCTGTCCCCTCGGCCGTGGTCTCGTTAAGGCTGCAAGCGATCACGGCGTCCCGGATCCGGTCGGCTCTCTTTTTATTTCCTACGCTGCCGCGCATGGCCTGCCAGGCTATGGTGTTAAATTTGTACTGCTGCAGCTTCTCCTCCCGGTGGTACCGCTTTACGGCTCTTAAATATCCCAGGGCGGCTACGTCGTAAAAGTCCTCCTCTCGAAGTCTGCAAGTGTTAAGAAATGTATATATAACATTGTGATGCTGCTCCGCGAAAAGGCGTTCTTTATCGGTCAAGCGTTCACTTTCCTCCATCCGCCGCCACCTCCTCTTTGGGCGGCGCAATCAATCCGAAGGCCATAAGCGCCATATTTGCGCCGCGTGTCTGGTGCTGGTAAAGCTGCTTTTTTACGGGGTACTTATAAAGGGGCTCCGGCTCCTTCTTTAAGCGTTCCCGGTCTATGGCTGCGGCCACTTCGTTCAATCTCTGCCGCCGGTCCTCAATCGGCCCCGGCAGCCGTACAATGCCGGAAAGTTTGTTAAGCAGCTCTATGTCCGCCGGTCCGTAAAGCATCTGTTGTGGTTTGCTCCACTTCATCTTCCCCCAACTCTTAATTATTAAGAACTGGTTTTCGTCGGCCTCTTTTATGAGGATCTGGCCGTCTTTAAGTGCAATTTTCACTCGCTCGCCTCCTTCTCCTTGTAAAATGTGTGATTCCCGTGTATGAATAGTTTTTCAAGGTTCCGGCTGTGCCAGGTGCTCTCTCCGTCCTCCGGCGTCCGCTCGAAGTACAGCGCGCCCTGGCTCCCGTCCCACCCGCCCTCTACAAGCTCAAGGGCTGCCCTGCAGTCTGCGTCCGGCTCTACTCGGTCGTACCGCCCGTTACTGTATGAAGAAAAAGCGTTCCTTTGTGCTATGACCTCCGCAATCGTTCCGGGGAACTGCGGAGCCTTTACCCGGTTAAGTACCGTAAGAATAACCAGCGCTTTTCCTTCGGTGTCCTCGCCTTCGGCCTCTGCCATCGCTATTTTGGTTAATATATAGGCCTCGTCTACCTCCTCGGCTTCCTGGGCCTCCTGCGTGGTCTCTGGTACCTTTGCGGGCTGCGTCTCTGCAGGTCTCTGCTTCCCAAACTTCACCGCCGGTTCTGCTGCCGTCTCCTCGCCTGGGGAACTTGCGGCGGAAACAAGGCAAGCCACCGCCGCAATTATGACCGCTCCCAGGGCTATGTAAGGAAGCATACGCTTAAAGCGCTGGCGTCGTCTCCTGCGCCGCCGTATGCGCCGTATGGCGCGTTTTCTGTCTATCCCGGCCAACTCTCCCACCTCCTTCCAAAAAGCCCGCCAGAAGGCGGTAGGCTGTCTCTGTGGCCTCCTCGTAAGGAATACGGAAGCCGTCTATACTATCAAGGATCCGGCCGTCTGCTAAAACGTGTTTAATCAATTCCCGCCGCCTCCTTTTCGTCAAACTCTTTCTTTTCCACCAGAAGCTGCAAGGCGTCAACAAGTATTTTCTGTTTCTGCATCATGGGGCTCGGCAAGTCTCCCACTTCCCGGTATGCCTTTAAGTCTGCCTCATGCTTGCGTAGCTGCTCTTTTACGTCTGCCAGGGTGTAGCTTTCCGGATCCTCTACGATCTCCGGCTCCTGGTCCTCCTGCAGCTCGTCGTTCCGTTCCTGGGCCTCGTCGTTCTGCTCCTGGGCCTCATCGTTCCGTTCCGGTTCCTGCTGGTCCGGCTCAACCTCTTTAAAATCGGCGTCTATGATCTCCGGCTCCTGCTGCCTGCTATCGTCTCCGAAAAGGATTGACTTTTCTGTTTCCGGGAAGCGGTCTAAAAAGTCTACCAGCTTCGTTGTGAAGCGGCCCCAGGTGATCTGTATCTGTTCCGCCTCTGGTCCGTCTCTAAAGACAATCTTATCCGGATAACAACTCCACCCTTTTCCGGTTTCGTAAGTGCTGCCATATAAAGTCTTAAATTCCTTCGTTATGGCTGTCTTGTCCCGATTCGCTATAATCTGCCTGGAACCGGGATAAATATCTTTGTAAAACTTTAGGATCCTGCTATCCTCTTTAAGTTTTTGGGCCGCTTTCTTCTCCTCAGCTTCCCGCTGCCGCTTCTCCTCCTGCTGCTTAATAAGGTCCCGGACGTTTCTCTGCGCGCCGTTGGACCGTTCTACAAAATCGGCCTTGCGCTTATCCGCCTCTTTCTGCTGCTTCCGCAGCTCCTCCTGCTCTTTTTTGCGCTCTGCCTCGTCCCTTTTTTTTGCGACGTCGCAACGGCTGAAACAGGTTTTATGTTCGCAAGTAAGGCAGCAGGGGTCCGGTTCCTTATCTCCTTCCCGTATCGGTGCGAGCTCCGGGTGCAAATGCTGGCATTTATCGCTGAAAAGACCGGCTTCAATGTCCAGCCGCTTTTCTTCGCTCATCTGCGTACAAGAAAACGGGTTCCCCAGGGGCGCGGTCCTGCAGTATCGTTCCTCCTGCCGTATGCTGCAAGGGCGGGCGCAACTGAAACAAGTATATTTTGCGTGATCTCCGCCGCATCCGGCCGTGGCAATTAAAGAGCCTTCCGGGTATACCGCTTTAGGAAGTCCAAAGAATGACTTAGGCTCCTCCTGCTTCTTTTTCATGGCCCGTATCTCTCGGACCGTGGTCTCCTGCGTTACCTTCTCCAGCTCCTCGTCCGGCAGCCCTAACATCTCCTGTAATTTGCTTACGCCCATTCCGATGTACTTCTCCGCCATGTGTTCGCCGCCGTCAATGGAAAAGCGGGCGTTAATGGCCATAAACCTGCTCGCGCTGGAAGTGCTCAAGCCGTACTCTCCCTTTGCGAAGTCCCATATATTTTTATAGCCGTCCTCCGTAAAAAGCGCGTTTTCGCTGATCTGCCTTAAGAAGTAGCCGACCATAAAGAAGTCCTCGGCCGCGCTGTTTAAGTGGTCCTTTATTCCGCTTTTTAACTCTTGGTATTCCATGCCGCTCCTCCTTTACTGCCGGTCCTCGGCTGCCTTGATGCGCTGCTTCCAGTCTGAATAAATGCAAACGCACCGGTAACTGCTATTTGCTCCGGGTTTCCAAACGGGGCACGTATAATCAACGCGGCCGCTGCTTAAATTCCCCGTGCGTATTGCCTCAAGCCCTGCCAGGTGCTTCCTGGTGCATCTGGCGCTTAATTTCTGCTTATTGCAATACTCGTTAAATTCTCCGACCGGGATCTGGTACTCTCCGTTTATGGGCTCCCGGTCCTTCGTAATGCCTGTTAAAAATTGCTCGGTATCAATCAAGAAGGCCTGCTTTGTAAGGGCCTTCCACTCCGCCATCTCGTCAAGGCCTCCTATGTCGAGCCCCGCCTGGCTGAAAATGTCCCAAATAATCGGCATCCGGTTCTCTGGAACTGCGACCACAATCTTTGCGATCTGTATTGCGGTCTTTAAGTCAAGGTTTTCTTTTTCCATGTTCTTACCTCTGCCCGCTCCTGGCGGGCCCTTTGCTCAGAATGTTATAAACTGCACCTTGCCGCCCCGCTCGCCAAAACGTGGCCGCCTGGTATGTCTCATACTGTCGCGCCCTCCATCTCCTGTGCGATCCGCGTTCCCGTCTCTACGCCGTCAATGTAGGCCGTAGTAACTGCCGTAAAAAGCGCCCGCTTCTCCTCCGGTACTCCCATCAGAACGTCAAGGAGTCTCTTTGCGCTGCGGATCTGTTCTTCCGTGTAGCTGTCGTTTCTTCTTGCTGCTGCTCTTGCTGCCATGCTCTTACCTCCTTTAAGAAATCAATGTTTCAATGGTTACGCCCAACGTCCGCGCCAACGGCTCCAGGTGCTCAACTCTTAAAAGTCTCCGGTTGTTCAGAATGTCTGTAAGCTGCTGATCCGTCAGTCCTGCCTGCTCGGCTACAAAAGTCTGTTTAAGGCCCTTAGCTCGAATAAGGCGTCTAATGTTGTCAATAGTCTTTTGCTGGTTTTTCGCGGCCATCCGTCTCCTCCTTCCTGGTCTGTTAAGGGTTTTTATAATTACTTACTTGTCAATGGTTTTTTATTGGCAAGTAAGTAATTGTGTTGTACCCTTCTGTAAGGAGGGTACAAATTTTTTATTGATTCTGAAATAATCATATATTGCAATATCAATATTGTCAATAGCCTTTTTGTTGATTTTGAAATATTTTATTGACTTTGAAATATTTTCAATATATAATTTGCGTAAAAGGAAGGTGGTGGAAAAATATAAATGAATACAAGAATAAAAAAGCTGCGAAAATCTCTCGACTTTACGCAGCAGGCGTTCGCTGAAAAAATAGGGCTAAAACAAAATTCTATCGCCCTTATAGAAAGCGGAAAAAGAAATATCTCTGATCAAGCCATTCTCTCTATCTGCAGGGAATTTAATGTAAATGAAGAATGGTTAAGGGAAGGTACCGGGGAAATGTTTAAGGCTGCGCCCAGCTCGGTGCTGGATGCCCTGGCCGAAGAATACGGCTTATCAAACGCCGCCTATGTTATGGTTGAAAAGTTTGTAAACCTAAAACCGGAAGCCCAGGAAACAATCTTTAATTATGTTCGTGAAGTCGCGGCGGCTTTTCAATCCGGGGATATTTCCCCAACGGCTCCCGCTGCTCCGGACGTGGACTTAGAAAATCTTACTATTGATCAGAAAGTGGAACTCTACCGCCAGGAACTTGAACGGGAAGAAAAAGCGGCGGAAAGGTCCGAAGTCTCTTAGTAAAACGTATAGAAAGGAAGCTATTTCAATGAAAAAATTTATTAGTCAATCCTCAATTACCCCCCCCCCGAACAATCGTTCGGTAATCTGGTAAAAGCTGTAAGCCCCTTAAAGAAACAAATAGAAAGGGGGCGCGTATAATGGCTAAACCCGGAAGCGGTAAAAGGCAAATGCAAGCCGTAATCAATAAGCGAAACAATAAAGCGAAGGCCTCTACAAATATAATATATAAGTTTCTGGCTGCGCTGGTTACATATACGGCCTTAATGTTCAAATACTTATTTATTGCTCTTTGGTGGGTCGTAAAGCAATTATTTAAGCTGATGTATACGGCTTGTGTTTATGTGTATCGTGGGATTGTATTCCTGGTAAAGAAAGCGGCTGAAAAATTCCGCAAGAAAGAAGAAAGTGAAGAATAAAAAAGGAACCCCGCCCGGACCGTTGGCGCGGTCTTGGTGGGCGGGGCGGCTTGGTGCCATGTATATAATACACTCCGAGCAAGTGTAATTATAGCATGGCCCGGCCAAAAACACAAGTAGAAAGGCAAGGGCTATTTTTGCGCCCTTTTTGGTGCTGCTATAATGAAAACGAAGAAAACGAAAACACCGGCGGCCGCTCCTCTATCTGTGGCCGATCTGGAAAATGTAACCGATCTGTATATCCGGGTATCAACGGCGGAACAGGCCGAAGAAGGTTACAGCGTCGGGGAACAAGAGGCCCGGCTCCGCTCCTACTGTGAAGCCTACGGGTATATTATAAACGCGGTCCATGTGGATCCTGGGTACTCTGGCGCAACGCTTGAACGGCCGGGAATAAAGGAAGTAATAAAGGACGTCCGGGCGGGCCGGTGCAATAAAGTTATTGTCTGGAAGCTGGACCGGCTCTCAAGGTCTCAGAAGGATACGCTTATCTTGTTGGAAGATGTCTTTTTAGAAAATAGCTGCGACTTCGTGTCGCTTATGGAAAGTTTTGATACGTCTACGCCCTTCGGCCGCTGCGTGATCGGCATCCTGGCGGCCTTCGCTCAAATGGAAAGGGAAAATATACGCGCCCGGCTTATGATGGGTAAGCAGGCCGGGCTCAAGGCCGGGAACTATTACGGGCCTACGGCTCCAATCGGCTACAAGTGGGAAATGCAGCCCAACGGCAAGCGCGAGCTCCTGGTGGATCCGTTTTACTCTCAAATTATCCAGGAAGCATACCGGCTCTACGGCTCCGGTCAATCTCTTTCGGATGTGGTCCGGGTTATCAAGGCAAAATACGGCCATTCCTTTGCAACGTATCAGAATGACGCCGCCACCCGCCTGGGCCGGGTCCTGCGTAATCCAATTTACGCCGGGCGCGTCCGTATGGTTGACCGGGAATACGAAGGCAAGCACGAGGCCCTGGTGTCGCCGGAAATATGGCAAGCTGTTAATAACCGTCTTTCCGGGAACGCTCCAGCTTACCGGAACCGCTACGGAAACGGAAGCAAAGGCGGCGGCCTCTGCTCCGGCCTGCTGTTCTGCGGGTGCTGCGGCGGGCGGCTCTCCATCCGTGGGTGGGGCTACAAGTCGGCAAAGGTGGACAAGTACGTTTGTTATTCTGTCTCAAAGTGTAATAAGCGTATGATAAAGGATCCCAACTGTACGAACCGGAAGAACCATTTTAAGGTGGAAGACCTGGACGCGCTTATCGTGGAAGAAGTAAAGAAGCTCTCGCTTGATCCGGCGGCCCTGGATGCGCTGCTGCAGGACGGAACCGGGAAACCTGGGCCGGAAGAAGAAGCCGCCGCCTTCCGTGAACGTATGGAAAACGTAGAGCGGCAAATAACCCGCCTGCTCAATCTGTACCAGGCCGGGGCCGTGGATCTGGAAGAAATAGCCGGGCGGCTGTCTGATCTGAAAGAAGAACGGGCCGCGCTCTCCTGCAGCCTGGAAGAACTGGAAAACGACGCGCCGGGGAAAATGTCGAAGGAAGAAGCGCGGGCGGCCGTGGCCTCCTTCAGCTCCGTCGTGGCCTCCGGGGATCCGGTTGCCCTGTTCGCCCTGGTCCATTCCCTTATCGAAAAAATAGAAGTATTAAACGGGGATATAACTATCTTCTGGAAATTCCAATAAAAGCCGGGGCTCCGGGCCCTGGCTTTTCTATACTACAAAAGGCGACCTATTCTATTGATTAAGCCTGCGCCGTAAGTATAGGTTATCCGCTCTCTTTCTTCATTGTAAACGCCAAAGACATTCTTTCCATAAGAAGTCTTTACCAGCACCTGACTGTATACCGCTTCCCTGTCCGTGATATACTCTGTCCTGACGCCTCCCGTGACCGATGCCGTCCTGATATCCTCCGCATCATATTCATAGACAGTGGTTCTTCCGTCCTCTTCCTTTACCTTTACAAGACGAATCAGAACCATCGCCATAAGCTCGTTCAATATATCTATTGCCGAAAGGGACTTAAAATCATACGGTTACCAAAGTCAATGTTTATATTAGCAATTTGATCAACTTGCAAATTCTATCCTTAAATATATATACCCAATCCCAATTGTTCATTTAGTATACGGCATTTTGTGATATTTCTCTCAAATCGTGGAAACATCTCTTGGGTTAAAGTACAGTCTGACAGAAGATTTAATACGAATTGTAAAAAATCTTTTGCTAAATCTTTCTCTCCAATATCATACGCCCCAAAAATCATTCCACTTCTTTCAGATAAAGCTTTTCGCCCAATAACCGCTTCAGAAATACACGCACGCACTTGGAGATTTTCATAGGCTACTTCATCTAATGCTTCTTTCAAAATAAATAGCATTTTCTTATTGTATTTTTTTTCTGCAATCTCAGCCATTCGATCAAACAGTCTGCCTGTTCTTTCTATTCTAAGCTGTTCCCATAAAACAATAAACAGCTCTTCTCTCCACTCTTCTTCAACAATATCTGGAATACCTAACAATTTATAGTCCTTATAAACTTCCTTGTCCTCCTCTCTTGCCATTGCAAATAGTGAGCAGTCATACTTAAAATATAATTTTTTCGCCTCAGCAAATGTCATTCCCATTCTCCTTACTTTTTAATAGCTCTCCAAAAACCATCATTTGTTGTTTCAAATGTATAACCTTTACTAATTATATAATCTATCTCTCTTTGATAAAATTGTTTTGTTCCATCACTAAAATAACATCCTGCATTCGGATTGTATGTATATCCTTCATTCTATGTAATTAAATTACCTGTTCCTGTTCTGCCAAGCATTACTGTATCACTATCGATATTATTTCGGGATTTCTTTAAGTAATATTCAATTCTTTCAGAATTCAACTCCCCTTTCACTAATCCGTCCCACACCATAATTACTTTTCAATAGAACAATTTCTCCTTACTATAAGTTTACAAATCACAATCCTCATATTGACTTAGTACATATGCTTTGTAATATGCGTCCAAAAATTTATCAGGCAATCTCATCCTGCAATAGTCATCAATAATCTGTAAGCTTTCCTTTATTGACTGCTCATCGCTATTTAATGAACATCTTTTTCCAAGAAAATTTGTAAGAACACCTTCTCCATTGCCTAAAATAATCCCTGCGCCAAATCTCCCATACTGATCATCAAGGCTACATTCCAACCAAAAGGAATCGTACAAAACACATGCAACCTCTTTCGATTTGGGTTTAATATATCTCATGCTAACCTTATATCCAAAAAATCTTTTATTATGTCATATAATTTATCTATATTCATTTTTGACCTCCTAAATTATCTTGGGTAAAAGCATTGTATTCATTGCAAATACTCATTAGACTTTAATAAATATTTTTCCATAAGTCTTGTCCTTTTTTATCAATTTCCGACTGACTAATCTGTACATCAAATTTAAAGACAAATCTATCTGCTGTCTCATTTTTTAATGATATTAATTCTTCCTTATCTACATGTTCTTTCAAAAAGCCAAGCCAATCCTCAGCCTCCTTTTCATTTTGAATTAACAAATAATCCTCTTTTTCCGCTCTCACTAATTTAATAGTTTCAATCAATTCATTTAATGTATCCTGAACCTGAATTATTCACGGCTGTGCCGTGAATAATTCAGGTTTAATATTTTAAACAGCATTAATATTACCTCTTTCATTTATATAGTAATTTGTTCAATGTATCCCTTATCCATACTGCTTTTGTAAAAAACTTGTGTTTGCAAAACTATCAATTCTTTTTATGTTATCAAACATGCATTTAGTCATTTAGCTTAAATTTTTATATTCATTATTCACTTCCATTAGCAATACAAAAAGTTCTGTCGGCTCTTGCATATTCCATCCCCAAACAGTAAATGCATTTGCAAACGAGTTGAGATACCGTTGCTCCGTTTCCGGCAATTGATTATTATTTATTTTTTCTAAAAGCATCTCTAATTCTGGAAGAATTGTATTTTCCAATTGTTCCTCTGTACTTTCACCTAATACGCCATTTTTTCTACTTTTTAGCTCAATATTGCACATTTTTATTGCCTTTAATACCTTATCCCTAAATCTGTTCATTTTTATACATAGCCAATCGTCAGCGAATCTCAATTGGCTTTCCTTCTTTCTTTATAAATTATAGTTCATAATTTCCTAGCCACTGATGGATCAGGAACATAAAACTGATATCCGCCACCAGGTTGTCCAAAATTAGGTGCAACCGTGCCCTCTAATATTGTTGTTCCTTTTGGTATAATATACGTATCCATATATTGGTATGTATTACCTTGCGGTAAAGCTAAATCAGCAGCCGGATTAGATGTTTGCATTGGAGTATACCAATAACTGTTTCCAGAAGACTTTCCCCCATGATATCTGTAAACAATCACATCTTGCTCCAAAACTGTTACTTTTGCGTCATTCATAAAAGCTTCTTTAACATTTTTCTGAAAGTTAGGATTTACATTCTTTCTAATAAAGTCATCAACACTTATCGTGTCATTCCCGACTCCAGCCTTCCCCAGCTTCTTCTGTATCCACCTCCAGACATCATCAATCTTCCCGCCTGCCCAATCTAAGAATCTACTCCCTCTCTCCACCAGTTCAGAAAGATACTTCTTCCCAAGCTTTATCAACGCTTCTCCCGCATTACTACCCAGATTTACCGTAAGCCGTATCGGAAGCGTCAGAAAATTCGCTATTCCCGGTATCAGACACAAAAGGGTTATGGCCGCTTCCGTATCCCGTCCTTCGAAATGGTAAAGAAGCACATTTACAACATCGAAGCCATCCCATAAAAAGCCTCCTGCATCCAATGCAATATGCAGCCATTTCAATGCGCGGTTCTTATATACCTCCTCCCGTGTGGGACACAGACCAACGGGGTCTGTTAAGCTTACCGGATTTCCCTGTACATAACAATAGCGGTTTAAGCTCTGGCTGTTTCCTATATTCCCGCTTAAGATATCACGATTGATAAAACGCTTGATATCCTGATTATAATAGCGGGCTCTCATGTAATACAGGCCGTTTCCGCCCGTAGACACACCATACTGCCCGTTATAAAGATATTCCATCCCGAAGGCATAACCTACTTCCGCCGCCGTACAGCCTTTTGCTGTCTCCGCCGTCAAGAGACTTACGCCCTTGGCATTTCTGATATCATAAAGTTCCCCGTATGTACCGTAAACAGCTCAAAATACACTTTCAACATTTTCTCCGTCTCAGTCTGCTCACTGTTTGATGCTTTCATTACTGAAAAGACAATTGGCATTTTATATGTCACATACACCATCAGATACTGACGAAAAGCAAACGTCTTTTTCATTTTGATTCCCTATTCTCCGCTTAGATTGCCAATTTAATTATCAATGTATCATTACACTAAGTGTATCAAAGGTAAAAGAATTATATTTATTGCAAGTACTCACTAGACTTTAATAAATATTTTTTCATAAGTTCCGCCCTTTTATCATCAAGTTTTGATATACCTATCTGAACATCAAATTTAAAGAAAAACCTATCCGCTATCTCTTTCTCCAATGACTTTAGTTCTTCTTTACTAACATGTTTTATTAAAAAATCAAGCCATTCTTTAGCCTCTTTTTCATTCTGAATTAATAAATAATCCTTTTCTTCTTCCCTCATCATTTTAAGAACTCCAATTAGTTCATTTAGTATACTTATTAACTCATCATGTTTTTTTCTCAATACTATTCATAATATTCTCACTTTCATTTCATTGGTGTTATTTCAATCCAATCCAAGGGTACTTCCCTATAATCAATATACCTTTCTTCCATCCTTGCCCACTGGGCAACAGCGTCATGCATCTGTACTTGTGTAGGTATAGAAGAACTACCACTCTTGACAGAGACTCTTTACTTTTATAATTATCCAAGCCAATGCTCAACTTCTAAAAATGAATGCACTTCTCAAAGCCGACTCTCGCATCTGCTTAAAATTCATCAGCCTTACATAGTATAGGGTTTAATATATCTGTAATTGTTGCATAACCCACTATATTACTACCTTCATACATTTCCAATTTTTTTCCTATCCACAAACTATGTGGATAGGATTCTGGCGAAATAAAAGTAATTGTCCCCTTAAGTTCTTCGCTAGAGATATCTTGTAGATTACAATAACAGTGCATTCCTGTAGTTAAGTAGTTTTCACATATCAAATGAGATGGTCGGTAGCCTTCATAAATATTTTCTTTTCTATATCCTACAAACTCAAATACCGCTTCCACATCTGGTTTTAGTTGCATCTGCATTCACTCCTTTCCTAGAAAACATGCTCTATATTTATTATATTTTTATTGAATATATCCAACATTTCTGGTTCAACTACAGGCGTCCCAGATTTAAATATTGCACTATCCAAATTCATATGATTTAACTGATTATATATCTCTTCTGGAATTGTCACTTTAATAATTGCAGCCTTATCACTATTAATAGATTGATTTGCAAATTCAAGAGTTTCCTCAAAATTATTTCCAAACTCTTTTGCTTGGAATGACCTTCCATCTTGTCTTGCTCTAAAACCATTTATAGAAAAAATATCATCATATTCTTCTGGACTAACTGCTCTATATATATCTTTGGTCTTACTACCACCTTCTGCTCCAGCCTTCCCCAGCTTCTTCTGTATCCACCTCCAGACATCATCAATCTTCCCGCCTGCCCAATTTAAGAACCTGCTCCCGTTCTCTATGGCATCGGGGAAGTATTTCTTCCCAAGCTTTACCAGTGCTTCTCCCGCATTACTACCCAACTTTAGTGTAAGCCGCACCGGAATCGCCAAGAAATTCCCCATTACCGGTAGCAGACACAAAAGGGTTATGGCCGCTTCCGTATCCCGTCCTTCGAAATGGTAAAGAAGCACATTTACAACGTCAAAGCCGTCCCAGAAAAAGCCTCCCACATCCAATGCAGTATGCAGCCACTTCAATGCCCTGTTCTTATATACCTCTGCCCGTGTAGGACACAGACCAAAGGGATCTGTTAAACTTACCGGATTCCCCTGTACATAACAGTAGCGGTTTAAGCTCTGGCTGTTCCCTATATTACCGCTTAAAATATCACGGTTAATAAACCTCTTAATATCCTGGTCATAATAGCGGGCTCTCATATAATACAAGCCGTTCCCGCCTGTTGATACACCATACTGCCCGTTATAAAGATATTCCATCCCCAGAGCATAACCTACTTCCGCCGCCGTACACCCTTTTGCTGTCTCGGCCGTCAAAAGACTTACGCCCCCGGCGTTCCTGATATCATAAAGTTCCCCGTATGTGCCATAAACAATGCGGAATACAATTTCTCCATTTCCATCCGTTATTGCTACAGCGGAACCCAGATGATTATAATGATATATATATTCTTCCCCGCCAGCTCTCCTTTCATTGATTAAGCCTGCGCCGTAAGTATAGGTTATCCGCTCTCTTTCTTCATTGTAAACGCCAAAGACATTCTTTCCATAAGAAGTCTTTACCAGCACCTGACTGTATACCGCTTCCCT
>Ga0209064_1000913_pt1 | contig 57294 bp, 47 predicted proteins | sample Inofromicrocosms_FD_187498 | JGI IMG/M metagenome (GOLD analysis project Ga0209064, IMG submission 187498) | Mouse cecum microbial communities from Vienna, Austria - Inoculum for glucosamine and mucus D2O microcosms (SPAdes) (version 2) | ecosystem: Host-associated > Mammals > Digestive system >...
CATCTTCAACGGCGTGGGTTCCGACGGCAGCACCCCCATGACCCGGAACCAGGTGGCTCAGATGGCGCTCAACGCCCTGCGCTCCGAGATGGTGGACTTCACCGGCACTCCCGGCATTGAGGTCAACGGTGTGAAGGTGGGCTATCGCGCTGAGTACACCCCCCGCACCAGCACCGAGGCCAAGTACAACGCCATCGAGGGCCGCACCAGCGACGTAGCCTCTGACGCCAACCACAAGGGTCAGTACTACATCCAGCTGGGCGAGCAGCTGTACGACGGCGACCTGCGCCTGAACAACAGCGATCTGGACTGCTTCCAGCGCCCCTCCCGCACTTGGGAGTACAAGGGCGAGCAGATTGGCACCTACATGAAGAAGGAGCTGCTGCGCCAGGAGTACACCGAGAAGGTCACCGGCAAGATGCTCTACGATCTGCTGAGCAAGAACACCATTGAGACCTACGACTTTGTTATCGCCATCGACGGCGAGACCGAGGAGAAGGTCCTGGCCCCCGAGGGCGGCAGCGACTACGGCTACTTCACCAAGGGCAACCTGGTGCGTACCAACACCGAGACCGTGGGCAAGACCGGCAATGGCGTGCTGACTCAGGTGTTTGTGGACAACAACAGCGAGGACCCCACCGTCTACATCTCCGTCATCAACACCTACCTGGCCAAGGCCGACGACGACTACAACGAGCGCAAGGACGAGGTCAGCTTCACCATCTGGAGCGTGGACTATAAGAACAAGGCTCTGGTGAAGGACACCGCCGTGAACACCGTCAGCCGCGACGTCAAGGGCGAGGACTTTGACATCGAGGACGTGAAGGACGGCGACATCGTTCTGGTCCGGGTGGCCGAGAACGAGATCAAGGAGATCATTGTTCCCGAGATCCTGCCCGACCTGACCATCAACTCCTTCAGCAAGAAGGACTGGATCAACGTGGGTGGTACCAAGTATGACTACGCCAACTCCGCCCAGTACGATACCAACGCCCTCTATCAGTACAGCAACAGCAACCTGAAAGAGCTGACCTACAATGTCGTGCTGGATATGTACGGCTACCTCATCGGCATCGAGCAGAATGAAGAGCCCGATCAGTACGTGTTCATCACCGGCAATGACGGCGGCGCCAGCGACCTGCACAATGCAGAGTCTGAGATGGCCGCTATCTTCCTGGACGGCACCATGAAGGTCATCAAGGTCAACATGAAGGACAGCAAGGGCGTCGATGCCGGCGCTATTGTGAACACCTGGTGCACCTACACCGTGGACAGCAAGGACGTCTACACCCTGGAGGCCGTTTCCACCTCTTACAACGAGGACCACGGCCAGTGGGCCCAGAACATCAAGGACGGTACTATTGCAGGTGGTGGTGCCGGGGATAAGAACGGATATACCAATGGTAACATTGCCAACACCTACACCATCGACAAGGGCCACGTCTCCCTGATGGCCAGCTCTGACGGCCTGGCCAGCGACAGGCGGGTCTACGGCAACGACAAGACCGTCTACATCAACGTGAGCACCGCTGTCATCAATACCAAGACTCAGTATACTCACGAGAAACCCGCTGGTACCGCGACAACTGATACCGGTAACGGCATCAGTGACATCAAAGATGCCAACACCAAGCCCGCTGGCACTCCCGCTGCCGACAAGAGCAACTATTATGTGACCACGAATAACGTGAATCTGGCCGTCATCATCGACGACGTGGATTCCATCACCACCGGCGTGAAGAACGCCAGCATCCTGGTAAAGGATGTGGTAGCCGGCGACTATACCGACAGCGCCAACGCCCCTTACGGTAACGATGATGTTGCCGTGCCCAAGAGCGAGATCTACACCCTGTATGAGGGCGGCGACGTAATCGCTGTCATCACCATCGGTGAGGATCAGGGCACCACCTCCAAGTATGCCTACGTCCACAGCGATGACGTGGCCTTCGAGGAGTATGGCCACGGCACCTCTGAGAAGTGGCGCTGGGAGCGCGAGGTCATCATGGACGGCAAGATCGAGACTCTGCGCGAGATCAGCGACGGCAACTATGCCAAGATCGACACCGCGCACATGGACCAGGGCTGCTGGTACAAGATCAGCTTCGACGCTGACGGCAACGTCCGCAAGGTTGAGGATACCTCCAAGTGGCCCTCCAACCGTTGGGGCAACGACGTGATGGACGTCGAGGACTACTATGATCTGAACCAGGATCTGGTTATCCTGGAGGTCAACTACACCGGTTCCGCCATCGCCTCCAGCGCTCCCGATAAGGGCCACCTGAGCGGCGGCCTGCAGTATGTGGACGGCACCCTGTACACCGACTACAACAACCGCAAGGGCTTCTCCGTGGCTACCAGCAGCGTCAATGTGGTGTACGCCAACGCCAAGCTGAACAGCGGCGTTAAGGCCCCCACCGGTAACTTTGCCGACGTGTCCTGGTTCGATGAGACTATCGTGAAGGGCACTGGCGAGACCGCCCTCAAGAGCGCGCTGAGAGCCATCGACAGCCGCGACGCCGGCTACTTCTGCGGCGTGCTGACCGCTGTCATCGAGGACGGCGTAGCCACCACCATCATCATCAACGACACCTATGGCGAGTATGTTGATCAGGGTGGCAGCGAGCAGATTATTGCCGACAAGTACTACTCCAAGGTTGATCAGACCATCACTACCGGCCTGAGCAATCTGGATATGAGTAATGCCACGAATTACAGCATCAGCAACACCTTCGAGATTACCATGAACGTTCTTAAGAGCGGTAACTTGACCGAGCAGATCAAGGAGTATCTGGCCTACATGAAGTACACCAACATCGGCAATGTGACCTTCGATGCAACACTTGCCAAGTATGTTGTGACTGCCGATGCCCCCAATGGCGCCAAGGATGTTCAGCTGACCCTCAACCCGTCCAGTGACATGACTGAGGTTGCCACCATTACTGTTGATAGCACCGAGAAATATGTTGTTCTGGATGGTACTAACGACAATCTTGATGATGTCGGCGTAACCACTGGCAAGCACGCTAAGATGGTGCTGAACGGAGTTGCATCTGCAATTGACAGCGCTGCAATTGGCAGCACGCAGATCAAGGACGGCGCAGTATATACCTCTGACGCGTACACCAAGGTGACTGCCGCTGATATTACTACAGCTGCTACGTTTACAACCTCTACCTGTAAGTACACTGTCACCTTTGCACTTGGTACTGGCGATGGCGTGAAGGGCGCTGCTAACACTTATTACCTTGCTAAGGATGCTACTCTGGTTGCTACCATTGCTGGCGATGCCAATATGGCTACGGACCTTTCTGGCGCGAGCAAGACTAAGGATACGGTTACCGTTACTGCTACCGGTATGGGCGGAACTGGCACCGCTGTTGTATTTGGTACTGGTACTGGTGAGAACCTGAATGCGAAGACGATTACTATCACCGGTCCCGCTACTACTGTTTCTGACGTTACGGTTACTTGGACAGCTACCACAGCCTAAACTCTCCTATTGTTCCAGTGATACGTTTGAAGACCCGCCCCTTCGGGGGCGGGTCCTCTTATCGTTTACGCTTCATCGTCCACAGAAATCCAGGCAATAGCATGATATTTGATATTCATAGCATCCATACGAATCTGCCGATAGGTACTGGTAATCGTGGCGGTATTACCGCTCCATTGGAAGTGATAATCCATCAGGGTTCTGTTGCCGTTAAGAGCCTCATAGGTCCCAATAAAGATACCCGTCTCCGACTGTCCCGGCATCAGGAAAATGCTTCTTCCTCCGAAAATAAGCACGAAGGCCGGGCGTTTGGAAAAGGTAAAGCTGTGAGTAAGGTCGTGGCCGTCCTGACCTTGCCCGGTGTAGCTGAGTGTCTCCACCCGGCAGTTGCCCTTCCGCCCCTCCAGCCCGGCCAGCAGAGCGGCGTGCGCCCCAAGAGCTGCGTCGATTTTCGCGTTGTCCGCGTTGAAATCGTCCATCAGGACCCGGTCGTCCCGCTCCCACTGGTTGAGCGCGTAGTTGGGTGTGTGATTGCTTGGCATGTTGTTTCCTCCTTTGTGTGTTGTGGGGGCCGGCCCTCTCCGTCACGGCTTCGCCGTGCCACCTCCCCCAGAGGGGGAGGCAGGACCCTTTCCAGACCCCGCCCAAAAGCTCCCCCTTTGGGGGAGCTGTCAGCCGCAAGGCTGACTGAGAGGGCGTCCCCCTCCACCCATACCGTGTAATCCCCCCAAAGTGGTACGTTTCCATACATTTAATGGAAATGAGGGGTTATTATGCCCATTTGGCCCTGATGAGAGAGGGGGCTCTGGATTTTACAATCCAGAGCCCCCTTTTTTCTTTGTCTACGGATACGATAATAAAAACTCTGAGATACCAAGCCTGTTTTCAGGCAGGCACCAATGGCGGAGAAAAATGGTGAAGAATGTAGTCCTTTACCTTTTGTGCGGCCAAGGGGAGCGTGCGCCCTTTACAGCTGGTGAAATAAAACGCCCGCTTCATCGCTCGCATCCCCTACTACAGCGAGATTTTGTTCTGGGACAAGGTTGTGGCAATTATCCTCATTGTTCTGGTGCTGGAGGTCAGCCGCCGCACGGTGGGACTGGCTATGAGCATCATCGCCGGGGTCTTTATCGTCTACGCCTTTCTGGGGGGCTATATGCCCGCTATGCTTATGCACCGGGGCTTCACCCTGAATAAGCTGGTGGACTGCCTGTACCTTACCACTGAGGGATTTTTTGGCTCCATGACCGCCATCTGTGCCGGGACGCTGTTTGTGTTCATCTCTTTCGGCGTGTTTCTCCAGGAGACGGGCGGTGACAAACGGTTTATGGACATCGCCCTGTCCGTTGCCGGCCACAAGCCCGGCGGCCCCGCCAAGGTAGCCGTTCTGAGCAGCGGCTGCATGGGAATGATCTCCGGCAGAGATGATCGTGACTGCCCTGATTACTGCACTGGCCTTTTACATGATGGTCTCCTGCATTGAAAATTACCTCTACGGAACCTTCACCCCTCTCCTCCGGGTACTATGCGGACTGACCAGTGTGTGTCTGTTCTTCGTCTCCTTCACCACCACCTCGCTCCAGACCAGCATCCTGATGGGCGTGGTCGGGATTTCCGCCGCGCTTGTAATCGGATTTTATCAGAAACGGCGGGCATCACGGCCCAACGTATAGCAAAAAAGGGCGCATCGCGCCCTTTTTTCCACAAAACATAAGGGAACGCCTCCATAGGACGTTCCCTTTAAACATGTTTTTCCCAGAACCAGCAGGCCGGGTCTAGCTGCGCAGTTCGTGCGGGCCTTTGAATTGACTTGCTCCGCCGACGAGGGTCTGCGCTACAGTAAGGTCTTCCCTCAGCAAAACCAGGTCGCCGGCCATTCCGACCGCAACTTCGCCCATCTTGTCAAAGCCAAGCAGCCTTGCAGGGTTTTGGGTCAGCAGAGGCAGCACCGTCTCCGGCGCTTCGCCGGTGAATTTCACCAGATTCCGCAGAGCCCGGTCCATGGTCAGCGTCGAGCCCGCACGGATATCGGTCCCGGTGATTTTCGCGTCGCCGCCCTCCACCGTGACGTCGTTGACCCCCAGCTGGTACCGCCCGTCAGGCAGGCCGGCTGCCATGATGGAGTCGGTAATGGCCACCACCCGGTCCAGCCCCTTGGTCTTCAAAATCAGACGGACGGTGCCGGGGTGCAGGTGGATTCCGTCGCAGATGGTCTCGCAATACACGTCGCTCTCCAGCACGGCCCCGGTAATGGCCGGACGGTGCTGGTGCAGCAGCAGCATAGCATTCATGGTGTGCGTGGCGGCCTCCGCCCCTGCCCGGATCGCCGCCCAGGCCGTGTCATAGTCGGCCCCGCTGTGCCCGATGGACACACGGATGCCCAGCTCCCGCAGGGCGGGGATGGCCTCGGGCACCCCCGCAATCTCGGGGGAGACGGTGATATACCGGATTAGCCCGCCGGCGGCCTCCTGGTAGCTGCGCACCAGCTCCAGGTCAAATTCCGTATGCAGCAGGTGCTCCGGCATGCTGCCCCGGTAGTCCCTGCTGAGAAAGGGCCCTTCCAGGTGGATGCCCAGGAGCCGGGCTCCGGGATGGCCGGCGGCGGCGTAGCTTCTGGCCTGACGGATACAGTGCAGCGTCTGCTCCCGGGTGTCGGTCAGGATGGAGCACTGCCAGCCTGTGACTCCGTGGGAGGCAAAAAACACAGCAACGGTTTCCAGGTCCGCCTCCGCGGCATGGTTTACGTCCACATTGGCCCCTCCGTGGGTGTGGATATCCACAAAGCCGGGGGCCACATACAGGCCGGCCGCGTCGATTACGCAATCCCCCTCCCCGGCCCGGAGGGACGGGGAGACCTGGGCGATAATCCCCTGGTCGATCCTGACGTCCATCCGCCCGCGGGTTGAACCGGTTAAAACGGTGCCGTTTTGAATCAGCACGCTCATTCGGCCACCATCCCTGTCATGCGGATCAGGACGTCCTCACGCCCCTGGAGCAGGGACACGGGGAACTCCGCCGAGGGCGTCCCGTAGGCCGCCCTGCGGACGACCCCCCGGTGCCAGTTCCGAAACACCCCCAGGCGAATCTTGCGGGCGTGATAAATCTCGTGGAACCCGATGGTGACGCAGTAGCTGGGCATATCCTCCAGCGCCCCGCCGAAGTCCCCGATGGCGTTGGCTGCCCGGGTCTCCGGCGAGATGGGCAGCACCCGGGTCTTCAGGGCGATAAACTCCTCCGGCGATTTGGAGGGGTCCGCCTCGTTGAAGGCCAGATGGCCGTTAAGCCCGATGCCGCCAAAGCAGACGTCCACGCCGCCCAGCTTCTCAATCAGCTCGGGAATATAGGCCAGATTATCGGGATCCGGGAAGACCCGCTGCCCCTCCGGCACATTCAGCTCCGGCCGGATCTGGCTGTATACCTCCCGCTCCATAAAGCCCCGGAAGCTCAGGGGGTGGCTCATTGGGACCCACTTCTTCTCCCCGTCCAGATATTCGTCCATGTTGATGAACCAGCAGTGCTTCAGGCTGATGTTCTCCCGGTTGACCCGCTCCACAAAGAAGGGGTACTGCCCCACCGGCCCCACCGGGCAGATGAACACGCATGTGCGTCCCAGGGCGGCGCGGCTCTGGATTTCCTCCACCATCTCGTCCGCCATGGCGCGGAAGACGGCCTCGTTGTCCGCCCCCACCTCCAGGGGAATTTTGGGGCACTCCAGAAGCTGCTCCCGGCTGTATTGATAATACTCGTGAATCACTGCTGCACCTCCAGATACTCCCGGTATACGATATTCCAGATGTAGTTTTTCAGCTCGGTAAACCGGGGCAGGATCTTGGTCTCCTGGGTCCGGGGATAGGGAATGTCTATGTCCAGCACCTCCCGGATGCGGCCGGGCCGGGCGGACATGATAATCACCTTGGAGGCCAGCAGAATGGCCTCCTCCACGTCATGGGTGATGAAGAAGCAGGTCTTTTTCTCCTCCTCCCAGGTCCGCAGCAGCTCGGTTTGCAGCTGGGTGCGGGTCTGGGCGTCCAGGGCGCCAAAGGGCTCGTCCATGAGCAGCAGGGAGGGGTTCACGGCGTAGGCCCGGGCGATGGCCACCCGCTGCTTCATGCCGCCGGAGAGCTCCTTGGGGTAGGAATCCACAAATTTCTCCAGCCCCACCATTTTGATATACTTCATGGCGGTCTCCTCCCGCTGCTGGGGAGTGATGTCTTTTTTCAGCTTCAGGCCGAACTCCACATTTTTCTTCACCGTCAGCCAGGGGAACAGGGCGTACTGCTGAAAGACCACACCCCGGTCCACGCCGGTGCCCTTCACCTCCACGCCGTCCACCAGCACCTTGCCGGAGGAGGGCTCCAGCAGCCCCGCGATAATGTTCAGCAGGGTGGACTTGCCGCAGCCCGACGGCCCCACCACGCAGATGAACTCGTTTTCGCAGATGTCCAGGTCCACGCCGTTGAGGGCCACCGTCTTTCCGTTGCGCCCCTCGTAGATTTTTTCCACGCCCTTGATCTGTACCTTTATATCTCTCGCTTCTCCTGCCATGAGGTCAGCCTCCTTTCAAAGAACTTTAACACCTTCTCCGCAATCATGCCGATCACGCCTACAATGATGATGTACAGCAGCATGGGCGGGGTGTCAAAGGTGGTGGACAGCGTTTTGATCCGCATGCCCAGGCCCGCGATGGCGCCGGTGGACTCGGCGGCAATCAGGGTGGTGAGGGCGGCCGAGATACCCAGGCGGATGGCGGTGATGATAAAGGGGGTGGTGGCGGGGAAGATAACCTTGACAAACAGCACCGTGTCGTTGGCCCCCAGCACCCGGGCCGCCTTGATCAGGGTCTCATCCACATTGATTACGCCCTGGAACACGGTTACGCAGATGGTGAGGAAGGTCGCCAGGCAGATCACGATGATCTGGGGCCGCCGGCCGATACCCGCCGAGATGACCACCAGAGGCACGTAGGCCAGCGGGGGGATGTTGCGGATAAACTGAATCCAGGGCTCCAGGATATACCGCACCGGTCGGTACCAGGCCATCAGGAAGGCCACCGGAACGCCGATGAAAAAACCCAGCGCAAAGCCGATGCCGGCCGAAATCAGGCTGCTGGCGATATCCTGAAACAGCACGCCGCGGCTGATCATGGTCTGGATGGCGGCGAAGGTCACCCAGGGTGGGGAGAAACTGCGGGCGGTAACCGGATTCTGGGACAGCACCACCCACAGGAGCATTGCCGCCAGCAGAGAGAGCAGCAACCACGCCCATTTGGGTATTCTGGATATGATATCATTATCTTTTTTCTTCGTCACAGAAACCACCTTGCCGGCTGATCCGCCGCCCGGGACATCCAGGCAGGAGACCGGCCGCCTTTCTAAAAAAATTTGAGATGCGGGACATCCTCGGGAACGCGCGTTCCTGACTTATAATTGTGTATTCCCGCCCCCTCCGCAGGGGGCGGGAACCACTGAAAAGGCCTATTGGAAGGTGAAGTGCTTTAGGGAAGCGCCTCTTTCATCAGGTCGGCCAGGACGAAGTCCTCCACCTTCAGCATGGTGGCGGGGTCCACGTCGCCGGAGCTGACGAACATATTCTGCTGCACGGTGTAAATCTGCATCATCTCGCCGCTGTCCACCATGTCGGCGACCTCGGAGGAGTTATACCAGTAGCCGTCCCCTCTCTGCTGATACAGGGAGTCCTTGTCCGCGCCGATCAGGTCGGCACACCACTGGGCCACCTGGTCGTAGTTATCGCTCTTGGAGCCGTAGTCCATGCCCTTGTACATGGCCCGCAGGAAGCGGACCAGCTCCTCCTGGTGGCTCTCGGCATACTTGGGGTTGACCACCCAGGAGCCGGGGGAGACGGAGTTCTCGGCATAGTCCACGTTTCCGCACAGCTTCACGCCGTCGTCGGCCAGGATGTCCAGAATCTGGAGGGAGGCGGGGGACCAGGTGGCAATGGCGTCCACGCTGCCGGAGGAGGCGGCGGCCACCATGTTGCTGGCCTCCATGGCATAGCCCTTGATGTCGTCCATGGTCATGCCGTTGGCCTCCAGGGCCAGCTTCAGGATGATCTCAGAGGAGGAGGCGGGAGCGTAGGCCACCGTCTTGCCCTTCAGGTCGGCGATGCTCTCCACGCCGTGGGACTTCAGGCCGATGACGCAGTCGGCGTTGCCCAGGTGCTGGATCAGCAGGATGCTGGCCTGTCCGGAGGAACACAGCTTATGGGCGCCATGGCCGATGTAGGCCACGTCGATGGAGCCGCCCTCCATGGCCGCGATTTCGGCGGGGCCGGCGTCAAAGGGCACCATGTTCACGGTGATGCCCTCCTCGGCAAAGTAGCCGTTTTTCTCGGCGGACATAACGGCCCACAGCGCGCCGTAGTTGGGCATGTAAGCCAGGTTCAGGGTGATGGGGTCGGGCGCGGCGGGCTCGGAGACGGACGAACCGCCAGTGGAGCTGCTGCTGCCGCCCGGCGTGCTGGAGGTGGCGCCGGAGGACGCAGGGGGCTTCTGGCCGCCGCCGCAGCCGACCAGGAGGCCGGCCGTGAGGACCGCGCAGGTGAGCAGAGCAAGATACCGTTTCATTTTCATGGTTTACTTCCTTTCTTTGCTTTGTAATTTAGGGGATGGGAGTCTGCTGGATATTTCTTTAATTTAAAAAATATCACGCCCAGGCGTTATTGTCAATTAGTATAAATTTTTTCTACTATATCCACAATCTTTGGGCACAATATTTGTATAATCTGTATCGAAATCGGGCCAATTATTAAAACAAATAAAGATTGCAGGGCCGTTTCCCCGCCATTTTGAACTTTTCGGGCCCCTTACGGGAGGATTTTCCCGATACCGGGCTTGATTTTTATAGGATAACCCCATATACTATGGTACTGGAAAACAAACTGCCCGTCACAAGACGGGGAAGGGAGCCTGAGCCTTATGGTGGAAAAGGGCGGAAATCTGCCGCTGATTAAGCAAAAAAACCTCAGTCTGATAAAAAAGGTGATCTACCGCTCCAGTCCGATCTCCCGCATCGAGATCGCCCAGCGGCTGTCCCTCACCTCTCCAACCATCACCACCAGCGTTAACCCCATGATTGCCCAGGGCCTGCTGCGGGAGCTGCCCGCCCCCAGGGAGGGGCAGGATGCCGAGCGCGCCCCGGGCCGGCGGCCCGTCATGCTGGAATTTGTGCCCGAGGCCTACTATTTCTGCGGGGTAGACCTGGGCCCCTATCAGATCTGCTACACCCTGACCGACCTGACCGGCCGGCCGGCGTCCACCCACGTCAGCCCCTACGCCGGCATGGGCAGCTACGAGTCCACCCTTGACATGCTGGCGGAGGGCATCCCCCGCTTTATCGAGGCCGCAGGGCTGCCGCGGGAGAAGGTGCTGGGGGTGGGGGTTGTGATGCCCGGCCTGATTGACGGCACCACGGGCAAGATCAACAGCACCTTCCGCAGCGGCTGGGGCGGCCACTTTCTGCCCCGGGACCTGTCCGAGCGCATCGGCATCCAGGTCCGGGCGGACAACAACGTCCGGGCCAGAATCATCGAGGCGGACCTGTTCGACCGCACCCTGCTGGGGGACCCGGTGGCCTATTTTTATGTCTCCTACGGCGTCGCCTGCCACCTTATGATTGACGGAAATGTACTTTACGGCAGCTACGCCGCCGCCGGGGAGATCGGTCACACCGTGGTGGCGCCCGAGGGCCCTCTGTGCACCACCTGCGGAAACTTCGGCTGCCTGGAGTCGCTGGCCAGCGAAAAGGCGGTGCTGGACCAGTGCCGGGCCAGCCTCTACTACAGCCGGACCCCCTCCATTTTGACCGAGCTGTGCCACAGCCCGGAGGCGCTCACCATTGAGCACGTTCTGGAGGCCCAGCGGCGGGGCGAGCGGACGGTGGAGCACATCCTGTTTGGCTGCATCAAATATCTGGGCGCCGCCCTGGCCAACATGATTAACCTGATAAGCCCCGGCACCGTGCTGATTGACGGACACATTTTCAGCCTGGAGCAGAACCGGACCCGCCTGGTGGAGGAAGTGAAGAATCACACTCTGATTACCAACCGGGAGCAGGCCCGCTTCACCTTCCTGCCCTACGACGTGTACCGGGGGGCCAGAGGCGGGGCCTCCATCGCGGTGAAGGCCTTTTTTCTGGAGGACGCCCTGTAACCGGCTCCGGCGGGCATCCCCCCGGGTGCGAAGCCAAAAAACTGATTATTTTGCCCAAAAAAGGGGTTGACAAGCGGGGGAGGCGCACATATAATATACAATACATTATTTAATTTGTTTAAATAAATATACAATGTAAAGGAGTCCTGACTATGTCACTGGTGCCAATGAAAGCGATTCTGGATGCCACCGAGCAATACAACTATGCCCAGGGGGCCTTCAATGTGAACGCCGTCTGCCAGGCGAAGGCGGTGATTCAGGTCCACGAGATGTTCCGCTCCGCCGCCATTTTGCAGGGGGCGGACCTGGCCAACGCCTTTATGGGCGGACGGACCGATTTTGCTCAGGGGACCCTGGAGGACAAAAAGAAGGGGGCGCTGAACATCGCCAACGCGGTGAAAAAGTACGCCGCCGACTCCCCCATTCCCGTGGCCCTGCACCTGGACCACGGCAAGAATCTGGACTCCTGCGTGGCCGCCATCCAGGGCGGCTACACCTCCGTAATGATCGACGGTTCTTCCCTCCCCTTTGATGAGAATGTGGAGCTGACCCGCGAGGTGGTAAAGTATGCCCACGAGCGCGGGGTTACGGTGGAGGGCGAGCTGGGTGTTCTGGCCGGGGTGGAGGACCACGTCTTTGCCGCCAACTCCACCTACACCAACCCCATGGACGCGGTAAAATTCTTCCGACAGACAGGGGTGGACGCCCTGGCCATCAGCTACGGCACCAAGCACGGGGCCAACAAGGGCAAGGACACCGTCATCCGCAAGGAGATTGCCATTGCCACCAAGGAGTGCATGCTCCACGAGGGCATCGAGGGCACCCTGGTCAGCCATGGCTCCTCCACCGTGCCCCAGTATATCGTCAGCGAGATCAACGCCCTGGGCGGCGACATCCACGACGCCTACGGCATCAAGAAGGAGCAGCTGAAAGAGGTCTCCAAGCTGGGCATCCGCAAGATTAACGTGGACACTGACATCCGCTTGGCTGTCACCCGGAACCTGCGGGAGCTGTTCAAAAACGAGGCCAGGCTCCGGGACAGCGCCTCCATCGGCGGCATCTACCAGCTGCTGCTGGACAACCCCTCCGCCTTCGACCCCCGGGTCTTCTTCCCGCCTATCATGGACACCGTCATGTACGGCAATGTGCCCGACGAGGACGTGGGGCGCATTGTGGACTGCATCGAACGGGGGGTGAAGGAGGTTGTGGGCACCCTGATTGTGGAGTTTGACTCCGTGGGCAAGGCCCCCCTCATTGAAGCCGTCACTCTGGACGAGATGGCCGAGCGCTACCGCAAGAAGGGGATCTGAGCCATGGGAAAGAATATTCTGGTCGCCCACGGCGGCGGCCCTACCGCGGTGATCAATTGCTCCCTCCAGGGGGTGGTGGAGGCCGCCCGGAGCGCCGGGTTTGACGGAAGCATCTATGCCGCCCGGTTCGGGGCGGAGGGCATCCTGGCCGGCGACCTGATCGACCTGACCGACGTGCCCGCCGCCACCATTGCGCGGCTGAGCCACACCCCCGCCTCCGCCATCGGCTCCTGCCGGCGGAAGCTGACCGACGCCGACTATCCCACCGTGCTGGAGACGCTGAAACGGTTTGACGTCGGTTATTTCTTCTACAACGGCGGCAACGACTCCATGGACACCTGCCACAAGGTCAACGAGCTGGCGAAAAAAGAGGGCCTGGACGTGCAGGTTATCGGCATCCCCAAGACCATGGACAACGACCTGGACCTGACCGACCACTGCCCCGGCTTCGGCTCCGCCGCCCGGTATGCGGCGCTGAGCTCCGCCGAGCTGGCTTTGGACGCCTCCGCCCTGCCCATCCATGTGGTGGTGCTGGAGCTTATGGGCCGCAACGCCGGGTGGGTCACCGCTGCCAGCGCCCTGGCCGGACGGCTGACCGGCTGTCCGGTGCTCACCTATCTGCCCGAGGTGCCGGTGGATGAGGACAGGATGCTGGCCGACGTTGAACGGACCTACGCCCGGGGCAAGGGCCTGCTGGTAACGGTCAGTGAGGGCCTGTGCGGGCTGGACGGCAAGCCCCTGGCCGACACGGGCATTGTGGACGGCTTCGGCCACACCGTCCCCGGCGGCACCGCCCAGCACATCACCGACCAGATCATCCAGAAGCTGGGCCTGAAGTCCCGGGCCGAGAAGCCGGGCCTGCTGGGCCGGGCCAGCATCCCCTATCAGTCCTCCACCGACCGGGCGGAGGCCTACGCCGTGGGCCAATACGCCGTGGAGGCCGCCCTGCAGGGGGAGAGCGGGTATATGGTGGCCATCAACGCGGTGCGCACCCCCGCCTACCGGGCTGACCTGTCCCTGGTGCCCCTGGCCAAGGTAGCCAATGTGGAAAAGAAATTCCCCCTGGAGTGGATCGCCGACGGGAATCAGATTGCCGACGCCTTTTTCGACTACGCGATGCCCCTGATGGGGGAGAGCTTCCCGGAATACGCTTTGTTGAGGTGACCGACCATGAAACATATCTATTTGAATCTGAAACGCTTCGACGTCCCCGTGGCCTACGGCGGAGTGAACCGGCTGGCCCCGATGCAGGACTGGGGGGCTGCGGTGGTGCGTGGCACCCAGGAGGCGCTGGGGAAATACGACCCCGCCGGGGTGGAGTTTGTCCAGTATCTGCCGGAGGCCCATCTCATTTCCGCGGTGCTGGCCCGCACCGAAAACAGCCCGGTACAGATCGGCTGTCAAGGCGTCTACCGCATGAACACCGCAGTGGGGGGCAACTTCGGGGCCTTTACCACCAACCGTCCCGCCTCCGCCGCCAGGGCCATAGGCTGTACCTCCACCCTGATCGGCCACTGTGAGGAGCGCAACGACAAGAAGGGCATCCTGGCCGAGGCCGGTGTGGCGGACACCGGCGCCGTCAACCGCCTGCTGAACCAGGAGATCAAATGCGCCCAGGCGTCGGGACTGACGGTGCTATACTGCATCGGCGAAACCAGCGAGGAGCAGCCCCAATGGGAGGCCGTGCTGGGCGAGCAGCTGGACATCGGCCTGGAAGGGGTGGACCGGAGCCGCGTGGTCATCGGCTATGAGCCGGTGTGGTCCATCGGCCCGGGCAAGACCCCGGCAGACAGGGACTACATCACCAAAATCGCCCGTTTTGTCAAGGAGCGCACCGGGGGGATGGATGTGGTCTACGGCGGCGGCCTGAAGGCGGACAACGCCGCCATGCTGGCCTCCATCGACGAGATCGACGGCGGCCTTATCGCCCTCACCCGTTTCCAGGGGGAGATCGGGTTCTACCCGGAGGAGTATTTGGAAATTATTCGCTTGTATTTGGGGGAGTAATTTATGAAGCTGGATTTTGAATACGGACACGGCCTGATGGCCGCCGAGCTGCCCGACAGCACCGACATCTTTATCCCCGGCGAGACGGTGGCCGACCCGCCCTGTCTGCCCCAGGACTGGGACAGCCTCTACGCCGCCACCCTGGAGAGCATCCGCAATCCCATCGGGATGCCCGCGCTCCGGGAGCTGGCCGGACCGGGAAAGACGGTGGTCTTTGTCATCCCCGACATTGTCAAGGGGGGCTGTCAGCCCACCGCCCACCGCAGGGTGTCCATCCGGGCCTGCCTGGATGAGCTCTACGGGGCCGGGGTGGAGAAAAAGGATATTCTCCTGCTGTTTTCCAACGGCCTGCACCCCCGGGCCACCGTGGGTGAGATGAAACAGATTCTGGGGGAGGAGCTGTTCAACGAGTTCTATCACACCGGCCAGATCACCTCCCACGACAGCGAGGACCCCGACCACATGGTGGACCTGGGGACCACCCGGCGGGGCGACCCGGTGCTGATGAACCGGTATGTCTTCGACTGCGACATCCCCATCCTCATCGGCCACACCCAGGGCAACCCCTACGGGGGCTACTCCGGGGGCTATAAGCACTGCGCCACCGGAATCACCCACTGGAGAAGCATCGCCAGCCACCACGTGCCCCAGGTGATGCACCGGGCGGACTTCACCCCGGTGTCCGGCAAGAACCTGATGCGCACCAAGTTTGACGAGATCGGCATGTGGATGGAGGAAAAAATGGGGCGCCCCTTCTTCTGCTGCGATGCGGTTCTGGACACCTTCTCCCGGCAGATCGCCGTCTTCTCCGGCTACGCCCGGGATATGATGCCCCTCAGCTGGGAGGTGGCCGACAAGCGGACTTATGTGCCCTGGGCGGAGAAAAAGTACGATGTGATGGTCTTTGGTATGCCCCAGAACTTCCACTACGGCGACGGCATGGGCACCAACCCCATCCAGATGATGCAGGCCCTGTCCGCCCAGGTGATCCGCCACAAGCGGGTGATGAAGGACAACTGCGTCATTATCTGCTCCTCCATCTGCAACGGGTATTTCCACGACGAGCGCTGGCCCTACCTCCGGGAGCTGTATGAGCTGTTCCAGCACGACCACATGAACGTCCTCCCCGACATGAACCGGTACGGCGAGTACTTCGCCACCAATGAGGAGTACATCCGCAAATACCGCTTCTGCAACGCCTTCCACCCCTTCCACGGCTTCTCCATGATGTCCTGCGGCCACATTGCCGAGATGAACACCAGCGCCATCTATATCGTTGGCGCTCAGGAGCCCGGCATTGCCCGGGGAATGGGGCTGAAAACCAGGGCCACCTTCGAGGAGGCTTTGGAGGACGCCAAGCGGAAATTTGTGGGCCCGAACCCCAGCATTCTGGCCCTGCCCAAAACCTTCAAACTGAGCGCGGTACACCTGTGCATGAAGGACGAGCCCTACGACGGAACCAACGGCTGCCTCGACGACTGAACGCGGAACAGACGCGATTAAAAACAGAAGTGGTTTGCTCCCCCATCGCGGGGAGCAAACCACCTTTTTCTTTCGGCGACCCGGTCCGCCGGCTTTCAGACACACCCTGACATCGTGGAGAACAGCTGCCATGAAAAGCTCAGCATCGTCTTTTCGTTGGCGCTGTTCATAATGGTAACGCCGCCGCCGTTGTCGTCCTCGCTGGCGGTTCCCGCCTCGGCCAGCCGCCGCCGGGTCTCCCTGGCAACGGTATCGCTCTGCTCATAAAAGCGCACCGGACAGCCCAGAGCCTCCTGAATCTCAGCGGAGGCAAAGGGGAAGTGGGTGCAGCCCAGCACCACACCGTCAAAACGCGTTGGCTGCCAGGGGGCAAACAGCCTGCGCAGATACGCGACAACCCCCTCGCGGTCCCGCATGCCGTCCTCCACATAGTTTACAATCCCTGGAGCCGCGATTGAAACCACCTGTTCCGAAGCCGCAATTTCCTGAAGCTGCCTTTGATAGCGGGCGGAGGCCAGCGTGCCCGCAGTGGCCAGAGAGAGAATCCGGCCGCCGGGGTTCTCCTGAACCGCCCTGCGCACCGCCGGCTCAATGCCGATCACCGGGATATGGGGATACGCGTGCTCCAGTGCATCCTGGGCCGCAGCGGTCGCCGTATTGCAGGCAATTACAATCGCTTTTGGCTGAAGGCTGTCCAGCCGCGCGACGCCTTCCACCGTCAGCCGGCAGATCTCATGAGGAGCCCGCGGTCCATAGGGTGCGTTGGCGGAATCTCCATAGTATACAAAGGATTCATTGGGCATAGTAGCTATCAGCTTCTTCAAAACGCTGATTCCACCCAGTCCTGAGTCGAATACCACCACAGGCCGCTGTGAATTTTTCATTTCAGATCACCCCTTTGGCTTGATTATAGCGCGGGAATAGGATATAATCAAATACAAATGAAGATATCACGCCCATAGATAAAAAACTATACGGGAGGGGCAGCCATGACAACAGGCATGCGCTACGTCAAAACGGTTTATGAGCAGGGCAGCTTTACAAAGGCTGCCGAAAAATTATTTATTTCCCAGCCTTCCCTGAGCGCCATGGTGAAAAAGACGGAAACCGAGCTGGGAGCCGCCATTTTTGACCGCAGCAGCACACCGCTGGAGCTGACCGAGGCGGGACAGGCCTATCTGGAATACATCGACGCGACGGCCCGCAACGAGGCCCTTCTGAATGAAAAGCTGTGGGATATCCAGAATTTGAACAAGGGCCACATCTGCATTGGCGGCTCCAATTATATCCTGTCCAACATCCTCCCCCTTATTTTGCAGCGCATCCTCCCCCGCTATCCCGACCTCGTCTTTGAAACAGTGGAGACCAACTCCTTTTTACTGCACCAGATGCTCCTCACCGGAAAGCTGGATTTTGTCATCGACAGCTCCAGCACCGAGGCGCCCTCCCTCGCCTACCACGACCTGTTTGAGGAGCACATCCTGCTGGCCATCCCGGCCGCAGACCCCATTAACGAAGACCTGACCCCCTACCGGATTACTCCGCAGCAGCTGGCGGATGCCGGGCAGGAGCGGCACTGTCTCCCCGATGCGCTGGCCCGCGCCACCCTGGCGCACCCCTTTATCCTTCTGAAAAGCGAAAATGACATGTATCAGCGGGCCAGCGCGGTATTCCGGCACTACAGGCTCCAGCCCCACATACTGCTCCAGCTGGACCAGCTGAATACCTCGCTTCAATATACAGTATACGGACTGGGATACAGCTTTGTAACCGACACACTGTTCCGCTACGGAACCCATCCCCCGGATATCTGCCTGTATGCCGTGGACGCCCCCTCCTGCCGGCGCAGGCTGTGTATCGTCCATAAGAAGGGAAAATATATCTCAAGGGCCGGCAGGCTGTTTATCCAGACGGCACAGGAGATATTTTCCTCCTGATACCGAGCCCCGAACCCTTACACAGCACAGCAGCCCCGGACCCTCGCAGTGAGGGTCCGGGGCTGTTTAACATCCTTACAGAATCCGCCCTGATGCAATCACATCAGGAAGCTGCCCAGGTGCGCGCCGCCCAGCTTGGCGGGGTCGGCGTTCAGGAACAGCTCGGCGTAGCTGGGTACGCCGGAGTAGGTGATGGGAGTGTCCGGGTGAGCGTTGTTATAGGCCTGGGAGTACTCATAGACGCCTTGCAGGTGGCGGCCGCAGCGCTCCTCGATGGGGTGCCCGTTCTCGTCCCAGGGCACATAGAGCATACCGAGCTTCTGGCTCAGCACATAGCAGTCGTCCCAGCCGCCCAGCACCTGGTTCAGGGTGGTGGCGCCGCGCAGACGGCCCTGAGAGGCGTTAGCGGTCTCCATCAGCAGCGCCATGGTTTCGGTGTAGTCACCCAGCTCACGGTGGGTCAGACCGTGGAAATTCACCGGAGACTGCTCCAAGGCCATGTCGATACCCTGCATCAGCAGGTTCATACAGCCCTCAGAGGCAATATCTATAGCGTTCTGGTGGGCCACGGTGGCGTTGATGACGGGGTACTCAGGGGAGGCCTCGTGGAGGTCGAAGGTCAGGCCGATGTTTTCCGCCCGGATGAGGGAGGCCACGCCGTAGGCCATCTTCTCGGTCAGGTTGCCGTCCTCACGGCCGGGATAGCCGCGGTTGATGTTGCGGGTTTCGGAACCGGACAGCTGCTGATTGGAGGGGTAGTGGACGTACACGTCGGGGTCGGGCCACTGGTCCACCGGGTTGGTGGCCCGGGAGCCGTACCGGAAGGTACGTTCGCCGCTCTTGGTCTGGAGGGTGAAGTATTGGAGATTGCCCTCGCCGGGGTCATTGTGGGTCATGGCGCTGTGGTTGGTGTAGGGGATCACGTAGACGGTGCCCTCCTCCACCACAGCGGTCTCGATGAAGGTGAAGGCGGCCATATAGCCGGAGACCTCGTTGGCGTGGGTTCCGCCCAGCACCAGCATCTTGCCGCCGGGCTTCTGGCCCTGGAGCACATAGACCCAGGTGTCGCCGTTTGTATCCTTCAGGCCGGGAAACCAGTCGGAAAGCAGCTTGATGTCGGTCACGCTGGGTCCCTGCTCCGGCCAGGGGATGTCACGGGCGGCCATGAAGTTCATGCCGGTGTAGATCATAATGGCCACCGCAAGGGCCAGCGAGAGGGCCGCGGTAATATAATTCTTCTTCGTCATGTTCTCCCCTCCTTACTTAACCATCAGAACGCGAAGGACCAGGGGGATCAAAACCATCGCGGCGTTCAGCTGCATGGTAAGCTTCTTTTCCGTAAACAGGTTCCAGCCTACCAGGCCAACGATCAGAGCGAGAATCAGGCGATAAATAATTGTAATCATAGTTCAATCGCTCCTTCCTATCAAGTGAACAGAATAAAGGGAGCCAGCTCATTGGCAAAGACAATAAAGAGAACGCCCCAGATAATGACCATCAGGCAGGGGATCAGGCACTTTTTCAGCACGGGGGTGTACTTCTCCATGCCCACCACCTGGGCGGCGAAGATGCCGGCCAGAGCTGTGGGAGGCATCATATCGCCCAGAGAGGCGATGAGGGACAGGGCGGCGGCCACGATGATCTCCTTCTTGGCCAGGAAGGACAGAAGGAAGGGCACGCCCAGCACGCTGGCGGAGCCGAAGGAGGAAACCGCGCCGAACAGCGGCATAGAGACGGACATGGCGATGTAACGGCCCAGCTCGGGCAGGCTGAGGCAGGCGGTGACGATCAGGCCGCGCACGCCGGTGAGGGTCATAATCTGGATAAACATGCCCACGCCCATCAGGATGCCCATAACCGGCAGCACACTGTTCACCGATTCCTTGGCCATGTTAAGTACATTAAATTTATAGCCGGTAAAGCAGCCTACCGCGGCGGCAATGAGGAAAATCAGGGGCATTCCCAGGGAGAAGGCGGGCACCAGCTTGTTCAGCACCATCATCACAATGGCCAGGATCAGGGGGATATAGACCCGGAAGCCAAACTTCTGGCGGGGCTCGTTGTTCAGCTTGGACTGCACAACGGCAAAGTCCATCTTCTTCACATATTTGTAGCCGAACATCAGCACAAACAGGAAGGCCAGGGGGAATGTCAGCAGGGCCAGGGGCAGCTCAAAGCCGCTATAGGGGATGTCGATGCCGGCGCCGATGACCATGGCAGGCAGGTTGGTGGGGGGCGCGATCATGCCCAGGATGCCGCCCATGGCCAGGATGCAGGCGGTCTCCAGCATGGGAACGCCCATCATCATCAGCACCGGGGCCATGATGGAGCCGGCGGACAGCACCGAGGCGGTGGAGGAGCCGGTGATCATGCCGGGGAACATAATGATAATCATAATCAGGCACAGCATCAGGGCGGGAAGCTTATGGAACTTTTCGATAATGACACAGGAGACCGCGTCCAGCGCCCCGGACTCCTGAATGACCTTCATGAAGATCATGGCGGTGGCAATGACCATAATGGTGTCAACATAGGAGAACATTCCCTCGACCAGGTGCCGCAGAGGAATCCCCCGTCCGGCCACCAGAGCTCCGGCGACGGCAGAGAGCACCATGGAAATGCTGACAGGCAGCTTGCAGAGGAAGCACCCCAGCAAAAACACGGCGACCATTGCGAGGAAGGTAATCAATTCAATACTCATCAAGATACCTCCATGGTTATTGTGGTGGCGGGACCGGGACGGCCCGGTCCCGCTGCTTTATCTCAGGCTCACTTAAAGGCCTTGGGCAGAACGGTGGCCACCTCGCTGATGGCATCGATCATGTCCACGGGGATGCTGTTGCTGGCACAGACGCCGGCCATCAGGCCGTCCTCATCGCCGGACTTCACCACAACGGCGTAATCCGCCTTCTCAAAGATGGGGGTGATGAACTTGTCGGACAGGTCGCCGCGGCGGGCACTGCCGCCGGTGTGCATCACGATGATGGACAGGCCGGCATCCTCGGCGCCCTTGATCAGCTCATCCACCCGGGCCAGCTCGCCATCGGCGTCAATACCGGCGGCGCCCAGGCCCTTGGAGGAGCCGCCGACCACAACAATCAGGGTCTTGGCGTCGCCCAGCTCGGCGGAGGTGGCCTTATTGTCCATGGTATAGTCCATGCCCAGATTCTTCATCAGGGTGCCCACCATCTGGTAGTCGGCGCTCTGGCCGCCGGTGGTCAGAAGGATGGGGGCCTCGGCGAAGGCCTCGGTCAGGCCGGTCAGCTCACCGGAGCCGGAGGAGGAGGAGGTACCGGAAGCGGAGGTACCGGGGTTGCTGCCGCCGGGAGGAGTCACCTTGTCTTCAGCGCCGCAGGCCGCCAGGGAGAGTGCCATTGCACCAGCGAGAACAAGAGCAGAAATTTTCTTAATCATTTTTGTTTTCTCCTTTCAAAAAGCAGTTTTGCCTATATTGCAGCCGAAACCGTCCTGCCGGTTCCGGCTTAAACACCGGAGCGCCTTAGAATCCCAGCGCCTTGCCGTCCCGGCGGGGGTCGGCGCCGCCCCGAAGGGTGCCGTCCTCCTGGTAGACGATGCCCTGCACGCCGCCGAAGAACAGCTGCCACTCGCCCTTGTCGGTAACGGCGTGGCCCTGGGCCTCCAGCGCGGCGGCCACATCGGCCGTGACAGGCGTCACGCCGCCGGACTCGTAGTTGATGCCTGTGTCGGTCCCGTTATCAAAGATACGGGCAGTATCAATGGCCTCCTGGATATCCATGTTGTGGTCGATAACGTGGGAGATGACCTGGGTCACGGTGGGCCAGATGCGCAGGCCGCCGGGTGAGCCAACGGACATGAAGGAGCTGCCGTCCTCACGCAGGACGATGGTGGGGCTCATGGAGGACAGGGGCCGCTTGCCGGGCTCCAGCTTGTTGACGGAGTCCAGGCTGGTGGAGAAGTCGTGCATCTCGTCGTTCATGATGAAGCCGTAGCCCTCCACGGCGATCTTGCTGCCCCAGAAGCACTCTATGGTCTGGGTGACGGTGACCACGTTGCCCTCCTTGTCGGCGATGGAGAAGGAGGTGGTGGAGTTGCCCTCATACTGGGCGGGATTGCCGGCGGTCCAGTCCTGGCTGCCGTCGGTGATCTTCTCATAGATGGTCTTGGCGTAGTCCTTGCTGGTCAGGCCATCCAGGGGCACATCGGCAAAGGCGGTGTCGGCCATGTAGGCAGCCCGGTCCGCGAAGCAGGCCTTAAAGGTTTCAGAGAACAGGTGGAGGTACTCGGCGGAGTTGACCTCCATCGCGCCGATATCATAGTTCTCCAGCACGTTCAGGGCCTCCACAATGTGGGTGCCGCCGGAGGAGGCGGGGGGAGCGGAGATAATCTGATAGCCCCGGTAGGTACCGGTAACGGGCACCCGCTCCTCGGCCTTGTAATTGGCCAGGTCCTCGGTGGTCATCACGCCGCCGTGCTTCTGAACAGCGGCCACAATGGCCTCGGCGACCTCGCCCTTATAAAAGGCGTCCGCGCCGTTTTCGGCGATGAGCTGGAGGGTTTTGGCCAGGTCGGGGTTGGTCACGGTGTCGCCCACCTCATAGGGCAGGCCGTCCTTCAGATAGTACTGGCCCAGCTCGCTGTACTCGCCGATCATCCTCTCGTACTCGTCGGCGATGGCGCCGTACATGGTGGGGCTGACCACGTAGCCGTTATTGGCCAGGTCGATGGCGGGCTGCATAATCTGCTGGCGGCTCAGCTTGCCGGAGCCGAACTGGGACAGGGCCAGCTCCAGGCCGGCCACCTCGCCGGGGACGCCCACGGCCAGGCCGCCCACGCTGTTGGCGTTCTCAATCAGGTTGCCGGAGTCGTCCAGCCAGCTCTCAGCGGTCTGGCCGGAGGAGGCCACCTCACGATAGTCGATAAACTGGTTCTCGCCGTCGGCGGTATGGACGATCATAAAGCCGCCGCCGCCCAGGCCGGAGGTGAAGGGCTCCGCCACGCCCAGGGCGTAGCACACGGCGATAGCGGCGTCCACGGCGTTGCCGCCCTGCTCCAGAATCTCCAGGCCGGCCATGGTGGCATAGACGTTGGAGGAGGCCACCATTCCGTTTTCACCGGTGGCGTCGCGGTCGGTGCGAATGGTCTCGCCCTTCTCGTTGAAGGGGCGCCACACGCCGTCGTCCGTGGGGCCCTCGGGGGTGGACACGGAGGCGGAGCCGCTGGGAGTCTTGGGGGTAACCTCAGGGGGATTAGGGGTCTTGCTGCCGCAGGCGGCAAGAGAAATGGCCATAGCCCCTGCCAGAAGCACAGAAAGCATCTTCTTCATACTCATGGATTCCATTTCCTTTCACAGTTTTTATCTCCGGCCGGCAGTCCGCCAGGGGACACGGGGCAGTCTGCCGGCCACGGAAATACGATAGTTACACAGCCCGGAGGCTCAGTTGCAGCCTACCGCCTTGCCGTCCTGACGGGGGTCGCCAACGCCATACAGGGTGCCGTCCTCCAGATAGATGATGGACTGCATGGCGCCGGAAGCGGCGGTGGTCACCTCGCCGTGGCCCATCGCGGTCAGGGCGGCCACGGTCTCCTCGCTCACGGCGTACTGCTCATAGCCCTTCAGGGGGTTCTCATACTGGCAGTTGTTTTTGTTGCTGCTGTTCCAGATCTTGGGCACACAGACAGCGGTCAGCAGGTCCATATCGTGGTCGATGACCCGGGAGATGACCTGGGCCACGCCGGAGAAGATACGGGTGCCGCCGGGGGTGCCCAGCACCATGAAGGGGTCGCCGTCGGGGTCCAGCACCACGGTGGGGGACATGGAGGACAGGGGCTTCTTGCCGGGCTCGATCTTGTTCACGGACTCAGGGTCGGTGGAGAAGTCGTCCATCTGGTTGTTCATCATAAAGCCAAAGCCGTCCACCATCACGCCGCTGCCGAAGTAGTAGTTGATGGTCTTGGTAACGGCCACGCAGTTGCCGTCCACATCAGCCACGGAGTAGTGGGTGGTGTCGGTGTGCTCAAAGGGGTTGGGGTCGTCGGGAGAGGCCTCCTCCATGGCCTTGGTCATGTCGATCATGTCGGCCCGGAGGTCCGCGTAGCCCTGGCTGGTGAGTCCGCCCAGGGGCACCGTGGCAAAGTTGGTGTCGGCCATGTACTTGGCCCGGTCGGCAAAGGCCAGCTTAAAGGTCTCGGTGAACAGGTGGACATACTCAGTGGAGTTCACGTCCATAGAGGCCACGTCAAAGTTCTCCAGAATGTTCAGAATCTCAATCAGGTGGGTGCCGCCGGAGGAGGGCGGGGGGCTGGAGATGATGGTGTAGCCCTTGTAGTCGCCGGTAACGGGCACGCTCTCGCTGGCTTTGTAGCCGGCCAGGTCCTCCAGGGTCATCACGCCGTCATACTTCGCCAGCGTGTCCACGATGGCCTGGGCCATCTCGCCAGTGTAGAAGGCCTCCTCGCCCTTCTCCGAGATCATGGTCAGCGCCTTGGCCAGATCGGGGTTGTTGATCACAGAGCCGGCCTCAAAGGGCAGGCCCATCTCGTCCAGGTAGACCTTCTGCATCTCGGGGAACTTCTGTGCGGTCTCGTAGGCGTCGGCAATGGCGTTGGCGCAGTAGGCAGAGACGGTGAAGCCCTCTGTGGCCATGCGGATGGCGGGCTCCATAACCTCCTGGCGGCTCATGGTGCCGTACTTCTCCAGCATGTACAGCATACCGGCCACCTCACCGGGGACGCCGGAAGCCAGGCCGCCGGACTTGGTGTTGCCGTTGTTCTTGCCCTCGGCGTCCACATACAGGTCCAGTGTGGCGCCGGCGGGGGCAATCTCACGGAAGTCGATAAAGATATCCTTGCCCTCGGCGGTGTGGATGGTGGCGATGCCGCCGCCGCCCAGCCCGGAGGTAAAGGGCTCGCACACACCCAGAGCAAAGCCCATGGCTACTGCGGCGTCCACCGCATTGCCGCCCTTTTCCATGATCTCAGCGCCCACCTGGGACACCTCATACTTAGAGGCGACCGCCATAGCCCTGGTGCCGGTGGCGTCCCGGCCTGTGGTAATGCGGTTGCCGTCGGCATCCACTGTCTCAAAGCCCTCCACCGAGTAGGCCGGAGTCAGAACCGGCTTTTCGGGCTCGGAGACTGAGGCGCTGTCAGAGGGGGGATTGCTCTTGCTCCCGCTCGCGTCGGAGGGAGCGGAGGGGGAACAGGCTGCCAGAGAGACCGTGATTCCCAGTGCAAGAAACAGTGCAAGACTTCTTCTGATCTTCATTGTGTTTCCTCCTTTTTTCACACATAATATATTTGCAAACCGGCGCCTTGCCGCGCCGGAATCGCACCAGCCGCCCGCAGTGCAGCGGGGTTTCTCTCTGCCGTGCTGAATGCTTAAATTATATTCATGGCAAATCCCTTTGTCTATTTCTTCTCATATTTATATTGTCACACCCTCTATTTTTTTCGCGGCGGAACAAATTTGTTTTGTGTGTTTGATGGTGTTCCCTCCGAAATTCAAAAAAAGAGCCGGCACAGCGTAAGCTGTGCCGGTTTGCTACACCTTTCGATAGACCTGCTTGGGACGGCCCACCTTTCCGTAAATACTGATCATCTCCACCCGTTTTTCCGCTGTCATATGCTGAAGGTAGCGGTATACCGTCTGATAGGCCAGGCCTGTGCCCTCCGCAATATCATTGGCGGTGAGGTAGTCGTTCTGCTGCTCCAGAAAATCATGAATCAGCTTCAGCGTCCCCTGGGCCAGACCCTTGGCCAGGGCCGGCTCCCGGCTCTCCCGCTTTCCCTGCTGCAGCAGGCGCAGGTGCAGCTTGATCCGGCTGATGATATCCGGGGCCTTGATGGGCTTCAGCGCAAAGTCGGTAGCCCCGGCCTCCAGAAAGGTGTCGGCCACCTCCTGGCTCTCGTCCACGGTAAACACCAGAATCGGCACGTCCAGGGACAACCTGCGCAGCCGCTTCACCCCCTCCACCCCGTTGATTCTGGGCAGATGGTAGTCTATCAGCACAATATCCGGCTGACGGACCTTAAATTCGTTCAGGCCGCTCTCCACATCGTAGGCGGAATAGGGCTTCCAGCCCTGAAATTTGAACAGCTCCCCCAGTGCAAAGCAAATCTGTTCGTCGTCATCTATGACCAAAATGGCGGTATCGTTTTTCATCGTCTCGCGCCTCCCTCCGGTACAACAATGGAAATGGCGGCTCCCACTCCCGCTGTACTCTTTACGCAGATCGTTCCGTCCATCTTCTCCACCACATTCCGTACAAAGGCCAGGCCCAGACCGCTGGACTTCCGCCCTGACACGCCCTTGTCCCAGATTTCCTGTCTGGTCTCCTCCTCAATGCCCGTACCGTTATCCGATACCGTAAAAATCACCTTGCTTCCGTCCTCCCTCTCCCTCCGGACCACCCTCAGCCAGATTTCCGGCTCCCGGTCCTTGGGAATGGCCTGGGCCGAGTTCTGCATCAGATTAACCAGCGCCCGGGGAAACAGGATCCGGTTTGCGCTGATCAGCGCCTCCGGCGCCTGGTTGTCCACGTGGACGGACAGGGCGTAGTCCGTCACCGAGCTCTGGGCCAGCGCCACCCCCAGCAGCGACTGGGTGGACATCAGGGTATGCTGATCCTCATACAGGATATCGGAGATCATGCCGCTCATCTGCTCCACCGCCCCCTCAATCCGGGTCAGATACTCCACATCCCGGGTGCGCTGCTCCACCTCACACTCCATTTTGATTACCCCCACCAGCGTCTGCACCGCTGTCAGCGGGGATTTCAGGTCGTGGACCAGATACTGCATCTCCTGATAGGTGCGGTTTTTCATCTCGTTCAGCTGGGCCTGGATGCGGATAGCATGGTTCTGCTCCCGGAGCATGCTCAGCTCCCGCAGGGTGTTTTCGTCCCGCAGCTGGAACAAAATCAGCAGTCCAAACAGCAAAAACAGCACAGCGCCCACCAGGGCCAGCACGTTGAGCACCGTCTCCCCCTCCAGCACGGCGGCCGCCTGCTTGATATCCCAGGAGCTTTCCCCCCGGCCCACCGGCAGCCCCCGAAGGGCCGGCATGATATCCAGAAACTGAAAGCTGGTCAGAAACAGGATAATCAAAAGGGACTTTTTATACAGGGCGATATACTGGTAATTCAGCCGCCGGAACAGCAGCACAAAGGTACACACCAGAATGGCCGGCAGGCCGAAATCATAGTGGATGTGGTGGACCGCCTCAATGCCCCAGTATGTTACCTGAAGGATCAAAATGATAATCAGGGAGTTGATAAACCATGCGCTTCGCTTCCCCATATGAATGTCCACAGACTCCCCGATGAAATAGGCCCCCACATAGTGGGGAATGCCTCGCACGGAATTCAGCGCCACCAGCTGGATGGCGGACACCATCAGGTCGGTCTTCTCCCCCTCCGACAGCGCCCGGTGCAGGGAGCGCAAAACCTGAAAGTTGTCCACATTGAACAGCAGGGGCATCAGAAAGCTGAGCAGCACCAGTCCCGTTCCAATGGCCAGCTCCTTCACATCCACCGACCGAATGCGGGTGGACATCAGCAGCGCCAGCTTTTTTCTCACCGGTCCTCCCTCCCTTTCAGCGCAGTCCGTAATATTCCAGCACATACTCCACCAGCTCCAGCTGGTTGCGCACCCGCTGGGCCAGCGGCTCCCCCCGGGACGTCTCCACTGTGATAACAGGGATGCCCAGCTCTGTGGCCACCGTCCGGTTGACGCTCCCCGGGGGCGGCGAATCATACAGGGTGACGGGGGAGGCGCACAGCCCGCCCTCCCCGCTCGCCACCAGCAGCTCCAGCACCAGGTCCCCCACGCCGTCCAGGGAGTGGCAGATCACCGAGTTTCCCAGGTCGTCCCGCTCCCCCTGGCGGACTCGGGCCTCGTGGAGGTCCAGCACCAGGGCGGGGGATTTGTCCCGGATATCCTCAAAAATGGCAGCGGCCAGCTGTTCCGCGTCCCAGCCCTGGGGATCGCCTGGAAAATTCCGGTTCAGGTCCCGGTCAGACCTGGTATTGCGCTGGTCATGCTCCGCCCCGTAGGGGTTGGCAGGGCTGAGAATACACAGCCTTCCCGCCTTCAGCGTGGCCTGCTTCAGCAGATTGCCCGCCAGCCAGCCGGCGGTCTCGTCCCCGTGTACGCCGGCCACCAGGTAAAGGACGGGTCCCTCCTTGGCCCCCTCCAGGACCCGCACCGTGTTCTCCAGCTCCGTCCCCTCCAGAAGCGGGTATCCGTCCTCCTCCCCGGGAAAACGCTCCTCCAAAACCCCGGGGAAGTCGTCCAGCGTCCAGTCCGCCGGCTCGGCGCCCCCGCCGGGAAGCAGCTCAGGCGGATAGCCCTCCGCCGGAGGGGGGCTGTCCGGCCCGGCGGAGGAGACGGCCCCGTTCTCCCCCTGTCCCCCGCATCCGGCCAGCAGGAGCACCAGGGACAGAAGAAGGGCCGCTCCTCTTCTCCCCCTGCGGCGCGCCGACAGAAGAATCATCGTTGCGGCGGCCAGGCCGCCGCCCGCCCAGTGCCAGGGGTACTGGGCGGTATGGTAGACCGCGCTCTCTCCGAGGGCCGGGAGCCGCTGGGGGTCGTAGGGCAGGCCGTAATCCGCCGCCAGCTGTTTGATGTTCAGCAGGTGTATTACCGGCAGGCCCTCCGCGTTGTACAGCTCCATCAGCCCGCTGTTTTTGGTGATGGTCTGAATGGTATAAGGCGGCGTTACGCCGCAGTCCAGCTGGTCCTCCGCCAGCCCCAGCGTGGTAATGCTGCCCCCCACCCCGATAAAGCATTGGATGGGGCCCTCCGCCTCGTAGTACGCCCGGCGGAGGGCAAGGTTTTTGGCATAGTCCTCCTCCCAGATCAGCTCCGGCCCCAGCTGCTTCAACCGGGCCAGGATGTCGTCCCGCAGGTCCGGGTACATCTCCATCCCGCAGTCAAAATCCCCGCCCATGGACACCGCCACCCCATCCTGAGACAGGATACCGTCCTCCACCAGCCGGTGGGCCATCTCCGGGAAGGTCAGCTCCGGCTGGTTTGCCCCATAGGTGGAGGCGCCGGCCGAGCAGATGTATACCAGCTCCACCTCCATCACTTGGCAGGCGGACAGCACCGCCAGATTCAGTCCGGGAAAGGAGCCGGAGAAGGCGGCCCCCACCCGGTCTCCCGGCCCCACGCCCGCCTCCTTCAGCAGCTGGACTGCCAGGGCCGCCATGTCGGGGTTGGCCGTGGTGCGTTTGGCCTCCAGCGCCCCGATTGTCGTAGTTACCATTGTGTAGGGCGCGCCGATCAGCCAGGTGCCGTGGATGTCCTCCTCCGAGAGGGTCAGTCCCGCCTCCTCCTTATACAGCCTGATCCGGTCCATGCACACCTGCATCAGCTCTGCCGCCGCCCGCTTCTGGTCAAAGTCCGGCGCGGGCGCCCTTTTCACGCCGGCGGCCGTCAGCACAGCGGACAGGAGCAGCACTGCCGCCGCCACAGCGATGGAGGCGCGTGGAAGCTTTCTCATACCGTCTCCCCCTTCCCGCTACCGCAGCACCTGGTATCCCATCAGCATCAGCAGAAGCGCCAGAACGGCGGTTGTGACCATCAGGCTGAGCAGGGTGTCCAAAAAGCCCTGCCGGTCCATCTCCCGGGCCAGGATGCCGGGAATCAGAAGGCCCACCGCGCTGAGCCGGACAGGCAGCAGCCTGAACCGGGCAAGGGCGGCGTTCAGCAGGAAGGTAAGCAGCAGCAGCATGACAAACCGCCGCCGTCCATACAGGATGACCACCTGAGACAGCAGCCGGCAGAGCAGCACCGCCGCCGCAGAAACCGCCAGCGTGCAGACCAGGCGCACCGGGGAGTGCAGGCTGAGGACCAGGTAGCCGGGGACAATCAGGCCGGCGGACAGGCCGGTGAGCTCGGTGTATAAAAGACTGACCAGCACGCCGGCCAGAATGATCTGATTATACAAGCTCCGTCCCCTCCTCCCTCACAAGGGCCATCAGCTCGCGGCCCCCGTTGGCGATGTTCCCCACCGCAAAGATCACCTGTTTCTCCTCCAGAGAATCGGGCGCTACGTCCCGGGGCCCTTTCAACTCACGGATACGGCACTGGGGCAGCCGGCGCGCCAGCCCCCGGCGCATATAGGCCCGGGCCGCCCCCATCAGCCACACCTGCTGCGGACGCAGGGCCAGACACGCCGCCAGCATATCCTCGGTCCGGCTGCCCCGATCCGGGCGGTTGTTCACCAGAAGGATCAGCTCCCGGTCCTCCAGGCCGTATTTCTCCCGCAGCGTCTCCCACACCATACAGGTGGACTGGATGTCGTTGATAGACAGGCCGTTGATAAACACGCCCCGGCCCAGGCGGTGGAGGGACAGGGCGTAGGGGTCCCGCCGGAACCGCGCCATTCCCTCCAGGGCGGTGGCCCGCTCCACCCCCAGGTGCTGGCAGACAGCCAGCGCCAGAGCGGTATTTTCGGGGAAGTCCAGGGCCGGCTCGTCCCCCTGAGGGCGGACGGGGACGAAAGCACAGCTCAGCTGGCCGGCCCAGGCCGACATGCGCCCGGCCTGCTCCTCCTCCGCGGTAAACAGTACGCCGTTCCGGGGCACGGTATTGCACAGCGCATCGCAGATCTGCTCCAGGGTGTCCCCCATCACGTCGGTGTGGTCCCGGCGGACGTTGGTGATGACCCCGATATCCGCCCGGAGAATGTCCTGCTGGGCAGCCCGCTGAAGCTCCGGCTGCACCGCCATGCACTCCACCACCATCACCTGGGCGCCCTGCGCGGCCGCCCGCCTCAGAATCGCCAGCTGCTCCTTGATGTTGGCCCTTCCCCGGCGGCGGATCAGCGCCTCCCGGCCCTCCACGTCAATGGTCATAGGGTCGGTGCCCGTGGTTTTGCAAAACACCCGCAGGCCTCCCGCCCGCAGGCCGGCCTCAATCAGGCGGCAGACGGTAGACTTGCCCCGGGTACCGTTGACATGTACGATATGGGTAATCTGACTGCGTGCCCTGGACGCCTGCCTGGATTCCACCAGCAGATAGCCCAGCCAGAGCAGCGCCAGCACCAAAATCAGCCAAAACACGGCCGCCTCTCCCTTCACCGATTCTTGAAAAAGCCATGAGAATAACCCGGCTCCTGTATGGGGTGTGTCCCGCCGCGCATTTTATCGCGTTTGCAGGAGCGGGCGCGCTCTGTAGGGGCGGACACCGTCCGCCCCTGCATAAACATCTGCGAATGGGACATTCCCCCGCACACAGCCCCTTTGCTTTTTCGCCATTCGTCTGATATACTGGGAAACAACCTATAATGAGGTCAGGTGAATGTGCTATGAAGCGGCTTTTGTTCCATATGCTGGCCCTGTGCCTGCTGCTTGCCGGCTGCGCCCCGTCCAAATCGCCCCACGGGCTGGACGCCGCCCGCATCCAGGCTGATACCGAATATCTGTGCCGGGAGATCGGCGACCGCCCCACCGGAACTGAAAAGGAATCCGCCGCCTGCGACTGGCTGGAGAAACAGCTGACGGAAATGGGCTTTTCCAGCCAGACGGGCAGTCTGGCCCGCGTGCCCTTTCCCGGCCTGTTTGAGCTGACCAGCGAAAATCTGATTGCCACATGCAACCCGGGCGCGGAAGGGCCCATCCTCTGCGTCATGGCCCACTACGACAGCGTGGAGGGCTCGCCCGGCGCACGGGATAACGCCTCCTCCGTGGCCGTCCTGCTGGAGCTGGCCCGGTATCTGAGCCCGGCGCGGGAAGATCTTCAGGGAGAAATCCGGCTGCTGTTCCTGGGCTCGGAGGAAAACGGCTACCACGGCGCCTCCGCCTATGTAAAGGGGCTGAGCGAGGCGGAGCGGAAGCGCCACCTGGCTGTGTTCAACATGGAGAACAGCGCCGCCTCCCCGGGAGAGGGGGCGATCCTCACCTGCGGCACCCTGGGCGGCATTACGGACGGGACATATCAGGAGGGCAATTTTCTGGAGCCCATGCCAAACCTGGCCTCCCGCACCCTCAGCCAGGCCTACGAGGCACATTACGGCAGGGGTCCCCTGCCAGTCTTTCACCGGGGTATGAGCGACCACGTTATTTTCCACGAGGCCGGTATCGAGGCGGCCAACATCAGCTGGCGCTTTCTGGATTCAGACGGGCTGATGACCGTTCCGCCTGAGTATCATCTGCCCTCCGACGTGCCGGAGACAATGGATTTCGAGGGCGGCGCCGTTACCGGGGAGTGCATTATCGGCGCGCTTGAGGCGTTGGTCGGGCAATAAACCCGCCGTTTTGCGGTTCTCTGACGCAGCATTCCGGGCCGCCGTACAGCCATATATTTAAACAGTTATGGGCCGCGGCACTTCAAGCCCTCTGCAAAAGCATATGGAACAACAGGCCGCCTGACATCAGACGGCCTGTTTGATCATTCCAAGCGGACAAGTTCTCTCCGCTTATCTGTAAACTGAACGCCGCCCATATTGCAATAGGATTATACCATTGCAGCGTGCTTTGTTCAACCTTTTTTCGCATGTATTTTATGGCCTGCTGTACCGTTCTGGCATGACCGCAAACTGCCTCCGGGGCTTTCAGCTACGGCGCTGTCTTCCGCTTTGCCGCCGCGGCCACAAAGTCCCGGAACAGCGGATGGGCCCGGTTGGGCCGGGATTTCAGCTCCGGGTGGAACTGCACCCCCACAAACCAGGGGTGGCCGGGCAGCTCCACCATCTCCACCAGCTGTCCATCGGGGGACAGCCCGGCCAGGTCCAGGCCGGCCCCGGTGACCGCCTCCCTAAAGTCGTTGTTGAACTCGTAGCGGTGCCGGTGGCGCTCGCTGATCTCCCGGGTCCCATAGGCGGCAAAGGCCCGGCTCTCCCGGCTGGTGAGCCGGCAGGGGAAGGTTCCCAGCCGCATGGTGCCCCCCTTGTCGGTGAGCCCCCGCTGGCCGGCCATCAGGTCGATGACCGGGTGGCCGGTGGCTGAGGAGAATTCGCTGGAATGGGCGTCCTCCATGCCACAGACGTGGCGGGCAAACTCCACCACCGCCATCTGCATCCCCAGGCAGATGCCCAAAAAGGGCACGCCCTGCTCTCGGGCGTACCGGACGGCGGAAATCTTGCCCTCGATCCCCCGGTCTCCGAAGCCGCCGGGCACCAGAATCCCCTCCACGCCGTCCAGAAGCCGGGCGGCGTTTTTGTCGGTAACGGTCTCGCTGTCCACCCAGCGGATGTTTACCTTCACCCGGTTCTCAATGCCCCCGTGGGTGAGGGCCTCTGCCACGGAAAGATAGGCGTCGTGGAGGGCCACATACTTGCCCACCAGGGCGACGGTCACCTCCCCCTTCGGGTCTTTGGCCCGGCGGACCATGCCGGTCCACTCGGTGAGGTCAGGGGCGGGACAGTTCAGCCCCAGCCGCCGGATCACCACGTCGGCCAGCCCCTCCCGCTCCAGCATCAGGGGCGCCTCGTAGAGCAGAGGGGCGTTCAAATTGGGAATGACATTCTCCCGGGGGATGCCGCAGAACAGGGAAATCTTGTCCCGAATCTCCCGGGGGACCGGGGCGTCGCTGCGGCAGACAATCACATCAGGCTGGATGCCAAGAGAAAGGAGCTCCTTGGCCGAGTGCTGGGTGGGCTTGGACTTCAGCTCCCCGGTGCCCGGGATGGAAACGATAAGGGAGACGTGGAGAAACATGACATTGTCCCGGCCCCGCTCCGCCGCCACCTGGCGGATGGTCTCCAGAAAGGGCTGGCTCTCAATATCGCCCACCGTGCCGCCGATCTCCACAATGGCCACATCGGTCTCGGGGCCCTCCAGAGAGTAGACACGGCTCTTAATCTCGTCGGTGATGTGGGGGATGATCTGAACGGTGCCCCCCAGGTAATCCCCCCGCCGCTCCCGGTTGAGGACGTTCCAGTACACCTGCCCCGCCGAGACCGAGGAGTTTACGGTGAGGTTTTCGTCAATAAACCGCTCGTAGTGGCCCAGGTCCAGGTCGGTCTCCGCCCCGTCGTCAGTGACAAAGACCTCCCCGTGCTGGTAGGGGGACATGGTGCCCGGGTCCACATTGAGGTAGGGGTCCAGCTTCTGCACACTCACCCGCAGCCCCCGCTGCTTCAGCAGCCGGCCTAAGGAGGCCGCCGTAATCCCCTTCCCCAGGCCGGACACCACCCCGCCGGTTACAAAAATATACTTTGTCATCCCTTTACCCCCCTCGTTCAAGCGGTCACAGACCTTTGGCCAGCCGTTCCATTACCTGCGCATAGGCCGCTTCCACCCCGCCCAGGTCCCGGCGGAACCGGTCTTTGTCCAGCTTCTCCTGTGTCTTTGCATCCCACAGGCGGCAGGTATCGGGGCTGATTTCGTCGGCCAGCACAATTGTCCCATTCTCCAGGCGGCCAAACTCCACCTTGAAGTCCACCAGGATAACGCCGCAGTCCGCCCAGATCCTTCCCAGCACCTCGTTGACGGCCAGGGCATATTTTCGGATGAGCGCCAGCTCCTCCCGGCTGGCCAGCCCCAGGGCAACGGCGTGGTCGTCGTTGAGCAGGGGGTCTCCCAAAGCGTCGTTCTTATAGGAAAATTCCAGCGTGGGGGTGTCAAATACCAGCCCCTCCTCCACGCCGTAGCGTTTGGAGAAGGAACCGGCGGCGATGTTTCGTACAATGACCTCCACAGGGATGATGGACACCTTTTTTACCAGCGTCTCCCGGTCGCTCAGTTCCTCCACCAGATGGGTGGGAATGCCCTCCCGCTCCAGCCGGGCCATGAGCAGGTTGGTCATCCGGTTGTTGATGGCCCCCTTGCCCTGGATAGTACCCTTTTTCTGGCCATTAAAGGCGGTGGCGTCGTCCTTATAGGCAACAATCAGAAGTTTTGGGTCCTGTGTGGCATGTACCTTTTTCGCCTTACCCTCATAGAGTAACTCCTGTTTTTCCATCCTGTGCTCCTCCTTTTTCATTCCCACTCGTTGCTGGGTATCGTATTCTAACAGATTTTGCTTTGGAAATATGATACCCTTTTCTTTTGATTATTTGATATATCCATATTATCCAGCCTATACGATGGGCTGTTATCAAATTGTTATCAGCAGTGATAACGGGAGTAGAGGACTTACTATTTGTTTTGCTGGTTTGCGACTATCATTATAGCACAAGAGGAGAGGAAACGCAACTGTTTCCAGTCTATTGCTCCATCCTCATAAACTGGAATATTGGCTCAGCCCCGACCGCTCCCCGTAGTGATAGCTTCGGGCGTGTTGGCGTAATCCCATTGATGGTCAGTTGCGGCCATGTCATCGCTGGTGATATTGAAGAACTTCCAATCCTTTTCTCCTCCGCCTCCCCACGCCTGACGGTTAGCATCCCAAGTCACATCTGTGCAATACCAATTCCCATCTATCCGAACCAAGTTCCAGCCATGATCCTCCTGACTGGCGAAGGTTGAGCCAGCAACAGTAATGCACTCTACTTCGGCCAAATCCATAAGCAGTTGGAAGGTCGTAACATATCCCAAACATATTGCTGTGCGGTTTACAAGTCCCCCGTAGGGAGTGGCAGATTCGCCGGAGGTTTCTTTCATTACGTCCTGGTACGCTCCGTCATAATTCACGTTGCTGACCAGCCAGTCGTAAATGGCAATTTCTTTCTCCAAATCGTTCATATCCTCTTTCAAGACTTCATTCAGCACCACTTTGGCTGCATCATATATATCCCTGTCATAGCTGGACAGCCCAGAAACATCTCCCGTATTCCAAGCGGTGCAGATGGCGGTTGTATCATAAAAGGACATGTCAATCTTATTCGGCTGAACAAATAGTATACGGCCTGAGTAATTCGGGTCCTCCTGAAATATTCCATTTCGCGTTGAAAATGTAACCCCATAGGTTGCTGCCGTTTCCGCAAAAGCATTTGCGGTCTGTTTCGCTTCTTTACAGGCCAGCAGGACAATATACACATATTCTTCCGAACGAGCAACACCGCCGGCAGACACGGCCTGACTTAGCATAGATTTCTCCTCAGCATTATCCTGAAATGCAATTTGTTTGCTATTTAAGTACCAATCCAAAGCTCCCGCATGGTGACGGTGGGTAAATTCGCCGGATCGTTTGCCTGCTTCATTTCCCGCAACAGTTTTTCAATGTGCTCCGGGGAAAATTCGTCGTTGCAATCCTGCGGATGGTCTGTTATACTGGTATCGGTACATAGGATTGGCTGTCCTCCGTCTGCGCCAACAGACGGGTTCAGGACAGTCTTTTCTTTTTCATCTGCCATTCGTGTCCTCCTTCATTCCTTCCATGATTTTTGCGATCAGGTTGATGGTGTCCAGCAATTCGCTGTCCATGCCAGCCCCATCCCTGACCCGCCGTAGCTCCTCCAGGACGGCGGCGAGCTGGTCACGCAGGGCCTTGTAGACCCTGGGATTGCCCTGCACTACAATGTCCCGGTTGAGCAGCCGCCGGGTGATGTAGTCCTGCTTGGTCAGCCCGGACAGGCGCACATAGGTGTCCAACAAATCGGCCTCCTCCGGCGACAGTCTGAACGCTACCTGACGATTTCTCCAACGGTTGTGATTATCCAAATTCTTGGCTGACATTATGCTCCCGTCCTTTCAAAGTCCAGCTTGTCCGCCATCTCCGTCTGCTTGGACGGAAACAGGTGGGCATAGCGATAGGTGATTTCGATACTCTCATGGCCTACCCGGTCGGCAATCGCCACAGCGGAAAAGCCCATATCAATCAGCAGGGAAATGTGGCTGTGTCTCAAATCGTGAATCCTGATCCGCTTGACCCCGGCCTCTTTCGCTCCCCTGTCCATCTCATGATGGAGGTAGCTCTTTGTAACCGTGAAAATGCGGTCTTTCTTCTTGACCCCGTAGAGCATCCCCAGGTAGTCCCGCATTTCGTCACAGAGGAAATTGGGCATTTTGATGGTACGATTGCTTTTCTTGGTTTTCGGGGTGGTAACCACATCCTCGCCGTGAAGCCGCTGATAGGACTTGCTGATCTTCACCGTCCCAGCCCCAAAGTCGAAGTCCGCCGGGGTGAGAGCCAGCAGCTCCCCCTCCCGGATACCGCACCAGTAGAGCATCTCAAAGGCGTAGTAGGAGAGGGGCTTGTCCATCATGGCCTCGGCAAACCGCTGATACTCCGCTTTCGTCCAGAACAGCATTTCCTTTCGTTCCTCTGTCCCCATATTCCCGGCTTTGGCGGCGGGATTGGAACGTAGCTCGTAGAAGCGGACAGCGTGGTTGAAAATGGCGCTGAGTTGGTTGTGCAGGGTTTTAAGGTAGGTCTGGGAGTAGGGTTTGCGCTGTTCGTCCCGGTAGGCCAGCAATTCATTTTGCCACGCAATTACGTCTTTGGTGGTGATCTCGCTGATTTTCCGCTTTCCGAAGTAGGGCAGAATCTTCTTCTGGATGATGTTCTCCTTTGTCAGCCAGGTGTTCTCCTTCAGCCGGGGCCGCACATCCTTGGTGTAAAGCTCCACAAAGGCTTCAAAGGTCATATCCATGTCGGCGCTGGTCTGCATCTGAAAGCTGCGTTCCCACTCCTGGGCTTCCCGCTTGGTGGGAAAGCCCCGCTTGCACTTCTGCTTGCGCTCCCCCGTCCAGTCCCGATACCACGCCATGACGTACCATGTGCCCCGCTTTTCGTCCTTAAATACCGGCATTTTCGTTCACTTCCTTTCCGGCCCCGTAAAGCCGCTCATTGAAATACTGGCGGTTGACCCGCCCCGCAATGGTGATGTAGCCCTTTCCTTTCAGTTCCTCGTTGAGCTGTCGGATGAGCTTGTAGGCGTAGGGCCTCGACACGCCCAGCTCGTCCGCAACCTCGTCCACCCGGATAAATCTGTTCTCCATGCTGGTTCCTCCTTTCAATAAATTAACGCTATTTATTTAGTGCTGCTTTATTATACTAACTATATTCCGTTATGTCAAGGGCTTTCAAAGAAAAAACTAAATAAAATTATTTAAGATTTTATCTTGACGGTTCTAAACATATCTGTTATACTTCAAGTGTCCCCATTACATAGATTGGAGTTGGCAGTTATGGCAATCGGTGAACGTATTCGCTTTTTCCGCAATAAGAAAGGTGTCACGCAGAAATATCTCGGTCAGGTGGTGGGCTTTCCCGAACGCTCCGCCGACGTGCGTATGGCTCAGTACGAAACCGGGAGCCGTACCCCCAAGGCCGACCTGACCAGGGCGCTGGCAGGCTTCTTTGAAGTCTCCACCGATGCCCTGACCGTCCCCGACATAGACAGCGACATTGGCCTTATGCACACCCTCTTTGCCTTGGAGGACATACGGGGACTGACCATCGGGGAGATTGACGGTGAAATCTGCCTGCGGCTGGACAAGTCCAGGGGCAAGACCTATCACTCCATGCTTGAAATGCTGTCCGCCTGGGGAGAGCAGGCCAAGAAGCTGGAGGCCGGGGAAATCACCAGGGAGGACTATGACCGCTGGCGGTACAACTATCCCCAGTATGACACCACCCGCAGATGGGTCAAAGTCCCGTCCAAGGAATTGAGCGACGCCCTGACAGCAGCTTTTAAGAACAGGCTGGGCAAAGACTGACAGACAGCAAAAAGCCCTTACCGATGTTGCCATCGGTAAGGGCTTTTTAATATGGATTTTGTCACCCACAAGCCGCAAAGGAACACTTTTCACCTGCAATCCACCGGGGATACAGAATGATACGGCCTATGGGGAGCGTTATCAAATCGTTATCAAAAGAGGGGCATAAAACCGGGAAAGCGTTGCGCCGCAAGGGGTTTGAGACTTCTGAAACTCATTCCCACTCCACCGTGGCCGGGGGCTTGCTGGTGATGTCGTACACAATCCGGTTAATGCCCGCCACCTCATTGACGATGCGGGTGCTGATCCTGTCCAGCAGGTCATAGGGGATGCGGGCCCAGTCGGCGGTCATAAAGTCGGAGGTGGTCACCGCCCGGAGGGCCAGGGTGCAGTCATAGGTGCGGCCGTCCCCCATCACCCCCACTGACCGGCTGTCAGTGAGAACGGCAAAATACTGGCTGAGCCGCCGGTCCTCCCCCGCCCCGGCCAGCTCCTCCCGGAAAATGAAGTCGGCCTGACGGAGCCGGTCCGCCTTCTCCTTTGTGACCTCCCCAAGGATGCGGATGGCCAGCCCCGGCCCCGGGAAGGGCTGGCGGCTCACCAGATACTCGGGCAGGCCCAGCTCCCGGCCCAGCTGACGGACCTCGTCCTTAAAGAGCAGGCGCAGGGGCTCCAGAATTTCCTGAAAATCCACATAGTCGGGCAGGCCGCCCACGTTGTGGTGGCTCTTGATGACGGCGGCCTCTCCCGTCCCCGACTCGATCACGTCGGGGTAGATGGTGCCCTGGGCCAGAAAATCCACCGCGCCAATCTTTTTGGCCTCCTCCTCAAAGACCCGGATGAACTCCTCCCCGATTATCTTCCGCTTCTCCTCGGGCTCGGTGACACCGGCCAGCCTTGTCAGAAAGCGCTCCCCGGCGTCCACCCGGACCAGATTCAGGTCCCACTGGGAAAAGGCCTCCACCACCTCGTCCCCCTCGTTGAGGCGCATCAGGCCGTGGTCCACAAAGACGCAGGTAAGCTGCCTGCCCACCGCCTCGGCCAGCAGGGCGGCCGCCACGGAGGAGTCCACCCCGCCGGACAGGGCCAGCAGCACCCGGCCGCCCTCTACTTTCTCCCGGATGTTCTGGAGGATGGTGTTTTTGTAGTCCCCCATGGTCCAGTCTCCCACAGCGCCGCAGACGCCGTAGAGGAAATTCCGGAGCATATTCAGGCCGTGCTCCGTATGGCTGACCTCTGGGTGAAACTGGACGCCGTAAAACCCCCGGGCCTCGTCGGCGATGGCCGCGTTGGGGCAGGCGCCGCTATGGGCGGCGAGGGCAAAGCCCTCCGGCACCCTGGACATATAGTCCCCGTGGCTCATCCAGGATACTCCATCCCGGGGCAGGCCCTGGAACAGCTTACAGGCGGTGTCGTAGTGGGTAGCGGTCTTTCCGTACTCCCGGGCGGAGTCGTCCTGGGCCGGGACGACCTGTCCCCCCAGCAGGCGGGCCATGAGCTGACAGCCGTAGCAGATGCCCAGAATGGGCACTCCCCAGGTAAAAATCGACCGGTCCACCGTGGGGGAGCCCTCCCGATAGACCGACCGGGGTCCGCCGGTGAAGATGATGCCTATGGGGCCGAAGGCCTTCAGCTCCTCCAGAGGCGTGTTCCAGGGCTTCACCTCACAGTATACCCTGCACTCCCGCACCCGCCGGGCAATGAGCTGGTTGTACTGGCCGCCGAAGTCGATGATAAGGATTTTTTCCATAATGTCTCTCCGTCTGATTGATATTGTGGGACCCGCCGCCCTCGGCGGGTCATCTATCATGCAGGGGGCGGCCTCTGGGCCGCCCCGGGTAAACAGCCGCGGGAAGGGCGGGGCGGCACGGAGGCCGCCCCCTACACCCCGCTCTCTCCATAGTTTGCCAGCACCCGGGCGGAGGGATCGTCCACATCGCAGCCCGCCCAGGACCGGTTGGGCATCCAGAAATCCGCTACCATGCCGCTCTGGCCCGGATAATACTTCTCAAAAATCTCCCGGTAGAGCAGGGACTCCCTGGTGAAGGGCCGGGCGTGGTCATAGTTTCGTCTCAACTGTTCAAACTCCCCGTCGGTGTACCGGCCCTCGGCGTACTCTTTCAAATCGTCCACCAGGGAGTGGCCCACCGCGTCGGAGAAAGCGGCCTTCTCCCGCCACAGGATGCTCTCGGGGAGCCAGTCCCCCTCAAAAGCCTTCCGCAGCAGATATTTGCCCTTGCCGTAGGTGTTTACCTTCCGTTTGGGATCAATAGCCATGACATACTCCACAAAATCCAGGTCGCCAAAGGGCACCCGGGCCTCCAGGGAATTCACCGAGATGCACCGGTCGGCCCGGAGGACGTCGTACATGTGCAGCTCCCGCAGCCGCTTCTCCGCCTCCTCCTGGAAGGCCCGGGGCGAGGGGGCGAAGTCGGTGTATTTGTAGCCAAAGAGCTCGTCGGAGATTTCCCCGGTGAGCAGCACCCGGATATCCGTCTGTTCATGGATGGCCCTGCACAGCAGATACATCCCCATGCTTGCCCGGATAGTAGTGATGTCATAGGTGCCCAGCAGCTCCACCACCGTCTCCAGGCTGGACAGCACGTCCTCTTTGGTAATAATGATCTCAGTGTGGTCGCTGCCGATGTAGTCCGCCACCTGTCTGGCGTATTTCAGGTCGATGGCGTCGGTGTCCATGCCGATGGCGAAGGTTTTGATGGGCATTTTGCTCCGGCGGGCGGCAATGGCGCACACCAGCGAGGAGTCCAGCCCGCCGGACAGCAGAAAGCCCACCCTGGCGTCGGCCACCAGCCGCTTTTCCACCCCGGCGATCAGCTTCTCCCGGATGTTGGCGCAGACCGTCTCCAGGTCATCCCCGCAGACCCGGCCCACCCTGGCGATATCCCGGTAGCAGATAAATTTGCCTCCCTTATAGTAGTGCCCCGGGGGAAAGGGCATCATTCGCTCCGTCAGCCCCAGCAGGTTTTTGGGCTCGCTGGCAAAGAGGATGGTCCCGGCGCTGTCATAGCCGTAGTACAGGGGCCGGATGCCGATGGGGTCCCGGGCGGCAATGAACTCCCCCGCCTGCCCGTCATAGAGGATACAGGCAAACTCCGCGTCCAGCATGGCGAACATATCCACGCCGTACTCCCGGTAGAGAGGGAGGAGAATCTCGCAGTCGGAGCCGCTGCGGAAGGCGTACCCTTTCCCTTCCAGTTCCCGCTTCAGCCCTTCAAAGCCGTATATCTCACCGTTGCAGACGGCCCAGCTGCCCTCCAGCTCGAAGGGCTGCATCCCCTCGGGGGTCAGGCCCATGATGGCCAGGCGGTGGAAGCCCAGCAGGCCCTCCCCCGCCGGGACCACCCGGCTGTCGTCGGGCCCCCGGCTTCTGGTGCGGTCAAAGCTCCGCCGAAACGCCTCTGCATCGGCCACAGGGCCGCAATATCCAATGATAGAACACATATCTTTCCTCTTTCTGCCCACCTGCGGCCCCGGCGGCGGGATGGCGCCGCCGGGGCCGTGGGGCCTATATTCACCTCACCCCAAACAGCAGGTCGCCGTAAGTGGGGAAGGGCCAGTATTTCTTTGGGGTAAGGGTCTCGGCCCGGTCGCAGGGCAGGCGCAGCCGGCCCATTTGGGGCAGCACCGTGTCCCGAATCATCTCCGCCTCCGCCCTGATATCTCCGGCAGAGGCCAGAGCCAGCACCGCCTCCTCCAGCGCGCCGGCCTCCCAGTATATCTGGTCGGTGAGGGCGGACAGCTTTTTCACCAGATCCGTCTCGCAGCCGCAGGGACAGCCCGGAACCAGCTCCCGCTTGGCGGCGGCGGTTCTGGCTGCGTCCAGAACAAAGGTCTGAACGGCGGGAATGATCTCGGTGCGGGCCATGTCCACCATGGTGTTGGCCTCAATGACGATGGTCTTGCAGTAGTTTTCCAGCGTCACCTCATACCGGGAGGCCAGCTCCGCCTTAGTCAGAACCCCGTGGGAGGTGAGCAGAGCCACATTTTTCCCGTCCAGCAGGTGGGGCACGCAGTCAGGGGTGGCGGGGTAGTTCAGCAATCCCCGCTTCTTCACCGCCTCTTTGATCCAGGCGTCGTCGTAGCCGTTGCCGTTGAAGATAATCCGCTTGTGGTCCTGAATGGTCTTGCGGATCATGGCCTGGAGGGCGGCCTGAAAGTCCTCCGCCCCCTCCAGCCGGTCGGCGTAGACCTTCAAACTCTCCGCTACGGCGGTGTTGAGCATGATGTTGGCGCAGGCGATGGAGTCGGACGAGCCCACCATGCGGAACTCAAATTTGTTGCCGGTAAAGGCAAAGGGAGAGGTTCGGTTGCGGTCGGTGGTGTCCCGGCGGAACTTGGGGAGGACGTCCACCCCCAGGCGCACCTTGCCGGTGTCGATGCTGGTGTAGGGGGCATCGTACTCAATGCAGCCCAGAATGGCTGCCAGCTCATCCCCCAGAAATACAGACACCACGGCGGGAGGCGCCTCGTTGGCCCCCAGGCGGTGGTCGTTGCCGGCGGTGGCCACCGAGATGCGCAGCAGGTCCTGGTAGTCGTCCACCGCCTTGATGACGGCGCACAGGAACAGCAGGAATTGGGCGTTTTCATAGGGAGTCTCGCCGGGGGAGAGCAGGTTCACCCCCGTGTCGGTGGACAGCGACCAGTTGTTGTGCTTGCCCGAGCCGTTCACCCCCACAAAGGGCTTCTCGTGGAGCAGGCAGACCAGATTGTGCCGGGCGGCCACCTTCTGCATCCGCTCCATGGTCAGCTGGTTGTGGTCGGTGGCGATGTTGACGGTGGTGTAGATGGGGGCCAGCTCATGCTGGGCGGGGGCCACCTCGTTGTGCTGGGTCTTGGCCAGAATGCCCAGCTTCCACAGCTCGTCGTTCAAGTCGGCCATATAGGCGGCCACACGGGACTTGATGGTGCCAAAATAGTGGTCGTCCATCTCCTGGCCCTTGGGGGGCTTGGCGCCGAACAGGGTCCGGCCGGTAAAGCGCAGGTCCCGGCGCTTGGCCCACATGTCCGCGTCCACCAGGAAGTACTCCTGTTCCGGGCCCACGGAGGGGCTTACCCGCTTCACCTCTGTATTGCCAAACAGCCGCAGCACCCGCAGGGCCTGCCGGTTCAACGCCTCCATAGAGCGCAGGAGCGGGGTCTTTTTGTCCAGCGCCTCTCCGTTGTAGCCGCAGAAGGCGGTAGGGATGCACAGGGTCTTATCTTTGATAAAGGCGTAGGAGGTGGGGTCCCAGGCGGTGTAGCCCCGGGCCTCGAAGGTGGCCCGCAGCCCGCCGGAGGGGAAGGAGGAGGCGTCCGGCTCCCCCTGGATCAGCTCCTTGCCGGAGAACTCCATGATGACCCCGCCGTCGGGCGAGGGGGAGATAAAGCTGTCATGCTTCTCGGCGGTAACGCCGGTGAGGGGCTGGAACCAGTGGGTAAAATGGGTCGCCCCCCGGGCCACGGCCCAGTCCTTCATGGCCGCCGCCACGGCGTTGGCCACCCCGATATTCAGTTTTTCCCCCTGGTCAATGGTCCTCTTTAAGGACTGGTAAACCTCGGCGGACAGATTGGCCTTCATCACCCTGTCGTCAAATACCATGCTGCCAAAATACTCCGGGACTGCTGCCATTTTTCTTCACCCTTTCATTTTTTCGTAAGCCTCCCTTGCCAAAGGGAGGGGGACCGCCGCCGCAGGCGGTGGCGGAGGGACTCCGGTCTTGCGGAACGTTTTGAAAGACGGAATTCCCCAGTCACGGCTTCGCCGTGCCAGCCCCCTTTCGCAAGGGGGCCTTTTCATGGCAAAAGCGGATTTTTGCTGAATAAAACCGCAAAAAAGAGACAGAGGCGCCTTTCAGGGATCAACCTAAAAGACGCCTTTGCCTTTATGGGCGAATTATACGCCTTGGGCGGGGCGCTGTCAACCTGTTTTTTCGGTTTTTCAGGATTCTGTTCACTGTGGTTGAAAACTGCCCCGGGTTGTGGTATAATACTTGGGAATTTCAATAAAGAGGAGCGGAAGCGGTTATGAAATACACCAGGGAAGAAGTGCTTCAGTACGTCCAGGAGGAGGAAGTGGCCTTTATCCACCTGACCTTCTGTGATGTGTTCGGGCGGCAGAAGAATATTTCCATTGTGCCCTCGGAGCTGTCCCGGGCCTTTGAGTACGGCATCGCCTTCGACGCCTCCGCCATCGCCGGCTTCGGGGATGAGGCCCGGTCCGACCTGCTGCTCCAGCCCGACCCGGACACTTTGATGCTGCTGCCCTGGCGGCCGGAGCACGGGCAGGTGGTGCGCATGTTCTGCTCCATCCACTACCCAGACGGACGGTCCTTCCCCTGCGACACCCGGGCCCTGCTCCGCGGCGCCATCGCGCAGGCGGAGCAGAGAGGTTTCCGCTTTCTCTTTGGCGCGGAACAGGAGTTTTACCTGTTTAAACGGGACGAAACCGGCGAGCCCACCAAAATTCCCTATGACAGAGCCGGGTATATGGACATCGCCCCCGACGACAAGGGGGAGAACATCCGCCGGGAGATCTGCCTGACCCTGGCCCGTATGGGCATTTCCCCGGAGTGCTCCCACCACGAGGAGGGGCCGGGCCAGAATGAGATCGACTTCAAATACTCCGACCCCCTCACCGCGGCGGACAACGTGATGACCTTCCAGGCCATTGTAAAGTTCATCGCCGAGCGCAACGGCCTGTGCGCCGACTTCTCCCCCAAGCCTCTGCCGGGTTCACCAGGGAGCGGCTTCCACATCAATATGTCGGTAAAGGCCGGGGACGGCCGGGACCGCCTGCCCCAGATGGTGGCCGGGGTGCTGGACAAGGTGGCCGACATGACCGTGTTCCTCAACCCGGTAGCGGAATCCTACACCCGCTTCGGCGGCCACAAGGCCCCTAAATACATCTCCTGGTCCCATGAAAACCGGTCTCAGCTGGTGCGCATCCCCGCCGCTGCGGGGGAGTACCGCCGGGCGGAGCTGCGCTCCCCCGACCCCGCCGCCAACCCCTATCTGGCCTTCGCCCTGATGATTCAGGCGGGGCTGCGAGGCATGGAGCAAAATCTGGAGCTGCCCCCCGCCGCCGACCTGAACCTATACCAGGCAGACGGCGAGACCCTGTCCAGACTCCAGCCTCTGCCCCAGAGCCGGGAGGCGGCGGCGACTGCGGCGCGGTCCAGCGAATTTATCGCGCAGGCCGTTCCGGAGGCGGTGGCGGAGGAATATTTTAAGGGATGATGCCGATTTCAGAGGAAGGAGGGGATGTGTATGGGCCTACAGGAGCGGGTCTACAGTGTGCTGATTGTGTCAGCCTCGGAAAAATTTCAAAACACCCTGCGCTCCCTTCTGCCTGAGACCTCCTGCTCCCCCATTGTTACGGTCTCCCATATAGGAGCGGCGGAACGCGCCCGAAACGGCCAGGACTTCGACCTTGTGTTTGTAAACTCCCCCCTACCCGACGACGCCGGCATCCGCTTCGCCATCGACTGCTGCCGCGCCGGGGGGACGGTGGTGCTGCTCTTCGCGGCGGCGGCGCTGTATGACCCCATACGGAGCCGGGTGGAGAGGCACGGGGTATTCGTCCTGCCCAGGCCCGTACCCCGGGACGCCATCCTCCGGGGGCTGAGCTGGATGACCGCCGCCCGGGAGCGGCTGCGGAGCTATGAGAAGAAGGTACAGCCCGTTGAGGAGAAGATGGAGGAGATTCGTCTGGTCAATCGGGCCAAGTGGCTGCTCATCAGTGAGCTGAAGATGTCGGAGCCAGACGCCCACCACTACATCACCCATCAGGCCATGGACCGCTGCTGCTCCAAGCGGGCGGTGGCCGAGGAGATTATCCGGCTGTATGCCGTCAGCGCCAGTGAAACGCAGCATGTGGACTCGCCCTAGAAGTTGGAGCACAAGCTGAGCGAGCCCACACAGCCCGCAAAGGCTGACAGGTCAGAGGAGACGATCTCCAACTCAAAGGTATCCAACAGAATCTGCTGCCATTTCGGAAAAACCGCACTCCCCACAATCCGCATACTGGTAAAGGGGGAAAGTCGCTCCACGCGGTTCTTGATGATAGTCAGCTGAAACGAGACGCCCTCCAGAATACTGCGGCAGAAATCGTATTTTGTGTGCTTGGTGCTCAGGCCAATGAAGCCTCCCTTGGCAAAGTGGTGAGCGCCCCGCGGAGATACGGAAGGAACAGCAGGCCATTACTTCCCACTGGAGAGTTGATGAGCTGGCGGGCCAGGAAGGGCCCGATGGCGTCGTTGGACACATGGTTCTCGGCTGAGGTGACTGCCAGGAGTGGCCCTGACCGTTCTTTTCAGGACAGTAGGAGACAATGTTGCTTCTGAGCATAGAGGATTTGCTGCTGGCTACCCTGGAGTATCTGCGGGAATATCGTACGTATGCCCATATAGCAGCCAGTTACGGAATAGCAGAAAGCAATATCTATCGAGGGATCAAATGGGTGGAAGATATGCTGATCCGGGACGGAACCTTTTCACTGCCAGGCCGGAAAGCGCCGCTGAAAAGTGACATGGAATATGAGGTGGTTCTGATAGATGCAACAGAATCGCCGATTGAGCGTCCTAAAAAAGCAAAAGCGGTACTATTCCGGAAAGAAAAAGCGACATACACTAAAGACACAGCTGCTCGTCAGCCTACGGACCGGGGAGAGCATTGCGCTGGCATTCTCCAACGGAAAGAAGCACGATTTCCAGCTATTCAAGGATTCCTGTACCCATGTCAGGGCAGAAACGGTGTTGGAGGCGGATACCGGATACCTGGGGCTTGTTCAGATACCTTTGTTAGCATCTGCTTCCCCAGGCTGGCAGCACATTCCGTTTCAGGCTGGTGTAGGCCAAGACGATGTAGACAGCATAGACCAGGGAGAAAACGGCCAGGGCGGACAGGACGATCATCCAGGGACTGGAGGCCCCCACCATCACCCCCGGCTCCGGAAGGCTGGCCAGGTGGAGGATAAAGGGCGCCCCGATGAGCACCGGAGGCACGACGGGCAGGGCGTAGTAAATGGCAAACTGGGCGCGCAGAGCCTTTGCCATCTCCCGGCGGTTCATGCCCAGCTTTTGCAGCAGGGAAAACTGCCGCTTATACCGCTCGCTCTCGCTGAGCTGCTGGATGGTGAGGATGGTGGCGGCGGTCATGGTGAGGGACAGGGCCAGGTAGTACAGCGGGAACACACACAGGGCGGTCTGGGAGGCCACCTCTGCCTCCTCCTGGGCCCTGGTGGTGATGGCATTACTGGCAATCCCGGAGCTGGTGCGCTCGTTGATGTCCCACAGGTCATAAAACTGCGCCCTTGTCACCGGCTGAGCCGTCCTGGCGGCGTAGGCCCAGTGGTGAACCTCCAGCCCCTCCACCGCTTCGTCCGGGACCACCAGAATGTAGCCCCGCCCGTTGACGGTACCGCCGCTTTGGGACAGGTGCTCGGTATACACGCCCCCGGGCTGGAGGGTGACATCTCCCAAAGCGAGTGGCTCCTGATAGGCCTTTAGAACATCCTCCAGATAGGTCATGCAGTGGAACAGGTACTGTCCTTCTTTCAGCTCCACCGTCCGATAGCCGGCAATGGCCCGCAGAGCGGCGTAGTCGCTCCAGCGCAGAACAGGCTCCTGTACAAAGTTGAAGTAATAGTAGACGGTCTGAGTCTCGATATAGTCCCGCACCGTGTGGCTGCCGGAGAGGTAGACCTGATACTCCAGGGACTGCTCCACCGGGATATTTTCGTGGATGTAATCCAGATAGACGGAGGGGTCCCGGTCATCTCCCACGCCGAGATACAAGTCAAAACAGGCATTCTCCGCCGCCCGGCCCTCAAACAGTCCCCGGAAAACCAGCCCGCTGCCCTCGGAGATGATGGTGGCGGTAAAGATCATGGCGATGGTGGCCATGATCACTCCCATGGTGGCCAGCTTGGCGGTAAGCGTGCGGAAGACCAGCAGGGTCACGCCCCGATACTTCCGGGCGGGCCGTTTGTCAAAGAAGGCGGGCACCCCGGAGGCGAAGCTGAGGAAGAAGCCGAACAAAAATAAAATCAGACACCCCGCCCCGGCGGTGGCGACGGCAAGGTCCCGCACCATAATCAAAAATGTCCCAACAACGCCCAGCAGGATGGAGGCCCCGAAAATCCAGCGGCGCTTTTTCCGCGCTTGGATGACCACGCCCTCGTTGAGCCGGTCGGAATAGATCAGGTCGTGAATGTTAGCCTTGCGGATATACCTGCGGCTCCGGCGCAGGGCAAAGAGGTAGATCAGGCCAAAGCAAACGACCGTCAGCCCCAGGGCGGGGAGAGAGAAGCCGAAGGAGAAGCGGTAGGGCTGCTTGAACAAGGCGAGGGTCAGGGCCCGGAAGGCCTGGTAGAGCAGCCCGCCCAGAACCGTCCCCAGCGCCAGGGCGCAGCCCCCCACGGCCAGGTTTTCCAGAAAAAACAGCCGGGCCACCTGCCGGTTCTCCAGGCCGATGAGCAGGTAGGTGCCCAGTTCCCGGCCCCGGCGCAGGAGCATGAACTTTGTGGCGTAGGCCACCAGCCAGCCAAAGACGCACACCACCACCACCGTGGCCAGAGCAATCATGAACGGCAGCATCTCCATGGATTGAGCCAGGGTGCTGATTTCTCGGGAGAAGGTGAGGGCGTTGAAGGAGTAGAGCAGGGCGGCGGCCATGACTACCGTGACAAAGTAGACCAGATAGTCCTGGGCCTGGCGCTTGGCGTTGCGCAGGGAGAGCTTAGATAACGTCACTGACATCACCCCCCAGCGCGGCCAGCACATCCAGGATCTCGTGGTAAAATACCGGCCTGCCCCGGTCCCCCCGGAGCAGCTCGTTAAACACCCGGCCGTCCTTGAGGAAGAGCACTCGCTTGGCGTAGCTGGCGCTGTAGGCGTCGTGGGTGACCATGAGGATGGTGGCTCCCATTTCCCGGTTCATGGCGGTCATGATCTCCAGCAGATTTTTGGATGCCTTGGAGTCCAGAGCTCCGGTGGGCTCGTCGGCCAGGAGGAGGGACTGCCCCGCCACCATGGCACGGGCGCAGGCCGCCCGCTGCTTCTGGCCCCCGGACACCTGGTAAGGGAATTTTTCCAGAATGTCGGGGATGCCCAGCTTTCCGGCCACCTCACGCACCCGGTTCTGCACCGCTCCCGGGTCCTGATGGTTCAGAGAGAGGGCCAGGCCGATGTTCTCCTCGATGGTGAGGGTGTCCAGCAGGTTGAAGTCCTGGAACACAAACCCCAGCCGCTCCCGGCGGAACTTGGCCAGCTCCGCCTCTGACAGGTCGGCCACACTCACCCCGTCCAGGAGAATCTTCCCGGCGCTGATGGTGTCGATGGTGGAGATACAGTTGAGCAGGGTGGTCTTGCCGGAGCCGGAGGCCCCCATGATGGCCAGAAACTCTCCGGCCTCCACGTCGAAGCTCACCCGGTCCAGGGCCTTGGTGACGTTGTTTTTGCTCCCGTAATATTTTTCAATGTTCTGTACTTGCAGCATAGCGTTGACCTCCTTTGCTTGCGGCTCTATGGTACACCAAAAGCGAAGGATGTTGTATCGAATTGATATCGATTTGCCTTACAGTTTTGTAAGGTTTTCCCTGTGTAGGGCGCGACGACCCCGGCGCGCCGTATTTTCATTTGGGATGCGTCCTTGGGAAGGCGGGCCGCCGGGGTCGTCGGCCCCTACAGCGCCTCCTTGGCAGGAAAGGTCAGGGTCACCGTGGTTCCCCGCCCCTCCTCCGAGGTGATCTCCAGCCCCAGTTCCAGAAAACCGGCCAGCTTTTTGCACAGGTACAGCCCCATACCGGTGGACCCGCCCCGGGCCCGGCCATTGCTGCCGGTGAAGCCCCGGCCGAAGACCCGGGGCAGCTCGTGGGTGGGAATGCCCATGCCGTTGTCCGCCACGGTGAGCTGCACCTGCTTCCCCAGAGAGCGGGCGGAGACGGTGACCACCGGTTCCTCTCCCCGGTAACGGGCGGCATTCTGAAGCAGCTGGCCCAGGATGAAAACCGCCCATTTCTCATCGGTATAGACGGAGCGCTCCAGCCCCTCCGTCTCCACCCGGACCCCGCTCTGAATCAGGAGAGAGCGGTGGTTCCCCACCGCCTGGGCCACGATTTCCACCAGGTCTGTCTGACGGATGACGCAGTCCCGCTCCGGGCTCTCCGCCCGGGCGTAGAACAGCGCCCGCTCCACATGCTCCTCGATTCGGGCCAGCTCTCCGGTGAGCTTCCGGCGGGTATCCCCGTCCAGCTCCCGGCAGATGAGCCGGGCGGCGGTGATGGGCGTTTTGATCTCATGGACCCACTGCTCCACATACTCCCGATACTCCCGCTGAGACGCCTGGGCGTCGGACACCGCCCCGGTCATGGCCCGCCCCGCCCGGCGGGTCAGATCAAACAGCCGCCGTTCATAGAGATTTTTAGGAGGTGGAGCACACTCGGCAAAGAGATATTTCTGGTCCAGGCCGTCCAGAACAGCCTCCAGCTCCCGGAGCCGGGCCCGTTGGCGGAAAAAGTCGGACAGCTGTACCGCCGCAAAGACCAGCAGCAGGGCCAGAAGTAAAATCGCCAGCACGCCGGCCTGGGTGCCGGTGGCCCGGAGGAACAGAGCCGCCGCAGTTACACAGAGCAGCTGAATCGTAATCCGAACCAGCCGGTCGGACAAAAATTCTCCCAAAGTCATAGCTGATACCCCATTCCCCGCCGGGTTTTGATGATGTTGGGCAGGCCAATCCCCTCCAGCTTGGCCCGCAAACGGGTCATGTTCACGCTGAGGGTGTTGTCGTCGATGTAGATCTGACTGTCCCAAAGGGCCTCAATCAGGTCGGCCCGGGAGACGACCTGCCCCATGTGCCCCATGAGGTAAGCCAGTATTTTCAGCTCGTTTCGGGTCAGCTCCACCGACTTGTCCCCCGCTGAGGCTGCTCCTCGGGCCAGGTGGAGGGCCAGTTCGCCCGCCTCCAGAACGTCAGGCTCCGCCGTTCCTCCCGCCCGGCGCAGGACGGCACGAATCCGGGCCAGCAGAACCGGGATGTTGTAGGGCTTGGTAATGTAGTCGTCCCCGCCCAGGCTCAGGGCCCGCAGCTCATCGGCGGCGGAATCCCGGCTGGTGACGAAGATAATGGGGGTGCGGCTGGTTTTTCGTATCTCCGCGCACAGAGATATCCCGTCCCGGCCAGGCAGGCCCAAGTCCAACAGGATCAGGTCGGGGGCCGCTTCCCGGATCTGTTGGGAAATGTTATTAAAATTGGTCACAGCAACAGCCTGATATCCCTCGTTCTCCAGCAAGAGAGCCAGTTCCTCACGGATTATGGGGTCATCCTCAACAATGACAATTTTAAGCAAGATACCACCTCCTGCGGTTCACCTGAATTTATGAGACAAACGTCAGGCGCCAACATTTTAAAAAATCAATCCATATTTCCGAATCCGGTATTGCAGGCTCTGGCGGAGGATGCCCAGGGTCTGGGCGGTGCGGGAGATATTATAGCCGCAGTGGTCCAGCGCCTGGGCGATAACCTGCCGCTCATAGCCGTCCATCAGCCCTTGCAGGGTTTCCCGGGAAAAGTCGATGGCCGGGAGGGGGGCGGCGGGCTCGCTGCGGTGTTTCAGCAGGTAGGGGGGCAGGTGGCGCACCTCCATCACCTGGGAGTCGGTAACATTCTGGGCATAGTCCAGCACATGGAACAGCTCCCGCACGTTGCCCGGCCAGTGGTAGGCCCGCAGGACGGCGATGACCTCCGGGTCAATCCGGGTGACGGCGTGGACAAACTGGTAGGCGGTGGCCTCCAGGTGGTAGCGGATCAGCTCCTCCAGGTCCTCCAGGTGCTCCCGGAGAGGGGGCAGCTCGATCATCACGGTGGACAGCCGGTAAAACAGGTCCTGACGGAAGGTGTTTTCCGCTACCGCCTTGAAGGGGTCCTCATTGCAGGAGGAGATCACCCGCACATCCAGCCGCAGGTCCTGGCTGCCCCCCACCCGGCGGAAGGTCTTTTCCTGGAGGACCCGCAGAATTTTGGACTGCATGGCCAGGCTCATAGAGTTGAGCTCGTCCAGAAACAGGGTGCCCCCGGCGGCCTCCTCCAGGTAGCCCGCCTTGTCCTCGCTGCCGGTGAAGCTGCCCCTTTTAGTGCCGAACAGAAGGCTCTCGATCAGCGTCTCCGGAACGGCGGCGCAGTTGATGGCCAGAAACTTCCCGCCCCGGCGGCGGCTGGAGCGGTGGATGCTCTGGGCGAAGATTTCCTTGCCTGTCCCCGTCTCCCCCACCAGAAGGACGGGGCTGTCCTGGGGGGCCACCCGCCGGGCCAGCTCCACCGCCTCCCGCAGCTTGGGGCAGCTGCCAATCACATTGTCAAAGGTATAGCCGGAAAAACTGATCTTTGGAGGTCTCTGAGAGAAGGCGGACAGCGCCTTCCCGGTGGCCTCCATTTTTTTCATATTCCGCTCCACAATCTCCGCCGTCTGCTCGAAGACCACCGCCCCCAGCAGCTCTCCCTCCCGGAAGATGGGGTAGGAGGTGTTGGCCGAGGCGATGGGGGCGGCGCTGAAGTCGTTGGCCCGGAAGCTGTCCACCCGGTCGATCACCGGGGCCTTGGTCTGGAGGGCGGTCATGGTAGTGCTGATGGTCTCGTCCAGGTTGTACAAATCCAGGAGGTGCCGCCCCTCCACGCTCACCCCGCTGGGGATGTGGGAGATGCTCCGGCTGGCCCGGTTGAAGTAGACCGCGCAGGCGTTTTTGTCATAAATCTGCACCCCGTCGGTGACCTGGTCCAGGGCCCGGGCCAGGAGATAGGGCCGGTTGTCCTCCCGCTTGAGGAGCAGCCAGCGCCCGCCCTCGGGGGCGGGGAGGAGCTGAAAATGAAAGGTGTTCTCCTCCCAGACCAGCGCCCCGCTGTCCCCCTCCCGGGGCAGGTCAAAGGCGTCCCGGGCCGGCCGCCGGGCGGCGGCCCAGCTCTCAAAGAGGTCCCGGTACAGGTCCTCCGTCTCCCGGCTGCCCCAGGCCACCGCGCAGAAGCAGTCTGAGGGGTCCAGCGTGAACAGAATGTCATAGAGCACGGAAAGTCTCCCCTTTCGCTGTGATTTCGCCCGCCGGGCGGGACGGACGCATCGTGATGCGTCCCTGCAGAGAGCTCAAAGCCTCCGCAGCAGAAGACCCGCAGGGGCGCTTCATGAAGCGTCCGCATTGACAAGGCCGATTTCCAAGGTGTCCCTGCCAGTGTACCGGAATCCCTGGCCGCTGTCAATCCTTATGCAATTAAAATTTGCAGTTCGCAAAATAGTTTTGCTCCTGCGCCGGTAAAATCACGCTTATCACCCAAAGCATCCCCCAGGCTTCAAAGCATATCTCGGTTGTTTTGCATAAATCAGACGCAGCTTATTCGTGCAGGTGACACAAAGTTTCGGTCATTTTCTTCATTTTCCTCTCTTTGGCCCGGCAGTTGCTTCATAAAAAGCCAGACTGTAAAGAAAGGAGAGTATGCGGTCCTTTCGCCGCATACGGAGAGAAACATGAAACATGAGAACAAGCCGATCCGCTGGGATGTATTCATCCCCTGCTTTGTGGTCATCGGCGGCGCGGCCCTGCTGGGCATCGTCAACAACAGCTGGCTGACCAGCGTGACCTACACCATGTTCGACTGGTCGCTGAGCACCTTCGGCTGGCTGTACCAGATCGTGGCCATGGTCACCCTGCTGCTGGCCGCCCTGCTGCTGTTCACCAAGGTGGGCAAGATTCGCTTTGGCGGCCCGGAGGCCAAAGCCAAGCACTCCTTCGGCTCCTGGTTTGCCATGACCCTCACCGGCGGCATCGCCACCGGCCTGATTACCTACGGCGTCAATGAGGTGCTCATCTACTACGGCAACATCTACGGCGAACTGGATGGCTACGGCATCACCCCCCTGACCCAGGAGGCGGAGCTGTTCGCCATGGGCCGCTGTTTCTACAACTGGACCTTTATCCCCTACGCCATGTACGCCCTGTCCGGCGTGCTTATTGCCTACATGTACTTCAACCGCAAAAAGCAGCTGTCTGTGGCCGCTTCCCTCACCCCCATCTTTGGGGAGAAGGTGACCCAGGGCATCTGGGTGGTGCTGGTGGATGTGCTGTCCGTGCTGGCCATCGCTCTGGGCCTGGCCTCCTCTCTGGGCGCCGGCCTGGCCCTTATCGGCTCCGGCCTTTACTCCGCCTACGGCGTGGAGCAGGGCCCCATCGTTTGGGTCGCCCTCACCGCAATCATCACCATCACCTTTACCATCGCCTCGGTCACCGGCATCGACAAGGGCATCAAGTGGCTGGCCGGCCTGACCTCCAAAATCTTCTATGTGCTGCTTATCCTGCTGTTTGTGATTGGTCCCACCATCTACATCCTGAACATGGCCAACGTGGGCCTGGGCTACTGGCTGGACCGGTTCTGGATGTGGGGCTTCGACCCCTACACCGTGGGCGGCTCCGCCCTGGTCACCTGGTGGACCATGTATGACTGGGCCATCTGGATTGCCTACGCCCCCCTGATGGGAATTTTCTTCGCCATCATCGCCTACGGCCGCACCGTGCGCCAGTTCCTTATCGTCAACTGGATTCTGCCCGCCTCCTTCGGCTTTGTGTGGTTCTCCGTGTGGGGCTCCACCGCCCTGGAGTGGCAAAAGAGCGGCAGCGCCGACATCATCTCCGCCATTCAGGCGGGCGGGGCCACCACCGGCCTGTGGGAGTTCCTCAAGAACGTCCCCCTGGGCATGATTATCATTCCCGTGATTATCCTGGCCCTGATTGCCGCATTCTCCACCACGGCGGACACCATGTCCACCACCATCGCCGCCCTGTGTACCAGCGGAGCCCGCCACGACGAGGAGCCCGCCATCTGGCAGAAAATCGTCTGGGGCGTGTCCATCGGCGTGATTGCCTGCGTCATGGTGGCCTTTGGCGGCGGCGCCCAGGGCGTGGACGGCGTGAAGTACCTGGCGGCCTGCGGCGGCTTTGTGGTGCTGGTGGTGTTCATCTTCCAGGTGGCGGCCGCCTTTAAGGTGTTCTTCTTCGACCCCGAGACCAAGAAGGATATCGTGGACAGCGTGGACCAGATCGAGGGGTAACTCCCTCAGTCACCGCCTTCGGCGGCGACAGCTCCCTCAGAGAGGGAGCCTTTGGGCGGAAACAAAAAGCCTCCCTCTCAGAGGGAGGTGGCCCGAAGGGCCGGAGGGAGTCAAGTTTTAAAAGTTTGAGGTGTTTTGAAATGGAAGATATGAAAACACTTGTACTGGGTGAGCCCATCACCCTGGAGGACTTCGTCTCCGTGGCCCGGTTCGGGCGGAAGGTGGCGTTTTCCCCGGAATACATAGCCCGCGTAAACCGCTCCCGGGCTCTGGTGGAGCAGTGGGTGGAGGAGGAGCGGGTGATGTATGGCGTCACCACCGGCTTCGGGGCCCTGTGTACCAAGGCCATCGACAAGGAGGCCACCGCCCAGCTCCAGGAGAACATCATTCTGTCCCACTCCGTCTCGGTGGGCGAGCCCCTGAGCGTGGAGCGGGTGCGGGGCATCATGCTTATGGTGCTGCAAAACATCGGCCAGGGGTACAGCGGCGTGCGGATGTGCGTGCTGGAAAAATACCGGGACTTCCTCAACGCCGGTCTGACCCCCTACGCCCCCGGGGACGGCAGCGTGGGCTACCTCTCCCCCGAGGCCCATATGGCCCTGGTGCTGCTGGGCCGGGGGAAGGCCTACTGCCAGGGCGAGCTGCTGGAGGGGGCCGAGGCGTTGGCCCGGGCCGGACTGGAGCCCATGGTCCTCTCCTCCAAGGAGGGGCTGGCTCTGGTGTCCGGCACCACCTCCGCCACCGCCATGGCCGCCCTGGCCCTCTATGACATGCTCAACGCCGCCAAGTCCGCCGACATCGTGGGGGCCATGTCCCTGGAGGCCATGAAGGGGGTTATCAACGCCTTCGACCCCCGGGTGATGGCCGTCCGGCCCCACCCTGACCAGCTCAACGCCTCGGAGAACGTCCGCCGGATGCTCAAGGGGTCGGGCATTATGGAGAAGTACCGGGGCAGCCGGGTGCAGGACGCCCTGTCCCTGCGGTGCATCCCCCAGCTCCACGGCGCGGCCCGGAAGACCCTGGAGGACGCGAAGAAGACCATCGAGATTGAGATGAACTCCTGCTGCGACAACCCCATCATCTGGCCCGAGACGGGCAACGAGGACGTAATCTCCGCCTGCAACGCCGATTCCGCCTATGTGGGCATGGAGATGGACAGCGCCTGCATCGCCGCCGTGGGGTTGGCGAAGATGTCCGAGCGGCGGAACAACCGCATTGTGGACGGCTCCCTGTCGGGCTACCCCTACTTCTGCATCAAAAACCCGGGGCTGAACTCCGGGCTGA
>Ga0209064_1000915_pt1 | contig 57240 bp, 55 predicted proteins | sample Inofromicrocosms_FD_187498 | JGI IMG/M metagenome (GOLD analysis project Ga0209064, IMG submission 187498) | Mouse cecum microbial communities from Vienna, Austria - Inoculum for glucosamine and mucus D2O microcosms (SPAdes) (version 2) | ecosystem: Host-associated > Mammals > Digestive system >...
AGGGCTGGGAAGCAACCAAAATGGGTGCGGGACCTATCCCAATCGAAACAGACCGCGGCTGGCTCATATTCTACCACGGTGTACTGACCTCCTGCAACGGCTATGTATACAGCTTCTCCGCAGCTCTCCTTGACAAAGACGAGCCATGGAAGGTGCTGAAGAGAGGCGCGTCCTATCTTATCAGTCCCCAGACGGATTACGAGCTTATCGGCGATACCGACGCGGTAACGTTCCCCTGCGCAAACCTTGTTGACGCTGATACGGGAAGAATCTGCATTTACTACGGCTGCGCCGACACCTGCACTTCCCTTGCGTTCACTTATGTTGACGATGTTATGGACTTCCTTGACAACAACAGTCAGGTGTGACGTGGAAGCCACCGTTGGCTGAGTCACCCCCAACATTAAGCAAAAATGTATCGCTTCTTTACTCAGTCCCCTCAATGGGGCGGTAAGCTGCGGTACGTTTTTGTTTTTTTATTTCTTATAAATTTTTGCTGCAATAAGAAACTTTATCTTTTTTCCCTCTTCGGTAAACATTTTTTCATGCTCGGTGACAAGGTTGTCGGGGTAATCGCTTGCGTGCAAGTCTCTTGTAAGATACTTGATATTGAAGCCGGCTTCGGCGAAGTACTCCAGCGACTCTTCAAAAAGCTCGTCGTCGTCGGTCTTGAAGTGGATTTCGCCGCCGTCAGCGAGAAAAATGCGGTACTGCATAAGCTGGCGCGTGTGGGTAAGCCTGCGCTTGTTGTGCTTGTCCTTTGGCCATGGGTTGCAGAAATTGATGTACAGCCTGTCGGCTCGGTCGTTTTCGCCGAAATAGTCGGATATCCGTTCTATGTTGCAGGAAACAAGCTTCAGGTTGTTAACCTCTCTGCCTGCCTCGTCAAAGGCTTTTTGGACCGTCCTGCGTGCGACTCCCAGCATATCGCTTTTTATGTCCATGGCAAGCCAGTTTATGTCCGGATACTTCAACGCCGCCTGAGCTGCAAACCATCCCTTTCCGCAGCCAAGCTCGGCGTACAGCGGCTTATTGCCGGGAAAAACGGTGCTCCATTTTCCTTTCAGTTCCTCGGAGTGTTCAATATAGTAGGGGCAGATTGCCAATTCGGGGCGCGCCCATTTTTTTCGTCTTATCCTCATAAAAACTTCCTTTCGCATTTTTATCCATAATCTATTGTACCATATTAACAGAAAAATTGCAATTTTTTTTATGATTTTACGTGTTGATTTTTGAAACTAATTATGATATAATTTAACTATATCTATGAAAATTATGTTAAGGAGCAGCTCTATGGGTTACAAACAGGATTTTATCAAATTTATGGTGGACAGCGGCGTACTGACTTTCGGAGAATTTACTCTAAAAAGCGGCAGACTGTCCCCCTATTTCATGAATTCGGGCAACTATAAAACAGGTGCTCAGCTTGCGAGACTTGGCGAATTTTACGCCGAGTGCATACATGACAACGGTATTGAGTTCGATACGCTTTTCGGTCCAGCCTATAAGGGTATACCCCTTGCAGTTTCAACGGCGGTGGCGCTCTATACGAAGTTCGGAATTGATGTAAACTATTGCTTTGACCGCAAGGAAGCCAAGGATCACGGCGAAGGCGGCTGTATTGTCGGCAAGCAGCTCGGTGACGGTGAAAGGGTAGCAATCATTGAGGACGTTATGACTTCGGGAAAGGCTTTGCGTGAGGTCATGCCAAAGCTTAAAGAAACTGCAAATGTTGATGTCGCCGCTATGATAATTCAGGTTGACCGCATGGAAAAGGGTCTGAACGGCGACAAGTCCGCAGTACAGGAGGTAAGCGGCGAGTTCGGTGTAAATATTTATCCTATCGTTAATATGAACGATATTATTGAAGCGATAGAGGACGGCGTTGTTCCCGGCAGGGAGTACCTGGAAAAAATGATTGAATACCGCAAAGTTTACGGCGTTTGATCTTTTGAGGCAATACGTACTGGTTGCCTTGAATAAAGCTTTGTCAACAGCGGCGGACGGAGCGTGGGAGTCAAAAAAATGTGCCGCTGAGAAACGGAGCAGACAATGAGTGTCGTTTTTGATTTGACGGTTGCCGGTTCGGAGATACTGGATTCGGTTATATTTATGGAGAAGTCTCCTGCTTATGCCGCTTTTAAGGAGGAGATTGAGAAAATTCTCGCTGATTTCAATAAAAATTCCAAGTTTGGTCAGAATGTGGATATCGATGTAAAAAATCTGGTGGAAAGCTCCTCCGACGCTGTAAAAAATATGCACAGGGCTTTCCTTATCTGGACTTTCTTTGAGGACAAGAGCAGCGGCGCAAAGGAGCCACGCTGCAATACGTACCTTAAGCTCTTTTTCAAGGGTCAGGAAAAACAGCTAACCGCTCTTAACGGCGGAAAAAAATCCATTGCTGTAAACGAGGTAGCCGCTTTCAAGGAAAAGTACATAGCCGAAATAGGCAAGAATCCCGATTTGTTTAACAGTCTTAAGGAGTTCTTTGCGGGATATATATACGGATATTTCTTCAACTATCTTACCGAACAGGATATTATGAAGGACTATGCGGAGTTTCTTGTTTGCCTGGGAATGATGTCCAATAAAATAACCACCGGCGAGACCGCTAAACAGAAGATACTGCCGAAAATGGCTGTACTGCTCAACAACGACCGTTTCAAATACATTGGAGGAGAGATTCCCCTTGACGTGATGATGGAGCAGGTATACGACCGCTTTGCCTTTACGGGCATTGACAAGGCGGAGGAGACTGCTCTGAAAAATGCTTTGAAGAAGTGCATTATGGATAATTATGACTACAACGAGGCAGACGATTTTATCAACGACGACGTTATGGTCAACGTGATGAGCAAGTTCAACAAGGACTATATACGAGCCTCAAGCTTTGCGGAAGACTTGCAGAAAAACACCTTTGACGGTATCAGGACGTTCCTTGACGGCGATAAGAACGATATGGGAGAATTTACTGTTTCAAGGATCACCAAGATAGTTTCGGACAAGTGCGCTGCTAATCATGAGGAGTACTACAGTGCGGGACGGGAACCTGTGCTTGATTTTGCGCTCAGCTCCGATATGAAAGGATACAAGTACCCTATTATTTACAAGGACGGCATGGATTACTGGTTTACGGACATCTACAAGGTTATACTTGCTCCCGCCAGCGACAGGGCAATCTACGTTGACGTTAAGGAGGAGGATCTGCCGCTGAAAATGTTTCCGTTTGCGGGTCCCGCCCTCAAGACCAACATTATCCGTGTTTTCGGCGGACTGGAATCGAACGGTTACACTATCCGTTACGACAAGAGAAATGTTCTTGTGGATATCAACGCGCTTCCCGCGTCTAAGAACCTTTCCGATGACGACAAGAAAATGATGGCTCTGGAAAAGCTTCTGTATGTTATTTCCGGAAACATGGATGCGGTTTCCTACACAAAGCTGCTGAATGAAAATGTTTTTGGGACAAAGCTTTACGAGGATTATATCCGTTACCGTATGGACTGCATTTTTGCAAAGGGAATGAAGAGTCTCGAAGCAAAGAAAACGCTTCTTGAGGAGCTTAATAAAATAGTTTAATAGTATTTGATTTGGCGTACTTGTTTGAACGGGTACGCCTTTTTTGTTGGTAATGTACAAAAAATTAATGTAAATTTGTAGCAATTGTACCCATAAAAACCATGTGGGAAAAACGTATTATAATTATAGGACGCCAAATCGGAGGGGTGAGAATGGTATGACGGACAGGCAGTTTGAGCGGCGTATAACGCTCATACAGCAGGGCGACAAGCAGGGTTTGAAGGAAATTTACGAGGAATACGGAAAAACAATATATCAGTGTGTGTATCAGATACTCCGCAGCAGCCATGACGCGGAGGACATTACATCGGAATTTTTCCTGAAGCTGTGGAGGGTAGCCGATACTTACTGCTTCGGCGGTAAGCACAAACGCTGGCTGGTGACTATTGCCAGAAATATGGCTTTGGATTTCCTTAAAAGGCAAAAGCGGGAGAAGCTGCTGTTGGACGGAGATACCGGGGAGAATACCGTTCCCGAACCGGCGGACAGCGTTTCCACCGAGGATACCGTCACGGGGCGCATGTCGGTAGCGGAAGCTTTGAATGCTCTTGATGAAAGCGAACGGGAGATCGTCAATATGCACATTCTCGCGGAGCTAACATTCAGGGAGATAGCTGCTATAGTGGAGAAACCCATCGGTACGGTAACATGGAAGTACCGAAATGCAGTAACAAAGCTGCAAAAAATTGTCGGGGAGGCGCAGTCGGTATGAATTTGAACGATAAAAAAATAAAAGAACTGTACAAGGCTCATGCGGAACAAAATGCGCCCGACATGGACGCGCTTTGGGAGCGTATTGAACGCGGTCTTGACGAGAAAAACACCGATACTGTCAGCGGCGTGACCTCCAAGCCTGTAAGGAAACATATCGGTCTTGGTAAGATAGCCGTACCTGCGGCGTTGGCTGCGGTTATCGCTTTGGTGATAGTTCCCGCGGCATTCAGGGGAACGAACAGTTCCAATATGGCTTACGATTCGGGAAACAGTATAATGAACGAGGAATGTGAGTTAGCCGGCGGTGCGGAAGAAATATCCGAAAATGACGAAAACGGCAGTTTGGACGAAGGTTTTTTGGACGGCGGAGAAATTGCGGAGGATATTTCGGAAGGTGAAAGCGTTTTGACGGGAACTGTGCGTTACGAAGACCTGAAGCTTGAATCTTCCGGAGAATATGATGAGGCTGAGGAAGCTGCTCCATCATATGACGGTTCCGAAGCTGATCCGTCCGTAAAGACATCGGGGGACGATTTCTTTGTTGAGGCAAACGTTTTGATACACACAGACGTAATTGTAAACGCCTATGTGGACAGGGTATACAGCCGAGGAGAGACTGTATGCTACGAGCTTACAGCCGAGAATGCCGATACAAGGGAAACGGAAAATATTACGCTTGAAAGCGCGACTCCCTACAGGCTGCTGGAGAACCGCAGTTACGTGCTGCCGCTTAAATTTGACGGAGGGACGTACAGTCTGGTTTTTGAAAATGCTCCGCAGATAGAGGTCACTCTTGACGGAGGGCTGATATTCCACAATGGTTGGGTGACTCTTGACAGCGGGGATTCGGCGGACGTTATCTATCCGCAAAACGGTATCGACGATTTTTTCTACGACCGCATGAAATTTTCCTATAGCGCGGATACGGATATTCTTGTTAAAAAATGGCACGAATTGAAAGGAGACGATCTATTATGAAAAGAAAAGCTTTGACTGCGGCGGCATTGGTTTTTACGCTTACGCTGACAGGCTGCCCCGCACCGGACGACGAGGTGCAGACGGTAACTTGTCTTGTGGAGGAAAATACTTCGGCTTGGTCGGAAACTATTGAAAACAATTCTGATTTTGTTCCCGGCGCGGAGGGGGCGGAAACCTCTGCGGACGTGTCGGGAACTAATGCGGAGACGCATGATAGTTTTCAGGGTGTTGAGGAAACGACTCCCGACCCGAAGATATCCGAAGATCCAGTCATTGCCGAAGACGATATTCCCGACGCGCTCAAGCACCTTGCTTCTTCGTCTGGGGGACAGTCCTCCGAAAACCCGGGGAGCTGCTTTGAAGCTGCGTTTCTGAAATATGCGGCGGCTGAGGGAGAAAATGCTGTGATATCCCCCGCAAGTGCGAAGCTTGCCATGAGCATGGCTGCTATGGGTGCAGGGGAGGACTCCTCCACGGAAACAGAGCTGCTGGGATTGTTCGGTTACGAAAGCAGAGACGAAATGTCACGTATCTGCAAAACTCTTATGGAGGAACTGAACCGCGAGGACGGCAGCCTGTCCGCGAAAAATTCCATGTGGGTATCGGATAGGGTGAAAAGCCTTAACAGCAGCTTTTCGGACGGTCTTAAGAATTACTTTTTTGCGGAAAGCTTTACCCGCGACCTGACCTCACAAGGCTTTGTTGACGAGCTGAACGGCTGGGTGGAGACTAACACAGACGGTCTGATAAAGGAAATGCTGGACGAACCGATGTCCGAGGAGGCTCGGCTTGCGCTGGTGAATACTCTGTACTTTAAAAACGAGTGGTCAAAGCATTTTAACGACAGATACCCGCGTGGATTTTACGGGGTGAGCGGCTTCAACGAAAACGCCCCCGCCATGAGCATGACCGAGCATATCATGTACTCCGCAGACGGCACGTTCAAATCGGTGAAGCTGGACTATACAGACGGTTCATGCATGAAGATTTTCCTGCCTGCCGATGAGAACAAGTTTGTTACCGACATTATCGCGGAAATGTCCGCAGAGGAACTTGCGGCGGCTATGGAGCCGTTTTACAGCAGCACATATGTGTCCCTGACAATGCCGCCCTTTGAGTGCGACTATAAGGCTTCTCTTGTGGAGATGTTCCAAAGTCTTGGAGTTAAGGATTGCTTTGACGGTTCAAAAGCTGATTTCAGCGGCATTACCTCGGATGTGCCTCTCGTTATATCGGACGTTATACAGGCTGCGAAGATAATCTGCGGCGAGGACGGTACGGAGGCTGCTGCCGCAACTATAGTTATCATGGCGGAATGTGCTTTTGCTGAACCCTCAGAGCCTGTGGAACTTATAATTGACCGTCCGTTTCTCTATTCGATAGAAGCCCCGTCGGGCGAGACCATTTTCATGGGCGTTATCACCGACATTCAATAAAAGGAGGATAATCATGAATAAAAGCAAAATTATAGCGGCAATTGTTTCGGCAGCGGCGTTTGCGGGGATTTTGTCCTCCTGCTCCACAGCGGAGACAAGCGATATTTCAGCAGAAACAGGAGTCCAAACCGCAGCTACAGCGCAGCTAAAACACACAGAAGCGGTGTACTCCACAGGAGAAATCTCGGGAAGCTTCAACAACGCGTTCCTGAAAGAATATCTTAAGGAAAACGACAGCTTCGTTATTTCTCCGCTAAGCGCAAAGCTTGTCGTGAGCATGGCGGCGGCAGGTGCGGACAGCGGTACAGGTACTGAAAAGGAGCTGCTGGAGCTGTTCGGCTACGGAACGAAAGAGGATATGCTTTCTGACTGCGGCAGGATAATAGAGGAGCTTGACGCTTCGGAAACTATTGATACGGCTAATTCCGTTTGGCTGTCCGACAGACTAAACGGTTTTAACGACAGTTACGGTGATACGCTGAAAGATATTTTTTCGGCAGAGTTCTTTACTCAGGACTTATCTTCGGAGAATTTCGTAAAAAAGATTAACGGTTGGGTGTCGGATAATACGAAAAAAATGATACCTAAGCTGCTGAATCAACCGCTGTCCGAAGACGCGCGGCTTGCGCTGGTAAATGCACTGTACTTCAAAAACGAGTGGCTTTTCAAATTTGACGAATATGCTACTCACGATAGGGATTTCCACGGAAAAAGCGGTACGGTGCAGATACCCACAATGTATCTGGCTGAGCGTTTGCAGTATGGCGAGGGAAAGAAATTTAAGTCGGTAGTTCTGCCCTATACGGACGGTTCTTATATGCGTGTGTATCTTCCTCTGGACGAAAATGCACAAATCGCCGATCTTATTGCGGAGATGAGCGTTGAGGAACTTAACGCTGAGTTTGAGGAGGGTTACGACATTGCGGACATTGTGCTCTCTATGCCGAAATTCGAGTGTGAAAGCGGCAGCTCATTGCTTGAAATGCTTGAACGTCTTGGTGTTAGGGAGGCGTTCGATCCGCAGACGGCAGCTTTCGGAGAGATGACCGACAGTAACGAAAAGCTGTACATTTCCAAGATAATCCAGGCGGCAAAAATAGTCTGTAACGAGGACGGTACCGAAGCTGCCGCTGTCACATTGGAGGCAATGGACGCGGGAGGGGCGATGCCTGCTAATGAAATCATCGAGTTTACCGTGGACAGACCATTTTTGTACGAAATTAAAACGGCTTCAGGCGAGACACTTTTTATTGGCGTTATGCAGGATATTAACAGTTAAGGGTGAGCTTTTATGAAAAACAAAAAGATTTTATGTTTGGCAATGACAATACTTACCGCAGCGGGAATGCTTTCGGCGTGCAGTTCTTCCGGAGACCGTGACGGCGGCGCGGAACATGTTACAACAAATGCGAGTACTACAGAGGTTAACAGCGGCAAAGATGAGACCTCCCAAACAAAAGGAGAAACGGCTGTGGACAGCTTTGATCCCAACGCCGACATGGGAGCCAACGTTGAAGCTGACATGATGGCAGCAGAAGAAGCTACGGCAGATGACACTTATCCTACGGGAAACACATCAGGCGTCGGCGCATGGAACACAGAGACAAAGAATGATGGTTACAGATATTGGGAATATTTCAACACCGAGGAGTACAACAGCATTGAGGAAAGCGGCTACAAGTCGGTAGCGGCAAATCCGCTGTCAACCTTTTCCATTGATGTTGACACTGCTTCATATGCCAACGTGCGTCGAATGATTCAGGAGGGCGGCTATGTCAACCCCGACGCGGTTCGTATCGAGGAGTTTATCAACTATTTCAATTACAGCTATCCCCAGCCGGCAACGGACGATCCGTTTTCGGTAACGACAGAGCTTTCCGACTGTCCTTGGAACAGCGAGGCAAAGCTTTTGCTGGTAGGACTGAAAGCGGAGGACATTCAGCAGGAGGAGCGTGAGCCGCTCAATCTGGTATTCCTGATAGACGTGAGCGGCTCAATGTTTTCGGAAGATAAGCTGCCGCTGGTGCAGAAGGCCTTTTCCATGCTGACGGACACTCTCACCGAGGACGACAGGATTTCCATTGTAACCTATGCCGGGGAAGAAAATGTTGTCCTTAAAGGTACAAGCGGCGCAGACAAGGAGAAGATAAAGGAAGCTGTAAACAGTCTTGAAGCAGGCGGTTCAACCTACGGTGAGGCAGGAATAAACCGCGCTTATGAGCTTGCGGAAAAGTACTTTATCAAGAATGGCAACAACCGCGTGCTTTTAGCTACGGACGGCGATCTGAACGTGGGTTTATCAAGTGAGGAAGAGCTTACGGAGCTTATTGAGGAAAAGCGGGAATCGGGAGTTTTCCTATCGGTGCTGGGCTTCGGTACGGGCAACATCAAAGATAACCGCATGGAGGCTCTTGCTGACCACGGCAACGGAAACTATTCCTATATCGACAGCGAGTCCGAGGCGAAAAAGGTTCTGGTGGAGGAAATGAGCGGCACTCTTTATACTGTGGCTAAGGACGTTAAGATCCAAGTGGAATTTAATCCTGCAAACGTGTCGGGATACCGCCTGATAGGATACGAGAACCGCGCTCTTGCGGACAAGGATTTTACCGACGACACTAAGGATGCGGGCGAGATAGGAGCGGGTCACACCGTTACTGCGCTGTATGAAATAGTTATGAACGGAAGCGGAACATCAATTCCAGAAGCGGATCTGAAATATCAGCGAAATACCGTAACCGGAAATAAAGATGAGCTTCTGACGGTCTCGCTGCGCTACAAGCAGCCCGACGGAGACAAGAGCAAGCTGATCTCAGTACCAGTTACAATGGAAAGCTACAGCGCCAAAATGCCTAAAAACATGACCTTTGCGGCAGCGGCGGCGGAGTTCGGAATGGTGCTTAAGGGAAGTGAATACTGCGGGTCGGCAAGCTGCGGACAGATACTCGAAATGCTTGAGGAAAACGGATACGACAAGGACGACTATAAGAGCGAGTTTGTTTATCTTGTGAGAACCATGGATAAGCGCGGATATTGATTATTTTTGGATATACTAAAGGGCTGTGCAGATTGTCTGTACAGTCCTTTAGTGTGCCGGTTTATTTTTTCCTGCGTGGGAAAGCTTAAGAGGGTGTTCCAAACTGCACAAAAGGTACTGAAATTTTCTTTTGGTGTCGGTTATAGTGCTTCTAAACTATAGAGCGGTATCTCCCTGGCATCATTTCTATAACGGGATTTGACACTATGCTGGCGGTAAAATCGCAGGGTAGTTATAGTAGCGTATAATTCGGAACAACAGTAAATCGGTGTATTTCCATAAAAGAAAAAGGCTTCCGTCCGATAATGAACGGAAGCCTTTTTTATTAAGGTTTAGTTATGTCTGCGCTTTTTGAAAACAACGATTCCAAATCCGAGAACGACTGCTGCAAGACTTGCACTTACTGCAACTGCAAGTCCGTTTCCGATAGAGTTGTTATCAGAAACGATTCCTGCCGCTGAGGAAACATCCTCAAACTCGCCGAGAGGCTCATCGCTGATAGTGATAAGGTAATCGGAAGCGTGTGTGAACATAAAGTTTGCATTGCCGCCGGAAACCAAGCTGCAATCCGCAAATTCAAGCTCTTCAGTCTTGGGATTGTAGTAGAAAAGGTTAGCGTAAAGTCCGTTATACTTTGTTCCTACATCGTATGACAGAGTTGCAACACAGCCGAAGTTTCCTTTGTGATCAAGCGAAATCTGCTTTTTATGCGAACCCTCAGCCTTGTCAACTACTTCGTTGGGGATATGTCTTGTATTCTTTGTAACATCAAGATTAATAGTCTTGTTAGATGTTACGCTGAGACCGTTGATAGTCCACTTAATGCCTCTGCCCATGTTGAAGACAATATCAACGTCCTTGCCCTCAATATCGCCGAGGATAGTTGACGGAACTTTTTCTGCGCCGTTCATATCTACAACGATCTTATCTCCGTCGGAAGCTACTATGATCTCAGCTGAAACAACTTCCCAGCCGTTCTTTCCGTTTACGGAAGGTGAGTTTGTGTTTGTCGCTCCTCCAATGGGGATAACGGGTGCGCTTACGCCCGGAGCAGGAACCCAAGGAGCGGGGGTGCTGCCTGTGCCTGTTGCGGGAATAGTTTCGGTCTTGATGACATAGTCACATACAGTACATTTATATGTTTTTGTACCTGCTGTTGTTTCTGTTGCGGGAGTTGTAATATTACCTCCGTCGCTTGTATGCGCCGCAAAGTCAATCTTTTCTGCGCAGTTTGAGCAAGCATGCCAGTGACCTGCCGCGTCGCTTGTCCATACTGCTGCGGGAGTATGGGTATGATCAGGATCAACAGGAGGCTTGGGTTCTGCATTTGGAACAAGCTCAACCTTTGTCAAGGTGTAATTCACACCGGAAACTGCCATACCAAATTCTTTAAGAGCAGTAACGTCAGCGGCGGTCAATACAAAGCTGAAAGATGTGCCGCTTATGTTTATAACGCCCCATTCGGGATCGGGGTTGGGTCCGGGAATAGCAGGCCAGCCCTCTGCCATGCTCATGATCTTTATCTGAGCATCGGGCTCACAGGTGAAAGTATATTTAAGTGTGTCACCGACTTTGATTTCAGCAAATTTAGCTGCGGGAATCTGTACGTTTGCAGACCAATCTGTTCCCATATTGGTATTGCCTTCCCAGATAGCGTCGCCTGTAACAGGTGTGTCGCCGCCTGTTTGAGAATTAACCTTAACAATATCTCCCAAGGCCATATCGTTAATGCCGCCGACGTCACCGTTAATGTTTACCTGATAACCGAATTCTTGGAGAATATCATCATCGGCAATACCGGTTATTTCAGATAAATCCCAAGGCGACGAGTGGTTTGTCCATGAGAAGCCTTCGCCCCATTTGGCAAAGAGAGAAACAGAAACATTCTCTGCTGTTAAGCCTTCAACAGAAAAGTTTTTAAATTCAACGCCTGTCAAAGAAACTGTTGTATTTTTCAGTTCGCCGTATGTCATTCCTGTTGTGATACCTGCAGGAAATGCCGTAACATTTTTCTGGGCTGCCTTTGTAACACCCGGAACGCCCCAACTTGAAGCATCTGTAACTTCAAGTTCAAGCTCTTTTGTGCTGTCAAAAGCCAATTCAATCGCTGTAGGTGAAGGAGCAGGACTGCCCGCGCTGATTCTGACAACTTCAAGTGAATTTAAAGTAAGTCCATTAAAATGACCGCACTGTAAATTTCCTGCAATACCGCCCCAATCGTACATTGCTGTATCGGAAATGGGAGCGTATGCTATTGCATTGTTTGCCGTACTTGTCGGGAGCGGAATCAAATTACATTCAAAATCAGCCCCATTCTCACTATTGTTATACCATTTTAAACCGGTCATCCAGTTATAGCCGCCGAATCCCCAACCCATCAATGTATCAAAATCAACATCACCATCATCAGTGGTGACGCTTCCCATATTAGACATGGTAGCTTTAATGTAAACATTGGGGTCAGTCATGATTGTGGCTCTGTCATTTTCACCAATAATGACCTGCGTCCAATCGCCGGAATCCCAAGCGCCTGTGAACGTACTCTTAACTGATGTTAAGTCAACAGAGTACAGAACTTCTTCTGTACCGGCGGGAGCCTCGGCAAGAGAAGCCGCACTTGCTGTAAAGCTCGTGACAGCCATGGTTGTTACCGCCAGCGCAGCCGCAGTGGCTCCTGCCAGCAGTTTTTTCAATTTCATATAAAAAACCTCTTTTCATTGTATTTGAACGAATTTGTTCTGACGAAAGTCCTTTCGCAGCCGTTCAGTACAATTGGTAAATCGCGTTCATACTTCCGACAAAAAAAAACATACTTCATTCATATTAACAGTATAGCAGATTCGCACAGTTTTTTCAAGGGCACAAGCAAACAATATCATACAAAAAATTTGTGGAATTTATACAAAACCTTTTACATTACTGATAGCCGCGGTAAATTTGCCAACCGCCGCAGAGCGTTTCTGTAGGTTTTTGTGCATAATGGGACTTGAAATACGCTTTGAAAGGTGATAAAATAGTATGGTTAAGATTTTCGGCATTCCCACTGATTAAGATGAGGTGAGCGGCATGATAAGAAAAATTTTGGCGTTTCAGATTATTTTGGTGCTTTTTGTTTTTTCATTGGCTGCATTGGCGTCCGCAGAGGAAGAGCTTCCGTATGTCAGAACGGTTTTTAACGAGAGAAACGGTTTGCCCACAGGAGAGGCTAACGACGTTCTGCAGACCTCCGACGGTTATGTCTGGGTAGGAAGCTACGGCGGTCTCATACGATTTGACGGCACCGAGTTCCGCAACTTCAGTTCGGAAGGTATACTTCCGTCTTCTTCGGTGAGAATGCTTTTCGAGGACTCTTCGGGCAGACTTTGGATAGGTACTAACGACGCGGGCGTGTTTGTGTACGAAAACGGCAGTATTGCTCAGCCTGACGGTCAGCCAAATGATACTTTTCTGTGCGTGAGGGGCTTTTCCGAGGGAGCGGACGGCGTTGTTTACGCCTGCTCAAATTCGGGAGTTGCTCAGATAGCTGACGGTGTGATGACCGTGTACGATATTCCGGAGCTTTCGGGACAGACGGTGTACTCTCTTGCGGTTGATAAATTCGGCAGGGTCTGGGGCGCGGAAAGCTCCGGCGGCTGCGCGGTACTGTACGAGGGACAGCTTGTAAGCATTATTTCGGGAGAAGAGCTTCTCGGCGAGGGCGAGTCGGTTTACAGCGCTGCGGCAGGAGCGGACGGTGACGTTTGGCTCGGCAGTGCGGGGAGCAGGGTAATGCGGCTCAGCTTTGATTCGGTCGATCTTGAAAAGGGCGTGAAAACTCAGCTTTTCACCATGGAGAACGTTATCACCCACAACAGCATGAGAATGATGAGCGGAGGCGAAATGACCGTAAGCGGTCTCCACGGATTCGGCATGATATATCCCGACGGCACGGTAAAGGAAATCAGCGAAAGCGACGGTGCCGTTTCGCTTAACAGCGCATTTGTCGATTACGAGGGAAACGTCTGGCTTGCCTCTACAAGCGAGGGCATTGTCAGGTACAGCAAGGGCTGCTTTTCCTCTCCCAACTCGGCGGCGGGGCTTGACGGAACAGCTCTTAACGCCGTGGCTGTCAGCGGAGATTTGAAATATATCGGTACCGACAGCGGCATTATAGTATGCGGTGCGGACTGGCAGAGGATTGAAAGTCCTCTGACGGAAATGCTTGACGGTATAAGAGTGCGGCATATAATCGCCGATTCCAAAGGACGGGTGTGGACGGCTTCCTATTCGGATACTCCCGTTCTGATGTACGACTCTAAAAGCGGTGAAGTAGTTTCCTACAGCAGCAAGGACGGTCTTGCAGGAGACAGGGCGAGGACTTTGCTGGAGCTTAAGGACGGCACGGTCGCGGTAGGTATGCAGAACGGAGTCAGCTTTATCGACGACGGAAAAGTTGAAAGCTTTACCGATCTGGAGTACCCCGCCATACTGTCCCTGCTGGAGACCGAGGATGGTTCTGTATTTGCGGGCAGCGACGGAGGCGGTATTTACGAAATAAAGGACGGCGGCGAGGTAGTTTCACACAGCTTTTCCGAGGGGCTAAGCGAGGGCGTTGTGCTCCGTATGCTGAGCGATACCGAAAAAAACTGCTATTTTATCAGCGCGGGAAGCAGCCTGTACTATATGAAAAACGGTTCATTCACAAAGCTTGACGCTCTCGAAAAGGGATCGGGAAGCATTTTTGACTTTTATCTGATAGACGGTACTTTATGGCTGCTCCAGAATAACGGCATACTTGCCGCAGATCGCTCTGATCTGCTGAGCGGCGGAACCGGCGAGCCGGTGACCTACGGCTTTGAGTACGGTCTGTCGGGCTCGCTGAACGCCAACACATGGCATTGCTACAATAACGGAAAGCTTTATCTTGCCACAAGAAACGGCATAAGCGAATTTAGTTTCACCGCTCCCGAAAATGAGCTGCCGAAAGTGGTTATAAGCAGTATCGAGGTGGACGGAACGGTTTACGACCAACCGGAGGATATGATTATCCCCAGCGGTGCTCAGCGTGTTACGGTGAGCTTTGCCGCGCTGTCCTTTACCGATACCACAAGATTTTCGATTGGCTACAGGCTTGACGGATTTGACGATGAGGAGATACTTCTGGACGGCGCAAAAAGCGGTTCTGTCAGCTATACAAATCTTTCGGGGGGACGGTACAAATTCAGCGTGAGAGTTATCGCACCCGACGGAACGGAGGATACGGACGGAAAATTCGGACGTTCATGCAGCCTTGGAATAAGAAAACGCAAAAAGCTTGTGGAACACCCTCTGTTCTGGGTATGCGCAGCGTTTGCGCTTATGGCAATAGCTATGGGTTCTATTACTCCAATTTCGGCGGCTAAGGTAAAGCTTGCCAGACGCAGACAGCGCGAGTATCAGGACATTCTGGAGCAATCCCTGCTTACCTTTGCGGGTACTATTGACGCTAAAGACAAATACACAAACGGTCATTCCATACGGGTTGCAAAGTATTCAAGGGAGCTTGCAAAGCGCATGGGGCTGTCCCCTGAGGAGCAGGAGCATATCTACTATGTGGCTTTGCTTCATGATATCGGAAAGATAGGCGTTCCAGACCATATACTTAACAAGCCCGGAAAGCTCGATCCGGAGGAAAGAGAGGTCATTCAGACCCACCCGAAGATCGGAGCGGATATACTGAAAAACTTTACCGCGCTGAACGGTATTTCCGAGGGCGCAAAATTCCACCACGAACGCTATGACGGCAAAGGCTACTGCGAGGGCAGGGCGGGGGAGGACATTCCTCTTGTGGCAAGGATAATCGGCGTGGCGGACACTTACGACGCCATGTCAAGCGAGAGGTGCTACCGCAAGCCGCTGAGCTCGGAGACGATAATTTCAGAGCTTGAAAAGGGCAGTGGAGGACAGTTCGATCCGTCCATTGTTCCGCATATGCTTGATATGATAGCGGACGGCACAGCTGATATTCTCAAGGAAAACAGTGAAGAAGCTGCAATCAGCGGTGCGCTGTAGCCGCTGTAGTCTGAATATTAAAGAAGGTTAGATCATGAACATTATCATAGTAGGCTGCGGCAAGGTTGGTCAGGCTCTTGCCGAGCAGCTCAACGAGGAGGACAATAACGTCACGGTTATTGACTCCGACAGAAAAATTGTCGATAACGTTGTAAGCCGTTTTGATGTAATGGGAGTCGAGGGTAACGGCGCTACCCGCGCCACTCAGCAGGAGGCGGGAATTACCCGCGCCGATCTGCTTATTGCGGTAACGGGTTCCGACGAGCTTAATCTGCTTTGCTGTCTTATTGCCAAAAAAGCGGGTAACTGTCAGACAATCGCCCGTGTGAGAAGTCCGCAGTACAATATTGAAGCTCCGTTCCTGAAAGACGAGCTGGGACTTGCAATGGTAATAAATCCCGAATTTGCCGCCGCTTCGGAGATAGCGCGTATCCTGCGCTTTCCGTCGGCGATAAAGATTGACACATTTGCAAAGGGCAGGGTGGAGCTGCTGAAGTTCCGTATGCCCGAAAACAGTCCGCTGGCAGGCTGCGCGGTCAAGGATATCAATATTAAATTTCATAGCGACGTGCTTGTGTGCACTATCGAGCGGGGGGACGAAGCCTACATAGCATCCGGCGATTTTGTTTTCGAGGGAAAGGACGTTATATCAATTGTTGCCGCGCCCCGAAAAGCAAACGACTTTTTCCGCAAGATAAAGTATAAGACCAATTCTGTCAAGAATGCAATGATCGTCGGCGGCGGAGAGATAGGTCACTATCTTTGCGAAATGCTGATACGTTCGGGAATAAACGTTACTCTGATAGAAAAAAACCCCGCCCGGTGCGAGGAGCTTGATGCTCTTATGGACGAGGCGGTGGTCATTAACGGAGACGCTTCAGACCAAACGGTACTGCTTGAAGCGGGACTTGAAAACTCCGGCGCGTTTGTTGCTTTAACCAATCTGGACGAGGAAAATATCCTGCTGTCTCTGTTTGCCAGAAGCGTTGGCAACGCCAAGCTTGTTACCAAAATAAACCGTATAGATTTCGGCGACGTTATCAAGCACCTTGATCTGGACTCTATAATCTATCCGAAAAATATTACTTCGGAGACAATAATACGCTACGTCAGAGCTATGAAAAACGCCATGGGAAGCAACGTTGAGACTTTCTACAACCTGATAAAAGGCAAGGTGGAAGCTGCGGAGTTCATCATAAAGGAGGACTCGCGTATTGCAGGTGTTCCTCTTATGGAAATGCAGTTCAAGGAGGGCGTGCTTGTGGCGGCTATCCTGCGCGACAGAAAGGTCATCATTCCTCACGGTCAGGACAGCATTCAGGTAGGGGACGCAGTGGTTATCGTTTCCAATCACCTTGCCCTGCATGATATTACGGATATTCTTAAATGATAACGAGATAACGATCGGGAGTAACTGAGATATGAACTTTAAAATGATATCCTACATTCTTGGCTGGATACTTATATTTGAATCCCTGTTTATGATCGTACCGTCCGTAACTGCGGTGTGCTACGGCGAGAGCGCTCTTTGGTACTTTCTTGTAACCGCGGCTGTGTGTCTTGCAATAGGCGGTCTGCTGATACGGAAAAAGCCGGAACGCAAGCAGCTTTACTCACGCGAGGGAAACGTTATCGTTGCTTTGAGCTGGGTACTGCTCAGTATCTTCGGCGCGATACCTTTCTATATTTCGGGGGAGATACCCTCTTATCTGGACGCTCTGTTTGAAACGGTTTCGGGATTTACCACAACAGGAGCAAGCATTCTGTCCGAGGTCGAGAGTATGCCGAAATCAATGCTCATGTGGAGAAGTTTTACTCATTGGGTGGGCGGAATGGGAGTGCTGGTCTTTATTATGGCTTTTCTGCCTCTGGCGGGAGCGCAGAATATGCACATAATGAAAGCGGAAAGCCCGGGTCCGTCGGTCAGCAAGCTTGTTCCTAAAGTCAAAAGCACGGCTATTATGCTGTACAAAATATATTTTGTGCTGACTATAATGGAATTTGTGACTCTGCTCGTATGCGGAATGTCGGTATTTGACGCTCTGAACACCTCATTTGCCACCGCAGGAACAGGCGGTTTCGGAGTCTACAACAACAGTATGGGGGGATTTTCCCCAAAGATACAAATTGTAGTAACGGTGTTTATGATACTGTTTTCCGTAAACTTCAATTCATACTTCTTTCTGATATGCAGGAAATTCCGTGACGCTTTCAATACCGAGGTATGTGTGTTTTTCTTAATTGTGGCTGTCATTACGGGACTTATCACAATAAACATAAGCGGACTTTTCAATACTGCAGGTGAGGCCCTCAGGCATTCATCCTTTGCAGTAGCTTCCATGATCTCAACAACGGGTTTCGGTACGGTGGATTTTAACCTCTGGCCCGAGCTTTCGAGGACTCTTCTTGTTCTGGTAATGTTCATAGGCGCTTGTGCCGGAAGTACCGGCGGAGGCATCAAGGTGTCGAGGATAATCATTCTGTTCAAAAGCATGGCAAAGGAGCTTCTTGTTATCGTACATCCTAAGCAGGTCAAGAAGATAAAGCTGAATTCCCACCCGATAGATCATGACGTGGTGCGTGGAGTAAACGTGTTCATGGTGGCATATCTTATGGTTTTTGTGATTTCGCTGGTGCTTGTTTCCTTTGACAATCACGATATGATAACCAATTTTACAGCTGTTACTGCAGCGATAAATAATATTGGTCCGGGACTTGAGCTTGTAGGTCCGACAGAGAACTTTGGATTTTTCTCCGCTCCTGCAAAAGCTGTTCTCATTTTTGATATGCTTGCGGGCAGGCTGGAGCTTTTTCCAATGCTGCTGCTGTTTACTCCGGCAACGTGGAAAAAATGATCTTTTATATCTGCCGGCGCCTACGGCGGTGCTTTCCGCAGATGAGAAGCTGCTTAACCGTTTAGACATAAATATTTGACTAAGGGCTGCGGCCAGGCAGCCTTTATTTTTTTTCTGTGACATCAGCTGCGGAAAGGGCAATGCTGTACTTTATGTCCGTTTGATTTTACTGGAGCGTGAACCGTGTTTTGTTCTCAAGTTGGTTATGCTTTAGGGAGTATCTGCTCGGCTGCTATTGTTTTTAGTCGGTTGAATATATTTGAGGTTTATGATATAATTAGAAAAATCATTGTAAAGAGGCGGGTTTATGCCGCTTACGATTGCAGTATGCGACGATAACGACAAACAGATTGCGTTTTACACAAGGTGATTTTTCGCTCTGCAGGGGTTCCATTCTAGAAACGGAGTGGCGGCGCATGGACTTTGCCCTATTGACCAGCTAAGTTCTGGCGGGATATAATATTAGTGCGTTAAGCATAAATTTATCTGCACAAATCTGCACAAAATTGATTTACATGAAAGCCGGTATACGCATTGACATTACCGATAATTTGTGATAAAATTTATATGTATAGTATATTCAGAATCCAGTGTGCCGAATATGCAAAATACCGTTAATATAACCGCAGCGTATATATTTTGAACCGCTGCTGAAATAGGGACTAAAAATCCGAAAGGAAGTCTGAAACGTATGAATACCGTTTTTGTCAAGCGTATCGTTTTTACTGCCGCGATTTTATCGGCGGCTTATTTTTCGGGCTGTCACAAGGTTGAAGAAACAGCGGTTACCGAAACATTGCCGACTCCTACTGTTATGACAACCTCCGAAGCCGTACCTGCTATGGCTGTTATTACGGAATCTGAAATTGAAACGGAGTCCGAAACAACAACGGGAACAGAGACGGAGGCTGCTCCGAGAGTTATCGTTCCAAAGCTTGAATGGGACAGTCTCGACTGGAACAAGGAATTTATGGAGGATACCCTTTTTGTTGGAGATTCGGTCTGCCGTGCTCTGTATGTGTATAACGATCTGCTCACAACTAAGCAGGTCGCTGCTACAGGCGGAGGCGCCGCCCGAAATATTTATGATTACACATTCAAAATGGAGGACAACGAGTTCACCCTGCGCGAGGCTGCGGAGTACTACAAGCCAAGGGTATTTTTCCTTTGGATGGGCATAAACGATATCAATATGACCGAAAAGGACGTATACGCAAACAACCTTAAAGCTATTGCAGAGGATATGCTGTCCATTTCTACCGACAGCAAGGTAGTGATACTCAGCATGAGTCCTACGGCGGACTATCACGAATGGAACGCAAACGAGCGTATGCGCGAATACAACGCGGCGGCAAAGGAAATGTGCGAAGCTATCGAGGGGGAGGAGATATATTATCTGGACATTCAGGATATTCTCTCGGACGAGGACGGTTATCTGCTTCCCGAATGCGACAGCGGCGACGGTATGCATTTGTCGCAAATGGCGTACACGCGACTCCTGAGCTACATAACGTTTGCAATGGACGAAGCTGCTCCCGCAGAAACAATGCAGTCGGATACGGTTTCGGAGATATTGTCCGATATAACGGATACGGAGCAGTCTTCAGATTAAAAACACATACAGCCTTTTTGGAGGTCATTAATGCATATTTGGGACGGAAAAAAATTTTGTCTGGGACTTACGGCGGCACTTCTTACCGCGTCGTCTGCGCTTTTTGTTTCCTGCCGTAAGATAGACGAAGATGCGCCCGAACAGATCTACTACATAGAAGCTTCGGAACGCTTTTATATTACCGAGGAAATCTCCGAAACGGGATCGGAATTTTCGGCGGAAACATTTGAGACGGGTGAAACGGATTCGGAAACAGAGGAAACAAACGAAACGGAAGAAGCCGCTTCGGAAATTACGGAAACAACGGAAGCTTCCAAAGCCGAAACGGAGACAGAGACGGAAATGGAAACAGAAACCGAGCCGGAAACAACAACAAAAACTGCCTCGGAAACCGCTTCAGAGGCGGCAGTTGAAACTACAAGCGAGTCCGAACCTGCAACGGAGATCGTTACCGAGACTCTGCCCGTTACCGAAAGACCTGTAACTGATAATCAGCCTGTTCAAGCGGCTCTTTACGAGATGAGCTATCCCGCGGAGGACGCTTTCGTTAAACCTCTCGGAAGAACCTTTATGAGGAACGGAGCGCGTATCCTTTCCCACACCTGTTCTGGAGTGGAATTTGCTTTCAGGGGAACGGAAGCGGACATAACTCTTACCAGCAACTGCAAGTCTTCAAAGGCTCGGGCTGCATTCTATGTCGACGGTGAGCTTGTCAAGGATACAATGCTCAACAGCAAGGAGGAAACGTTCAGGATATTTGAAAGCGACGAACCGAAGAACTGCATAATTTCCGTTATTAAGCTTTCCGAGGCGGCTTATTCCAACATAGGAGTGAAAAGCATAAACGTTACTTCGGAGTACGGGATAATCCCTACTCCCGCAAGAAAGCATAAGATAGAGTTTATCGGGGACAGCATTACCTGCGGATACGGTATAGACGCCTCCGATCAGTACGAAGCTTTTGCCACGACAAACGAAAACGGCGAAAAAACATATGCCGCTCTTGTTGGAAAACATTTCAAGGCAGACTACAACATTATTTCCTGGAGCGGTATCGGGGTGTACTCCTCGTACACTGAATCCTCAAAGCCAAATCAAAGCTTTCTGATGCCTCCTATTTACGGCAAGACTGCTCCTAACGAGCTTTCCAACGATATGTGGGATTTCTCCAAATGGCAGCCCGATCTGGTGGTTATTAACCTGGGTACGAACGACAATACATGGACGAAAGGTATTCAGGACCGCGCTGACATTTTCGGGGAAGCGTACTATAAGTTCATAGAACAGGTGCGGGAGGCAAATCCCAACGCCTATATAATCTGTTCCCTCGGAGTAATGGGAAGCAAGCTGCTTCCGGAGATAAAGGAGCAGGTTGCGCTGTACTCGGCTAACACAGGGGACTACAGGATAACAACGTTTGAGTTTGATTATCGTGACGGAGTAAACGATGGATTCGGAGCCGGGTTCCACCCGAGCGCAGTGACTCATCAGAAAATGGCGGATAAGCTGATACCATTTATTTCGGAGCTTCTTGGTTGGTAAATACGGCAGAAACCGACTTTTTAAAGCAATAAGTTTTGTTAAAACTGTACAAAAAACTCTAATATTATTCTGCAAGGAAATTTATATAAAATTGTGGACTTTTTAACAAAAATATTGTATAATGTATACATAAAAGCGCGGCTTCGGAAATATTCGTACTCCGCGCTTTATTATCCTGATTTACGGTAAAAATGCAGACAAAAAAGTCTGAACAGAAATCATTCAGGCAAACTTTTGCTTGAATTTTTGTACGCCTTTTGACCGTAAATCAATATTATGACGTTATTCTTCGGACAAACAATACCATATTGAAAAAGGAGCAGATGAAAATGAACAGGTTTATTCTCAACGAAACTTCTTACCACGGAGCAGGAGCTGTCGCTGCTATCAAGGACGAAGCCGCCGGCAGAGGCTTTAAAAAGGCTCTGGTTTGTTCCGACCCCGATCTTATCAAGTTCGGCGTTACCAAAAAGATCACCGATATCCTTGACGGAGCAGGTCTTGCTTATGACATATTTTCCGAGATCAAGCCTAATCCCACCATTGAAAACGTTCAGGCGGGAGTAGCTGCTTTTAAGGCTGCGGGCGCGGACTATATAATCGCTATCGGCGGAGGCTCCTCCATGGACACTGCAAAGGCTGTTGGAATCATTATCAACAACCCCGAGTTTGCTGATGTAAGAAGCCTTGAGGGCGTTGCAGATACCAAAAACAAGTGCGTACCTATTTTTGCTGTGCCCACAACAGCCGGAACAGCTGCGGAGGTTACGATAAACTACGTTATCACCGATGCTGAAAAGAACAGGAAAATGGTTTGCGTAGATCCCCACGACATTCCTGTGGTTGCATTTGTCGATCCCGATATGATGGAAACAATGCCCAAGAACCTTACTGCCGCTACAGGCATGGACGCTCTTACACACGCTATTGAGGGCTACATAACTCTCGGAGCATGGGAGCTTTCGGATATGTTCCATCTCAAGGCAATTGAAATTATTTCCAGAAGTCTTCGCGGAGCTGTTGCAAACACCAAGGAGGGCAGACTGGATATGGCTCTCGGTCAATATGTTGCCGGCATGGGATTCTCGAACGTTGGACTGGGTATAGTTCATTCTATGGCTCACCCTCTGGGCGCGCTGTATGATACTCCTCACGGAGTTGCAAACGCTATTATCCTGCCTACTGTTATGGAGTACAATGCTTCCGCAACAGGCGAAAAGTACCGCGAGATCGCCCGTGCTATGGGTGTAAAGGGTGTTGACGATATGTCTCAGGAGGAGTACCGCAAGGCTGCGATCAATGCAGTTAAGCAGCTTTCGCAGGACGTCGGCATTCCCGCTGACCTGAAGGATATCGTTAAACCCGAGGATATCCCGTTCCTTGCACAGTCCGCATATGACGATGCGTGCCGTCCCGGAAATCCGAGAGATACTTCCGTTGAAGAGATTACGGAGCTTTACAAATCACTTCTGTAAAATATAATATCTCCGCCGTCCGAAAGCGCGCAGCATTACGTTCCGTGCACAGTTTGCTCCGCTGTCGGACGGCGTTCTTTTCAACAGGAAGAATAAAAATTGCGTTTATATTGTGTTTACAGCAATAATTTATGCAAAAAACATATATCAATAATATATATTGCTACTGATTTTATAAAATTTATTCTAATTTAACACATTGTTTGCAAATAAAGCGGTAAAAAAATATATAATTATAATGTATATGATTTGAACTATATTTTAATATTTCCTGTTATATGTGATATATAGATACATAATTGTACGATAGGAGGGTTTTGCCGCGATACCCGCCGCGGCAAAGAGGTGAAATGAAAAAGATTGCTGTTGTGTATTCATCAAAATCAGGACACACCAAACAGTATGTCGACTGGCTCAAGGAAGAAGTCGGCGATATTGACGTTATTCCCGCAGCGACTTTCAGTCCGTCCCAGACTATGGCGTATAAGCTTATTATTTTTGCCTGCGGAGTTTACGGCGACAAGCTTTCTATAATGGATTTTGTAAAGAAAAATATTACCGCAATGGCTCCGCAGAAAACGATGATAATGGCGGTAAGCTGGTACACCAACGATTCCGAGGATGCTAAAAAGAAGCTTATAGAGGAAAATTATCCGGAACAGTTTAAAAATATTGTCCCGATTTTCGTTCTGAACAGCGGCATTAACAGGAAGTCGCTTTCCGCAATGGATAAGATGAAGCTTACGGCAGCGCAGGTAATGATTGATAAAAAGGATGGCAGAAGTTCAGATGATATCAACGCGCTGGCAATTATAAAAGGATACTCGGATCAGACCTCAAAGGATAACCTTTCCTCGATAAAACAGGCTATAGATGTGTTCCTTAATCCAACGAAAGAAGCTGGTTCTGCGGTGTCAGCGGCGCAGTCGGCCAAAACTGAGATATCTCCTGCTCCTGCGGCAAAACCGGCCTCGGAAACTGTTCCTAAGCCGGCTCCTGCACCAAGGCCAATGGACGTTTCGGAAATGAAAAGCGACGCGGATGCGCTCAGTTCGCTGGAAAACGCTTTTAAAGCTCTTAAAGCTCCGAAAGCTCCTGAGTCTAAGCCTTTCGGAACTGCTTCGGAATCGCAGCCAAAGCCAGAGCCAAAATCAGCGCCTGTGTCTTCGACTCTGCCTAAACCCGATCCAAAGCCTGCACCTGCGCCGATTCCGCAGCCTAAGCCTGAACCTAAACCTGCATCGGCTCCGCAGTCTAAACCAAATCCTAAGGTTGACCCCGTTAAGGCTTCTGTTGCTTCTTCCGTAAAGGACGCTATTGCTGCCTTGAGCAGCGGTGAAATGATCACAAACTACGCCCCTGCCCCGACATTTGAAATTGATGATGCTGATTTCGATACATATTCGGAGGCCGTTGCCGACAGTATTATGCTTATTAATCAAACGGTTGCTGCTTCCAAACCAGCCGGTCACACTGTTCAGAAACCCGTTCAGCAAGACGTTAGACCCGTAGAACCTACTGCTCCTAAGCCTGTTCAGCAGGACGTTAAACCAATAGAACCTACTGTTCCTAAGCCTGTTCATCAGGACGTTAAACCAATAGAACCTACTGCTCCTAAGCCTGTTCAGCAGGACATTAAACCAATAGAACCTACTGCTCCTAAGCCTGTTCAGCAGGACGTTAGACCCGTAGAACCTACTGTTCCGAAGTCTGTTCAGCAGGAAATTAAACCGGCTGAACGCTCTGTTGAACCTCCTCAGCAGCCTGCACAGCGCAAGAACAGCTATATGGAATTATTTGCAAAGCGCAGACGGCATACAGAAGAAATTTCTGAATCGGCTGCCGCCGTTTCTCATGTTGCTCCTGCCGAGACCAAACCGGCTTATGCTACTCCGTCAGCTCAGGCAGTTTCTAAGATTCCTACGAATCAGACTGTAACTGTAAGCCAAACTTCCGCTTCCAAGTCTGAAGAATCTGTTTCTCAATCAGCTTCAATTGCTGCCGCGAAACCTGCGGCTTTGTCAAATCCTATTGTACAAACCGCTCCGAAACCCGTCACTCAGTCGCCTGTAAAACCTGCGGCTAAGCCTGCTGCTCCGTCAGTCCGCGGAAAATCAAACGATGCCGTTATCGACTTTGATTTTATCATGGACGACGGCCCAGTACCTACTGTTGAAATTCCAAAACCGAAGCCGACTTCCACAGCTTCAGCTCCAAGCATAGATATGGACGTTTACGACTTTATTTCCGGGGACGATTCAAAGCCTGCGGTAAGCAGCAGAGCAATGAATGCCGTTCAGGCTCTTGCAAAATCCAAGGCTGAAGCAGAAAAGGAACAGCTTAAGTACGTTGCCAAGACAGAAGTAAACGACGATATCCTGGAGAAAATGAAGCGTGATATCGAAGCTCTTGCCGAAGAAAGCGAGCATGAGATCGAAGTGGTGTCGCCAACCTCTTCCGGAGACATATTGGATAATGACGAGGGACTTGAAGGCTTTACATTCTCTAACGACATTGATTACGACCTCGAAGCTGAATTTGCTGAATCTGCGGACATGACTCACCGGAAAAAAATACGTGAAAAGGAATCCAAAACAAATTTGGACATCAGAAAGCTTCAGGAGGAGATCAACGCTTCAATAGAACAAAACAAGGCTACCAAAGAAAAAATGGAACAGCGTTACGGCAAAAGAGAAAAAGAGGAATACCATAATCCGTTTGCCGTTCAGTTTGAGGAGGATGAAAGCAAGAATAAAAAGAAAAAGAAGACTGTTGAGGTCAAACGTCTTGCCGACCCGATCGACCCCGATATTTTCTTCAGCAAAGCGGGCAAGGATTATGATTCCACACCCGGAGCAATGCCGGAGATCAAGTTCAAAAACAGATAATATTTATAAAAACAGCCCGAGAATCCGTCTCAGGCTGTTTTTTGTAAAATTATGTAGGCATAACGTTAAAGTATTTTATTTTTCCTGTAAGGAACGATATCATGTCGAGCCGTACAATATCTTTATATTCCGGTTTGACAAAATAATAAATGTACATTTCAAGCATTTTAATATCGCCGATAGTTCTGCCTTCAAGCTTAAACTGTCCGAATCCCATAGGCACATATTTTGTTTCTATATCGTCCGGGGAAATATGGGTTGAAAAATCTTTTATTGTATAAATATTGTAATCCATGTATTGACACAAAAACGGTTCTTTCACAATGTTTTCTCTGCCTATATTAAGACTGCTTTTAGCAACGCTGCACAATTCAATTTGATATTTTCCGATCGAACGGTAATGCTCTCCTCTTCTTGGACAGGCAGGCTGGCAGCAGGCATTCACAAGTATCTCACACCTTTGCTTATCCTTTATAAGCGCAAGATCGTCAAACTTGTTGTTCCAGTTGTAGTCAATCACCACAAGATTATAGTCTTTATCAAGCTCGGCGTTGAGATCGTTCATATCGCGTATCTGCTTGCAGGTGGAGGACGTTATCTTATAACCCGGATAGTTTTCACGGATGTACTGCTCCAGTATCGGAGACATTACAATGACTTCGTTCATGCCGTTATCAGCCATTTTAAGAATATCATTACATACCTTATCAGAAAGATGCTTTTCCTCGATAAGCGGATTGGTAAATGTAAATCTGAGGGGTATTCCTCTGCTGTTAAACTCTTTCATGATCTTTTCGTTTATAGATCTGTCATATTTTCCCGAAACGTTTCTGCAGCCATTCCATAAAGCTCCGGAAAAATTACCGAATACTGAAGCGATTTTTATACCGTCTCTGAAACGTTCGGAATAATTTTTCATATACGAGTCCAGAAGTATATTAAGGCTGAAATGTTCGGTAAAGCCGGCAGATGATAATTGATACCCAATTTTTATTTCCCCTTTTAAATTTTATTTAACTCCGCATAGCGAACAAATTGCTGCAGCGAAAATTTTTGCATTTTTTATAAGACTTTCACGGCTGATAGATTCGTCCGCACTGTGCATATTGTTTTCCTCTCCCGGAAATTCAGCTCCGAAAGCTACGCCGCCAACGGTTTCATGGACATATGTCCCGCCGCCGATAGCAACGCAGTACCCCTTTTCTCCCGTAACAAGCTCATAGACTTCCAGGAGTTTTTTTATTAATACGCTGTCCTCGGGAACATAGTGCGGTTCGGAAATCATATCCGCATTCAGTTCAATCCCCGAAGCTGCCGCTTTTTCCGCAAGAGCCGTCAGTATTTCTCCGCTTGTCTTTGAGATAGGGAAACGCACGTCCTGCTTGGCTTCAAGTATTCCGTCCGAACAGTTTATCACGCTCAAAACCGTGGTAAGTCCTCCCGAGATTTCGTCTGAGCATTTTATTCCCGCCGCTGATCCGTCAGTTTCGCCATAGGGGAACATACCCGACAGCGCAGCCAGAGCCGTGTCCCCGCTTATTTCCGAAACCGCCGAAATAAGTGCAGTAACGGCATTCGCTCCGTTTTCTGGAGTGGAAGCGTGTGCGCCTTTTCCTCTTGCTGTGATTTTTGTTCTGCTGTCTATGTGTTCGGCGGCTATTGTCACTCCCTCGAATTTTGATGTGTACCCCGAAATATCTGCATTTGTGATATCAAGTACTGCCTCGGCATATTCCGGAACAGCGTTTACAGCCTTTCCTCCTGAAATAGAAATGATTTTTTGACATACGGCAAGCTTGTGTGTCACGCGGAGCATACCCTTTTCGGCGTTTATAACGGGGTAAGAACCGTCGGGAGTGAAAATCATTTCGGGAAGTTTTTCCTTTTTGCGGTAATACGCCAAATCAGCCGAACCGTTTTCCTCGTTGGTACCGAAAATCAGGCGGAAATTTTTCTCCGGCTTAGTTCCGACCGCTTTCAAAGCCTTTACAGCAAACAAAACCGCCGCCGCGGGGCCCTTGTCGTCGATAGCCCCCCTGCCGTAAAGTCTGCAGTCCTTTTCGGTCAGTTCAAAGGGCTGTACGCTCCAGCCGCTTCCCTCGGGGACAACATCAAGGTGACAAAGTATTCCCAGATCGGGAGTTCCATTTGCATGGTAAAAGTCCGCCGTGCCCACATAGCTGTCAATATTTCGGATATGAAGCCCAGCCTCGGAGCACATTTCAAGCATTTCCGCGAGAGCGCGGGCGGGCATTTCGCCGAACGGTGCGCCCTCCGCGGCTTCGCCCATTACCGAGGGAATACGCACCAATCTGCGCAGGTCGGCTATCATTTCCTCCGCGTGAGAGTCGATATAGGAAAAAATTTTATCCATAGGCGTGCCCTTTCAGTTAATCTTTTTCGCCGTCCGCATTGTAATCAACGTATTCGGCAACCTTGCACATAATAGCGGAGCGCAGAAAAGTATTCATCGGCATTTTGGAAATCTCAATAGCTTTTTTCAAAGTTTCATATTCAGATAACTTAAGCTTTACCGACTGATATTTAAAATGCTCCTTATCGTATTTTTTATTTGCAGCCATCTGCGATTTTGACACAGCCATTTTATCACCGCTTTTAATTATTATATCATTTCACTTAAATAAGTTACAACGCATATATTGCACAAAATATACGTTATAATTTTGTATGAATAGCATATTGACGTATGCGTTATAACGCATTATAATATAATCATAATCAACTACAGCAATCCTTTAAAATAACAACCATTATTGTAGGTTTGCTATAATAACAAAGGAGAATCACTATGGAAATGCTTTACAATTTCGGTTAATCTTTTTCATCGGGGACATATTCAAGAATGTCCCCAGGCTGGCAGTCAAGCAGCTCACACAATTTTGCAAGAACTTCGTAAGAAACACTTTGATTGTGCCGAAGTCTTTGAACCGTAGCTTCGCCTATCAATTTTTCTTTTCGTATTCTTGATGTTGTGTAGCCTTTTTCTTTTAATGCAGCCAATACGTTTATTTTGTATTGTACAGGCATTTTATCACCGCCGTAATTTAATTATAAACTGATTTAGCACTAAAATCAAGTGCTAAATGTACAAAATTTGACATGAATATTTAGCTATATTATTAATTGACTGCACTAAATATTAGTGCTATAATATAATCAGAATCAATTGAACACAAAGGAGAATCACTATGGAAATGCTTTACAATTTCGGTTAATCTTTTTCATCGGGGACATATTCAAGAATGTCCCCAGGCTGGCAGTCAAGCAGTCTGCAAAGCCGCGTGATATTTTCCGTTGATACAATTTCTCCCGTTCTGAATTTTTGCATGGTGCTTTCGCTTAAAATCTTTTCATTTCTAAGCTTGTTCGAGGTATAGCCTTTTTCTTTCAGAGCCGCGAGAATATTAAATTTGTATTTCATCGGCATAATATCACCTCTAATATTATACATTAAAATCATATTGAAAGTAATATATTTTTACACAAAGTTTATCACTAACATTCGTGCAATTTACCAATTGTATTACACGAATATTAGTGGTATAATATAGTCTAGAAAACTATAAAGGAGAATCACTATGGAAATCCAACATTACGGGACTTATTTTACGGCATGAACGGCGAGGAAACTTCTTCTCCCGAGCTTGAGGACGAAATGAGAGCCTTTTTGGGCTACCTCGAACACATGACCGAAAAAAGAAAACTTAAAAAATCCGTCGCAAAAAATATCGCCTGTTCAGCGGAAGATATTTCCCGAACCGCTAAATGCGCAGGTTTTGCCCTTGGATTTTCGGTCGCCGTAAGGCTTTTTGTCCTGCGCGATTAAGCAAGACTTTCAATTCCTGCCGCCGTATCAGTGTCCGCTTCGTAGTCAACGCCCTCCGCGTCGAAGCCGAAAAGCCTGTTGAAATCCGTGCGGTATCCGTCAAGATCGGCGCAATCACCAATAGTATCGTTGGAGATATTGTTCCATATTTCGGAAATTCTATTCTGAACGTCACTGCGCATTTCCCAGTCGTCCATGCGGATAAGTCCCTCTCCGTCGGTCTTGATATCGCCGCCGTAAAGCTTTTCCGCGAACATTCTGTACATCTGCTCAATGCAGCCCTCGTGGATATCCATTTCTTTCATTATTCTGTAAAGAATGGAAATATACAGCGGAACAATGGGAATAGCCGAACTTGACTGTGTAACCAGCGCCTTGTTCACCGAAACGTAAGCCGACACTCCGCTTATGGACTTGGTTATTTCCTTTGCTGTCTCGGCAAGATGAGATTTTGCCCTGCCTATGGAGCCGTCCTTGTAAATGGGGTGGGTCAGTTCGGGACCGATGTAGGAGTACGCCACTGTTACCGCGCCGTCCTCGATAGCGTCGGCAGCCTTGAGCGCGCCTATCCATTCTTTCCAGTCTTCGCCGCCCATGACCTTTACCGTAGCAAAAATTTCCTGCTCAGTTGCGGGAGTTATCGTTACCTCCGACACTGCGCCTGTCTTTACGTCAATGGTTTTATTTGTAAATTCCTTGCCGGTGGTTTTCAGTACGGAGCTGTACACAGTACCGTCGGAAGTAGTCCTCCTCGGAGCTGCAAGGCTGTACACAACCATATCCACCTTGCCCAAATCTTTTTTGATTAAAGCAATGGTCTCATCCTTTATTTCGCGGGAGAAAGCGTCGCCGTTTATGGTTTTGGCGTACAGACCGTCATTATGGGCGAACTCCTCGAAAGCGGCAGTGTTGTACCAGCCTGCGGAGGCGGTTTTGCTGTCGCTGCCCTGCTTGTCAAAAATAACTCCTATAGTAGAAGCTCCGCAGCCGTAAGCCGCTGAAATACGCGAAGCAAGACCGTATCCCATGGACGCTCCGATAACCAGAACCTTTTGTGGACCGCTTATTTTTCCCTTATTTTTGACATATTCGATCTGTTCCTTAACAATTGCTCTACAGCCGTCCGGGTGAGCCGTAGTGCAGATAAATCCTCTGATTTTAGGTTTAACAACCATTTATTGTACTCCTCTCTCTGTTAAAATTATATGTAAGTATTTTACCACATTTTTTCAAAAAAATCAAGTACAAAAAAAGCCCGGAAAACTCCGGGCTTAATCAAAAAAATCAGCCTTGATCGCTTGGCATTATCAGAGCGGCAACGATGTACGCCGCTATACCAAAGCCAGAGAAGCAGAGTACAGCCCAAATGAGACGTACTACGGTGGTGTCTACGTTAAGATATCGCGCAACACCGGAGCATACGCCGCATATCTTTCTGTCGGATTCGCATTTCATCAGCCTATTCATAATCAGTTCCTCCTAAATTTTCCTAAAAATTCAATGTAGCAGTTTCCTGCCGTCATATTTATATCTATGCTGCCGTTCGGATTTTCGTTATCGGTACCTTCGTCCACGATCTCTTGTTCGGAAGTGATTTCCATATCATCATACTGTACAACAGGGAGCGCAGTAGTTCCAGCGTTTGATTCCGCATATTCTCCGTCTGCATCCATGCCGTCGATATAAACATTGCCCAAAGCTTTGTCAACGTTTATCCTGTAATCCTGCCTGTATCCTACAAGTGACATAGTAAGCTCTCCGGCGGTCATTTTTATATTATTGTCGCCGTAAATCTTACAATCGCTAAAATACATATTGCCCGCAGTCATAGAAAGAATAATATCCTTTAATGTACTGTTTGAAACATTCACATCACCCGCTGTCATCTTAAGGGTAGCGGAGTCCGAAGCGACTTCGGTCAGACACATACTTCCGGCGGAGCTTTTTGTTGTAAGCTGCTTTGTTGATATACCGTTTACAAAAAGGTCTCCCGCTGTCATGTTCAGGCTTATGCTGTCATACATTTTTTCGGGGACGGTCAGGTATATTGAAGAACAGCCGCCGTCAAAGTCCAGAAAATCAAAGGACATCAGCTTTACCGTAGGAGAATATTTTAAGGTAAGACAACCGTCGTAAATATTATATTCAAAGCTTCCGGGGTCGATGTCATATGTGCTTATGGATAACTCGCTGCCTTTTTCAATATAAAAGGAACCCATTCCTATGTCAATGTCAAGCTTTGTAACGTCGTTTGCTTTTTCGTTGAGAGTAATAAAATTTTCATTGCTGTATGGCGCTTCGGCAGATCCTTCGTCAACGTAGGTACTTGTCGATCCTGCAAAGTCAATGCTGAGATCGTTCGGCGATATTATTTCAGTCCCAAGCAAAACGCATATTCCCGTAAATCCCACAAAAATCAGGATAATTCCAGTGATCAGAAGCTTTAAACACGACTTGAGCATTAAGCAGCCCTCCTTTTCTTGAACAGTCCTGCGATGCCTTTTATTGTAAACGGAAGCAGCTTAAAGAAGAACGCCAGAGCCGCAGAAAGCAGAACCATTCCGATGCCCGCACAGAATACTGATATAAATATAAATCCCAGACCTATTGGAGCATTGGTAAAGAGACGTATGATTCCGATAACGAAAGTGATTACAGCGGCTACTATGCAGCATATTGCGGCAGCGCCGATAGCGAGAAAAGCAGCAATTATTGCTAAAATTGCCGGAACGACTCCGCACAGAAGCGGTATACCGACAAATATTCCGGCAAAAATCAGCAGAACTATAAGCCATGTGCTCATAGACTTTTTCTGTTCGGGAGGCGGGGGAGGCGGATAATCCTGCTGTTCATTTTGTCCCGCGTGTTGGTAGTAATCGTCAAACATTCCTTTGTTGCCGGTGCTGTCGTCGCTGTCGGTCTTAAATGGAGTACCTGCGGCGTGAAAATCCTCGTCTTTGGGAGCGTCACCGAAAACGTCATCGGGTTTTTTCAGCGAAGCGAAAACTCCGGTACTGTTCTGCGGCATGGGTTTGCTCTCCTTATATTTGAGGTACACCTCGCTGCGTGAGTAAGCGGAGGTTTCGCCGATAATGCTTCTTGCAAGAGCGTATGGCTTGCCTAAGTCCTCAATAACAGCCTGTTCGTTTTCGGAACCCGCTTCGTCAAAATATTCCGAATAGAAGCTGACAGCCATGTCCCGTTCTTCCTTTGGAAGAGAAATAAGATCGGATTCAAGCTCAGCTAAGTATTCTTCGCGCGTCATAAATTAACCTCCTCGTCTGTGAGATTTGCGGACTGTGCCTGTTCTGAGATAATATTGTTGATCTTATCCCTGTAGACAAGCCATTCTTCACGGTATAGTTTAAGCTGTTCCTTTCCCTTGACGGTGATTTGGTAGTAACGTCTGTTACGTCCAAGATACTCCTGATCGTAGGTAGTCAGACATTCGCTTTTCAGCAGCCGTCTGAGAACTGGGTACAGCGTGGATTCCGACATTTCCATTGCCTCGCGTATCTCCTGGGTTATTTTGTAACCGTAGGTATCCTCTTTTGCGACTACGGAAAGCACAAGCGCGTCAAGCAAAGCGGCGCTGACCGGAAAAACCATATTAGCCCTCCTTTGTATTTTGTATTTTTTTATTTTGTTTAGCTTTTTTAAGCGTTCGACAAACCGGACAGATTGGAAAAGAACTTTTCCGAACCAACGTAATATACCGACAAAAATTCATCTGCTGCAACGCCATGTACCAAATTTTTGCTTATAGAGACTTTTATTGTTTTTGAATTTTCATAGGTAACGTATTCCATTATTTTTTCATACGGTTCATCATTTTCCTGTTTTATAACCGTAGGAGTTTTCTCTTGGTAAATGGTTATGATGTATTGCGGTACTGCTTCGCTTTCGGGTTTGGAAGTTTCCGTCCAGTTGTTCTCGTCAAAAAATCCGGTAATATCCGACTGCCTTTGCTGTACAAGAACGGCGACTCTATTGTGTTCTGCCGCGTCCAATACCTCAATGCTGCATAGCTTTTCGCCCTTTTGGCTGTTGCAGCCTGCAAGCAGCGCCGATAAGATAACCGCTAACACACATGAAAGCATTTTTTTCATTAAAATGACCTCCTGAGTAAAACGTCTTTCGTAACTTTAATATTATTATATACCATATAATATCATTTGTCAATACATATTTGAAAAAAACTTTATTTTTTGAAAAAGTTTTTCTTTGCAGTCCTAAGACCCATACGGCAAGCAGTTTTAATAAACAAACAAAATCATGAAAAAACGCAGACTTTCCAGGTTTGATTCGGGTAAAACGCATTTGTTCAGCAGTATAAATAAAATTCCTCCGAAACTGACGGTTATAAGGCATAAAACGCCGAAAAACGTCAATACTGAATCTAAAATGCAGTTGAAAGGAACGGTAAATCATGTTTGAACAAAAAGCGGTCATAGAAAAAGTTATCGGTCGGGAAATAATTGATTCCCGTGGAAATCCAACAGTTGAAGCGGAAGTGTGGCTCTCAGACGGAACAGCGGGCAGAGGAGCGGCTCCAAGCGGAGCAAGCACCGGTATTTACGAAGCTTTGGAGCTTCGCGACGGCGATGATAGCCGGTACAGCGGCAAAGGCGTGCAGAAAGCGGTCTCCAACGTCAATACTACTTTAAACATGGCTTTAAAAGGTATAAACGCCTCAGACACTCACACCGTGGACAATGCAATACTAAATGCAGACGGCACTCCCGATAAATCAAAGCTTGGTGCAAATGCCATGCTTGCAGTATCGCTTGCTGCGGCAAAGGCGGCGGCAAATCATTACCGTATGCCCGTTTATCGTTTTCTCGGCGGAGTAAACGGAAGAAAGCTGCCTATGCCTATGATGAATATTCTCAACGGCGGAGCGCATGCGGCAAATAATCTTGACGTTCAGGAATTTATGATAATCCCAAAGGGTGCGGAAAGTTTCCGTGAGGGACTCCGTCAATGTGCAGAAGTATATCACAGGCTTGCGAAAATTCTAAAGGCAAAAAGTCTGAGCACAGGCGTAGGCGACGAGGGAGGATTTGCTCCGAATCTTTCCGGCGAGGAAGAAGCCATAGAGCTTATCCTTGAAGCGGTGGAAGCGGCGGGCTACAAAGCGGGAACTGATTTCGCCATTGCTCTTGACGCCGCTTCAAGCGAATGGAAAGCTGACGGCAAGGGGTATTTCCTGCCGAAGAAAAAGCTGTCCCGAACCGCAGATGAGCTTATCGAGGAATGGAAAAGGCTTTGCGAAAAATATCCAATAGTTTCTATTGAAGATCCTCTTGACGAAGAGGACTGGGATGGCTGGAAAAAACTTACTGAACAGCTGGGAAGCAAGGTAAAGCTTGTAGGCGACGATCTTTTTGTTACCAATCCCGCACGTCTCAGAAAGGGAATTGAAAACGGCTGCGCAAATTCTATCCTTATAAAGCTGAATCAAATAGGAACAGTCTCCGAGACGCTTTCGGCTATCGCGCTGGCAAAGGAGAACGGTTACGGAACGATAATATCCCACCGAAGCGGCGAGACAGAGGATACCTTTATTGCCGATCTTGCAGTCGCCGTAAACGCAGGTCAGATAAAAACTGGTGCGCCCTGCCGAAGCGAGCGCACTGCAAAATACAACAGACTTATCCGAATTGAAGAACAGCTTTATAAATAACACTTGTAATATATAATAGCATTAAATATAATATATGTTATATAACAGGTATGCCATAAAACGCTTTGGTATACCTGTTTGACATTTTCGGGAAAATATGGTATACTTGACGCAGAATTAATTTAATTTTAAATATAAAAAATAACGGAGGAAGTGGCATGATACGGGAAATTAACGAATCCGATCTCAAGGGACTTTTTGAACTTTATACCCAGCTCCACGGAAACCCTGTTCCTAAAGAAACAGCGGAGCTTTCCGCGCTTTGCGGGAAAATACTTGATGATGAGAACCATCACATAATTGTCGCTGAGGAGGACGGAAAAATAGTCTCATCCTGCGTTTGTGTGATCGTCCCAAATTTCACGCACGGACAGCGTCCATACGCACTGATAGAAAACGTTGTTACGGACAAAGCCTTTCGCTGCCGCGGTCTGGCTACTGCCTGCCTTGATTTTGCGAGGGAGATATCCCGAAAGGAAAACTGCTACAAAATAATGCTGATGACAGGTTCAAAGGAAGACAGCACCCTGAGATTTTACGAAAGAGCGGGCTATAACCGCAGTGACAAGACCGCTTTTATCCAATGGCTATGACGTTGTTTTTTAGGGATAAAGTATAAAAAATATTTTTAACGGAGAATTATTATGGATACCAAGAAAAAAATTGCCGCTCTCAGAGAGGAAATGAAAAAAGAAAAAATAGGCGTTTACATTATTCCCACATCGGATTTTCACAACAGCGAATATGTCAGTCCCTATTTTATGACCAGAGAATATTTCAGCGGCTTTACAGGTTCTGCGGGAACCCTTGTAGTCACGGAAAGCGAAGCCGCGCTTTTTACCGACGGACGGTATTTTATACAGGCTGAAAATCAGCTTCAGGGCAGTGGTATTGTCCTTATGAGGTCAGGAGAATCGGGCGTTCCAACGGTTCGTAAATATGTTTTGGATACTCTGCCTGAAAGCGAAAATATCGGCTTTGACGGCAGGGTCCTGACTGCCGAGACCGGAAGATACTACAAAAAAAACACCGGAGAAAAAAACGTCGGTATTGTCGATATTGATTTAGCCGACAGGATTTGGAAGGATCGTCCGGCTCTTGAACATACGGAAATTTATCTGCTCGATGAAAAATACAGCGGCAAAAGCGCGGCGGAAAAGCTTTCAGAAGTTCGTGAAAAAATGTCCGAAAAAAAAGCGGACGTTCACATTATCACGGCTTTGGACGAGATATCGTGGCTTTTCAATATCCGCGCGGACGACATTAAATGCTGTCCTATGGTACTGTCATATGCGGCAGTTACCGAAAGTTCCGCGCTGCTATTTGCAGACACAAATGCCTGTGGTGAAAAGGTTTTGGAGTACCTTGGCAAAAACGGCATAACGCTCCGTCCATATGATGAAATTTACAGCTATGCGGAAAAATTGTCCGCAGGAAGTGTGTGGATTGATAAAAAAAGAGCGAATTTCCGTCTTGCGGAAGCTGTGAAAAAATGCGGAATAATTTCCGAGCCGAGTCCTGTGGAATTGTTAAAGGCGGTAAAAAATCCCGTGGAAATCAAAAATATTAGGTATGCCCATTTGCTGGACGGTATTGCTGTTACCAAATTTATGTATTGGATTAAAACCAATGTCGGAAAAATAAAAATTAACGAAGCTGACGCGGCAGACTATATCGACAGTCTGCGCCGCGAGGTCGGAGGAGAACATTTTATCGCTCCAAGCTTTGATACCATAAGCGCCTATAACGCTAATGCCGCCATGATGCACTACAGCGCCGACAGTAAAAACTGCGCTGTTCTCGAACCGAAAGGCATACTACTTGTGGACAGCGGCGGACACTATTTTGAGGGTACTACCGACATCACGCGCACCTTTGCGCTGGGAGAGGTCTCGGATGTAGTTCGGTACCACTTTACGCTGACTGTCCGCGCTATGCTTAATCTTGCGGCGGCTCGGTTCATGCATGGCTGCCGGGGCGAGAATCTGGATATCCTTGCACGGGGAATAATGTGGGAAAACGGTCTGGATTACCGATGCGGAACAGGTCACGGAGTAGGCTACCTTTTAAGCGTACACGAAGGCCCCAACAGCTTCAGGCACAAGCTTTCCGAGGACAGAGCCATGAGCGCGGTTCTTGATGAGGGCATGATAACTACCGACGAGCCTGGGATCTACGTTGAGGGAAGCCACGGCATACGGATAGAAAACGAACTGCTTTGTAAAAATGCGGAGAAGTGCGAATACGGTCAGATAATGGAGTTTGAGACTATAACATACGCTCCGATAGACCTTGACTGCATTGACACGGCTTTGTTTGAGACCAGGGACAGAGAGCGGCTCAACGCATACCATAAAATGGTTTATGAAAAGCTTTCGCCCTATTTTGAAGGGGAAGAGCTGGAGTTTCTAAAAAACTGTACCCGAGCAATCTGATCGTGCGTAAAAATACTTTGCTGCGTTTTTTACTTCTTCCGATATTCGCGGTAAATTACGCGTAAAGGTTCTGCCTGAGCCTCCCACAGCGCCTTGTAGACTCCGCACGCTTCGATAAGTGAGTCGTGGGAGCCGCGCTCGGCAACGGAACCGTCCTCCATAACTGTTATCTCGTCGCAGAAACGGCAGGAGGAAAGTCTGTGCGAGATATAGACAGCCGTACGGGTACCGACTATACTGTTGAATTTGGTATAGATGTCGTGCTCTGAAATCGGGTCAAGGGAGGCTGTGGGTTCGTCCAGAACGATAAAAGGCGCGTCCTTATAGATCACTCTTGCAAGGTAAAGCTTCTGCGCTTCACCTCCCGATATCTCAACGCCAAGTTCGTCAAAATTTTTATACAGACAGGTTCCAATACCCTTTTCCATACTGTCGAGACGGTCCCCAAAACCGCTCTTCTGACGCAGTACTCCACCTCCTCGGGGGCGTATTCCGAGGTCGCAGTCACGTTCTCAGCAATGCTGAACGAGAACAGTTCGGAATCCTGAAATACCACCGAAAACAGCTCCATATAGTCTTCGTATTTGTACTTTCTTATGTCTATGCCGTTAAGGGTTATCTCGCCCTCGGTGGGGTCGTAAAGCCTACACAGAAGCTTTACCAGCGTGGATTTTCCGCAGCCGTTTTTGCCCACAAGAGCCATTTTTTCTCCGATCCTCCATTTAAGATTAACGTCATGCAGAGCGTACTGCTGAGAGTTGGGATAGTTCCCTTGTATTTTTCATCGGGAATATCAAGAAAATCAAAAGCGGTCTTCATAAATTCAAGGTCGACGGACATTCCTCCAATGCCGCCCGCGACTCTTGATATGCCTGTCCGCACTCTCGAAAAATACATGACAAAAGCTATTATGTCGCCTACTGTGAGCGCGCCGTTTATCGTACGCAATGCTGCAAATCCGTACATAAGAATATTTGAAACAACAGTTATCGCATTTGTTCCGGAATTTATTATCGAAGCTTTTTTAATGCCGCGCCCCCAGCCGTCTATGCCTACTTGTTATCATTATCTCGTATAGCGACGCGTCTGATCTTGCCGCTGATAGTTTTGGGCAGTTCGTCTACAAATTCCACTACTCTGGGATACTTGTACGGCGCGGTATTTTTCTTGACATAATTCTGAAGCTCTTTGACGAGAGTTTCGTCTCCCTTTCCCTTATAGTCCTTTGTAAGAACTATAGTTGCCTTAACAACCTGACCTCTTATAGGGTCTTTCGCTCCGGTAACGGCAACCTCCAGAACAGCGGGGTGTTCCATAAGAACGCTTTCTATCTCGAATGGACCGATACGGTATCCGGATGCTTTGATAACGTCATCGGTACGTCCAACATACCAGTAGTAGCCGTCCTCGTCGCGCCAAGCGGTATCGCCTGTGTGGTAGATATCGTCATGCCAGGAGTTTTGAGTTTCTTCGGGATTTTTGTAGTATTCCTTAAACATACCGATCTGCTTGTTGTTTTTGGTACGTATAACTATTTCGCCCGTTTCACCGGCCGGAAGACTTCTGCCGTCCTCGTCCACAATGTCTACATTGAACAGCGGCATAGGCTTGCCCATGGAACCTGGCTTCGGCTCCATACCTGGAATATTTGCCACAACAACAACGGTCTCGGTCTGACCGAAGCCCTCCATAAGCTTCAGACCAGTATATTCAAGCCATCTGTTGTATACTTCAGGATTAAGAGCTTCTCCCGCAATTGTGGAGTATTTCAGACCAGACAGGTCGTAGCCCTCAATGCCTTCTTTAATGAACATACGGAACATTGTAGGGGGAGCGCACAGGGAGGTTATTCTGTAGTCCTGAATTTTCTGCAAAATATCAGCAGAATGGAATCTGTCGAAGTCGTACACAAAAATAGCCGCAGCGCAGGCAAACTGACCGTACATCTTACCCCACATACACTTGCCCCAGCCCGATTCTGATATGGTAAAATGCAGAGTGTCACCGCCTATATTGTGCCAATATTTAGCCGTCTGGATATGGGCAGCCGCATAATAGTGATTATGCAGCACCATTTTGGGATAACCTGTGGTACCGCTTGTAAAGTACAGCAGCATATCGTCGTTTACGTTATTTTCAATTCGTTCAAGAGTATCCGGATACTTTTCGATCTCTTTGTCAAACGAGACCCATCCTTCTTTGTCGCCCCTGACAATATATTTTTCAGTGATTTCTCCGTATTCCGCTGCGGCTTCCTCAATATGGTCGGATACCTCGCCCTCCGCTGTAGCTACAACGTACTTTACGTCCGCAGCCTTGAAACGGTAGGTGTAGTCTTTTTTCATAAGCTGATTAGTTGCAGGGATAAGAACAGCGCCGATCTTGCACAGTGCGATTGTCAGAAACCAGAACTGGTAGTGCCTTTTGAGTACTGAAATAACTTTGTCACCCTTTTTAACACCGTGGGCAAGCAGCATATTTGCAGCCTGATTAGATTTTTTCATAAGGTCGGAATAGGTGAAAATGTGTTCCTCGCCCGATTCGTTTACCCAGACCATAGCTCGGCGATCCGGATCGTTTTTGGCTATTTCGTCGATAACGTCGTAGCCGAAGTTAAAATTGTCGGGGACGTGTACCTCAAATCCCGTAAGTATGCCTTTATCATCAAAAGTTCCAGTTACAAACTTTTTGTACAGATCTTTCATATCCATTTTTGAACAGTCCTTTCCGTATTAAGAATAGAAGTTAGAGGATAGAAAATAAAATATCAATATCCTCGCCGCTGCTGCTTACTTAATAAGTATTGCCAGAAATTCACACTTTTCTCCGCCCGTAGCTATCATACCGTGGGGAGCGCTTGAGTCGTAAATTATTGAATCACCTTTGGTAAACACTTTTGTTTTTCCGTCGATAACCATTTTAAGACTTCCCGACAGAATGTAGTCGTACTCCTGACCCTCGTGGACGGACAGAGCTATAGGCTTATCCTGTTCCTCCTCGCTATAGGGGGCAATAACGAGGAATGGTTCTATCTTTTTGTCCTTAAACAGATAGGCAAGGTGCTGATATTCAAAACCCTCGCGGCGTTTTACAGGGAGACCTGTGCCGTTTCTCACTACGCAGTATCGCTTCAGTTTGGGGTTGTCTCCCGTAAGCAGCTCGATAAGATCAACGCCGAAAATTTCAGCGCATTTGTAAACGAACGTTACCGAGAAATCCTTTTCTCCCTGTTCGATAAGAGTGTACTCCTCAGGGGTGCAGTCAGTCTTGACAGCCATTTCTTCCGCGGAAATACCCATTATCTCTCGCATACCCTTAAGTCTTTCCGCAACTTCTTTAATGCTGTAATTCATACTCGATTCTCCTTTTATTTTAAGTTTTTATTTTCAATTTAAATAAATTATACCTACCCCATAAATATTTCGGGAAATTATATATAATTTATTTTCTTCAATAAAAGCGTTTCCGCTAAGACTTAAGGTCGTTTTTATCTCTTTTCTTTTTTCCAGCGTATTCATATCCCATAAAGCAATTTTACTGCAGGGATAAGAAACAGTCACTAACATATTATCATATAATCCAACAGAACCGTCCCGCGAGTCGTCTACGGTGTTCAGACCCATACCCTTGCATGACAGCCACAGCCCGTAGACCGCTTCGTAATCTTTTAGTGTCCTTTTTCTGATCTGCACACTTAGTCCTCCAAAATATTTTCTGAATTTCCGTTGACATCTCGGAAAATCATTTCCACCGCTTCATCAAGTCCAGTTTCCTTAGTAAAGATTTTTTCGGGTATTATTTTCATGTAGTCATTTTCTACCCACCACCTGCGCATATCCTCCGCGCCAAATTCCGTTCTCTTATCCCTTGTGCCATGTCTTGCCACAGTTTCCTCGAAAGGCAGGTCGTAATAGTACGCATAAATTTCAGAGCCGAATTCTTCAATTGCAGCTTCAAACAACGGCATATACCACTCCGCAACCATAATTCCCTCCATTATGGTGACAGGAGAATTACGTCTGCCGTATTTAAGAAGCTCCGTCATCAGCGGCAAAGCCTTTGTGTCCGCTCCGTCTCTCGTGCGGAGTATCTCACGGCGAACCGTATCCTGGGAAATAAGCATCGTATTTTCTCCGAATTTTTCCTGCAACGCTTTTGATACCGAGGTTTTTCCGCTTCCCGAATTACCTCTTATAATTATTAGCTTAGCCAAGCGGTTCAACCCCGTTTCATAATTATATCGCATATGTCCGACGGCTTTTTTGCAAGAAAATCCGCGCCGCTGTCTAAAAGTTCTTCCTTGGTACGAAAGCCCCACAAGCAGCCTATCGCCGTAATTCCAGCGTTTTTTGCAGTGTACATATCCACGTTTGAATCACCCGCAAAATATGTGTTTTCGGGGACTGCTCCCAGTCTCTCCATAATGCCGAAAGCTATGTCCGGAGCGGGTTTTTTAGGCACGTCAACCTTTCCTCCCTGAACCATATCAAAAATATCGCCGAAAAATCGTTTTACAATTGACTGGGTAAATTCGTCAGATTTATTGGATGCTACCGCCATTTTCACGCCGCTGTTTTTGAGCTTTTCCAACAGCTCGGAAACACCCTCGTATGGCTTTGTTTTGTCAGCAAAATGTATGCTGTAGTACTCCGCGAAAATTTCCCGCGCTGCGGCAATATTTTTCTCGTTACGCTTATCATCGGGTAGACAGCGTTCTAAAAGCTTCGGCACACCGTTTCCAACAAAATATCTGTAGCTTTCAAGCGGGTGTGTTGAGTATCCCATTTGCTCAATTGTATAGTTTGCCGAATCCGCAAGGTCGGCGAGAGTGTCCAAAAGAGTTCCGTCCAGATCAAAAATAATAAGCTTCATAAAATCACCTTAAATTTGTCTTTGCTAAATAATTATAATATATTGCCGCAAAAAATTCAATAGGTATAACCAAAAAGAATGGCATTTACTGAAAATATTATATGTGTTCTTAAAAGCAGGGCGGAGGCTTTATTCCGCCATTTATTTTATATGTTCCGCAAGAAGTCCCGAATACTTTGCGCGGAAATCCGCAAAATGTCCATTGTCAAGAGCAACGCGAATTTTTTCCATAAGGGTATTGTAAAAATACAGATTGTGCATGACTGCAAGCCTGCCTGCAAGCTGTTCTCCCGCCTTGAAAAGGTGACGGACGTAGGCTCTGGAAAAATTACGGCAGGTGGGACAGTCGCACTCAGTGTCAATAGGCAGCGGGTCTGTTTCGTAACGCTGATTTGTGATGTGCATAATGCCGCTCCAGGTGAAAATAGTTCCGTGACGAGCGTTCCTGCTGGGCATTACACAGTCGAACAGGTCGATACCCCTTGCTACTGCTTCAATGATGTTTGACGGAGTTCCCACACCCATAAGATAACGAATTTTTTCATTCGGCATAACGGGTGTTACAACGTCTAAAATGCGGTACATATCCTCGGTAGGCTCGCCCACGGCAAGTCCCCCTACGGCGTAGCCGTCAAGGTCAAGCTTTGCGATTTCCTCCATGTGCCAGACGCGGAGGTCTTCATAGGTGCAGCCTTGATTTATGCCGAACAAAAGCTGATTTTTGTTAATAGTATCGTGTAAAGAGTTCAGTCTTGCCATTTCCTCCTTGCAGCGGTACAGCCAGCGCACCGTTCTTTCGCAGGAACGTTTAGAGTACTCATGCTTCGCCGGATTTTCAACACACTCGTCAAACGCCATTGCAATTGTGGAGCCAAGGTTTGACTGTATCCTCATACTCTCTTCGGGTCCCATAAAAATTTTCCTGCCGTCAACGTGTGAGTTGAAGTATACACCCTCTTCCTTTATTTTCCGCAGCTTTGCAAGGGAAAATACCTGAAAGCCGCCGCTGTCGGTAAGGATAGGCTTGTCCCAGTTCATAAACTTGTGAAGTCCCCCCATTTCGCGGACGACCTTGTCCGAGGGGCGGACGTGGAGATGATAGGTATTGCAAAGCTCCACCTGACATTTTAAGTCCCGCAGGTCGAGCGAGGACACTCCGCCCTTGATCGCGGCGGCTGTGCCTACGTTCATAAAGCAGGGGGTCTGGAAAGTTCCGTGAACCGTCTCGAATTTTCCTCTGCGGGCGTTGTCCTCTTGTTTTAAAAGTGTGTACATAATATTTCCTTTCATTAATTGCATTAATTCATTTTGTACATTTCCATGGTTTCACGGGTTCGGTATTCATGCTTCTCATAGTAGCCGATAAGCTTGCCGCTGCCGTCACGCAGAGCTATCATGTAGACGTCCTTGTTTTCCTTTTCATTGTAAAATGTGTAGACGAGGTTATTCTCGGGACTTTTCCCGAACCACTCCGCCACCTGCTTAATTTTCTCGTTTCCTGCCTTGCCGTGACAGTCAAGCAGGGAGCTGCCCACAAGCTTAGTGCCGCCACGTTTGGAGTACCTTTCCGCTGCCGCAGGGTTCATATAAACAATTTTGTGGGACAGGTCGCATATCACCACTGCGGAGGTATCCATGTCAATTACGCTTTTAAAAAATTCATACAGTTCCATATTAAGAATCCTTTCAATTTTTTTCTAAGTATCGTTTTACAAATGAATCTATATCACCAAAACGGTTTGGCTCAATACCCGCTTTTCGGTACTCCTCTAAATAATCTTTCAGAAAATCATCAAACATCTGCGCAGTTTTTTGCAGATCGTTTGGGTCGTAACCGTCAAACACACTGTAACTGCCTATCTCCGCTTCGGAGCTTATCTCAAAAAGCATTGCATTTAGGTTTACAATACTCATAAACGCAAGGTGTCTGTCCTGTCTTTGGGACGCATAATACATCTTATTGCGCCAGTTCGAGAACATCTCCTCATACGTTCCTTCGATGACATCTGCCGAAACTTTTTTGGGGACGTGAATTTCTTTTTTTACGGACTGAAATACACGTAAGGTCTCACGAACAAGCTTGGTCAGATTATCTTTTAGCTTGTCCGCAGAATCCGCTGACAGAATGCTTTCTATCATTTCGCATAACCCGGCGGGCTTGCGTTCCATTGCTTCAAGCTCCTCATAAGCACGTTTTGTACCGTACCGAAAATATTTTTTATTAAGCATTGCAACCGCGTTTTCGATATAGTACACTGCATACCCTGCCTGCGTCCGAATATCCGCAATTTTTTCCGCTGTCACTGCGGACATATAAAAATGTTCCGCCTCTTTAAGCATATTTTCTGCTTTTGTATAGTCATCTGCTGAAAAAGGCTTTTGCAGTATCTCCGCCGCCTTTTGACGAAGTTTTTCAAGCTCAGCGCGGTACTTTTCGTCCGAACAGTATATGATTTGGGAATCCATAAGTTTGGCAATATTCGGATTGCTGTACATGGCGGCTTTCTGCAAGTTCTCCCAAGTTGTGCAGTAAATATCGTGCCCCACGCCTAAATCGTCCTGTATAAAGGTACCGGCAAGCTGCCATCCCTTATCGTCATTTATCAGAATAAGCAAGTCCAAATCGGACTTTTCGTAAAAGTCACCTGTTGCAAAAGAACCGGTTATACCTATCAGAGCAAGGCTTTCCGGACATATTTTGTTTGACTTTTCTACAATCGCATTTATTATTTTTTGATTTCTTATTTTAAGATTTTCCATGATTAATAAGCCCTTTTAATTTTTTTGAGGAACGGGAAATCCATCCCCCTATAATATTAACATAGAATCACCAAAGCTGAAAAATCGGTAACGCTCTTCCACCGCCTTTTTGTAGGCGTTCATTGTGTTTTCGTACCCCATAAACGCCGACACAAGCATAATAAGCGTGCTTTCGGGCAGATGGAAGTTGGTGATAAGTCCGTCCAGCACCTTGAAGTCAAAGCCCGGGTAAATGAAAATATCCGTATAGCCCTCGCACGGACGTATTTCGCCGTACCCCTGCGCCGCGCTTTCAAGAGTTCGGCATGAGGTTGTGCCAACGGCAATGACACGTCCTCCGTTGGCTTTGGTACGGTTTATCAGTTCCGCCGTTTCGCGGGGAATGAAAAAATGCTCGCTGTGCATTTTGTGATCGAGAACGGTTTCCTCTTTAACTGGACGGAACGTTCCCAGCCCCACGTGCAAAGTAACATAGGCGAGGTTTATACCTTTGCTTTTCAAGTCCGCAAGCATTTCTCCGGTAAAGTGCAGTCCCGCTGTTGGAGCAGCAGCAGAGCCTAATTCTCTGCTGTAGACAGTTTGATAACGCTCCTTATCAGCCAGCTTTTCGGTAATATAGGGCGGCAGGGGCATTTGTCCCACTTCGTCCAGAGCTGTAAAGAAATTGCCTTGACATTCAAATTTTGCAATACGGTTTCCGCCCTCAACGGTCTCTATAATTTCTGCGCGTAGAAGACCCTCCCCGAAGCTGAATTTCGCTCCCGGCTTGGCTTTTTTTCCCGGACGTACAAGTATCTCCCAAAGCTTGTCCCCCTTTTGTTCCAGAAGCAGGAACTCCACCACAGCGCCCGTACCGTCCTTAACGCCGAAAAGACGAGCGGGAAGTACACGGGAATCGTTCATAACAAGCAGATCGCCTGATTTTAAATATTTTCCCAAATCGAAAAAACGGCTATGCTCGATCTCGCCGCTTGTTTTGTCAACTTTTAACATTCGGGAATGGTTTCTCGGCTCAATGGGAGTCTGGGCGATAAGCTCCTCTGGCAGATCGTACCAAAAATCGGAGCGTTTCATCTGCTCTGCAAAACGGACGCATTCACAGTCCGAAAGCGCGGCGACTACCGGCTTTGTCCAGTCTCCCGCCTCCGCGGTATTCAGCACGTTTATTTCAAGTTCATCCTTGCGGTAATCGGTCAGTACATCATGCAGCGCGTCAGCGTTCCTGCCGAACCAATCGGGGCAGTCAAGCTGCTTTGAAATATAGTTGTAGAATTTTTCATTAGTATCCAGTTTTTTAAAATCTATAGCGATTTTTTTCATTATAACGCTCCTCAGTAAAGCTGTGTAAAGGTTTTGTAGTGGTCGTTTGTGTAGTAGATAAGTCCGTCGTTTGAAAAGATTATGCGCTCGCTGCCGCGGTATCCGCCGTTATAGTTTACATCGCATTCGGTGTACTTCCTGCCCTTTTCCTCGGGGAGCAGTCCCTCATAATTCCCAAAATGGTCGCCGCCTATGCTTTTTCCCTCCGCAACGTCCCAGAGATTTCCTTTTTTATTGTCCCAGCCTAAAGCCTTTGCTTCGGATTTGGTTATGAAATTATTGGGCAAAGTACCGAACGTGTGTATGTACTCAGCAACGTCTTCGGGAGTGGTATAGCTGCCGTCTTTTTCCACGGAAAGCTTTTCAGCTGTCGTTTCGGAAACGGAGGCTGTTTCCTCTGTTTTTTCAATGGCAGTCGCGGATACTTTCGTTTCGGCGATTTGCGTTTCCGTACTTGCCGGACGGGTTTCTGCTTCTGAAGTTATTGTCGCTTTCGCCGTCGTATCCGGCACAGCGTTCTGATACACGACGCAGCCAGGCATAGACAATGCCATAACAGCTGCGGTCAGCAAACCTATAAATTTTTTCATACTTTAGTTCCTTTCGTTCCGTACAGTCAGAGTCTGCCTGATATTTGGACATGATACCCGTTCCATACAGTTTTTACATCAGCAATTATTTTATAAAAAGTATTGACAAAAGTCTGTGTATCGTATATAATGAAAACAATCAACCGATAGAGGCGCAGTAAAGATAAGTACCGCTTCAAAGACCGCCGGGGTCGTATGTATGGAGCGCAAAAGGCGATACTGCCGAAGGAGATCGTTTGGCGGACTGTTTCCTGATTGCATATCGAACAGGTATGCAATTGTCATCATTTGTATGGTGGAGTGCTATCGACATAAAAATGTCAACATTTCTATTATACAGTATGGGCGGTCGGTTTTCAACCGATTTTTTTATTTTTATGTAAATTTATTTCAAAGGAGCAATTTTTTATGAAAAAGTTTAACGTAGGAATTATTGGTGCGACTGGCATGGTGGGACAGCGTTTTTCTCTTCTGCTGGAAAATCACCCCTGGTTCAACGTGGTTGCTGTTGCAGCTTCTCCCAGAAGCGCTGGAAAACGCTATGAGGATGCTGTCGGCGCCAAGTGGGCTATGACTTCGCCCATTCCCGCAAATATAAAGGACATGATCGTTATGGACGCTGCTGCCGACGTTGACAAGATCGCCTCAATGGCAGATTTTGTTTTCTGCGCAGTGGATATGAAAAAGGACGAGATAAAGGCTCTTGAGGAGCGTTACGCAAAGGCTGAATGTCCTGTTGTTTCCAACAACTCGGCGCACAGAGGCACACCAGACGTTCCAATGGTAGTTCCCGAAATAAATCCCGAGCACATTGAGATAATCAGCGCTCAGAGAAAGCGTCTGGGTACGAAGCGCGGATTTATCGCGGTAAAATCCAACTGTTCGCTGCAAAGCTACGTTCCCGCTCTTCACCCGCTTATGGCAGGATTCGGCGTTGAAAAGGCTCTGGTCTGCACATATCAGGCTATCAGCGGAGCTGGAAAGACCTTTGATACAATGCCCGAGATACTTGACAACGTTATCCCTTACATCGGCGGAGAGGAGGAAAAATCCGAGCAGGAGCCTTTGAAGATATGGGGTCATATTGATGGTGACAAGATCATAAATGCGGAATCTCCTTCAATTACGGCACAGTGCCTCCGCGTCCCCGTTTCTGATGGTCATATGGCTGCCGTATTCGCTTCGTTCAGGAAGAAGCCTGCCAAAGAGCAGATGATTGAGGCGTGGAAAAATTTCAGCGGAGTACCGCAGGAATTGCAGCTTCCCTCCGCTCCCAAGCAGTTCCTCAACTACTTTGAGGAGGATAACCGTCCTCAGGCAAAGCCTGACAGAATGCTGGAAAACGGTATGGCTGTTTCTATAGGACGTCTCCGCGAGGATACACAGTATGATTACAAGTTCGTATGTCTTTCACACAACACTCTCCGCGGTGCGGCAGGAGGAGCTGTTCTTATGGCTGAGCTGCTTGCTGCCAAGGGTTATTTTGACTGATGAGCGTTACTCTGAGAAAAGGTACGGACGCTGACGCCGAGCTGATAATCGGTTATCTGAAAAAACTTGCAGAATATGAAAAGCTCGGAGATATGTGCAATATCACCGCAGAAGTCCTCATAAAGCTTATGAGCGAGGAAAACGGTCTGCACGCTGTTATCGCGGAGCAGGACGGTGTTCCGGCGGGCATGATGACTTGGTACGTCTATAAAATTGCTACGTTTTCGGGAAGGCGTGTCTTTTATATTGAGGACGTTTTTATCGACGAAAGCAAGCGCGGAGAGGGTATCGGCTCTGCCCTTTTCGCCGAAGCAAAACGGCTTGCGGCTGAACTTGGCTGCGCGCGTCTTGAATGGAAATGTCTTGACTGGAACAAGTCCGCCCAAAGCTTTTACGAGAAAATAGGCGGAAATCTCTCCGATGACGGTTGGCTTACCTATACCATAAATCTGAAATAATTCTGAAAGGAACATTTTTATGAAGAATACTGTTTTTACAGGCGCTGGAGTGGCCATTGTCACCCCGATGAACGCTGACGGTTCGATTAATTGGGACGAATTCGGAAGAATAATTGATTTCCAGATAGATAACGGAACGGACTCTATCATTGTCTGCGGCACTACAGGCGAGTCCGCAACAATGACCGACGAGGAGCACGTTGAATGTATACGTTACTGCGTTGACCGTGTAAATAAGCGAGTTCCGGTAATTGCAGGTACCGGCAGCAACGACACAAAGTATGCGGTCGATTTGTCCGTTGAAGCTGAAAAACTTGGCGCTGACGCGCTTTTGGTAGTTACTCCCTACTACAACAAGACCTCTCAGAGGGGTCTTATCGCCCACTTTACGGCTATTGCGGACAGCGTGAATATACCCATAATTTTGTACAACGTCCCCTCCCGCACAGGTGTAAACATCGCTCTCGATACATACGACGCGCTTGCGAACCATAAAAACATCTGCGCCGTAAAAGAGGCAAGCGGAAACATTTCCGCAATTGCTAAAATCATTGAAAAATGCGGCGACAGACTGGACGTTTACAGCGGCAACGACGACCAGATAGTGCCTATTATGGCTCTGGGAGGAAAGGGCGTTATCAGCGTGCTTTCCAACGTTTGTCCCAAGGAAACTCACGAAATCGCACAGCTTTGTCTTGACAACAATGTTGCCGAAGCCGCAAAGCTTCAGATAAAGTACCTTGAGCTTATGAACGATTTATTTATGGACGTTAATCCAATCCCCGTAAAAGAGGCTGTGAATCTTATGGGCTTCAGCGCCGGTGAATGCCGCTTGCCGCTGCTAAGAATGGAGCAGAGCAAAATCGGCGTTCTCGCGGCGTCTATGAAAAAAGTCGGAGTTATCAAGTAATATACGTGTAATCTGATAGCTTTACACGTGTTAAGCAAAATGCTGATATGTGTATAGGCATTAGCCTTTGCATATAGAAAGGACTGATAAAATGGTAAATGTTACGATCTGCGGAGCTAACGGAAAAATGGGCAGAGTTATTTCCTCGGTAATAAAGGACAGAGACGACTGCACGGTTATTTCCGGCGTAGACCTGAACACCGAAAGATACGCCGATTTTGAAATTTATGAAAATGTAAAGGCTCTTCCCGAAAAGCCGGACGTTATTATTGACTACACCCACCCCTCATGCTTGCTGCAATACGGTCTTCTTGACTACTGCCTTTCCACGGGTACGGCTATTGTTATTGCAACCACAGGCTACAACGAGGAGCAGATAGAAGCTATAAAAAAGGCGGCGGAGCAGATACCGGTGTTCTTTACTTTCAATATGTCGCTGGGTATCAACCTTTTGTGCAAGCTTGCCCAAACTGCGGCAGAGGTACTGGGCGGTCAGTTTGATATTGAGATTCTTGAAAAGCACCACAACCAGAAGATCGATGCTCCAAGCGGAACGGCTATCATGCTTGCCAACGCTATAAACGAGACTCTTGATAACAAGTACCAGTATGTTTACGACAGGCATTCTCAAAGGAAAAAACGTGATAAAAATGAGATAGGGATGCACTCGGTAAGAGGCGGTACTATAGTGGGGGAGCACGACATTATTTTTGCGGGGCGTGACGAGGTTATCACCATTTCCCACTCGGCGGCTTCAAAGGAAGTTTTTGCGGTCGGCTCGGTAAACGCGGCTGTTTTCCTTGCGCAAAAATCTGCGGGACTTTACGATATGGCAGCTCTTCTTGACGGTGTAAATTAAAAAATGCGATAAAGTTCATTTGAACTTTATCGCATTTTTGCGTTGTTTTTTTATTTCTTTTCTGTAATGTGAACGTCAACCTGATTGTAGGGAATAACAATATTTTCTTCATCAAACTTTTCTTTTACCTGTTCCAGCAGATCAAAATATACTGTCCAGTAATCCTCGTTTTTCGTCCATGCCCTTACGGTTATGTTTAGTGAGCTTGCCCCCAGCTCACCGAGACGAACAAAGGATCCCGGTTCGTTCAGTACAAGCGGGTGCTTTTCGAGTACGCTGTTGATGGCTGATATCGCTTTTTTATGATCGTTGTTGTAGGATATACCGAAAACAATGTCAACGCGTCTGTTGCCCTCCATGCTGTAATTTGTAATAGCAGAGGTAGCAACTGTGCCGTTTGGGATAAATATGTCCTTGTTGTCGACGGTGGTTATTTTTGTAAAAAGTATGGAAACCTCGTCCACAGTACCCGAATATGCGCCGATATCAACGTAATCGCCGACTTTGAGAGTACGGTTGACGAGCAGGATAACTCCTCCGGCAACGTTGGAAAGGCTGTCCTTGAGGGCGAGACCTACTGCAACGCCCATCGTGCCGAGAACGGTGATTATAGACGTCATTGGGATTCCGATAATGCTAAGTACAACAATTATTACGATAGAGGTAACTACTATCTTTATTACAGATGACAAGAATTTGTTGACCGTCTGATCAAGTTTGCTGTGCTCCGCGCCTTTGGAAAAAATGTTCAGAATGATCTTGTTGAGGAAAAATCCTACAATAAAGACAATAATTGCCAGCAGCAGCGTGGGGATAAAAGCAAGAATGCTCCCCCAAAAACTATTAAGTTGAGACATTGCAAACGCTCCTTTTTAAATTATTTATTTAATTTTAAATGTTTTTTATGTCAATAAAAGCAAAAAAATGTTTATTTTTGATGAACAATCATTTAAAAGTGTAATGTTTACAATCGTTCATAATTGCGACTAAAAAAAAACTAAAAATTGTGATTTTTTTATCAAAAAAAATATTGCAAATTTAGCCAAAATAAGTTATAATAAATTAGATATTGATTAAAGGAGTCTTTTTTATGGAAATGCAAATGGAATTATCTTATGTGTTTGCCGTAGTTATCACCGGCCTTGTGGTGGTTTTTTTGGGACTTGTTCTGCTTATTGCTTTCATCAGCCTTATCGGCGCATTTTTCAAAAAAGCAGACCAAAATAAAAAAGCCGCTAAGTCTGAAAAAAGCGATGCAGCTCCTGCCCAGAAAACAGCGCCTGCCGCTGTCAAGCCGGTTCAGGCGGCAGATGACGATGAAGTTATCGCGGTCATTTCCGCGGCAGTCGCAATGATGAGCGAAACGGACGGTACGGTCTATAGGATCAAGTCGGTCAGGGCGGCTTCAAACGGAGTTCCTGCAAGAAATGCGTGGGCTTCGGCGGGATTAAGGGAATCTACAAACCCGTTTTAACGATACTTAACACAGAAAGGATATGATATAATGTTTGAGATTTTTAAGGACGCGATCGTCAGTCTCGCAGAGACAAGCGGTTTTGCGGGTCTTGACTGGAAAGCGATCGTAATGATACTTATTTCTTTTGTATTTATGTATCTTGCCATTGCCAAGAATTTTGAGCCGCTGCTGCTGCTCCCGATTTCTTTCGGTATGCTTCTCACAAACCTCCCTTTTTCCGGACTCTACAACCCCGATTTATTTATAATTAATGAAGAGGGACATATCGACGTTTTAAACGTACTTACCAACGGCGGTCTGCTTGACCTGCTGTATTTAGGCGTAAAGCTACAGGTCTATCCGCCGCTTATATTTCTTGGCATCGGATGTATGACCGACTTCTCGCCTCTTATTGCCAATCCCAAAAGTTTTCTTTTGGGTGCTGCCGCTCAGGCTGGTATCTTCATTACATTTATCGGTGCGGCACTTCTCGGAATGTCTGCTACAGAAGCAGGTTCCATAGCTATAATCGGCGGCGCGGACGGTCCTACGGCTATTTATGTATCAAGCCGATTGCTCAAACCTACAGATAATATCAATACAGGTACTATCGCTCTTGCAGCATACACCTATATGGCACTTGTACCTATCATTCAGCCTCCTATAATGAAACTTCTAACAACCAAGAAAGAGCGCGGCGTTGTTATGGAACAGCTCAGAACAGTTTCCAAGACGGAAAAGATCATCTTCCCGATTGCCGTAACTGTTGTTATTTCCCTGCTTGTTCCCTCGGCTACTCCGCTGGTAGGTATGCTCATGCTTGGAAATCTGCTCAAGGAAAGCGGCGTGTGCAACAGGCTTGTTGACACTGCACAGAACGCGCTTATGAATATTGTAACGATTTTCCTCGGTGTATCCGTTGGTGCTACAACTCAGGCAGACAAGATACTTAATCTTTCTTTTGCAAAGGTTATCATACTCGGTGTTATTGCATTCGGTATCGGTACTGCTGCGGGCGTACTCTTCGGAAAGCTTATGTATGTGGCTACTAAAGGCAAGGTCAATCCTCTTATCGGTTCTGCGGGCGTATCTGCGGTTCCTATGGCAGCTCGTGTTTCACAGAAAGTTGGTGCGCAGGAAAACCCCACGAATTTCCTGCTTATGCACGCTATGGGACCGAACGTTGCAGGCGTTATAGGTTCGGCTGTTGCAGCCGGCGTACTTCTCAGTATCATCTGAGTTGACTGAATATAAAATTTTCCCCTGTTTTTACGGTGAATCCGTTTAAGAACAGGGGGATTTTTTATGCGAAATTGTTTCTCAAACGTAAACATTTTGCAAATGATATTGACAAAGAAAAATATAAAATATATAATAAGTTATACAAATCATACTTTACATACCTTTGAGGCATAAAATAATTTTGCGGACGGGTAAAATACAATATCCCGGCAGGACAACGGATGCGGAGGGAACAAGCATATGGAAGCTATCCAAACAAAACGGCTGACAAAAAGGTATAAAGACACGACGGCTGTAGACAGTCTTGACCTGACAGTACACGAGGGTGAACTGTTTTCGCTTTTGGGTATTAACGGAGCGGGAAAAACAACCGCTATTAAGATGCTCTCATGTTTGACAAGGCCTACAAACGGCGACGCGGAGCTTCTTGGCAACAGCATTGTCAAAAACGCCGCCGCCGTAAAAAGCATTATTGGCGTATCGCCTCAGGAAACAGCCGTTGCGCCGAACCTGAGCGTAAGGGAAAATCTGGAGCTTATGTGCGGTATACACGGTTTTTCAAAAGAAAAAAAGGAGAATAAAACGGCTGAACTTTCAGAGCAGTTCGATCTTGTACAAATACTTGATAAAAAGGCTGGAAAGCTTTCAGGCGGCTGGCAGCGTAGGTTAAGCATTGCTATGGCTCTTATCAGCGAGCCTAAGGTACTGTTCCTTGATGAGCCGACCCTTGGATTGGATGTGCTTGCCAGAAGTGATTTGTGGGACAATATCCGTTCCCTCAAAGGCAGGATCACTATTATACTTACCACGCACTATATGGAGGAAGCGGAAACGCTTTCAGACCGTACAGGTATTATGAAAGACGGAAAGCTTCTTGCCATCGGAACGGCAGAGGAACTGAAGATCAAAGCCGGTACCGATAAATTTGAGGACGCGTTTGTGAAGATTGTAAAGGAGGCGTCAAAATGAGATTGTTTGCTTTTTCCGTAAGGACAGCTAAGGAAATACTCCGTGACCCGCTGAATCTTGCGTTCGGGATAGGTTTTCCGCTGGTGCTGATATTCCTGCTTTCCGCGATACAGGCAAATATTCCCGTAAGCCTTTTTGAAATAGGACGCCTTACTCCGGGAATCACAGTATTCGGACTTTCTTTTATGACGCTGTTCGCCGCTGCGCTTACCGCAAAGGACAGAGAAAGCGCTTTGCTTCAAAGACTTTATACAACGCCGTTGACTGCCGCGGATTTTATTTTCGGATATATGATGCCTATTTTGCCGATCGCCTTGGCACAGTGCGTGATATGCTATATTACAGCAATAATACTTGGTTTGCCGGTAACCGTAACGATTTTGTACGCTGTGCTGTTGGCCATACCGGTTTCATTATTTTTTATCGCTTTGGGACTTCTGTGCGGAAGCGTGTTCAGCGTAAAGCAGGTGGGGGGCATATGCGGAGCTTTGCTCACAAATTTGGTCGCATTTCTTTCCGGAGTATGGTTTGACCTTGATCTTGTGGGCGGATCATTTAGGAAAATAGCAGATCTTTTGCCATTTGTCCACGCGGTGGAGATGGAAAGAGCTATACTGAACGGAGCGTATGCGGAAATATTTCCGCATATTTGGTGGGTGCTGGGCTATACTGCTGCAGTCGTATCATTTGCGGTAGTATTCTTCTTGAGACAAATGAGAAATCAATAATAATTTTGGAAAGGGAGGGTACATTTTCCATAACGGGAAATGGAAGCATTTTATGAAAAAGCCAAAGGGAAAGTACGCATGGACGGTTACTGTAGGCGAAAAGGGACAAATAGTCATACCAAAGCAGGCAAGGGAAATTTTTGATATAAGCCCCGGTGATACCCTGATACTTTTGGGAGACGAAAAACGGGGGATGGCGATGCCTCCCAAAAGTGCTTTTGCACAATTTGCCGCTGCGGTTTTTGATACAGAAGAGAATAGTGAAGAAAGTGAATAGGAAAATTTTTGCATAGTTATTTAGGTATTACGGCAGCTGAAGACTGTATTACTGCATTCGCCGCTGACTTTTTTTCTGTTTGAGCATATACTGTATAAATACGCGACAGGAGTGAACGGTATGGAAATATATACAGTACAGGCGGGAGATACTGCGTTATCGGTAGCTGAACAGTTCGGTATCTCGCTTCAAAGACTTATTTCGGACAACAGCCTTTCCGATTCTGGACAGCTTGCTGTGGGGCAGGCTCTTTTGATACTTCGTCCCGAAACGGTGTATACATTCAGCAGGGGAGACACTCTTTTTTCCGTTGCTGAAGCTTACGGAACAAGCGTTATGCAGCTTTACAGAAACAATCCTTTTCTTATCGGCGCAGATTATATACCGGAGGGTACTCAGATAACAATAAATTTTGAGACCGCTCCGACATATGCTGCTCAGATCAGTGGATTTGCATATGGCTACATAAACCGTAATATTCTTGAAGTGGCTTTGCCGTATCTTACATATGTTATTGTATTCGGATACGGCTTTAATGAGGACGGTACGCTTATCGAAGTGAACGACGGTGATATAATAGAAATGTCTCATGCTTACAGGACGGCTGTGTTTCTCGGTCTGACGGCTATTAACAGGGATGGCACGTTCGGTTCGGGAAAAATAGAAAAACTGCTTACAGACATTGATTTTCAGAACGTAATAATCGGAAAGCTTATAGAAACTATACGGCGCAAAAACGCTCAGGGTCTTGATATCGATATGGAATATATTCCTCCGCAGTTCCGAACAGAATTTGCCGCTTTTGTTGGAAATGCCACGGAGCAGCTTAACGCGGTTGGGCTTGAAACTCACGTCGATTTAGCTCCCAAAACATCGGCAGACCAGCCTGGAACTTTATATGAAGCCCATGATTACAGGCTTTTGGGAAACGCGGCAAACCTTGTTTTTCTTATGACCTATGAGTGGGGCTATACGTATATCCGTCGCTGATAAAGGTATTGCATATATCGGGACGGTTTTCATATATTACAAAAACTGTTTTCAGTTAAATGAATTGGATCATAGTCAATAAAGAAGACAAGAAATTATAAAAAAAGTTACAAATTTTCAAAATCATCCGGGGATAAACCACCGTTATTGGAATGAGGACGAGTGGAATTGTAGAAGCCGAAGATATATTTGAAAATACTGATT